>SXGR01663153.1_pt1 | contig 158668 bp, 159 predicted proteins | sample 3174711 | NCBI WGS metagenome assembly SXGR01 (sample SAMN11356860, study PRJNA531348) | freshwater metagenome | isolation source: freshwater sample F1-60 | place: China: Fuxian Lake, Yuxi | collected 2017-12-25 | reverse complement strand
TTCACCTGTCCCTCACGGTACTTGTTCACTATCGATCTCCAAGAGTATTTAGCCTTACCGGTTAGTTCCGGCAAATTCCTCCGAGCTATTCATGTCTCGAAGTACTCAAGAACGGTAACAGAAAAGATATTTTATTTTCGCGTACGGGACTATTACCCTCTAGGGTGTATCTTCCCAGATACTTCTGCTAACAAAATATTTTTTGACTTTCCTCGATATAAATACCGAAGTTACCGCCTTATAACCCCCGACCTTAATCGCACACTACAACTTGCGTTGCACTGTACGATTAAGGTCGAGTTTGGGCTCTTTCCGTTTCGCTCGCCGCTACTAAGGAAATAACAATTGTTCTCTATTCCTCCAGGTACTGAAATGTTTTGCTTCCCTGGGTATGCTCGCATCAGCTAGTGATGCGTCCTGACTGAAAGTCAGTGGGTTTCCCCATTCGGATATCTACGGATTAACGCTTGCTAGACAGCTCCCCGTAGCTTATCGCAGTCGTGCTGCGTCCTTCATCGCCTCATTGGAGTCAAGGCATCCACCATATGCTCTTAAATTTCCTATTAGGAAATTTGTACGCCATTCCGCTTACGCGGAATGGCAAACCACTTTTTTGTTTAATCCTGTTACATGAAATTAATCACATAACGAATTACCTGTCCTGCCATCTGTCGTTCAAACAAAATGGCAGGTTTTGCCTGCACATGATCTAACATATGCAGAGCTCTGTCTCCGGCGCTTGAAAAGACCCAACACTAACAACTAACGTCTTCGCCGTGACAGGATTTTGTTATCAAGTTTCAGTCTTTTCGGGACCCCCCGATTCGCTGCACGAATCGGAGGGTGTCTCCTTTCGGAAACAAAAAACCGCTTTTCCAAGCGGGTAGTAAACAAGGCCACATAATGGCTTTATCTCTTCCGCTTTGAGTTAGGGTTTTTATGCATATCTACAGTGACTAGTAGTATATACAAAAGCAAATGCTTGTCAACAATTATTACTACGGGGATAACCCCGGCAAGCGATCAGAGGTCGCATAACCATAAAGTGTGAACAAACCCGCCTCTTCTATACCTTTCTGACCAACGAAAAACACCCCGTTTGAGGTGTTTTCCAGATTAATTCCGAACAGATTAGGTCACTTAGTTATTCCTATCGAAAATTTCCTCACGAACTTTTTCAATCGCCCGAGCCGCCGCCGTCTGACCCCCAAGACCAAAAGAGAGACCTAGAGCGATAGCTATGGCGACAACAATACCGGTGAAAAGAGTGTTGATAATTTGGCCTCCGATGCCAAGCTGGGAAAGGGCCATCAAGATACCGAAAATCCAAATTGCCCAGTGTGTAACCTTGCCGGCAAAGTTGGCGGAAGAAATCTCAGCCGCGTTTGCCGCCCCAACCACAATCCTCTGCATAAGGTCGGAGATAACGGCCGCCGCCAAAATAATAATGCTTGCTCCAACAACGTGAGGTACATACAAAAGGACAATTTGCTGAAGAACAACATTGACCTGATCCAGTTCAAGTACTTCCAAAGAAGCGACTAGGGCTACAACCACAATAAACCAACGCACCAAGCCTCCTATAAAAGAACCTGAATCCAAACCTACGCCAGCACGTTTCAAAACCTGCTCGACTTGAACAAGGCGCAAAGCGCTATCAAGCTTAAGCGACCTAACAAATTGAGCTATAAGCTGTCCGACAAGGTTTGCTATAAACCATCCGGCTATAAAGATAAAAGTTGCCGCGAGAAAATCTGGCACGAATTTGACAATACCCTGCCAAATGTCCTTCAAGGAATCCATCAGAATCATACCCCAATCTTGATTAACCATATAAAATAATAAATTAACTTATAAATAAACCGACGAATGAACGACAGGCCGGCAACACCGACCAAAGCAAACCTATAGACATTCGACTTAAATTACTGGCGTAATTATAACATTTTCAACGGGACCAAAAAGCGATGTGTGGATAAGTACCTTTTGCCTACCACCCAAAAATCAGAAAGGTTCGCCTAATTTGTTCAGGATTTTGCGATGGGGATATTCCAAAATATCACGTACCAGTTTGTCGTATATGCCAAAACGGTATTCAAAGTCAGCAGTCTCAAAGGCGGAATAGCGCAATTCCTTTCCTATTTCCGATTCTATATTACGAATCACGTTATCCAAGGCGCCGAAACGAAGACTGTCCCCGACAACCAAAAGATCAACTCGACTGTCGCTGTCATTCAAAAACACCCCGGCAACAGCGACCATCTTAATCCGTCCCACTGTATTAAGCTTTCGCAAGACTTCATTCTGGTTAAATAGAACCGTGTTTATAAGAAGCGTACGTAGGGCGGATAAAAAAGGAAATGCGGGATTAAGCACCCACCCACCCTCACTCTTCTTCTTTAAAACAAGCTTTTTGCCTTTCTTTACCGAAACCATGTGGGTAAAACGCCTCCCTTTTACCATACCCATTTTACGCATGAGGGTCATCTCATGACGAACCACCGCAGGCATAACCCTGGCACGTGTAGCTATGTCGTTAGCGCCAAAAGGCTGGTCTGGATTAAACAAAAACAGCCTCATTATTTTGACTTTGGCTTCACTGCCAAAAAGTTTTGCTAGGGTATCCATTTGAAGAGTGTGGACCGAACGCGGAACCGTGCAGACTCCACGCGGACAGGTCTCAAAATAATAACTAGTAAGAGGCATTCTAACACTTCGTAAAAATTGCGCGAGGGGTTGACAAAACTAGAATTTATAATTATCTTTTGTCGAGTGGTACATCGAATAAAAGTAAAATTATGAAGCTAGTAATCAGCAGTGCAGAATTCGGCACAGTCACATGGGAAATGCCCGAGGATTTGTCCAAAATTATTGATGAGCAGGAAGCCACAATGGAAGCTATCACAAGACGAGTGGGCCCAATCCCGGGTTTACCTTTGGACAACGTTGCAGGACACTTTAAGGGGGTAGTGTTGACTATAATCCAAGGTGAGATCAGCAAATTTTTCGGACTTCTGACTCACGCGCACAGAATGGCAAAAACTGCTAACCCTGCGAGCAAATACGCAAGAATACTTGAGGATGGGCTTGCGAAAACTGCTAAAAACATGAAAAAGGCTTAGCTTGTAATGGCGACTCATAAAGTGTGAGTTGCCTTTTTATTTACCCATTATCTTATTCGTGCGGATAGTGGGACAAGAAATAATTTACAATAACTATGCGACCGCATTATTATTGTAAATATATTTTGGAGCAAATTCACCAAAAAAACTGTACGATACATTGTACAGTTTTTTGGTTTCACTAGTGAATCTGTTTAAATTTGACCCCCAGCCCCGGAAGACATACGGCCTCGCGCTTCGCCTGTAAGGGTTGGCCTATTCGCACCACAAGAGTACTTCCATTTTTCTAAGAGAGGTACCTCTAAGAAAAGTTGTTTGGCCACGCACTCGGCCTAGGTTGAGGCGGGGTCTTCGCTCAAGACTACTTGAGCTCGACTTTCCCTCCTGCTTCCTCAATTCTCTTCTTCAAATCGTCAGCTTCGGCTTTCTTCATACCCTCCTTGAGCATCTTAGGAGCGGCATCTACCAAATCCTTGGCTTCCTTAAGACCCAAAGCCAACACTTCCTTCACGATCTTGATAACAGCGATTTTCTGAGCGCCGGCATCTTTGAGTTCTACGTTGAAGGTCGTCTTCTCCTCTCCGCCCGTGGCCGCACCGGCGGCTGGAGCGGCTACCGCGACAGCGGCGGCGGAAACTCCGAATTTCTTTTCGAGCAATTTTACCAGCTCGTTCAAATCAAGCACGGACATGGTTTCAACCGCGTCAACGAGTGCTTTGAATTTTGCCGGAACTTCTACTTTTGTTTCTTCCATGTGAGTTTGTATAACGTAAACCGTGAAGCGTGTATCGAAAAGATTCTCCTTTACGCTACAAGCTGTAGGCCATGCGTTATAAATAAATAATAATTAAACTTTCTTTCTCGCCACACCGTCCAACACCATCACCAATCCTTGTATCGGCGAATTGATAAGATTGACAAACTGCGCTCGCAAAGTCTGAAGCGATGGTATGAGAGCAAGCGCTTTCACCTCATCCGCATTCATAAATTTACCATCAAATACCCCACCGAGAAGTGAAACTTTGTTTTCGAACTTCTTTTGAAAGACAAACGTCTCCCGAGCCGGCGCGAGCAAATCCTCGCTCCACGCAATACCAAGCTCGCCCTTTAAGTCAGGCAAGGTGCCTGAAATACCTGCTTCAGTAAGCGCCTTCTTGGTAAGTGTTTTCTTGGCGACAAGATACGAAACTCCCGCCTCGCGCAAAGCTCGGCGTAGCTCGGTTACATTCGAAACAGTAAGCCCGTGAAAATTGACAAAGGCAAGCGATTTTGCCGAGGCAATTGTTTTAAGCCTTGTGAGCTGTTCTCCTTTTTTTTCTTTTGATAGAGGCATATCTTTGAGGCTCTAGGAAAGAAGGCTCTAGGCTCTAGGAACTTTCCTAACGCCTAGTGCCTGTTGCCTAGTGCCTAATTATTCACGACCTTTAAAAGGCTAAGAGATTGATGGATAACCATCGAAACCTCGGCAGGACTTCCTCCCTTGTAAATAGGGACGCCTGCTGTCTTCGGCCTTGTAAAGAGGAGGATAAACAAAAAGCCGTCTCTTGTCAACAAAAAGAGGGGGTTAACCCCCTCTTTTTGTTGAATTTTATTACAAAATCAGCTTTTTTGAATAAAAACTTCCTTTGAGTTAGTGACACTGGAATTTAGAACTTCCAACTGGTAATATCCGACAACAACCAAAAAGCCTAAACCTAAAGTGATTATTCCGACAAACCCGAAAAGGAATTTAAACAAATCTCGGTCAAATGTCATGAAAATCTCGTGAATTCTACTGCCTCAGGGTCTTAAACTGCCCTTGAAGAACTTTTAGACTATCCTCGGGTGTTTGGCAAAACCTGCGGGGTCGCGGACGCCATATTGACACTACCCCCCCCCGATTCACCAAATCACCACTTACCAACATTGTACCCCTTATGCCAATAGGGGCAAAATTAAAGACTGTGGATAAATCAAAAAAACGCTTACGTTAAATTGATACCGCCAACTCTTCCGATTCGGCTTTCAAATTGGAAGCAAGCTTATTGTTACCTGAAGCCTTGGCCTCCTTAATCGCCCTGTCATAGTATAAAATTGCTTGCTTGTTTTCTCCGGCACCACGGTAATGCCTTGCTATGTGAACAAGAAAGGCAACGCTGTTTGGGTTATTTTCGAGACCTTTAAACAAAAGTGGGAGGGCTAACGACTGCTTCGTTCGATATTGCTCCATATAAAGCATATAAAGGTTGTCATAAGCCGGTTCGTAACTTGGGTTTATTTCTATCACCTTAAGCCAATTCTTTTCAGCCAATGGGTAATTTTTAAGATAAAACTGATACAAATCAGCCAAATTATTGAAGGGAACATAATCTTTTGGCCATAAAATGGTTACATAGTCGAGTATCTCAACTGAAGCCTCAAAATCGCCTATGATCTTTCTGTAGGTGGCTAAACTAAGCCAGTTTGCCTCATTTAATGGACTTTTTTCGATTTCACTTTTCAGAATAGATATGTTTTTAAGGGCATCACTGAAAGCGGTATCATTTAAACCGCTGTAATTAACAACTTTTCGCTCTAAATTGGGCATTTTGGGCCTACTTTTAGCCACCTCATTGTTCATTGTGCTATCTTCTACCTTTATGGTATAAGCCAAACCTCGGTCCTTGGTTTCAACAGCCATGACTGGTTTTTCCAAAATTTCTGCGTAAGATTCCTCCGAAACTTGCCCAAAAGATTTGCTTAAATCCTTGTAAATATAAAGAGAAACCGAACCTGTAAAGATAAGTACAAGCACTAAAGACAGAAATTTTTTGGGATTGTTTGGCATTGAACACATTGTATATAAACTTTGTTGCTTGAGCAAGAAAAGTGACTCGGCCAGACGAGATTGTTCACAAAGCGAGCAAAGCAAAACCCCCAACCAAAGGTTGGGGGTTTGCCAGCTCTCCTAACACGTTACTCGCGCTAGGACACAAGAAGCTTAGTTTGACCTAGTCCAAGTCTGAACCGGGAAGTCCGTGCCGACTGATGGATATCCAGGAAGGCCGTAACTATTGGTCCAGTCATTGGTGGTTTCAAGCGCTTGATCAGTTGCCTGAAGCGTTGAAGTCGAGATTGGTGACCAGATAAAGTTATCAATGGTTGCCGCTCCTCTATCTATTCCTGTACTTGAAGCCATTAGCTCACCAGTCCCAAGAGTAGGATAACCCGTATCCGCCAAGAGAGCGATGTTTAAGCTTTCTGATACAGAAGCCGTATCAACTGCTGTCGCAGCCTTCAAGACATACGTCTTTGTGCTGTTAGCAGGAACACTTCTGGCTACAGTAGAGCTTGCCGATGCGTTAAAGTACACGTTTAGAACCGCAGAACCGTCGTTACCTATGGCATTTAATGCTGTCGAGTTAGCAGCCACTCCGTCACCGTAAAGAGTAAAGCCTGTTACCGCTCCGCCAGTTGTGGCGATTGAGAAGCTAACATTATGAATGGCAATATCTCTATTGTTTGGGTTAGTAACTGTAAACTTGTATAGATCTGCACTAGGCGCCAAAGTACCACCATTTGAAGTAACAGCGATTGTAGGTACCGTGCGGAAGATTCTAAGACCATCTGAGGTAACATCTGAAGTTGTTGAAGGTGAAATGTTGGTACCGGAATCAATTCCCACAGCGTATGTGCCGTTTGAAAGACCTATACTATCACCGTCAACAGTAACTCCAATGTATGCACCTGGGGTACCTTCACTTGCATTTTGTACAGACAAGTCACCTTTTACAGTGATAGTAACTGATTCACCCTTCGTAATACGAACCGGTGAACTCAAAGTTGAAGTAGCGTGGTCTGTGTTGAATGTAGCTGTACCTATGAGAGTGCTACCTGAGTAAAGACTGACAGATTGTCCTACTAGATCAGCCGGTGAACTTGAAGCCGCGTAAGCTAGCTCAAGCGCGATTGCCTTAAGGGTAATGTCTTCGGAGGTACCCGCTGAGAAGCGGAATTGTCCAAGAACAACACCCGTAGTTCCCGCTTTGGCAACCTTGTAAGTAACAGCCGTGTCTTCAGTAATGGTGAATGAACCACCCGTGGCTGAAGTCATAGCCTGTCCTGAAGAGGATGACCATGTCTCGGTAACTGTTTGACCACTACCTACACCTGAAGCTGCAGTAAAGGATGAATTGTTGTCGTCATTACCGAAGGTAAACGAACCGCTTGTGGCTGAAGTGGAAACGTCACACTTCAGAGACAGAGTCTTGGAAGTGCCCTTTGGAACCATAATTCCTGTACCGTCAAAGACGAAAGTGAGGTCATCACCCGTAGTGTGGCTACTTGCAGGATTGACTTCGTCGCTTACTGAACTAGAGCCATCATACAACTTACAACGAGTAAGCGTATTAGCGGCGTTTGTAGCAAACGAATACTTTGCCGGGAACGAGGTAACACGAATGTCCTCGCCAGACTGACCGGCATCAAAGACGTATCGAGCAAACTCAAACTGTTGAGCTCCGGCGATAACGTTTCTAGCCGAAGGCTGTGTAGACTGCGTGATTGAAAGAGCCGCAGCTTTTACAGTCATCGTCGAACCGGCAATCTTCGAAGTAGGACTTGGGGTAACTGTGTTACCTGACACTTGTCCTTTTACCGTCGTCCATTGTGAAGAAGGGGTCGTCGAAGCAACTACAGTATCGTTTGAAACAAACGATGTGCCGAGTTTACCTACAAGCTTAAGGTTCGTAATACCTATCGGGAAAGTAACCGAAGAAGAGAATGTTACTGAACCGTAAGCTGAATCGGTTGTGGCACTTACACCATCAACCGGACCCGCAAGAACCGCACCGTTACCATCAACAAGAGAAATGTTGGTGATATTTTCAGCCTCATCACCCGCAGCATTTATGTTGAACACGAGAGAACTTACCGAAACTGGCTCGCCCTTTACATCAACCTTAAATCCGCCGAGGATTTGGTTGTTCGCGTTAACAGAAATGTTTGTGGCAGGCACCGCACTATCAGTGCTAACTGAGATAGTTCCCGCTGAAACGGTTACTTGCGCAGCGTCATACCATGGATCCTCTACGCTTGAGAACGCCGCAGTATCGTCTGTCGGATCGCTTGCACCTGTCTGAGGTGGAATAATACCGTATCCGAAAGTCTCACCGTGAATGTTTATATCAGTTCTTTTGGCAATATCGAAGTCAACCGTTCGTCCTGAACCGCCGACAATATCACCCTTAATGGAGATGTCTTTTGAGAATCCCTTGTCAATAGCAATACCACTTCCGAATACCGCTGTGTAGTATTTACCATCTGAACTGACAGTGGTCGTATATCCTACTCCATCAAGATAAGTCATAACATTGGCCAAGTCGCCTGAAGCCGCTGAACCAGTCTGATTCCATCGAATTGACTTGAGCCACACCTTTTCCGCTGAACCGGCAGTTACTCTAACAGCCGAGAAGGTATAACCTGTCGTACCTATCTCCTTGGTTTGGCTTGAGCTAGGATCAGTGCCTCCTCTTTGCATCGTAACCGAACCTATATCAAGTGTAGAGTTGACGGTATGTGAAGCTCCAGAGATAGGAAGTGAGCCTGTTACAGTCGCCGAAGTGTTGACCCCGACAACAGCGATGCTCGCAACCTGACCGGCTCTCGTGCTGTTGTCTGCGGCCATGTTACCTGCAATCGTGAATGTTTTTGAAGTTCCACGACTAATTGTAACCGGCTCGCCTACAACCGCCTGATGATTTGAATTGAAAGTTTTGGCGATACCAATCTGAGCACCATTCTCATCCAAGAGAACGACTCCGGCAAAAGCCGCGTCAGCTGCCAAACCTGTTCTTTGTACGGTAATTGAGTTGACAGTAACATCACCGTCATTTCCCGCAGTCAAAGTTACCTTAGTGAAAGGAACTCTAGCCGCGCTTTCCGGAGCAATGCTAACTGTAGGTTGTGCAGGGCTTGACACCGTCAAACCTGTACCGGATACAACAACCACTGGTGGGTTTGTTGTGCCTGGGTTACCAACAACAGAACCCGATGACATCGAGTTTAGTTTTGCTCGAGTTATTGGACCGACATAACCAACGGCTGGTGTAATTCCATTTTTATTTTGGAATTTCATAACCGCCGCTTTTGTTGCAGGACCAAATGTCGAAGTTTCGTTACCGGGTGAACCGGCTCCTGAAGCTGAAACTTGAGTATCGGAACTCATGTTGAGAACCTTTTGAAGGTTCATAACATCGGGGCCTTTGCTTCCTACCGAAAGATTAGTAGAGAAAGTGTAACTTGCACCAGCGGAAGAACCTCCCTGAATTGTTGCAAGCTTGGACTGAAGTGAACTAATAGTTGCTAGTAAGCTATTGATTTGAGCGGTGAGGTCCGACACGGAGTCGGCTTTAACGGTGACCGCAAAAGCCAAACTCAAAGCCAAAGACGCACCGAGCAAACCTGCAACAAATTGCTTTGTTTTAGATGTTTTCAATTGCATAAATGAGTGTGTTGATAATTAAATTTCCTTTATCGATTACTTAACGAATAAATCTAATAATCTCGAGATAAGGAAACTGTGGTGAACGAACCTCTTTTCAATTTCGACGTAAAACCGAAAGCGGTTTCGTTCGCTGTTTTTCTTTGCTGTAAATTGCCCCCTTCAATTACTTATTTGTTGAAGACAATTTACTCCCACTAAATCTCGCAAGCCTTATACATCGACACAAGACCTGAAAGTCTAGTTGATACATTTAGTCTGAAATTCAATCACGCCAACAAAATAGGAAAAAGGAATTCAGTAAATTTTGATCGCTATTTCTAAATTGTCGATGAACGCGATATTCACGCAGGAAACCGAGACAAGAAAGAGGTTGAACTGTCTGAAACAAAAAGGTACTTAATCGAGTTACAAATATAGTGTTCACTCGGTAACCTTCCCGTACCTCGAGCAATTATATCTCTCTTGGGATTGGCCTGCAAAAACAAAGTGTGGATAACTCCAAAACCAGCCTTGTTATTCGGGCTAATTTTTGACTTTTGCCTGTAATATCCCCACGGGAGGAATTATTGCACAAAACTGGTAAAAAAGTCAAACGCAGGGCTACAAATCTCTACACGGCAAATTTCAGCAAAGTACCCTTTGTAGACATCTATAGACAAAGGGCGTAGTTGCAACGCGACACAAGGAATACTCGTGGAATGCTTCGGAGAGTCCCCTCTCGGCTATCAGGGACCTAAAATTATGCGGTATGTCCTTTTTACCGCACTAAAAATCTCCTGTTTGTTACCTTGAAGCGAGTGAATACCGACTCCACCGCCTCTCTCCCGTTTTCTTAAGGACACCCACAGCCACGAGCCTAAGTAACTCTCTCTGAATTGTCTTCTCGCTGCACCCCTTAATAACGGGAAAAAAATCCTTTACTGTAAGGTTATTTTTATCCTCCAAGTATCTCAATATTGCAACCCTCCTTTCATTTACCGACTGATCATTTATTAACTTCTGTCCTTTATCGTTGGTGGACTTTATCCTCTTTTTTCGCTCAAACCTGTACTCGTCCGTGACCCCATTTTTATCGGTCTGTCCTTTAGAAAAAGACCTCTTATAGGACGCTCCGAGACGGCTCACATCTTCCCACGAATTTATGGAGGTACTTTTTGATATTTCCTCTTTTTCGCCGTACCGAACACCTTCCTGCTGGTTTACTTGGAAAGTAAAAGCGTTTGGAGCAACTGCGAAAAAATCCTTATCGATCTCAGGAGTTTGAATGCTTCCGCCGATTCCATCCGTGTCGCCCTTAAAACTCAGGATTTCCAACAAATTTTCAAGCTCCTTTTTCAAAATAAGATAATTCATTTTTGAAATAGAACCTCCGACAAACAGCATGTCCAAGAGCGAAAGAATTTTGACCAAATGTAAACTGACTGAGACAGCCATCGTGCTTTTAAGAAGCGGAACAGATGTTGAAGACAGAATTCGAGACAAGACAGAAACACCGGCTTCCCTAAATTGCCACTTGGCGGGTTCGTTGTCCGGCAAAAGATTGCTAACCAAATAGAGAGCGGATACTATTTTCTCGCTCTTTTTATATACAAAAACAAAAAAATTGTCCTTTTCAAAAAGGTTAAAAATTAAGGAGTTTAAGCCTGTTCCTTCCTTCAAAGACATTTTTTTGTTCTCCTCATTTTCCATGTGTCCTTTATATGTCCTTTATCTTGGTAACTGGGAATCCTTAAAGGTCATTTTTCTTAAGGACACTATAGCGCAGTTCCCTGAAAAGTAAAGTCCGAAGTACTCAAATTGAATCGCCGGAAGAGACCAAAATATAGTCCGAATGTGTTATTATGTGGGGATATTTTAACCATGAGTAAAAAACCAAAAAATACATCTTCTAAAGAGGAAAATTCTAGTAATATTCTGGGGAGCGTTCGGGACGGAACAAAAAGAGGTATAGTGGCAATAGTGTTCTTTGTGTCAGCCCTGCTTTTGATCCTCGCTTCTCTGGGCAAAGCTGGACTCGTAGGCAACACGTTTTACGGTTGGTTGGAACTTCTGTTGGGACTGGGTTACTTCCTCCTTCCGGTAGTTTTTGTAATGCTCGGAATTGCCTTCTTAAAGTCGATGTCTCAGCGTTTCCCTGCCGTTAAAGTTCTTGGGTCGAGTTTTTTTGTCATTGCGGGACTTGGCTTGATTGATCTTATCGCACCGACCGAGGGAGGTATGGTAGGACATTATGTTTCAACTCCGCTACTTAAACTCTTTGATGTCTATGCCAGCATCATTATGCTAGGAGCACTCTTTGTAATTTCAATTCTTATCATCTTTGAAACAGAAATAACTTTAAACCCTCTTATTGATTGGTGGGAGAACAGGCAAATGAAAAAAGTGTCCGGGAAAGAGACCGGCACTGAAGAAGATGATTATGAAAAATATGAAGATGTGTCGTCTCAGGACGAAGAAGAACCTGTTGAAACTAAGAAATCACAGGAAAAGGCGGAAGCAAAAAAATCTGAAAAGAAACAAGGGGCCGCTTATGAAGAAACATCTTCGTTTTCTCCAGAAAGGCAATCCTCTCCTTCTTTTTTCAAAAACATCGGAAAAACTTTCACTCCTCCGCCTCTTTCACTCCTTGAACGAGATAAGGGCAAACCTGTTACCGGCGACATCAACGCTAACAAAAACATCATCAAGCGAACACTTGCAAACTTCGGCATTAATGTAGAGATGGATGAGATTTCCATCGGACCGTCAGTCACTCGCTACGCGTTAAAGCCCGCTGAAGGCGTAAAACTTTCTAGAATTGTCGCACTTCAAAACGACCTGTCACTCGCTCTCGCTGCCCACCCCCTGCGTATTGAGGCACCCATTCCTGGAAAATCTCTAGTTGGTATTGAAATACCGAACTCAACCAAATCGACGGTTGGCCTCGCCACCTTGCTTTCGGCAGAGGAATATCAACAATCCGAAAAGCCCCTGTTGGTTTCCTTGGGTAAAGGCATCTCCGGAAAATCTCACTTCTCTAACCTAGCTAAAATGCCCCACCTCCTTATAGCTGGAACCACAGGCTCCGGAAAATCAGTTACAATTCACACCATTATCACTTCGCTTCTTTTCCGCAACTCCGTGGACAACCTAAAATTCATCATGATTGACCCGAAACGGGTTGAGCTTACTTTGTATAACAAAATTCCCCATCTTCTTACTCCTGTCATCACCGAAGCCAAAAAGGCTATCCTTGCCCTTAAATGGGCGGCCAAAGAAATGGATAGACGTTACGATATCTTGGAATCTGAATCAGTTCGAGACATAGAATCCTACCACAAAACAGTGCTCGAGCCTGAATTAAAACGACTTGAGAAGGAAACCGCGGCGGGAAATAATGACACTGGAGCAAAAATACCGGAACTTATGCCTTACACCGTAATTGTCATAGACGAACTTGCCGATATCATGTCAACCTACCCAAGAGAACTAGAAGCAGCGATAGTACGTCTTGCCCAAATGAGTCGAGCGGTTGGTATCCATCTCATCCTGTCCACCCAAAGACCGTCGGTCAACGTCATTACTGGCCTTATTAAGGCAAACATACCTGGTCGCATTGCCCTGCAAGTATCGTCCCAGATAGACTCGCGCACCATTTTGGATACCGGCGGAGCCGAAAAACTGTTAGGTGCCGGCGATATGCTGTTTCTAGGCAGTGAAATGTCAAAACCCCAACGTATTCAATCCGCTTATATAAGTGAAACAGAAGTCAAAAAAGTGGTCAATCATCTCAAAGACAGCTACGACGGAGGCGTACCGAGCGAGCTCAATCTCACCCCCGAAGCGGTGGCCGACAAAAATGCCATTTTCGAGTCAACCTTTAGTGACGATTCTGAAGAAATTGATGACGACCTTTACGAACAAGCGAAGGAAGAAGTGACTCGCGCAGGCAAAGCCTCCACTTCCTATATTCAACGGAAACTGCGCATCGGGTACGCACGGGCAGCGCGGCTCATGGACGTTTTGGAAGAGCGTGGCGTGATTGGCCCGGCAGACGGAGCGCGGCCAAGAGAAGTCATAGGCGGTGGGACCGATACTAAGGAAACCCCGACAGACGAAACCTCGACGGAAGAAAATCCTCCCGCTTAAATATGGAACGACAAGCAAAATTTTTCTTTGGGATCGTACTTTTTTCGGTCGCGGTCTCTTCGGTTGGTTGGTACAGTTATTTAAAATCACGAGAATTTCTCCTCGGCCCACAGATTAATATCGAAAGCCCTGCAGACGGAAGCACTGCCCAAGAAGCACTGCAAGTTATCCGCGGAACAGCGCAAAATGTGGCTTATATAAGTCTTAATGGAGCTCCCATTTTCATAGACTCGAAGGGGGTATTTCAGGAAAAATTGCTCCTCCTACCCGGCTATAATATACTTACCGTAAGCGCCCAAGATAGATTCGGAAAGAAAATCGAGAAAACTTTGGAGCTAATATACAAGGATCCGCCGGAAGAAATTGTGGCGAGTTCCACTCCGAAAGCTAATTGATTTTCAAAATCGAAACCTAATTACTAATTCATTATTCATAATTCATTTTTATATGGCCTTCGGCAAACCCAAAAAAGAAAAGGAAGCGAAAGTTGTCGGCGCGAACATTGAAGACACTCTAAACGCCATCAAAACAAAGTTCGGCGAGGATTCCATCATGAAACTCGGCGAAAAACCCCGTGTAGACATCAACGCTATTTCCACAGGTTCAATCGGTCTCGATTCCGCACTCGGTGTTGGTGGTCTACCGCGGGGAAGAATTATTGAAATTTTTGGACCGGAATCTTCCGGCAAAACTACCCTCTCCCTCCACGTCGTAGCGGAAGCTCAAAAGAAAGGTGGTATCTGCGCCTTCATTGATGCGGAGCACGCTATGGACCCCGAATACGCCAAACGCTTGGGAGTAAAAATCAACGAACTTCTCATCTCCCAGCCGGATACGGGCGAACAAGCTCTAGAAATCGTCGAGTCCTTGGTACGAAGCGGAAAAATTGACGTTATCGTCATCGACTCTGTCGCCGCCCTTACCCCGAAAGACGAAATTGAAGGCGATATGGGCCAAAGCCACGTGGGAAAACAGGCCCGACTCATGTCCCAGGCTCTCCGTAAGCTCACGGCCATTGTCGCCAAATCAAAAACTATCGTCATTTTTATCAACCAGATCCGTATGCAAATCGGTGTTATGTTCGGCAACCCCGAGACCACTCCGGGGGGCAAAGCTTTGAAATTCTACACCTCAGTTCGTCTTGATATCCGACGCATAGCTCAAATAAAAAAGGGTGACGAGATCATGGGCGGACGTATTAGAGTGAAAGTGGTCAAAAATAAAGTGGCCGCTCCGTTCAAACAAACTGAGTTCGACCTCATGTACAACGAGGGCATCTCTCGTGAAGGTGAGATTATCGCGCTCGGCGAGAAAATGGGTTTGGTGAAAAAATCCGGCATGTCCTATGAGTACTCGCCTGCCGATAAGGACAAAAAGAGCGAAAACGTAAAACTTGGCCGAGGTTATGATGCCACGAGACAGTTCCTCAAAGAAAACAAAAAAGTATCGGAAGAAATCCTCAAAGAGATCCGCAAACGTCTCAAAGACGGCGACCCTTTGACCGTAGCCGAGGGAAGCGAAGAAGATACTGAATAACCAATAACACATACTTGGGTGACTGAATTACCTCTTCATTTTGTCATACTTATTTAGTAGTGAGTAATTAGCCATTCAATCACTGTTAAATTTGCCTTTGTCTTCACAATAGGCTAGAATTGCCCTTGTCTTTTTCATTATTCATAGTTCTAAATTCCTAATTCATAATTCCATTTTTATGTCCCTCCTCGAATATAACGAAATCAAAGAGCGAAAGTACATCGTTTACGAAAACGAACCGTATGAGGTTTTGTCGTCCCACGTATTCCGCAAACAACAGCGCAAGCCGGTCAATGCCACCAAACTAAAAAACCTTATCACCGGCTCGGTGAAGGAAATATCTTTCCACGTATCAGAAAAGGTGGAAGAAGCGGAAATCGACTCAAGAGAAATAAAATACCTGTACAACAACCGAGGAGAATACTGGTTCACCGATCCGACCGACCCATCGAAGCGTTTCTCTCTCAAAGACGACGTGGTTGGACCTGCTGGTAAATTTCTCAAGGCAAACAGCGTCGTAGCGATCCTCACTTTTCAAGATCGTCATGTGGGACTAAAACTCCCCATTAAAGTGGAGCTAAAAGTAGTGGAAGCTCCTCCTGCGGTCAAGGGTGACACAGCCAAAGGTGGTAGCAAACAAGCAAAACTTGAAACCGGTGCAACCATCAACGTTCCCCTCTTTATCAACGAAGGAGAAGTGATTCGGATCAATACGGAGACGGAAGAGTATGTGGAGAGAGTAAACTAAATAACTGGCAGATTTAAGATTAGAGGTTGAAATAGTAACCAAAACCCCCGAGGCTTCGCCTCGGGGGTTTTATGAACCTAAAACCGCTGACCTCTCCTCACGAAACATTTTCATTAGAATTTCAGCCGTATCGGGATTTGTTTTGGAAAAAGTCTGATACAAATCGACAAGACTCTTGATTTTTTTAGCAGAAACAAAAAAAACGAACGCATTATCGTTCGCTTTTTTACTTGAATCTTTAATCTTTCAACTTAAACCTATCTCGAAACAAACGGCAAAAGCCCCATAAAACGCGCTCGTTTAACGGCCTCTGCGAGTTTGCGCTGATTCTTCGCGGTTACGCCAGTCTTGGCACGAGAAAGCATACGAGCATGTGGATTCAAGAACTTCTTTAAAAGATCCACATCCTTGTAGTCTATAAACTTGATATTATTTTGTGAAAAATAGCATTGCTTCATGGAATTCAAGTTAGTAGTTGGTAGTCTATAGTTTTTAGTTTTTTAGTCAAGCGTTCCTCTTGTTTCTCTCTAAGAACTACAAACTAAGAACTTCTGTTTCTAGAAAGGGATGTCTTCCGGATTAATTTCATCGGTGGGATACTCTATACCGCCGGGGGCTTCTTGCGGAGCGCTTTTTGGAGTAATCCCTTCCGGTTTGCTATACCCTCCTCCCGCGCTTCCCCCACCTGCTCCAGCCTTAGGTCCAAATTGCACTCGGTCCGCCACAATTTCTGTTCGATATTTCTTTTGTCCGTCTTTGTCGTCCCAGCTTCGTGTTTGAATTCTTCCTTCAACCAAAACTGACTGGCCCTTCTTCAAATACTGTCCGGCTGTCTCAGCTTGTCTTCCAAACACTACGATATTATGAAAATCTACACTCTCCTGCTTTGCTCCATTTTTGTCCTTCCAAACTCGGTTGGTCGCTACACTGAAACTACACACTTGGATTCCAGATGGGAGCGCCTTGATTTCCGGATCTCGTGTCAAATTCCCGATGATAATTGCCTTGTTTAAATACATACGTTTATTCTACCACCAACGCGTCAATTGTCTTGTCGAGTTCCGCATCTGACATCGGTGACTTTACCGGCGCTTCTTTATTCGCGTCCTTGCCAAGACCCGGAATAGGTTTTACTTCGGAAGACCGGTGCATTGGCGGCTTCAAAACCGACATGGTATTCTCGCGAACGGTTTTAGCGAAAATAAAACGTATCATATTGTCATTTCGTTCCAAAAGCTTCTTCAGCGCATTGACGGACGAAGGCTCCATTTCGAATTTTATCCAACCGAAATAAGCGGTATCGAATTTAAGGTGCTTGGCGCCTATCACTTTGGTCATAACGTAAGAGAGAGGCCGTAACTTGGGAAATTCCTCGGAGATAAAAAGAGCACCGTGCTTTTCAAGCAAGTCTTTGAGAGCAGCCACCTCCGCCGGCAGTTTTTCCTCGGCAATAGAAGGCACTATATGAAATCCCAGCTCGTAAATTCGGCTTTCCGCCTTTTCAGCAGTATCTTTTTCGGTCATGGGGTACAGACTAGCACAGCCTGCCTGCCGGCGCAAGAGCGAGCAGGCAGGCTGTAAAAATCAGGAATTCGGAATCAAGAATTACGAGAAATCCCAAAAAAATCAAGGGCATTTTTAGCTACCTGCGCCCGCACTTTCTCAAAATCCTCCCCCCTAACCTCAGCTATCTTTTTCACCACTTCCCTCACATAAAAAGGCTCATTTCGCTTACCTCGAAAAGGTGCGGGTGTGACATAGGGGCAGTCGGTTTCGGTCATAATTCGGTCGAGCGGGGTATTTCGTATTACCTCGTCGTAGTCTCTGGCAAAGGTTATGACGCCGGTAAAAGAGAGGTTAAACCCTGCATCCAAAATCTCTCGGGCTTCTTCCCAACTCCCTGCAAAAAAGTGAAAATCACCCCGCAAAGCAGATTTAAGATTCAAGTTGTAAGATTTAAGAATAGAGAGGGCCTCTCGGTATGCAGAACGCCCCGATCCATTTCTCACGTGTAGCATGAGGGGCTTGCCAACCTCAATAGCCAATTCAATATGATGACGAAAAGTTTTCTCCTGAATCTTAAATCCTGAATCTTCATTCTCTCGGTAAAAGTCCAGCCCGCACTCTCCTATCGCCGCTACTTTCGGATGTGTTGCCATACTACGATATACCGCAGTATCCCAGACTTCACCGCGAGAGGTAAACTCTTTTCCGCCTTCGCCTAATTCTTTAGCATCATGAAATGATTTTCCCGTATGGATCGGGTGAAGACCCACAATAGCGTACACGCCCTGCTCGTATTTTTCTGCAAGCTCGATTGATTTTCGAGACGTGTCCTGTTGTGTTCCAACGTTGCACATCCACACTCCCTCTTGAATCGCCCTCCTAATAACGGCGTCCCGATCGGCGTCAAAAGCGGTAAAATTCGTGTGAGCGTGAATATCGAAAAATTCGGCCATACGCACAGTGTAAAACGAAAATTGAAAAACTAAAAGCTCTTCCGGGTTTTAAGAACTTTCTCATCGGGGAACCACTTAACTCGCAATTCTCCGGCTAAGAAAAACGAACCGGTAACTAAAATACAATCCTCCCTACCCGCCTCCGATTGAGCCGCCGTAAGAGCTTCCGCCGGGTCGAGGAACATTCTTACCTTAGCTCCATTTTTTATGTAGGGCTTCGCTTCCTTGAGAAGTCTTATGGGCGGAGCGGGTTTGCGTTCTTTACTTGAAAAGCGCGTAAGATATACGGTATCTGCCATAGGAAGCACTTGTCCTAAAATGTCATGACTGTCTTTATTGTCCGCAATGGAAATAACAAGAAATAACTTTTTAAAGGACTCCTTTTTTAACCGCGAAAGCGTGTGAGCGATTTTAGCTCGATTGTGCGCACCGTCGACTATAACGAGAGGTTTTCGACTCACAACCTCAAATCGAGCGGGAAGAAAAGTTTTAGACAACCCGCGAGCAATATCAAAGTCGGAAAAACCAAGCGCTTCTGAGACACGCGACGCAAGGACCTTGTTTGCATCGGTTCCTCGAGGGACGTGAACTCTCTCAAAATTCGCACCATGTTTTTTTGCGATTTTTAGAAACATCTTGAGAAGCGCCGGACGAGTTTCAGCGGTAAAAAACCTAGAACCCTTCTTTATAATCCCCGCCTTGTCGAACGCGATCTTGTTTAGGGTTTTGCCGAGAACTTCAGTGTGATCATAGTCAATACAGGTGATAATGGCCGCTTCGGGAGGCTTAATCACATTTGTCGCGTCAAATCGTCCACCACAACCCACCTCGAGTACCGCCCACTCGCACTTTTTTTGCTTGAAATACAAAAGTGCTACCGCAAAATATATTTCAAAGTGCGAAGGCCGACCGAATTCGCCTAGAGAATACGCGACATCAACTGCGGGCTTTATCTTCTCGACTAGGTCTGAAAATTCATCGGGAGAAATATACAAATCGCCAACCTGAATTTTCTCAATCGGGCTCACTACGAAAGGCGAAGTGAACAAACCACAGAGTTTCCCCGATTCTCCAAGGATATTGTGAATCATGGTCGCCACAGTCCCCTTACCTGCCGTCCCCGTAACGTGAATAAACTTAAAATCCTTTTCCGGGTTGTCTAAAAGCTTCAAAAAATATCGCATCCTGTCGAGGAAAATCTGCGGGTCGGGTTGCTCGCCCTGCTTCATATACTCGGCAAAAAGTGGCAGATTTGAAAGGCTGTCTATGTAGGCAACAGCCTTGTGAAAACGATTAAAATCAGCCATAGAGTGCGAAAAGAGTATCAAGAAACCTGTCAAAGTCAAAATTACTCTTTCCTCGCGAACAAAGAATGCGGAGGCATTTTGTTGTCCTTGACCGCCTGTTTTATTTTCTCCATGGTTTCAGGCATAAATGGATTAAGCATCCGAGCAATCGTGTACACATCGACAACCAGTCCGCGAATTATTCCCACACCTTTTTCCTTGTCGGTTTTTACAAGCTTGAAAGGTTCGGTTTTTTGAATCAGCTCGTCTGCTTCCGAAATTTTACGCCAAATAGTATCAGCGGCTTGCTGAATATTTCGGGTGTCCATGGCATCTTTAAAACCTTGAGGGATAGTGTTAGCGGGAATTTTAACCGGCTCCGAGAGATAGGTTTCGGCCATTTTCATCACGCGACTCACCAAATTGCCTAGTCCGTTGGCCAAATTGGCATTGTAAACTTCCTTAAATTTCTCCATGGTAAAATCACTATCTTCAAAAGGGTGAATATGCCGAGCAAGATAATAGCGCAAAGCATCGGTGCCGTATTCTTCAACGATTTTCAGAGGGTCAACAACATTACCCAAAGATTTCGACATTTTTTCTCCCTCGCTTTTTATATACCCGTGTACCAAAATCTTTTTCGGCAAAGGCAATCCGGCAGAAAGGAGCATCCCTGGCCAAATGGCCGCGTGGAAACGAAGAATATCCTTGGCGATTAAATGAACATCCGCGGGCCAAAATTTTTTAAACAAAACGTCGTCACTTGTTCCAAAACCGAGCGCGCTTATATAATTCGCGAGCGCGTCGCACCACACATACATTTTTTGAGTCGAATCGTTCGGCACGGGAATGCCGACCGATACCTTGTCGGCTGAACGGGAAAAACTGACATCTTCCAAACCTCTTTCTAGTAAAGCTAAAATCTCGTTGCGACGGGTCTCCGGCTGAATTATAAGTTCCCCGCTTTCAATTTTTGCCCGTATCTCTCCGGTATACCGTGAGAGTTTAAAAAACCAATTTTGCTCTTCGAGAGCCTGTGGCGCTTCTCCGTGGTCGGGGCATTTACCGTTCACCAGCTCCTTCTCGGTAATAAATGCCTCATGCCCGACACAATAGAGTCCTTTATAAGTCCGTTTTTCCAAATCTCCCTTTTCCTCAATCCTCCTCCATAATGCAATCGCACCGGGCCAATGCTGTTTTTCATCCGAGGTGCGAATAAATTGGTCGTATGAAATGTTAAGTTTTGAAAAAAGACTTCTAAAATTCGAAGTAATTTCTTCGAGATAGTTTGCGACATCTTTCCCTTCCACCTTCGCCACCCGAACCACTTTTTCCGTATTTTCGTCAGCGCCGGTTAAAAAATAAACTTCCCTGCCCATGAGTCGTTCATAACGAGCTATGATATCCGCCACAGTCGTCGAATAAGCGTGCCCCATGTGGAGATTGGCATTCGGATAATAAATCGGGGTAGTGATATAAAAAGGCCTGGACATAAATGATCAATTACCAAGAAACAATAACCAAACAAACCTCAATAATCAATAGCTCTCAAACTTTTTGATTATAGCTGATAGTATGTTTCGTAACTCAACTACTTCTCTCAGCGGAGCAGAAATTTCTTTTTGGCACCAATTGAACCCACTCAACCTATAAAGGGTGGTGGCCCTCATGTTTTGAATCTTGATTATTGGTCACTGCTTAAAGCTTGTATCTTGTTGTTTGGTGTTTACGTCACATTCTGCTTACTTTTCTGTAAATCGTTAAGGTACTCCATAAACATGGTCGCGACCGGAACCGAAAGCAAAAGTCCTAAAAATCCCGCCATCTTGAAACCCACAATCAGCGCGAGTATAACCAAAATGGGAGATATACCTACAATTTTTTTAACAACAAGAGGGTAAATCAGATTGTTTTCCAACTGATGAATGATGAGATACACCCCAGCCACTATAAGCGCGGTTCCCACAGTCCCATCGGCATACGAGGCCGATACTGCAGGAATGGCGGCAAGAATAGGGCCAAAAAGAGGGATCATCTCGAATCCGGCGGCAAGAAAAGCCAAAAGCAAAGGGTTTTCCACGTGAAGCGCCGGACCAAAAATCGCAAGTACGAGGTATACCAAAAGACCCACAACCACGGCAAGGATAAGTTGCCCCTGCATCCAAAGTCCTATCTTGTGCTGAACCCGCTTCCACAAATCGATTACGTATTTTTCGTGCTTATCGGGCGTTACAAACTGTAAAAAAGTGGCCACACCGTCCTCCTGAACGGAAAGATAAAAAGATAGCACGATAATCAGAAACGAACTCAAGATTCCTCCGAATACTAGACTCAAGGTTTCCACGAAACCTTGCGACACGCTTGAAACGGCATCGCGAATGTTGGAAATTATTTTGGATAGTGAAGCACCTGAAGATAAACTGGAAACAACCTGATGCGACTGGGAAAGGTCTTGGGACAGATTTTGCACCACGGCTTTTGATTGAGAAAGTGGCGTTTCTTGAAGCGGATCCCACAAGGAAATGGAATCGATATACCGGGGCGCGGTCGCCAGAAAACTTGACGCGTCATTTAAAAGCGGGGGCAAGAAAAAGTAGAAAATACCCGCGACAAGTCCGGCAAACGCAAGATACATGACGACAACGGCGGGAAGTCGAGGGATTCGATGTCGAACGAACCATTTCGTGAAAGGTTCCATTGATGAAGCGATAACCACGGCGGCCAACACGACAATAAGCAAGTCTCTTACGTAATACAAAAAAACACATGCCAGAAGGACAATGACCGCTCGAACGATAGTGCCGGTTTTTATCGTAACGTGAAGTTCTTTATTTAACCCGTCCATAATCGCTATGTTAACACCAAAAACACGCCTTCGCCATACCGTCTATAGGCTGATAATACAGGTGGTCCGAGAGCCGAGAAAAATCTAGAGCGTAAGCAAGGGCAAAAATTCCTCTTTGTCTTTATACGGGCCGATGAGCGCGCAATTGAGATTTTGCGTTATAAAAATTTGTTCCGCCAATCTTTTTACGTCTTCCGAAGTGATTTTTTCAATTTCCTCGGCGATTTGCTCTTCGTTCTTGAGCGGTTTGCGAAGAATTTCCTGAATTCCATAAAATTGCGCAAGCTCATCAGATGACTCAAGACTTAGATAAAGATTACCAATGAGAAAGTCTTTGACCTTCCGCAATTCTGTCTCCGGCACAGGATCAGTCGCCATCTTTTTCAATTCCTCCATAACAGCCCTTATAGCAAGGGAAACTTTTTTTGTGTCGGCGCCCACGGCAACCTGAAAAGTTCCATGGTCGGTGTAAAGATCTGGCGAAGCGCTCACGTAGTAACACAAACCGAGTTCATCTCGCAATTTTACAAAAAGCCGAGAACTCATGCCTCCTCCCAACACAGAGCAGAGTACTTTGAGAGTCGGGGCTCGGGGATCAAGCGCACTGAAAGCCCTGACACCGAGCACGACATGGGTCTGGTCGGTTTCTTTGTGGCTGACTAAAATCGCTGGCGTCTTTTGAGATTCCGTAACGGAGACTTTTTCCGATTTTTTGGCGTCGGATAATTTTTGGAACAGTGTTTCAATTTTTGAGAGAAACGTAACATCAAATTTTCCGGAAATAATCACCGTAGTCGCTTCCCCCACATAGTGCGTGCGACGATATTCCGCAAGGTCGGAACGCGAGAAGCTCGCGACCGTTTCGGGTGTTCCGGCAATTCCCCAACCGGCAGGCTGATCTCCGTACAAAAGTTCCATAAATAAATCCTGTACATGTCGCGCTGGCTCGTCTTTGTACATTTGAATCTCCTGAATCACCACCCCTTTCTCTTTTTCAAGCTCGGCCTCGGGAAGGATTGGATCAAGATACATATCGGAAACAATATCCAAAATTTTTTCGGTCTTGTCCTTGTGGGCCTTGGCGTAATAACCCGTAAATTCCTGACTAGTAAACGCGTTGTACTGAGCGCCTAGCGCGTCGAGTTCGCGGGATAAATCAACAGGCTTTGGTCGTTTGCTTGTTCCCTTGAACACAAAATGCTCGAGAAAATGAGAAATACCGTTCACCTGTTTCGTCTCATATTTTGAGCCAGCTTCAACCAGCACCATCACCGTAGTTGTCGGACTCTCGGGCATGAGAATACTAATGAGGCGCACGCCGTTTGGTAAGATTTTCTTTTTATATTCCATAAACTCTAAGCGAAAACTCCTCGAAAATGAGAAGCGAGATCGTCAATTTTTATTCGTTCTTGTTTTCCGGAATCTCGATCGCGAACGGTAACAGTAGTATCCTTTTCTATCGTATCGAAATCTACCGTCACGCAAAATGGCGTACCAATTTCATCCTGTCTGCGATAACGCTTGCCGATGTTGCCGTTATCGTCAAACAGAACAGCGCCGAATTCTTTTTTAAGCAGGGTAAACACTTCCCTCGCCTTTTCAACAAGTACAGGTTTATTTTTAAGAAGTGGAAACACGGCGATTTTTATTGGAGCAACTTTTGGAGAAAATTTAAGGTAGACACGCTTCTCCCCGCCCAACTCGTCTTCGGTATACGCACTCACAAGCACCGCCAAAAAAGAACGTCCCACGCCGAGGGAAGGTTCAATCACATGCGGAACAAGCTTCTCTTTTGTGTGCTCGTCCAAGAAGGACAAATCAACACCGCTTGCAGTAGCGTGGTTTTTCAAATCATAATCCGTTCGATACGCAAGGCCATACAATTCTTTCCGTCCAAATGGGAACTCAAATTCAAAATCCACAGTTCGCTTGGAATAATGCGCTCGGTCAGCTTCGGCAATTTCAAGTTGAGAAACTTTTGTAGCATCAATACCAACAGCCTCAATAAATCGAGCCATTTCCGTTTGCCACATCTCAAATGCTTCCTTCCAAGAATCGGGTCTTACAAAATATTCCACCTCCATTTGCTCAAGTTCGCGAACGCGGAAGAGAAAGTCTCGGGGGGCGATTTCGTTTCTAAAAGCCTTTCCTATCTGGGCAATACCGAAAGGCAAGTCAGGGTGAAATGAGTCAACTACATTTTTAAAGTTGGTAAAAATTCCCTGGGCAGTTTCGGGTCGCAAATATGCAAGCGACGCTTCTTCTTCTGCTGCTCCAATATGCGTTTCAAGCATCATATAAAATTGGCGGGCTTCTCCAAGCTTTCCTCCACACTCCGGACACTTCTTTGTATCGGTAAGATGGTCTGCGCGAAAACGACGCTTACATTTTTCACATTCGGAAAGCATATCGGCAAATCCGCGGGCATGCCCGCTCGCCTGAAGCACCTCTTTTTTCGTAACAATAGCTGAATCAATACCATACACATCTTCTCTGTCCTCTACAAATTGCGTCCACCACAACTTTGTAATGTTGTTCTTAAGCGCAAGTCCATACGGCCCATAATCAAAAAATCCGGCGAGTCCACCGTAAATATCAAAACTGGGGTATATAAACCCTCGCCTTTTGCAGAGGCTTACAATCTTTTCCATCAACTCTTCAGCATGTTTTTCTTTGCTTTCCATAATTCAAAATTCCTAATTCGTAATTCCTGTTCTTATCTCACGCTTCGCGGTATACGTTACACGTTTCGCCATTCATTGTCTACCGCTACCTGACAACGGCGCCCTGTCCCTGTTTGAAACTCACATCCGTAGTCAAATCCGTCGTAAGCGTCGCACCGACCGCGCCGACCGTCTGACTGGCGAAATCGTCTTGTCCCGAAGCGTTTGCCCCCGTCACAAGCACCGGAGAGGTTTGCAGTTGACTTATACCGGGAGCAAGCGACACCTGGAAACTCACCTCACGTGGCCTTGTGGCAAAACCCGTACCGGCTTTGAGGTCACCCGCTTCCCAGACAATCTTCCCGCCAACCGGAGCATAAGAAATTTTCTCGGTACTCGGAGATGTTACGGCCAGCCACTTTACGTATGAAGGCAAACTGGCGCTCACCGAAACGTTTGAAAGGTCGTTTGATCCGTTGGTAAGCGACCATACGATAGTATAACTCGTATCGACGTCAACTCTTGGAGGAATCGGGCCGGTGTTGGTAAACGGACCGGAGTAATAAAGCGCGCGAGCCGAAAGCCCGAGATTCGAGGGCACGCGGAGCGTTTTAGAAATCTTAGAAACAACCTCTTGCGCCACGCCCGACTCATTTAACCTCAACCCTTTGACTTCCACTGTAAAACTCATTTGGGGATTTTTAATGGAACGCATCTCTGCTTCTGAAAAAGTGCTGAAGGAAAAGCCTAGGGAAATGGAATCATCAGGGTTAAGCACGGCAAGCTTCTTATCGAGAGTCTGGTCCCAAAAAATGGTATTCTCGGATGAGCGGAAAAAACCTCCGTTCGAATTGACAGATGTAGGGTTTAAAATAGTTCCGCCGATTTTTGCGGAAACTTTCAGGTCGGTAATTTTAATTCCAATATTATTCGTAAGCACCATGTCGGCACGGATATTTTCCCCGGATTTAGCGACAAAAACTTCGCTCCTGTCTCCGTTGAGCGCAAGGGTGGTGCCGATAAATGGCTTCTTGATTGAAATTTTATGGACAGCGGTCAAAAAAGAAGTGCCTATGACAGTATCGTTGGTTGGACTTTCGGTACCGGCTAAAAAACGGAAAGTGCGGTCCTCGTTGTCCTGGCCGGCGACGGTCCCACGCACCTTGATTACGCGCTTCACGCCGGGCTTGATGTCTCCGAGTCGCCAAAAACTGTTGCTCCAGGAGGGCGCGGGATCGGAGTTTTTAAAGGTGAAACCAAAGGGGTATTCCGCAGACACGGCAAGATTTTTTATGACCCCCGGAGCATTTGAAATAGCATCTATAGTAAACTCCACGTCCTGGTTAGCATTGACCTCTTTTACCGAAATAATGTTCAAGGTCACCGGCGAAGAACTTATAGCCACGCTGTATTCTTTCTTTTTGGGAACAATGGCATTTGAGCCCCGCACACGATACTCGACAGAAATTTTCAAAACCTTGACATCACCCTCTTGACCGAAGAGTGCCACTTGAATTTTTTTGGTCATGCTCTCGCCTTTCCCAATCGTGCCGAGCTCTTCCCTGTAACGATTTAGAGAAACACTCGTATCTTCCACCTCCCTCGTTCCTTCAGGATAGTCAATGACCAATTCGGAAGTCACAAGGTCGGCGTTATTTTGATTGGTCACTTTTATCTCAAGAGGCAGGACCTCCCCACCGGCTATTGAAACCGGACCTGTGATGAAAATCTCGACATTGCTCGAAGAAATGACGTTACCGCCACCGAAAAAAACATAACTCGCCGCTCCTACAGCTGCCAAAAAAAATACCAAGGAGGCGATAAATATTTTCTTTAGAATCGGCATATGGGAAACGGATTGGTGAAAATCGGAGCTTCTTTCTAATCCGTTCTTCCAGCCTCTTTGCACGCTTACATCATGCCTCTTGAATCTGGCTTCGTGATCCGGAACTCCCGGAACGCTTTCACCTCGGGAGTAAAGGCCACTCTCAAGCGTTTCCAAACTGTCTTCGTCATCCAAAGAAGACTTTGGAGTTTTAAAATCTTCAAATTTCATAAAAGTGATTCATAAAGTATAGCATCAGAGATGACTTTCTTTAAGCGACTTGTTTATCTCTCCGAGGATGCGAGGAACAACGGAATTTAGTCTTTGCAACAATTCGTCGCTCCAATAAGGGGACTCCACAAAAGCCAGAGCGTCGGTGGATGACCCCAAGTATCCGAGACTTGAGAGAATCCTTAGAACCAGAATATACTCGAAATTCCGGACGGATTCCGGCGACCGCTTTTTAAGTAATGCAAAGTGGACAGCTTCTTCCAGATACTCAAACAGCAATTCGTTTTTTTCCTCACCAGAAAGCAACCTCTCCAAAAGAGCGAATACGCGGCCAAAGACGGCAAACATGGGCGCATCTTCACGCAAAATCTCAAATAGACTTTCCCGTTTGACCGCCCCCGTGACTCGCCAAAATTCCTTGCCGCGCACTACGGTGATCTCGCTATACGAAAAATCCTGCAAACTGTAACGCAATTTAGATTTTAAAAATCGCACACCTTGAGCCGAAGCCTGGATAAGACCAAGGTCTTTCGTGAAAATGCGGAAAGAGCGGTTGGCTTCTCCGAATGAAGTGCTATTTAAGACAAAAGCGGGGGTGTGGTAGAGGTGGTGCACGATAGTTTAAAGTTTAAAAGTGAAAAGTTTCAAGTTGAAAAAGAAAAAACCAAGTTACTGGCTCATAGTAATAAGACTTTTGAAAACGCTGGGAAGAGCATCAACTCCCTCGCCTTTGGTAAAGTGTCCCTTGCCTCGTTCAAGAATTCCTTTGGCACCAAGTAGTTTTTGAAATTCAAGACTGCGAGCCATAGACACATCTTCGTCGTTATCAGAAAAAATGGTCACAAACTTTGAACAATGATTTTTAACCTTTCCGACATCAAGCGGCAAGCTAGAAAATTCTTCAATTTGAGGCGCGTTAATACTGCCAGAAAACCCTGCGACAAACACCGCTCCACCGACTTGAGCGGTTTTTGGCAAAGTTTCAAAATAAAGTAAAGTGGCGATACAGCCCAAACTGTGACCGACAAAGTAGGTTGCGGCGGTCGGCCTACCAACCGCCGCCTTTATCGCCTCTATCCACTCTGAAACCTTCGGGCGGTCGGCATGGGGCATAGTAAGAGCGTACACCTCAAACCCGCGGGATTTAAGCTCCCACGTAAGCCACGGAAACCAATGGTTATCGGGTCTTCCTTCCCAGCCATGTATCAGAAACACTCTTTTTTGCATGAAAAAATTTTAGCACAAAATTTCTGAAAAAACTGAAACCACGTCCGAGAGAACGTGGTTGCGAACAAATGCCCTGTGGGGCGAGTTCGTCTGTCCTACTAATACTAAGGACATCAGGATGTTGAAGGGGTGATTTTTCGCTCACCCCTTAATCACGAAAAAGGGGCGGGGTCCAAGATTAAGCAACATTTTCCAGCACCACAACACCAAAGGTCGTGGCAAGTTCGGCGCCGGAGCAATTCCTCACTTCGTTATTCAACGCCTTTTCGACGACAACGTAAACCGCGACATCTACCGTAAGTGCCGATTCGTGACCGAAGTCTCCCTTTCTCAAAGTAGTCGCATGATTCGCGCTCGAGACCGCGGTGGGATTGATGGTAACCTTGTCGTTTGCGATGGCCAAGGTGCTGTACTGGGGCGCCAGGATGGGCCTGGTGGACGTGGTGTAATTAGAGTTCTTGTTGTTGCTCGCCACAATCTGATTGGGTGGCGAGGTATCGATGGTGACAACAACAACATTGAACTGTGCACTGACGCCGTTTGCGACTGGCGTCTCGTCACTGATGTCGGCGTTCGCAATGGTCTGCGGCGCCGTGCTTGAGGTCAGGACCGCTTGTCCCGTGTCACTTACCGGTGGTGGGGCTGCTATAAACGCCACCACTGCGACGACGAACGCCGCTACCGCTACCAGTGGGCCATACCTGGCCCGTTCCGTTTTCATGGTTTTACCTTTCCTTTGTTTTTTAGGGTCATGTGACCTCAAATTTCCCCGATGGAAACGAGAACTGCAACCCAAAACCCCTTAGCTGCAGCTTTGAAATAAGAAATTTCCAACCTCAAAGCTGCAGCTAATCTAAATTCAACATCCTGTAAAAGAGCTTCAACTGCTACTAAATATACACCTCTTGAAAAACCTTGCAAGTTCGCGCAAGTTCCACTATCCACAATTTTGCTTTGCAACATTTTTTAAAAAATTGTAAATATTTTAGAGTATAAATAAGTTGAACCTTTTCCCCTCCTACCCCTATACATTAACTTCACGCTATAGCGTATACTTAATGTATGAGTAAACAAGAAATGGAATCGAGAAAAAGAACGCGAAACAAAAACCTACAAAAGGTGGTTTTAAGCGTGGTTGCAACTGCGGGGTTTTTAAGCGTCGCCGCTCTCGCCCCCAACGCGATTCAAGCGCTAGGTATCCTTGGAGGTTTCAACAAAAGCAAAAGACAAAATGAAATAATCGCCAACTCAAGAAAAAGGCTAGTCGCTCACGGGCTCTTGGAATACACACCCGAAGGCTTTTTAAGATTAACTTCAAAAGGTGAAACAAAACTTGAACAACTTGAATTGCGTGAATATAAAATCAAAAAACCTAGACGCTGGGACAAAAAATGGAGAGTTCTCATTTTTGACATTCGAGAGGAAAGAAAAGCGTTGAGAGACAAAGTTAGGACTACACTCATAGCTATTGGCTTTATGAGACTACAAGACAGCGTGTGGGTATACCCTCATGACTGCGAAGATCTCATCACTTTGCTCAAGGCTGATTTTAAGATAGGAAAAGAAATCTTGTATATAATAGCTGACACAATAGAAAACGATTCTTGGTTAAAAAAACAATTTAAACTCTAGACAGATTTAATTCGACGCCAATACACATTAACTTTGCGCTATAGCGTAAAGTTAATGTGTATGTAATCCAACTAATACAACTGTCGGTTGGCTACAAGCACGTTAGAAAATTTGAATTAGTTTTTAACTTTTACCTTGAAAGAAATTTCGCCGGACAGTATCGAGTGACCTTCCGAAACAAGCTCAAAAACAAATTCTTGAACAAGAGTTGCTTTTGTAAGTTTGCTTTTGTGCTTCTCAAAAAAGGCCTTACTTTTTTCGTCAGCTTCAACACTCAAAGAAATCATATCTGAAGAACTAAGTTTCATTTCTTTGCGAAAATCTTGAATAGCTCGCACGAGCTCCCGCACGTCCCCCTCTTCTTTGAGTTCGGGGGTGATTGCAATATCAAGTTCCACATCACCTTGTAGGTTTTCATCAAACAGAATTTCTTTGACGTTTACTTCGTCCTCTATAAGCTCCACGACTCTCGATTGGGAATTTAAAACTTTAGATTTAATTTTGAGAGTGGAAAGAGGTTGCCGTACTTTTACATTCGCCTTCGCCCGCTGTTCCAGTCCAAGCGACACAATCCTCCTTACTTCATTCATTTCATCCATAATTCCTAACTCCTGATTCTTGATTCTTGATTCTACTTTCGGCCACTCCGCCAAATGTACACTCTCCGCCTTACCCTCGCGCCGAAGGGCTTGGTACAAACTCTCTGCGAAAAAAGGTGCGAACGGAGCCAAAAGCTTCGAGAGCGTGATCAGAACGTGACGAGTCGTCGCCAACGCATACTTTTTATCCTCTACATCTTCGCCTTTAAACCGTTCGCGGGAGCGTCTCAAATACCATTGAGAAAGGTCAGCAATAAACTCACGAATTGCCCGCACCGGCTCAAAAAGTTGATACTTTTCAAGCTTTTTCGTCACTTCCGTAACCAGTGAATCCTGAAGCGCCAAAATCCATTGATCCAAAGCGTGCGGACTTTCCCTAGAATCAACCTCAAGATGCTCTACATCATTTTTATATTGCTCATAAAAAACGAGTACATTAGAAAGCAAATTAAAAAACTTCTTTACAATCTCATCCACCGTTTTCTCGTCAAAGTTTTTTGATTCCCCGGGTTGATTGACCGAATACATCCAGAGTCGCAAAGCATCCGCCCCGTGTTTCTCCATCATAAGCCATGGGTCTACGACGTTACCGAGCGACTTCGACATCTTCTTGCCTTCCGAGTCCAAAATGTGCCCTAAACAAATCACATTCTTATACGCCTTGCCTTTACCCATTAAAACTCCGATGGCATGTAAGGTATAGAACCACCCGCGAGTCTGATCTATCGCCTCGGAAATAAAATCGGCCGGGTATCCTACACCGTCAACCCGCGCAACATTTTCAAAAGGATAATGATCTTGCGCAAACGGCATCGCTCCCGAATCAAACCACACATCCATTACCTCTTTGACGCGTTTCATCTCTCCTCCGCATTCACACGGAAAAACTACAGTATCAATACCCGGACGATGCGGGTTAAATTCTTTACCTGTTAGGTTATCTACAAAAACGTTTTTGGGAATTGCATAACCGTTAAGCAAACGCTTCTTGAAAATACCCTTCATGTCCCTAACCTCGGCATCTTCCAAATAGCGCAAAAGGAAAGCCAGTGGACCTTCATGAGAAATTAGCATCACCGTGCCCCCATTGTGGCGAGCCAAAATATCTTTAAGCAAAAGCACCGCTCTCTCCTCAACTTGTTTCCAGCTCTCCCCCGTTCCGCCTCGAGGCGCTTCGTAAAAACCTTCGTGAGAAAGACTCTTATATATTTCCTGCTCTTTCAAAACCTCCGGGTCGTCAAAACGTTTCTCGTCCCAAGAACCACTTTTTACTTCCGTCAAACGCTCGTCAATTGTTACGTTTGAGTGTAAGCCGTCCAAGACAATTTCCGCAGTTTGTCGCGCACGTAGAACCGGAGACACGTATACAGCGTCAATTTTTTCTCCGACAAGCATCTTTTTCGCCTCCACGGCCAAAGCCCTGCCCTTTTCGGTAAGAGGATATTTTTCAGGATCGCTTGAAAACAAATTGAGCGTGTTTTTTTCACTTTCACTGTGTCGCACTAAAATAAGTTTGGTAAGCGTATTCTTTGTTCGCTCTCGTATCGTTTCAAAAGAACCGATGACTTCGTGCTTCTTGCACGATTCGCATTGCCATAAAGGCAATGGGGTTCCCCAATACCGTTCTCGGGAAATCGCCCAATCCTTTACCTCTTTTAGCCACTCACCAAAACGACCGTCTTTAATGTAGGCAGGTTCCCAATTGACGTCTTTATTTTGCGCGACCAGCTCATCTCGAAGGGATGACATTTTTATATACCAAGAATCGCGGGCATAATAAATAAGCGGAGTTTTACAACGCCAACAGTGCGGATAGCTGTGCGCGTATTTCTCTTTGGAAAAAAGTAAACTGCCCGTCGGTCTATTCGCCAAATCTTTGATGATATCAACCGCCACGGCCTCGTCTTTGACAAATCTGCCCGCCAAAAATCCAGCCTCCTTTTTAAAGGTGCCGTCTTCATTGACCAAATGATATTTGGGCAAACCAACTTTTGTCCCAAGCTCAAAATCGTCTGTTCCATACATCACAGCCGTATGGACAATTCCCGTACCGTCGGTCGTCGTCACAAAATCCGCCGAGTATACTTTGAACGCATTCGAAAGCTTCTCTTTTTCCTTGCCGGAAATAGAGTCGGAAAGAAATGGGTAGAGGGGTTCGTATTCGAGGCCTACGAGACCAGAACCCTTCACTGTCTCAATAATTTGATATTCATAATCCTTAGGGAGAGATAATGTGGACAATCTATCCTTAGCAAGAATCACAATGTCTTGATCACCATCACTCAGTGGACCACGTGTTGGACTAATGAGAACCTTTACATACTCAATATCCTTCCCCACCGCCAACCCCACATTCCCGGGCAATGTCCACGGTGTTGTTGTCCAAGCCAATATATACATGTCTTCACTTCCTCCTTTCTGATTTTTTTTAACCTTAAACTTCACCGTCACTGACAAGTCCTTCACGTCCTGGTACCCTTGTGCCAATTCGTGCGACGAAAGCCCTGTCCCGCACCGCGGGCACCACGGCACCACTTTGTAATCTTTGTAGAGAAGCCCTTGCTCGTCCACCTTTTTCATAATCGCCCAAAGCGATTCAATATAATTTGCTTGGTAGGTCACATATGGACTGTCCAAATCAACCCAGTAGCCCATGCGCTCGGTAAATTTCCGCCACAAGTCAACGTGCTTCCAAACACTTTGTTTGCACTTGTCATTGAAAGCGCCGATGCCATAACTCTCGATTTCTTTTTTTGATTTTAAGCCGAGCTCCTTTTCAACTTGAAGCTCGACCGGAAGACCGTGTGTATCCCATCCTCCTTTCCGTCGAACACGAAAGCCTTGCATGGTTTTGTAACGCGGAATGGCATCTTTAAATGCCCGCGCCTCAAGATGGTGAATCCCCGGCTTGCCGTTGGCAGTTGGCGGACCTTCATAAAAAACAAACTCGCCTTTTGGGGAGGGTTTTCCTAAGGTTTTCTGGAAAATCTCATTTTTTTGCCAAAACTTCAGAGTTTCCTCCTCCTTTAGAGCTATTGGTTTTTTCTTTGGTTCTGTATCGGGCATAGAAGCGCAAGACGTGGCAATGTCGCCATTTTAACAGTTTAGAGGATTTCTCTCAAACTAGCGCCGAAGGTACCAGAACGCCAGAACCAACAGAGAGAGCAAAAAGAATACCGCTCCAAAAATTATAATGTTCCTTTTTGGTTTACCTGCCGTGGCTCCCAGAACGGGAATCCGAGGCTCAGTTTTTTCAAGTGTGGCAAACGCTTCGGCAACATCGGCTGGAGTCCAACCGCCGGGTTTTAAAATCGCCACAATCTGTTCCTTGGGAATCTTGAGGAGAGTTTGTTCTTTGATAAATTTAAGAAGTTCGTTGTTTACCATATTTACATTTTCTCAGGTGTTTGAATCCCTAAAAGGAAAAGGCCGTTTTTCATTACACCGGCAAAGACTCGCATAAGTGCAACTTTATAGGGAGACGTTTTGTCTTCGCCACTGACAATCTGGTTATGAGCGTAGTAATTGTTAAATGCTCCAGCCAATTCTACAAGGTAGGTCGCGACAAGATGGGGTGCATACTCCTTCCCCGCTCTTTCCACCACCTCGGGGAAACGAACGAGCAAGCGTTCTAACAAAGAAATTTCTGAAGGTATCGCTTCTGGTCGCACCTCTCCCACTATTTTCTCTTTCTCCGCTTTCGCTAAAATAGATTTCGCCCGCACATACGAATACTGCAAGTAAGGTCCCGAATCCCCTTCAAAAGAAATTGACTTTTCAAGATCGAAAATGATATCACTGCCAATCGCTTGCCTAATGATGGAATACTTGATAGCACCGATCGCCACAATCTCGGCTATTTTGTTCTTCTCGAAAGTTTCAAGCTCCCGTTCCTCAAGTTTTTTGTGAACCATTGTCTCCACCGCCGTGATGAGCGACTCTCCTGTAATTACCTGCCCCGTACGTGAAGACATTTTTCCTGTCGGCAAACGAAGCATTCCGTGCGCAACATGCTTTGTGCGTTCAGCCATCCGCGTATCAATGTGACGCATCGCCTCAAGTACCACTTCAAAATAACCGCTCTGCTCGTTAGCGGTGATAACAATCGAAACATCTGGGTTCTCATCTCTAAATTTCTTCTTGGTGAGCCCGAGCTCCTTGGTCTCGTAGGTCGGCAAACCTTGAGAATTAATGAAAACGCGCGTATGGAGCCCGTGTTTGTCACCACGGAAAACCACCGCTCCCTCGCTTACTTCAAACACATTTTGAGTCAAAAAGTCTTTCACGATTTCGAGACCTTCGGGAGCAACTTCGCTTTCAAAATAAGAATGATCAAACTTGGTCCCTAATTTTTTATACAACACTTCAAAATGGTCCAAACTTGCCTGTCGACCCTTTGCATAGATTTCATTCAGCTTCATGTCCGATTTTTCAAAAATCTTTTTATTGATCGCTTCAATTTCTTTTTTAATCTCGGGGTTTGTTTCCTGAGCTTTAGAGCCGTACGCGTACGCTTCACCTAAATACGCAACATAATCCGGTTTTTCGGGTAGATTCATCATCCCGTATAACGCCATGGCGATATGAAGTCCGGTGTCTCCCTGATAACAGGCTCGCACCACGTGAGCACCTTGAAATTCAGAAAGACGGGCAATCGATTCACCGATAGCGTTATTCATTAAATGCCCGATGTGGAAAAGTTTAAACGGATTGGCATCAGTGTATTCCACCATCACCTTTTTCCCTTTGAGTGTGGAGTTTTTTCCAAAATTTTCTCCAGCCCCAAAAATATCGGCAATTCCCTTTGTAAAAAATTCTCGGGACAAATAGAAATTTATAAACCCCGGCCCCGCAATTTCCACCCTCTCGATTTCCTCCGACTTATTTTGTACGATATATCGTACAACTTCTTCAGCAAGTTCTCTTGGTTTCATTTTAAGTTCCTTGCTGTAAGCCAAAGCCACACTGGTCGAATAGTCCCCATGCGAAATTTCATCAGGATGTTCCAAACTCACTTCAACTCCCGCGATTCCGAGCTTCTGGAGACTCTCCCGTATTAATTTTTTTATTTTATCTTCAATCATAATTCCTGAATCATTATCCCTAATTCCATCTTCACTTGCGCCCCGTACTCCCAAACTGCCCCATCCCCCGACTTGTATCAGAAAGTGTTTCGCTCTCAATAAGTTCTGCGTGAGCTACCGGCAAAATCACTAGTTGGGCAACCTTGTCGCCTTTTTCAAAAGTATACGGCTTGTCGCTCAAATTAACCAGATGTACGTTGTATTCGCCCCGAAAGCCCGCGTCAAACACGCCACCCATCGCGTGAAGTCCCGCCTTGGAAATACTACCCTTATCCTTCACAATCGCAGCGTACCCTTCGGGAAATTCCAACGCAAAGCCGTTATAAAATCGGTGATGTCCCATCGGAGGGATGGTCACTTCTTCCATCGAATACAAATCAAGCCCCACATCCCCTGGGTGAGCGTAACTCGGCAATTTCGCACCATCTTTCAGTTTTTTAATTTTTACTTCGAGCATGAAATTATATTTTAAGCACCGAACAAACTCGTTTCCAAATTATCCGGTGGACTTCCTCGAGAGAAAGTAGTCTATCTTTTGTTCTGTAATCGACAACTGTCCATTTATTTCTTTTCGCAACTTCAAGATACGCTTGTGAGGCCTCTTGTAAATGCTTCAAATCCGCCTCGTGGATATCACGCTTTTTGCCTTGCGTATAAGCCCTCTCCCCTTTCTGGTCAACAAACTTTTGCCCCATCTCGGGCGGAACAAAAAGCAAAATCGTAAGGTCGGGTTTCGGAATGCTAAAAATATTGTACTCCAAATTTTCGAGCCACTTCAAAAATTTTTCCCTTTCTTTTTTATTTTTGATTTTCCCTGCCTGATGTCCCATGTTAGCCGACACGTAGCGGTTGCTTATCACCGTTTTACCTTCCGCGAGCGCACGGCGAATATCGAAAGATTTGTCATAACGATCAACCGCATAAAAAATTGAACCTCTGTACGGACCGACTTCCGAAGCCGTGCCGTACTCCCCGCGTAAATACTTTTCGGCAAAATGAGCGGAAGGTTTGCCATACTGCGGAAAATCCGCCAATTCAAATGGAATACCAAGTTTTTCCAATTGCTTTGCTAAAAATTTTGTCTGGGTTGCCTTACCGGAACCATCAGTGCCTTCTATAACAATAAATCTACCCCTGTTCATGAACTTAATCCTACTTGATGAAATATAAAAAAGAAAGCGTCCCGAAATGAAACGCTTTCGTGTGAACCAAACTGAAAAACTCGCCTCGCTTTACGGAGCGATAAGAGTCTTGCGGCTTTCCGCATGACACTCGCTTGGTGTTCCAAAACCGACGCACCGAGCCCGATAGTGGCCGAGGTCAATCTTTGTGTTTTTGCCCTCTCTGACTTTTTTCTATTTTTCATACGGACAACTAAAACATATCCGATACTAGAGTAAAGAAAGAGCGGTGGTGAGTCAAGAACGCAACACCAAATCAATCTTCTGCGCAATTTTCTTGAAATCTTTTTCCTTTTTGCCTCGCGTAGTTTCAGCCGCCGTACCAAGTCGAATCCCTGAAGGATCCATCGGGCTTCGAGTTTCGTTGGGAATCGTATTTTTGTTTACAATAATTCCCGCCGTTTCAAGCCGAGCGCTCGCCTCCTTACCCGAAATTCCTTTTCCATCCATCCATGTGTCAACCAAAAGCAAGTGAGAGTCGGTGCCCCCCGATACAATTCTCCACCCGAGCTTTGACAATTCGGCGGAAAAGGTAGCGGCATTTTTGACCACCTGTGTGGCATACTTTTTAAAGGCTGGGGTATCAGCTTCCTTAAGAGCAACGGCCACGCCGGCAATCTGATTGAGGTGCGGACCGCCTTGAAGACCGGGAAAAACCGCCTTATCAATTTTTTTATCAAGCTCGCGAGAATCTTTTCGAGCAAAAATCATGGCACTGCGAGGACCACGGAGGGTTTTGTGTACAGTAGTCGTGACAATATCAGCAAACGGAAATGGAGACGGGTACGCTCCTCCCGCGACAAGTCCCGCGAGATGCGACATATCCACCATGAAGTACGCCCCGCAGGCATCGGCAATTTCCCGAAATTTCTTCCAATCCACTCGCCTAGGGTAAGCGGTAAAACCGGCCACAATGATATTGGGTTTTTCTAAAATAGCAGTGGCTTTTATGGTGTCATAATCGAGGGTTTCTGTTACTTTATCCACCCCATAGGCAACCTGTATCCAAAACTTCCCTGTAGCGGAAACTTTGTGGCCGTGGGTCAAATGTCCACCATGATCGAGCGACATACCCATCACCTTACCGCCTTGTGGCACAAGCGCAAGATAGACCGCCAAGTTGGCGGGAGAACCGGAAAGAGGTTGCACATTGACCGCCCATTCCGATGGAGAAAGTTTGAACAATTTTAGAGCCCGCTCTTGTGCAAGCTTTTCCACCTTGTCGGTAACCGTGTTTCCACCATAGTACCGCTTATAGGGATATCCTTCGGCATATTTGTTGGTAAGTTCCGAGCCGAGCGCCGTGAGAACATCCTTCGAGACATAATTTTCCGAGGCGATAAGATTGATGACTTTTTTCTGCCGTGCTGATTCAGCTTTTATAAGTTTTTCGATTTGTTTGTCTTTCATAGGGATAGATTAAAGATTTAGGTAACAAGATTAAAGTAGAACTGTCCTGCTTTAATCTTACATCCACTAGCTTACAGCTGTTTTGTGCTTACACCATAGTAATCGCATTCTAACACAAGGAATTACCAAAAGAAAAAGAACTCAACCCAAAGCTACTTCCCGATAATATTTTCCGAAAATCTCGGATTGAAAAGCCTATCGCTTCCTTCGAGGAGATACACGTCTCTCACGCCTCCGGCAATCATCGCATTCCAACACGGTTCGCAACACCACCAATGTCCCCAGTGATATACATCCGCGCCTTCGGTTTTAACACCAAGCTTTTTTGCCTGTCCAATGAGAAGCGTCTCCGCGTGATTCTTTGAAGACGCGCACCCGGGACAGAGCCAATATTTTTTGCCTGAAGGGATCTTTAACATACGGCGAATACAAAAACCTTTTTTGTGAAGTGTAAGTAACCACGGATTCTTCAACGCCGATTGATTGGCCGCCGCTAGAAGGACAGCCTCGTCTCTGACCAAAATGGCGCTGGTCGGATGTTGATGATCGGTCGAAAGGGTGCGTGCCGCTTCCTCCGCCGCTTTCATCAACATATTATCGGCAGAAACATATTTGATTGTCCTACCTTCGGGAAGGTAGGGATAGACTATACTCATTCGAGAAATTCTAACAAAACAAGTGGGCTTTGGCGACTGGCGCAAACACAGAAATGTACTACAATTCAACACACAGACACCAATGACAAAATTTGACGAGATATATCAAAAACTCCTCGGCGACATAATGAAGGGTGGCATTGCCGAAGTGAACGAACGCACCAAACATGAAACTAAAGCCTTGCCCGGGGTACACTTTAGCGTTGATTTGGAAAAAGACGGCTTCCCTCTTTTAACGCTTCGCAAAATCCCAATACCTATGTTCGTAGCCGAACAAATTTGGTTTATCACTGGTGCACGAAAGCCCGAAATTTTTCTCCGACAATTCACGAAAATTTGGGACATGTTCACTAACCCAGGCGACGTTGTCACGGTTGCCTACGGCTACCGTTGGCGGAAACATTTCGGACGCGATCAACTCGGCCTCCTGATTAAACTTTTAAAAAGCGATCCGAGCTCTAGGCACGGCGTCATCGTCACGTGGGATCCGGCACAAGATGGCCTTGGAGGGGCTGTAAAAAAGAATGTTCCCTGCCCCTACACCTTTACCGTAAACATTATCGGTGGCCGACTCAACTTGCACAACATGGTGCGTTCAAATGATATCGTTCTTGGGTTTCCTTCGGACGTAGCCGGTTTTGCATTGTTGGCACATATTTTAGCCCAAAAACTTGGCGTGAGGCCCGGTATATATTCCCATTCGATTTCAAATGCTCATGTGTACGACAATCACTATTTCGCCGCGGAAGAAATGATGCGCAGAAAAAACACTCACGCAAAAATTGCGCTTATGCTTCCCAAAAATGCCTTCGATAGAGCCGAGAAACAAGACATAAAACTGGTAACGGAAATTGTGGAACATCTAACAGCACAGTACAAACCGCTAGAGGCGATTAAGGGTTTAAAAATTGCTTTGTAAATCTCATGCGTATTTCTGACAGAAATAAAAGAATAGCGATGGGGATTTTATTTGTTTTAATGACTGCATTGCTGGATGTTTGGATGTTTAATCAAAACTATGTGTGTTTTGGAGGCCGTTCAGGAGGTCATTGCTATGGGAAAAACCTATTGTCTGTCTCTATTTTTATACTAATTTATAACGGATTGACACTATCAGTCGCAGGAGCATTTTTTCTCGAAGCCGCCAAGAAAAAGAACGGAAAAGCAGGAACGGAAAAGTAGTCTTGCAGTGAGGTGAATATACTAAAATTATATGATTTCAATCATAGTAGCCACATCGGAAAACAATGTCATCGGACACCTCAATAAAATCCCATGGTACATGCCCAGAGATTTGAAGCATTTCGCAACAGTGACAAAGGGCCACACGGTCATTATGGGACGCAATACCTACGAGTCAATTTTTGCGCGTTTGGGAAAACCTCTACCTGACCGGACAAACATTGTCGTCACTCGAAATCCTAACTACAAGCCTCTAGGATGCACGGTAGTCCATTCGCTTGAAGAGGCCTTGAAAAGTAGTGCACCAGATGAGGAAGTTTTTATAATCGGCGGCTCACAACTCTACGCGGAAAGTCTGCCAAAAGCCAACAAGGTTTATCGTACTCTCATCCATACAACACTCGAAGGTGACGCCTTCTTCCCCACTCTCAACCTTGCTGAATGGAAACTCGTTGACTCGAAACGTGAACTCAAAGACGAAAAAAATCCTTTTGACGCAACCTACGAGGTTTACATTCGGAAAGCTTAGTAATAAGATTATCTTCATTCTAAATTCATACTTCATTTCCCATGTCCGTCATCACCAAAAAACAAATCGTTGCTCGTGTTGAAAAAGGCGAAATCGGTTTCAGCCCGAACCTCGACAGTATGCAGTTACAAGAACATGCCGTAGATCTCCGTCTCGGGTTTACTTTTCTTGTTCCAAAAATCTGGCATCTTACCGCGAACGGCCGAGAATCCCTCGACATCACACATTTTGATAAAAAAAATGAGGAATTCTTTGATGTAATAGAGCTTGAGGAAGGGCAATACTTCGAGCTACTCCCCCACGAGTACGTTTTGGTTTCTACCCTTGAGTCCATAAAAGTGCCGAGAGATTTGATGGCGGTTCTCTATCCTCGATCGTCCACAAACCGCAAAGGACTCTCTCTAGACCTTACCGGCATTATCGATTCGGGTTATGAAGGACAACTGACCCTTCCTCTTCGTAACAACACACACTCTCAAGCCGTTCGTCTCTACCCGGGCGAGCGCATCTGCCAAGTGGTCTTTGAAGAACTCACGGACGCAGTGGACGCGCGCAAGAGCAAGTATCACAAAAAAGACATTATCGAGGGTATCGGTCGCGAAAAACGCGACGAGGCAAGCCTCATCATGAAAGGTGCGATTCGAAAACTCAAAAGCGACTTTGCGGTAATAAAAAAACCAAACCGGGAAGCGTAAAAAGAAAATCCCCGTCGCGCTATGCGCGACGGGGATTTTCTTTTTTATCAAACTTGATTCCTGATTCTTAATTCAGTAAATTTTGTAGCCGCTTCCTATTTCACCTCTACCCACACATACTTTTCTACTGAAAAGTTGCGCGGACCCGCCTCGGCTGGGCAGCCTCCGGCCGGTGGACGTTTCCTATTTCACGTCCACCCCCATCGACCTGCATGAACCTTCAATAATCTTCATCGCCGCCTCGACAGTATTGGCATTTAAATCCTTAAGTTTTTTCTCGGCAATCTCGCGAACTTTAGCCTTGCTGATAGTTCCCGCCTTACTTACCACATTCTTGCCGGAACCTTTCTCCTTGCCGATAGCTTTTAAAATAAGAGAAGTGGCGGGCGGAGTTCGAAAAACCAAATCAAATGTCCTGTCTTCATAGACGGAAATTTCAACAGGAACGATGTCCCCTTTCATGTCTTTGGTGCCCGCGTTAAATCGGGTGACAAATTCACCGATGTTTACCTTGGCTTGACCAAGCGCGGGACCAATCGGCGGCGCAGGGTTTGCTTTTCCGCCTTCAATTAAAAGTTTTAGTTTTTTTACTGCTTTTTTTGCCATAATTTTGGGGTAGGCTCTAGGATACTAGGCCTTAGGCTTTAGGTCAAACTTCTCAGCCTAGCGCCTAGTGCCTAAAGCCTAGTGCCTATATTTTCTTAACTTGTAAAAAGTCCAACTCAACCGGAGTTTCGCGTCCGAACATGGAAACCAGCACTTTCACCTTACCTCTCTCCGTATCCACTTCAGAAACTTTTCCCTCAAGGTCTTTGAAAGGACCGTCCGTGATAATCACGGCGTCATCAACTTCCACGTCAATGTTGTGCTTAACCGTACCCGAATTCATCCTACTAAACAACACTTCAACCTCCGCCTTATCGAGAGGCACGGGAAACACTCCGGACCCGACGAAACCTGTCACACGTGGCGTGTTGCGCACCACATACCACGAATCGTCCGTCACCGTCATGTCTACCAAAACGTAGCCCGGATATATTTTCTCTTCTTCCTCTACGCGCTTCCCTCCTTTTATTTTTATTTTCTTTTCAGTCGGTACGAGCACGTTAAAAATTCGGTCCTCCATACCCAAAGACTCGATACGCTGTTTGAGGTTACGAGCAACGGCATTCTCATACCCCGCGTAGGTATGGATAGCATACCAATTTCGTCCTTCTTGGATTTTTTGTTTTGACATAAATATAATCCTAATCTACGAATTAAACTCGAATGCCACGAATCGCGAATGAAGATTGCGGATTATTTGTGATGTGTAGCATTCGCATACTCATTCGCGGTATTAGGATTTTTTAAATAATTTTCCCCAAAATAAGAGAAAAGACGTAGTCGATAGCACCCAAGTAAAAAGCGGTTATGAAAGAAATGACAATGACGAGAACGGTGTACGCAATCGCTTGTTTCCTCGTAGGCCAGCTCACGTGAGCGATTTCCGTCTTGGTTTCGTTTAAGTATTCTTTGATGCTCATAGTTTTTACTAAAAAACCCCGCTGGGGGTATTTCGCTAGTATACTCCTTCGTTCGGAATTGTCAATTGCTTCCCTCATGGCTAAAATCTTGACACTTCTTCCTTGGAAAGGTTCGAGGTCTATTTTAGCCACATATGAGGCTAAATAAAGTTTGACCTCGTCCTAATCCCCGCAGCAGAGCTGTCCCCTCGCAGACTCGGCGGAGTATTATCCGCAATTACAATAAACCTCGTTAAAATTCTCCCACTTGTAATGGACTCTTCTCGGAGCACGAAGTATCTCCTAATTCGTGTGCACTATTTTTCCTAACCTATCTTCCGCCGGGCAGACCAGAGTAAGCGCCCATCTAGTATTAAAAAGCGGCGTACCTTATGAAGGTCGCGCCACGGGTCTTTCCTCTGTTCTTGGTAACGCGAGTTGAAGCTTCTTCGCAAGTGCTTCGAAACGAGAGCTCACGCCAAGTAACACTTTTATGGCTTCTTCCGCCTCAGCCCGACAATTTGCCAGATGTTCCAAACCTTGTTGAGAGGTACTCTCGACCCTCTAAACATCTACTTTAAGTCGGAGAACGAAGCGACGAAAAACCTAACTTGAGGAAACCGAGAGACCTACAGAATTGTCCGGGAAAACAAAACCCCCTGAACAGATGTTTAAGGGGTTGCGAGAAAAGTTACGGTAGAGGAATCGGATTCCGAAGCGCAGACTCTTCGTCAGATACGCTTTCAAACTTAAGTTTAAGGGTGGGGAAAAAATCGTCCAGAGGAATAGTTTTACTGGCAACTTTCTTCAGACGATTACTGACTTGGTGTCCGGACACAAACACGAACCGTCTGGAAGAGACCAACTCTTTCACTAAATCCACAAAATCTTGGTCGCAGGCTATGAGTAAGACACGCGGAGCGAGAGTTTCTTCCTTAAGCAACTTCCGCACCTCCTTTATCAAGGATGTGTCCCCAATTTCATTGGACCAAACCATCGTCCCACCATGGCGATAAAAGATCTGTCTGATGGAATTTTGAAATTGTCCCGGCAAACGACCTTTTCGCCTCAAGACACAGGCCGTCCCCCAAATTCTCCCAACTTGACAATCTTCTCGGACAAGTACATCGGGAAGCTCACTGAGCAAAGTGTCAACATTTCCACCCTCGTTTAGCAAGTTGAAATTAGGACTCCCTGTTCCCAAACTTTCAAGATCGAAAAAAACATCAACAGTGTTCATAACGAACCTCCACTACGGGATTGATCTAAAGATTTTATAACATAAAAATAATACAACATCAAGCCCCGCGTTGCCAAAGGCAACGCGGGGCTTTTACTCGTGCATTTATAAAGTAGTCTTAACGAATCTCGTATGTAATTGAAACCTGTGAGGTAATTTTATTGGTGCCACTCGGAAGTTCCGGTGTCACTATGCCATCTCCCCCAATTCCAACCGCCGCCTCCATTTTTCTGTAATACATCGGAACCGGATAGCCTCCGCCATTTTCAGAAAAACTCACAATTCGAGCAAGCGACACGCCAAGCTCGCGCGCGAGCTTCTCCGCGTTCTCTTTAGCATCTTCAATGGCTTTTTCTCTAGCTTCTTTAACAACATCGTCATGATTATCCACACCGAAAGACAGACTGCTTAAGTTGGTGGCGCCAAGTTCCCCCAAACTTCCGATGAGTTTACCAGCATCGCTTATTTTCCGCACTTTTACCTCAACCTGTTCGCTCACGACATAACCGGCCAAAATTTGCTTGCCTCCGCCGTAGAGAGTCGCCTTTTCATATTCGTATCGAGGATAAAGATTATATCCTGACACCTTGATGTCATCCTTGGAAACTCCATTCTTCGCAAGAAAAGCCAAAATTTCTTTTTCGCTTTTCGCCACCGCATCCTGCGCTTGGCCTATCACCAGAGATTCCTCCTGAATGCCGAAAGAAAACGTGGCGATATCCGGCTTCACCACCACCTCTCCCTTTCCGGAAACCGAAATGGTTGCCTGCGGAGGAATGTCCTTGCCGATAAGACGCCACCCCTGTACTTCAGAAACGGTTTTGGAAAAAATAAAAAACGCCAAGAGGGCGAGTGATATCGCTCCCCATTTCATAAGTTTGTTTTTTTGTTCGGTGGTATCCATTTTTTTAGATTACACTTTTAAATTTTATACTTAAATACTAAACGACAATTCCAGCAGAGTCAAATAGATTCTGAAACAAAGAAAGTACCGTCATGGGGCCTACCCCGCCCGGCACCGGAGAAATTGCCGAGACAATTTTTGAAACATCTTCAAAATCAACGTCGCCGACGATTTCTCGTTTCGGAATTTCGTCCTCGAGCTTTTCCCCGCTTACCAAGTTGATGCCCACGTCAACCACCACTTGGCCCGACGAAACAAAATCCTTCGTTACAAGAAAAGGTTTTCCGGCCGCGACAACTAAAATATCGGCGGTACGACTTTTCTCGGCGATATCCGGTGTTCCCCTGTGACAAACGGTAACTTCCGCCCCTTCGCGAGCCAAAAGAGTTGCAATAGGAGCGCCTACCAGATCTGATCTGCCAACAACCGTCGCTTTCTTAGCCTTCACTCCAACCCCATAAGCCTTGAGTAGAGAGAGAACTCCGCGAGCGGTTGCCGGAACAATCGCGCGAGGGTCGCCCGCCTCGAACCGCTTTTTGTTTTCCGAAGTAAGTCCGTCGACGTCCTTTTCGATCTGAATGGCGTCAATAATCTTCCGTTTGTCGAGCCTGGCGGGAATAGGAAGTTGAACGATAATGCCTGAAATGTGCTCGTCGCGATTTAGAATGCTCACTTCCTCAACAAGCTCCGCTTCGCCGACCGTCTCGGGAAAATGTCTGTGTGTCACTAAAGCTCCGATTTTTTCGGCAAAATTTTTCTTTTGCTTGATATAAGCTGATGACTCCTCAAGCGCGCCGATTTGAATAATGGCGAGAGTAGGTTTTTTGCCACTTTTCTGTACCGCCTCTTTCATTTTAATAGACAGCTCGTCGCGTGTTTTCCGACCGTCCAAAATCCGGGCGGTTCCATTGTAAGATTTTATTTGGGATTCGAGATTCATGAATTCGAGTATACCACGCGTTAAACTTGTTGAGCTAATCCGGTATGATATAGTAATGCCTCACGTGCCAAATATATGAAATTTATTTTGAAAAAAACTTTCTACATTCCTGTCATTGCCCTAATCCTGATTTTTGGCGCGTATCGCTATTTCAACAACTCAAACAAGGCCCTATTTAACGTAAGCGAAGTAAAACTCGGTCTTGTCTCCCAAGAAGTGTCCGTGTCAGGAACGGTCAAAGACAAAGGTGCTGTGGAACTCGGATTCGAAAAAACTGGAAGGATTAGAAAAATCAACGTAGAAGTGGGACAGAAAGTCTTTTCCGGGGAAGTGTTGCTCGCGCTTGAAAATGGCGTGGAAACGTCAGCATTAGAGGACGCTGAAGCGAAACTCGCTTCAAAAGAAGCTCATTACGCCGATTTAAAAGCCGGAGGAAGCCCCGAGGAAATAAGCGTTAAAGAAGGATCGCTCGCCAAAGCCGAGGCCGACCTCGGAACGGAATACGCCGAAGTTCAAAATCTTATCCTTGACAGTTTTAACAAGGCTGACAACGCCGTTCGTCGCCAGGCCGACATCATGTTCAGCAATCCTCTTTCGGCGAATCCTCAACTCTCCTTCAACTCAAGCGACCAACAGGCGGTCTTGGAAGCTCAAAACGGGCGTTTTATCGTGGAGTCAAACCTGATCAATCTAAAAAAACTCATACAAAACGCTCCGGCTAAAGAGTCCGAAAATGAAGAGGTTCTAGCGCAAGCAAAATTAAACCTTCTTTCCATAAACGACTTTTTGATAAAAACCAACCGCGCTCTAAACTCGGCGGTCAACCTTTCTGATACCGTGCTCGCGACGAACAAAGACGCCCTGAACACCGCCCGAACAAACATAAACACCGCCATTACCAACGTAACGAGCCAAATCCAAACCATCACGACGCAAAAAATCACGGTAAGAACGACTAAAGCCGAACTAGCCCTAATTAAGGCCGGTGCGACTGCGGAAGTTCTTGCCGGCACAGAAGCCGATATCAAAAGCGCCGATGCTAATGTGAAAAATGCCCGAGCGGTATTGGCAAAAACCTACATCATCTCCCCTATTTCCGGCATCGTCACAAAACAGGACGCGAAAGTTGGCCAAATCGCTTCAGCTAATATAGCGCTTGTCGCGGTCGCTAGTGGCAACTACGAAATCGAGGCGTTTGTCCCTGAAGTTGATATCGCTAAAATCGCCATCGGCAATTCGGCTGAAGTAACGCTCGATGCTTACGGCAGTGATCTTGTTTTCCCAGCTCACGTGATAAAAATTGACCCAGCCGAAACGATTCTTGCCGGAGTTTCCACATACAAAACCACTCTGTCATTTGACGAACCTGACGAAAAAATCCGCTCTGGCATGACTGCCAATACCGTTATCGCCACCGCCTCAAAACAAGACGTGCTCACAGTGCCTCAACGCGCCATATACGACAAAAACGGTAAAAAGTTTGTCCGAATTCTAAAGGAGGGAGGCCCTGAAGAAAGAGAGGTCGTAGTCGGTCTTAAGGGGTCAGGCGGCACCGTGGAAATTGTCTCCGGACTTTCTTTGGGAGAACAAGTTGTTACATCCGGAAAGCCTTGACCATGGCCTTGATCGAAATTAAAAATTTAAGCAAGACCTACGCCGACGAAGGAGTCTCGACCACTGCGCTCAAAGATGTTTCTTTCACGATTGAACCGGCCGACTTCGTGGCAATCATGGGGCCGTCTGGTTCCGGCAAATCCACGCTGCTTCACATTCTGGGGTTTCTCGATAAACACAGTGAGGGCACCTATTTCTTTCAAGGTAGAAACATATCCGACTACAGCGATAACGAGCTAGCCACAATTCGTAACGAAAAAGTCGGTTTCATTTTCCAAACTTTTAACCTCCTCGCTAAAACCACCGTCCTCGAAAATGTAAAACTGCCCCTTCTGTACTCGAAAGTGCCGGAAAAAGAATGGGACTCTCTGGCACGAGAAGCCATTGAATCCGTAGGCATGTCGCACCGATTGGAACATGAACCATCGGAACTTTCCGGAGGTGAACGCCAGCGTGTGGCCATTGCCCGCGCCCTTATTAACAAACCGAAACTTATTTTCGCGGACGAACCCACCGGCAACTTGGACTCAAAATCGGGCGGTGTAGTCATGGAAATTATCCGCAAATTAAATGACGCAGGCCACACCATCATTCTTATAACTCACGAAACTTACACCGCCGAAAACGCCAAACGTATTATTCGGCTCGCTGACGGGTTGGTCGTAAGTGATGAAAAAATCGCCAACCGAAAAAATGTGTTTGAAAAATTCGTAAAATAACCGAATTTATGCGTATTACTTACAGCCTAAAAAACGCCTTTACTGGCCTTAAAACCAACAAAATTCGCTCTTTTCTGACTATTTTTGGCATTGTTATAGGCATTACGGCCATCATTTTGGTCATGTCTCTAGGAGCGGGAGCGAAAAATTTCATCCTCGCTCAAGTGCAAGGACTTGGGGCAAAAACCGTGGCTGTCATTCCGGGACGAGAACCTACAGGGCCAAGCGATTCAGCCCAACTCTTCAGCGACTCGCTCAAGGAAAAAGACCTTGTCGAACTAAAGAAAAAGACTAACGTCCCGAATCTTTCCAGAGTCATGCCGATTGTATTCGGCGGTGAAAACAGCTTGTATGAAAATAATACTTATCGACTCACCATTTTCGGAGGCACCGAACTCATTTCGGAAATTTTTGATTTAGTACCGTCCGAAGGACAATTCTTTACAGAAGACGACGTAAAAAGCCGAGGAAATGTCGTGGTCATTGGCTCAAAAGTTAAAGAAGAACTGTTCGGCGACACGGAAGCGGTGGGACAAAAAATCAGGATTAAAAATTTAAACCTTCGTGTCATCGGCGTGTTACCGAAAAAAGGTCAGGTGTCATTTTTCAACTTTGACGAAATCGCTATCATGCCTTACACCACCGCGCAGGAGTATATTTTCGGCATCAAGTATTTTCACCGGCTCATTGTGGAAGCTGACAACGACAAAAACATAGATACAGTAGCGGAAGACGTTCGCATCACGCTCCGAAATTCTCATGACATTACCGATCCGGAGAAAGACGACTTTTTTGTGCAAACCCAGGCCGACCTCGCAAACCGTTTGGGCTCGATCACCACAGCACTTACTCTCTTTTTGGTTGCCATGGCATCCATTTCCCTCTTCGTGGGCGGCGTCGGCATCATGAACATCATGCTAGTATCCGTCACCGAACGCACCAAAGAAATCGGTCTGCGTAAATCAATCGGCGCGACCAACCACGACATTCTCACACAATTTTTAATTGAAGCGACCGTGCTCACGGTTTTAGGCGGCATTATCGGAATTCTCCTCGGGGCGGGACTTTCATTCACTATTGCACAAGCCCTCACCCGTTTCGCGGCAATAGACTGGGCTTTTAGCTTCCCTTGGAACGGCGCCTTTCTCGGCCTTGCCGTCTCCGCCTCAATCGGCCTCGTCTTCGGCATCTTCCCCGCCCGCAAAGCCTCGCTCAAAAGCCCGATGGAAGCGCTCCGGTACGAATGAGAAAACACCGCAACTTTGTTGCGGTGTTTGATACTAGTGAATCGGCGAAGGACTGTTCCTCCGATGAATCCTAAGGTGAATAATGCGGTACATGCTCCTTGATTGCGCTCTCAAAAACCGAAGCGACAAAGTCTTCGGTACTCATTATTTTTTGTGGGTTTTCGGTCATAAACCTAATTCTACACCCAGAAGGAAAAAACAGAAATTTTACTTCAAAGTCTTGAGATATGCCGTGAGTTTCGGACCGATTTCAGGGTGCTTCAAACCAAGATGAATATTGGCCCTTAAGAGGCTAAACTTGTCTCCCGTATCAAGCCATGTACCGTCCAAAAGTCGCCCGTAGATTTTTTCTCCGCGCTTGAGCATGGTTTCAAACGCATTGGCGAGACGAAGCTCTCCCGAAAAACTTTTGTCACGGTCAAGCTCGGCAAGCGTTTCAAAAACTCTTGGGGTAATAATGTATCTGCCCGGGGCGACTATTGTCGACGGAGCCTTTTCAGGTGTCGGCTTCTCCACGAAAGCTTTTACGTCCCAATGCACCTCATCAATTTTCACGCCGTCAATCACGCCAAACTTTGAAACTTCACTCCGAGGCACTTCAGCAAGGCCGATAATGGGAACTTGAAATTTTTCGTAAGATTCGAGAAGTTGCTTGCAAGTCGAAACATCGCTGTCATAGAGACAATCGCCAAAAATAACAAGAACGGGCTCGTCAAAAACCAGCCGACTCGCGCGGAGCATCGCGTCACCGTCGCCTCGCGGCAATTTCTGACGCACATAGGAAAATTCGGCAAGATCGGAAATGCTCCTAATCATTTCCGCGAGTTCCGGCTTGCCATTTTCTTCCAAGGCGTGTTCAAGCCCTGGAGCCACATCAAAATGATCTTCGATAGTACGCTTTTCGCGTCCGGTCACAAAAATTATTTCCTTGATACCAGCGTTGGCAATTTCCTCCACCAAATACTGAACCACAGGTTTGTCTACTACAGGAAGCATCTCCTTTGGCTGAACTTTCGTAACGGGCAAAAAGCGGGTTCCGCGACCCGCGACAGGCAAAATGGCTTTAGTTACTTTGGTTTTCATAGGTTTGGAGAATTATAGCAAATCCGATCTATCTAGAACACAGGCGGACCGACTTTCATTACTGGAAGTAGGCTTTCTTAAAAAGGTCGTATCGCCATGCCTGAAGTTTCGGCGCTTGATGATTTCCCCGCACCAGCCAAATGGCGCGTAAAAATTCAAAGTGTTCCCGATACTCAGAAATTTTAGGCAATCCTGCTTCAGTGTACACCTTGTCGAGACGAGTGTAATAGAGGTTCTTCTGTTCTGGAGTTAAGGAATATAGTCTGATCCATCCATACCCCGGCGTTTCCGGGAAATAACTATTACTAAAAATGTTGGTAACAAGGTCATAGCCGGCCGGCCCGTAATATGTTTCTTCAAAATCTATTACCCCTCCAGGAAAAAGATTGTGGGGATTAAAATCTCCATGAGTCAGAACGGAGGGAAATACTTTGAGTGTTGAAACCGCTTCATGATATCGAGTGGAAATCTTTTCAGAAAATTCTGGCAATTCTTCATGAAGGTCGTTTGGTCCTACAAGCTTGGCAAAAGAGTCACCTACTTGCTCGCTTATGGCCGAACGAAGTTGGGCTCGGGCAAATTTTTCGGCAACTGAAATTAATTTTTCAAAAAGTTCCTCGGAGACTCTCCCTTGTTTTTCAAAATCGTCCTTAAAAAGGAAACTAAAACACTTATCGCCAAATGACTCTTCCAAAAAATACGCTGCGGGGTCATTTTCCCCCACCCCCATTATTTTGGCAACAGGAAATCCGAACCCGTCAAATTTCTGATGAAGAGCGAGCATGTTTTCAATAACACTCTTCTCCCCCACCCGCGCGTAGAGTTCGCCCGACGTGTACACGGCAACCTCTCCCCGCCGACTACGCTTGACGAATTTGAAAATCTCTCCATTTATAACGACTGTTTCAGAATCCATTGGATATTAACGAGAAACGGCCTGTAATTTTATAAAAAACGTACTGCCTTTGCCCTCGCCTTCCGACTCCGCCCAAATTTTTCCTCCTTGTTGTTCGATAATCCTCCGGGCCATGAAAAGTCCTATCCCCATACCTTCGGTATCCATCTTTTTAGCCGTCGCACCTCTAAAAAATTTGTTAAAAATGCGGGGAAGGTCTTCACTTGAAATGCCGATGCCTTTATCCCTGACTGAAATAACGACGGCGTGAGATTCTTTTTCGGCTTTAAGTCCGATAAGACCTTCTTTAGGACTATAACTTATAGCATTGTCGATCAAAATCTGAATAACCGCCTTAAGACGAGCGTTTTCGGCCAGAACGACAAGTTCTTCGTTGTTCGTCCCAAACAGCAAAAACTGTCCGTTCTTTTTGGGAAAACGGACGCCATATTCCGAAACAACGTCTTTAAGCAAGTCCATCACTCTGACGGGACGTAGCAAATAACCGTAGCGTGCGTGTTCCGACTCAGAAAGAGTGACAAGCATGGTGGTAAGTCCGACAAGATGGTCGGTAGCGCTTTTGATTGCATAAACATCGCTCTGATTTTCCTCGGACAAAGGAATTTTTGATAGATTTTCGGCAGACCATTTTATGTGCGTCAATGGGGTTCTGAATTTGTGCGTGATAACCGTCATGAATTCGTGTTTTAAAATATCGGTTTCCCGAATTTTATTCCAGACGAAAAACCCCGTAGACACTGCGAGAAAGGCTGAAACGAGTGGCAACAGCCACAATGGAAAGTCGGGAAATTCTCCGGCAATAAAATTACTGGAAAAATTCAAGAAACCTACGAGAAGACCGACGATCGCCACTGAAAGCGAGTACGCAAACGCCTGCTTGGCCACAATCCGAATATCCAGCAGGTCGTACTTGAATACCGCGTAGGAAAAGGGAATCACGAAAAGCGGCACGAAAAATATGGACCAGACAGGATTTAGGGCGACCCCGTATACAAGCGGTACCGCGGTAAACCCAAAACTGTAGCCGAGAAGTAACGCCACAAAAAGATACTTTAAGCGATTACGCATGATGACATCCGCAGTTTTATACGCCGCAATCATACGGTAAAGAAAATAGGCAGGAATCAAGACATTTGAAAAAAGTCGCATGAGCCAGTGCAAACTACCGGCGACGTAATAATTCGGAAAATATAATTTTGGTACGGAATCTAGCAAGAAAGTTCCAGGAGAAATCATGTAGCTTAAAAATAGGAGAAAACTGACAGCGTAGAAAAAGGTAATAACTTTCTTCTCTTCTTTGAGCCTGCCAAGAATGGCAAAAACCGAATGGGCGATAAAGCAGGAGATAAAAAGGTTCGCGGTATTAAACATCAAGACAAGCTTTGAAAGATGCCCGTCCGATATGTTTACCCCTATGACGTGGGAAATAGTGTAAACGGCAACCGCAAGAAAACCCAGAAGCATCATTTTATTCGCGAAAGGTTTATGGTCTTTGGCGAACACAAAGCCTACAACCGCGAGAGTTAAAACGGATGAAAAAATGTAACCTATGTTGTGTGCAAGCAGAGACATTACCTGTTTGTTTAAGAAACCTAGACTACCGAGCTTTTATCGGATGCAAATGCGCCGCGATGCCAATTGCCGCCGCGATGATGAGCAAATTTTTTATGATGTATTGCCCTTCGAGCGTGGGCACCATGAAAGCCGTCCACGTTTGGGATGTCAACAAAAAGAGCGGCATGAACGTGGTAATCATGTGAACAAACAGAAGCGGAATAACAACACGCTCAAGACCACGGATGATAAACAAAATTCCAATAAGACATTCAAAAACACCGAACAGAATAAGAAACGTATCAAAACCCATAAATGGAACAGTGTCTTCAAAAAGCGTTCGCACCAACCCGCTCGCGGGCGACATATTGATTATTTTCAAAAAACCAAACCAGAAAAATACGACAAAAAGACCGAACCGAGCGGTAGGGATAAAAGCTTCCCTGAAAAAATTAATCAGCCTTCTGTCTATATCCGAAAGGGACATGAGAGTAGTATAGCAAGATGGGAATGAAAAATCATTCGAAAATGGGCAACACTAGTTGAGAAACTCAATAATTTTCTCAACCACCTGTTCTGCAGATAAATGAGTATTATCAACGATAAGATTTTTCGTAACCGGAGCCGTAATTGAAAAATCGTATTTATTCAAAGTGTCTTCTAAAACATCGGTTTTGTGAATTTTCTTCCATTGTAATCTGTCCTCTGTTTGAACACGTTGCTCAAAAACCGGCTCTCGCCGGTTTAATCGTGGGTGCCTACTGGGAATTTTCTCCTTACAGGAGCAGTATACCTTTCCTATTTCTTCGCCATGAGAATGACTCATAAATTTAGGTGAAGGTTTTCAAATCCCAGTCGCAAGGCAAGCAGTTGCCTTGCTTAGGCACCCACATACGACAAAACCCGCCAGAGCGGGTGTCGTATGTGGGTGCCTACTGGGATTTGAACCCAGACTAAGGGTTCCACAAACCCTTGTGCTAACCATTACACTATAAGCACCATATTTCTCCGCCGTCAAAAATGACAAAGCGAGATGATGGCAATTATGTCAGAGCCGTGGCAGATTATCAACTTTATATTACTCCTTCCCCACAAATTTAGAACGCATCGGATCGCTAAACAAAACCCGCAAAAGGTCCCACGTACCTGACAAAAGAATTGCGATAAGAACATAGAAACTGATGTTGAAAAGCCAATGCGACACTGGGTTGCCTTGTTTTAAAATTTCAATGCTCTCGACGTAAATCGTCTCGTCCGCGCCTTCTCCAACATCATCTCGTACGACGCTCGTGTCCCACACTAGGTCGTCGGGTTCGTATTTTTCGGGAGAAGTAAGCGGACGCGCTTCCACGTTGACCAATTTGCCGCGAATTCGCACCTGGTCGCCGGCGCTAATCGCCTTGGCCACCTTCTCGAGAGACGAAATTTGAATAACCAAGTGGTTATTGGAAACGGCTTCGTTTATAATCGGCTTGCCCCCGCTCGAAAGGAAATAACAAAACCGAGAATCCTGGGTAAATTTAGCGTCGCTGTTTTGATACGCACCACTCCTCACGTTCTCCCCCCAGATCATACACAAATCCACGGGGAACACTCGGTCAATCCGACTGATGCTGTACCAAGCGTTATATGTTTGTCTGTGCACCACAAGTCCCGAGATGTCGTAATTTTGCAAAGGTGTTACCCGATAAGCAAAACCGTCTTTGTTGAAAATAAAAGGTTCTTCCGAAGCGACCTCGGTTTGCTCTGGCTCGCGTAGCACCTCCGGGTGAATATCCGTAATTCCTCTATAATGCTCCTTGGTGAAAAAAGTTATCGCAGCGATTATAAAGAGAACGACAAATAATTTGGAACGCATACTTATGTTTATTCAATATTCAGTTTGAATTGCTCGGCGAGCTCGTTGGCAAAGTTAAAAATCAGGTCCCCTTCCACGTCAAAAAGGTCTAAACTCTCTCTTGGAGTACTGGCCGAAAGAAAATGAAACAACCTGTAACGTTCGTAATCGGGAAAACCCTTCTTTAATTCTTCTTTAAATTTGACCAATTCAACCATGGGCCGTTCAGCCTGCTCAATCTTATCTTCGTCCATTGAACCAAGGGCTTCGTTAAAATTCCGAAGAATGGTATCTCCGATTTTCTTCACCCGCTCAGCCCTTCCAGCCTCTTTTGCTTCTCGGGCAAGTCTTTGTTCCTCATTCTCATTTTGTTGTAGTACTTGTTCCATAATACAAACATTGTAATACCACTTTAAACATTTACAAAATGACTACTTATAGGCAGGGGGTTCTTCCTTAACTCCCGCAAGATGATTGCTCAACCTTGCAAGCGCGTAGAGAAGTGAAGAAAGACGGTTGAGATAGGCGAGCGTGTCGGCGGAAATTTTTATCTTCCCCTCTTCGGAGACTTTTACCACCCGTCGTTCGGCCCGCCGAGCCATAGTGCGGGATACATCAAAAATAGCGGCGAGCTCGCTTCCACCTGAAATGAAAAAAGTTTTTATGGGTGGCAGTTTCTTTTCAGCAGTATCAACCAATGCCTCCACCTCCTTTACCTTACTTTTTTCTATCACTTTGGGTGCACCCGCAAGCTCCGCTTGCACGATAAAAAGATTTTGTTGAATTTGATGAACAATTTGGGAGAAGTGTAGAGTTTTCAGTTTGTAGTTTTTAGCTTTAAGATTCACCTTGCAGAGTCCCAAAAACGAGTTCACTTCATCAAGCGAACCAAGAGCCTCGGCCACGGCCGAACTTTTACTGATTCGCTGATTGCAGGCGAATGTCTTGGTTGTTCCTTTGTCTCCGGCGCGGGTGTAAAGCATGTGGAAGTTAATAGTCATTAGTAGTTTATAGTTTTTAGGAAGAATTGGGAAGATGGAAAGTTGACCCGGAAACTTACTAGAGTATGATTGGGCGATGCTTATTAAAAAATACAAAGGAATTTGGTCAGGTTTTTCCGAATGATAATCTCGCTTAGGTTTTCTGTTTTTGCCTACCTTATAATTCTTAACTCCTAATTCATCCCCCATGAACAAACCTCTGATCTTTAACCAAAAAATTTTCATTGCTCTCGCTGTCTATCTCACCTCCCTCATTGCGTCCAATACGCTCGGCATAAAGCTCATGCCCTTTATCTTTGACTCCCACATGTCGGTCGCCATCTTCTCTTTTCCAATCGTCTTCCTGACTACAGATGTCGTAGGTGAAGTTTACGGCAAGGAATGGGCGCGTACCTTTGTTCTTGCTGGTTTTGTCGCCACGGCACTTTTCCTGCTTTACGAATTTCTTTCACTCATTGTCCCGTGGTCTGGAGACGGCCTATGGGTCAAGGAAAGCTACAACCAGGTGTTCGGTCTTTCTATCCGCTCGGCAATAGCCTCCCTCACTGCCTTCATTATTGCGGAATATCAAGACGTCTTGTCCTTCTTTTATTTCAAAAAAACACTTGGTACAAAATATTTCTGGATCCGATCCAACCTTTCAAACATCTGGTCGCAATTTCTGGACACGGTCATTTTTATGACAATCGCCATGCTCGGTGTCTACCCTCTCCACACGTTGATTTCAATTATTATCTCGTGGTGGCTGTTTAAGGTTGCGATGGGATTCATTTACACACCGTTAAGTTATGTAGGAATCTATTTATTGAAAGAGAAGGAAATGCTAAAAGTGTAAGTACGTAAAACCGCCCCGACGTATGTCGGGGCGGTTTTGTGTGCGAAAGAGGAGTCTTGGTCATTACATGACCTGTACACCTTTCACATTCCGAAGACGGAATATGCTCAAGGTTTTCAAGTCCTCTCCCGCAAGCCAAGCAGTTGGCCTGCTTCGCACGCAAAAATGCGCTTCGCTTATTTTTGTGCGCGAGAGAGGACTTGAACCTCCACGCCTTGCGGCATACGCACCTCAAGCGTACGTGTTTACCAATTACACCACTCGCGCATTATATTGTCAAAATCTCACAATTTCTCCACTACTATAACTAATATATTGATACTTTTCAACTTGTTACATGAAAAAGACCGCTATGCGGTCTTTAAAATAGCAACGGGGACGGGAAATTACTTCCCCTTAGACTTTTGCTCAAGAATTGCGGCTTCGTCGATAACTTCGTCCGGATCAGGGAGCGTGGAAATCTGCTTATGCATTTTTTCCACAGCTCTCAAGGTTGCGTAGGTTGGTGGAGGACCCCCTACTGGATAACCCCCGCTGATTGCGATAACGCCCGACTTCCGTTTTTTGTGAGGGGCAAACTGATTTCCACCCAAAGCCTTGAGGGGTCTGGAACCTTTGCCTTTTGCCTTTTTCGGTGTCGTTTTAATAAAGAAGACCTCTGTTTTAATGCTGTACTCATTATAGAGGCCGGGTAACAAAAAACAACCCCGTTTCGCAAAGCGAAACGGGGTTGTTTTTTGTTTTTTATTTTGACGAGCGAGGAGCGCGTGGACGAGTACTCTTGTACGCAGCGTCCGAGTCGAAGTCAAACTATAGGGTTTACCCTCTATTAAGCTTTAGCCTCAGTGACTTCTGTTGTTTTTTCCGGAGCTTTTTCCGCTTGCACCTCTTTAGAATTTCTCATGCTTCTGCGAATTTCTTTAGCGGCTTTTTCTCGAATGTTATAAAGCTTAGCGCGACGAACTTTTGATCGGCGCAAAACTTCAACTTTTTCAATAGAAGGGGCATAGAGCGGGAAAATCTTTTCAACGCCAATGCCGTCAATCACCTTTCGTACCGTAAAAGTCGCTCCTGCTTCACTACCGTGTTTCCGCGCCAAGACCAAGCCCTCAAAAGCCTGCGAGCGGGTCTTTTCCTTCACCTTGTCTTTCTCCATGTATCGCTCGGTAATTTTCTGCCACACCCGTACAGTATCACCAGCGTGGACATCCAGCTTCCCTCGGGCTTCTACATCAATCGGAGCAATTGTGAAATTATTGGTCGCCATAGTGAGAGTACTCTAACATAGATAGATTTAAGATTCAAGATTGAAGATTTTAAGCGCTTTTTTGAAATCGGCAGGATATGGCGCCTCAACCTGTACCGATTTTCCGCTTGGCAAGGTAAAAGTGATGGAAAAAGCGTGAAGAGCGAGCCGTTCAAATCCCAGCGCGGAAGGTTTGCTTGACGCGTACAGTGTGTCACAAACGACGGGGTGACTGATTGCTTTAAAATGAACGCGTATTTGATGGGTACGGCCGGTTTTTGGCTTCGCTTCTACAAAGGAAACTCCCTCATGACGAGCAAGCACAGTGTACTCCGTAACAGCTTGGCGCTCCTCTCCCCTTCCTCCCCGCTCGGCCGTCCATTTTCTAAAATCATTTTTGCTTCGGGAAATCGGGCGATCAATCACTCCACTGTCACTTTTAATCTCACCGTACACAAATGCCCGATATGTTTTTTCCATCTCTCGATCCTGAAACTGCTTTTTTAGAAACAAAAAGGCGTCTTGATTTTTCGCAATGAGAAGCGCGCCCGAAGTTTCTCGGTCGAGACGATGCACAATCCCGGGCCTATCTATCATACTTCCATCGGAAAGTTTGGTAGGCTCTCCCACACCTTTCACGTTGGGATAATTTTCTAAAACCCAATCTGTAACGGCGTATTCATTCGTTTTTCCGTCATGATGCACAACCAAACCAGCGGGTTTATTAATGACCAGAACATCTTTGTCTTCATGCAGAATGGAAATGGAGACTTGTAGCATGTAGCTTAAACGTACAACGGAGATGGAAAAATCGCAAGCAGCTCGCACACGCTACACGTTTTGCGTTATACACTATTTGCCCTTTCGTCTATCCCGCTCCGAAAATTCCGAGAGTATCGACTTAAACTCCCTTTCACTAAAATCCGGCCACAGCGTTTTAGTAAAAAATAGTTCGCTATAAACCCCTTGCCACGGCAGAAAACCCGAAAGTCTCATCTCTCCGCTGGTGCGAATAACGAGGTCGGGATCGGGCATGTCTTTCGTCCACAAAAAATTCGAAAATTCCGCTTCAGTGATTTTTTTTGAGGCTCCGCTTGCGAGAATTTTGTTAACCGCCATTGTAATTTCAGCCCGCCCGCCATAAGAAATCGCAAGGTGGAGCGTTGGACCGGAACAACTTGCCGTGACCTTCTCCGCGTTTTGAACGAGCTTTTGAAGATTAGGTGATAGCCTCTCCCACTCACCTACCACACGCACCTTCACACCTTCCTTTTTCAAAGTTTCAAGTTCGGAAGTCAGCACAAATGTAAACAAATCCATGAGGTACGCCACTTCTTCTTTTGAACGATTCCAGTTCTCCGTGGAAAAAGCAAATACAATGACATGCCCGACCCCCGCTTCCTTTGCCCATCTCATCACTTCCTTCAATTTTTCATATCCTCGGTGATGTCCTTCGAAGGTCGAAAGACTGCTAGCTTTCGCCCAACGTCTGTTGCCATCCATTATGATGCCGATACATGTCGGAACAGAATTAGAAATCATGAATTAGGAATTAAAAACGATCCGAGAAACTCTGGTACTTGATTTTAAAATCGGAAAACGACTGCTCTGCGTTTGACCACTTCTCGTCCACCGCGTCGACACGAGAAAAAAAACTCCCCTGTTTTAAATACTCTATAAACTTTTTCAGCTCCGATTCGTCCCCTTGGGCCACTACTCGCACAGTCCCGTCGGGCGCATTTGAAACTTCTCCGAAAAGTCCAAGATGTCTGGCTTTCCGGCGCACAAAATCTCTATAGAGGACCCCTTGAACCTTACCGGATATTACACATTCGATTTGTCGAAGCATGTGCATTTATTATAACTACGTCTGCTTAAATATATTATTCACTGTGCGCGCTGAGAGATTTGAACTCCCGACCCCCTCGGTGTAAACGAGGTGCTCTAACCAACTGAGCTAAGCGCGCATTGTTAAAATGTCAATTCTTTTATGCGGAAGCGCTTTGACGCTTCCTCTCGGGGTGAGTCGAAACTTACAGTTTCAGTCCCTCATTGGTTACTTTCTTCGTCCGAAACGGACTTGAAAGTAAGCTCAATGAGGCTTCGATTCACCCACGAAAGCGCTTTGGCGCTTCCTCTCGGGCACAAGTGAAATTATCCCTAAAGGGGATAATTTCACTTGTGCCCTCGGGGTGAATCGAACACCCATTAGCGGCTTAGAAGTCCGCAGTTCTATCCATTAAACTACGAGGGCAACACCCGCACTATAACAACGCTAGCGGGAGGGGTCAACCGAATCCGCTCCTCCACTCTTGGCGTTCTCAAAATTCAAGTTTTGCGCATCAACGTCTTCAACCGATGAATCGATCAAATTAAGAGTGGCGACGCTTGAATCCTCCACGACCTCACTTGTCTTGGCAAAAAACTCACCGCTTTCAATCTGCTGAAATATGGAGATATTAGTGTACAAAACCCCGGCCACAAGCAAAAGAAAGACCACCACAAGCGCCGTCCAGTGCCTGTTTGTACTAGCTTTTTGGGTAAGAGGCATCGGGGCAAGCGTAAACTTCTTTTTTGCTCCGAAAATAGAGATAATTTCCTTAAAACTTTTCATACGACAAAATTTATTTAAACTTTAAAACCCTGATTTCCATAATCCCTTTCCAACCCAAATCGGCTAAAGCTACTTTTTTGCCACCGTTTGAAGAACCTTCGGCAACCACCTTTTCCAAATTCACTTGGTCAATGATAACTTTGAACGGCAAGAGGTCTATGAGCGACACGAAACGACGAACATCGGACCAGTCCCCCACTACCTCTATCTTCATTTTCACGCTTTCAAACACATCCTCCCACATGGGGGCGTCCTCAAGCGTCACATCTCCAATCTTTAAATCCAACCCGTTGTCCTCGCCAAGCGCCTGAATGCTGTTTAAAAATGGCACAACCGCGTCTTTCTGAATAAAGTAATTTTTAATCTTCTCACGCGAGGCTTCGGTCGCCTCAACCTTTTCTTTCAAGGAAGTCAGAGTGTTTTTTTCCGCCATTTGAGACTTAACGTTCTCAGCCAAAGAAGCCAGAGCAGTGTTTTTCCTGATTATAGTGACAAATAACAGGCTGTACATGACGATGACGCACACACTAAAAATCAGAGCCAGTAGGAAAATTTTTTTTGCTGTAAACTTGTTCTTCATGGGAGAGGTCTATTTGGCTTTTATTAAAATCGAAAAGTTAATATCCTCCGCTCCGGCAAAGTTTGACACGGGAACCGTCACCGAACTGAAATCTTCCTCCTGTTCCAAAACTCTCACGAAGGAAAGAAGAGCGTCACGGTTGACAGCTTTGCCGATAACCGCCACGTTACGACTTCCATCATCGTTTCTGTTAATACGCAAGCCCATAATTTTAATCCTGGAAGTTTTATTTTCTGTCACATCATCCACCAACTCGAAAGTGTGGGAAACCGGTTTAAAGGCTTTTAAAAGTTTAGTCTCTTTATCAGCCAACTTTAAAATAGCCGTCAGTTCCTCCCTTGAACCGAGAGCGCTATCCCTCTTTAAAGTCTCTGCCAATAGCCGAGTTTCCCGCTCTTTCTGGCTCGACAAAAAGTACGAAGGGGAAAGGGTGATAAACGCGAAAATTCCGAGAAAACCGAGCAGGAACAAACTCATAGCAGCAAGTCGTAACCTGTACTCTTTCGATAATTCCCTCTTTTCTGTTTGAGGTAAAAGATTAAACATGGCAATTGTGCTTATAAGCCAAGCAGGTAAGGTTAAATACACCGCCCTTTCCGATTGAAACGCGATGCAATCTGGCCATAAAAATTTCTTTATTTGATGGTTGCATTTTAAAGTGTACTTTGAAAAATTATTGCGTAATATCCGCCTTTTCTCATTCCGGCAAAGCCATTCCTATTGCGCTCGCGTAGTCGAGAGAGTCTAGAAAAGGAATCGTCGGAATGTTGTCGTCGAAAGAAAACGCGTTCTGCCAAACATTGGCGATCTCAACGGGAGTCTTCATGGCAAGGGAAAGGTACTCGTCAAAACCAATCAAACTAGAGTCCCGTCCGCACAAAATAATCTTCTCGATTTTTTTCTCTTTAGCTCCCGCCACGACGCCGTGGGTCTGCCAATACATGGACAACTTGTTTACTTCGTCACGAATAGAAGAAACCGCGTTCATCAGGGAAAAAAACAACTCCATGTTTTCTCGATTTTTGACAAAACCCCGCTCTTCCTTAATTTTCAAAGCCTCTTCGACTCCCACGGAAAAATGTTTTTGCAGAGCGTTCGTAAACGCATCTCCACCGATAGCGACCGCGAGACTGAATGCAACCTTTCCGTTGCTTATGATTGAAAGACATGTTCTGCTCTCTCCTATATTTACTATCATGTAAGTACTCAAACTCCCGCGAGGAATTACGGCACGGCTCAACACCTCCGATTCAACACCAAGAGAGACGGCTCGAAAACCAGCCGCCGTCATCACCTCCAAATACGTATCCACCATTTTAGAGGGCGCGGCGGACACGCTTGCCTTTATTTTGTCGCCGTCACCCGGAAAAACAACGCTGTAATCGAAAAGCGCGTCCTGCGGCCGGAGGGGAATGTTTTCTTCCATTCGTAGCTCAATGGCTTGTCCTATATTTTGCGCCGCGTCCATCGGCAACTCAGTTTTAAACAAATAAACCTTCTCTTCAGGAAGAGAACCCATGACAAACTCGATACCGAGTTCGTTTTGAAGAGACTTCAGGGCGGTTATTACCGTATTTTTATCATTGATATACCCTTCCTTTATAGAGGCGGCCGGAATCCTGCGAGTGCCATGGCGGCCAAGAATATATTTTGAATTTTTTTTCACAAACTCCACGAGATGTACCGCTCGCTCGGAGATAGCGAGTCCAGCCGGTCTCATTTCCAGAAATTCCGGTACAGTAAAAAGGTCGGAGAAAGTTTTTTTCATATATCTCATCTCGCGAACAACGAGAATTGTTCCTATCATTATACTATGATGCTGGATTTGAAGAAATGTTTATTCTGCCGAAGAGTTCCTCCTCGACCGCCACAACTCAAGTATACTCGGAACCAGAGAAGCGATGATGATAAAAATAACGATAGGAATAATATATAGATCTATGTTGGGTACCGCGCGTCCCAAAACAAATCCACCCGTCGTAAGACTAACCACCCAACCGATACCTCCGATTATGTTATACGAAAGAAAAATCCGGTAATTCATCCCTGCTACACCCGCAAGAATGGGTGCGAAAGTCCGGACGATGGGAATAAACCTCGCCAGAATAATCGTTTTTTTACCGTAAACTTCGTAAAACTTTTTGGTGCGTTCAAGATAAGTTTTTTTAAAAAATCTTGAATCTTCTCGGGCAAACAAAGCAGGGCCAACTTTTCTGCCAAATGCATACCCGACCGAATCTCCCAAAATAGCCGCGACAGTACAACCGAGGAGAAGTGGCCAAAAATTAAGATACCCTTGCGACGCCAAAAGCCCCGCGGTAAAAAGCAAAGAATCCCCCGGCAAGAAAAACCCAAAAAACAATCCCGATTCGGTAAATACAATGGCGATGACTCCTAACACACCCAGGGTTTTTACTATAAAAATGGGGTCTAAAAAATGCATGAACGTAATTTGCCGTCACCGCCCCGAGCTTCGCTCGGGGCGGTGGTGTTTTTCTTAATTCATAATTCCTAATTCATAATTCTATTTAGCTCTCGTTCCTTCGGGAATTTCCGCATTGGGTTCCAAGAGAGAAAACTTTCCGTCTTCGGTTGAAACTGCGAAAAGCATGCCGTTCGACTCCAAACCTCGAATCGTCCTCGGCTCAAGATTCGTGACAAACATACACCGCTTCCCTACCAAAACGGCTGGGTCAGGAAAATACATTGAGATGCCGGAAATAATTTGCCGGATGTCCACCGCCCTTAAAACATTCTGCCCTTCAGAAAGTTCTGGCGACCCTGCTCCGCTGGCGACCATTGGAGCGGGTTTTAGCCCAAAATCCACCGAGAGCTTTAAAAGCTTGTCCGTCTCAGGAATCTTCTCAGCGGAAAGTATTTTCCCTACTGTTATCTCTACTTTTTTGAAATCATCAAAAGAAATCATGGAACTAATTTTTAATTGTTAATTTTTGAAGGTAGCTTTTTAAAATCAAAGCAGCCGCCGAAGCATCGAGCATTTTGTTGGGGACGTCCGGACGTCTCAACCGAACACCTGACTTCCGATTTTGGCCTGAAGCTGGGGTTCTCATCCGTTCCGCTTCGGCCGAAGTTAAAAATTCAAGTTCAAGAAGTATAGGCAATCCGGTTTCTTTCTCCAGAACTTCCTGAAACTTCCTGATGGCTTTCATAATAACATTATCCTCGCCTTTAAAATTTTTTGACTCCCCAAGCACAATCGTCCCGATTGCTTTTTCGAGAATAACCTTTTTCAGCGTAGGTACAAGTTCATCGTCGTTCGGAAGTACCGACAGAGGCAGAGCAAACTCGTTCGTCTCGTTGGAATACGCTACGCCAACTCGTTTGGAACCGTAATCAATTCCTAAATAACGCATGACAAGAGTATAACGCATAACATGAAGTGTGTAACGTAAAAAGATTGCGAGTGATAGGTTTTCTGCTATTATCATCCTCGGAGGGGTCGCATAGTGGTCTAGTGCGGTGGTCTTGAAAACCACTAACGGTTTACACCGTTCGCGAGTTCGAATCTCGCCCCCTCCGCCAATGAAATCTCGCTGGTTAAAAGTCGGGAAAATACTAAAGCGAGGAAAAGCTGATGCTCTTCTTGTCATAAACTCCGAAGAAAGCGGACAACCGGCGACCAAATACCTCTCGGGTTTTTCAGGCTCGTCATCCGTCCTACTTATCACAAAGAAAAAAGCTTTTTTAATTACCGATAGTCGCTATACAGGACGAGCAGAGGAGGAAGCGCGAGAATTTGAAGTGATAATTCTTAAACCCAAAGAAACCTTCAGCTCGGTTTTGAAAAAATTAGCGGGAAAATACAGGCTCAAGAAAATCCTGATTGACGGGGACGAAACTTATTTCAGCTCCATCGAAGCTATCAAAAAAGCAGTTCCGGAAATTGAAATCGTCTCTAAAAACCGCACACTTCAAGAACTGCGGACAGTCAAAGACAAACAAGAAATTGCTCTCTTGAAAAAGGCGGCAGATACCGCTTGCAAGGCCTTTCTCAAACTCCTGCCGGAAATCAAAACTGGCGTGTCCGAAAAGTTCCTCGCCGAGCGACTTGACGCTCTGTGCAAAGAAGAAGGCGCGGAGAAAATGGCCTTTGACACCATTGTCGCCTCGGGCGTGAATACAGCTCTGCCCCATTCTACCCCGTCTGACAAAAAGCTAAAAAATGGCGAACTTGTTATGATTGACTGGGGTGTCAGCTACAGAGGGTATGTGTCCGACATGACCAGAACCCTTGCAATCGGAAAACTCTCTACTCGTCTGCGGAAAATCTATGAAGCGGTTCTTGAAGCCGAACTCCTCGGTTGCCTTAAAGCGAGAGCCGGAATGACCGGCATGGAACTCGACACTGTCTGCCGAGATCACCTTACCAAAAAAGGTTTCGGAAAGTATTTTACTCACGCCACGGGCCACGGCATCGGCATGGAAATTCACGAACTTCCAGTCATCGCGCCGAAACAATCTGCCCCGCTTCCGACTGGAGCGGTCATTACCTGTGAACCCGGCATCTATATTGAAGGCGTAGGTGGTGTCCGAATTGAAGATAGCCTGCTTATAACCAAAACCGGCGCGATAAATCTTACAAATCAAATCCCCAAGGAGCTCCTTGTGCTTTAACTCCTCACTGTTCTAGGTTAGAATATAGGCATGTCCTCAAAGCAAGAGCCCGTCATCTGGCACGCCTACGAATACGTGTATCGGGAAAAAAACACCGACTGGTACTGGGCGGTGACAATTATCGCGGTGTCAATGTCAATCACTGCCGTTCTCTTCAACAACATTCTGTTCGCTATTTTTATCCTGCTCGCCTTTTTCACCCTTATGATGCACTCCAAACGCAAACCCCATCTCCTTCAGGTCAAACTCGATGACCGTGGCATCTCCGAGGGACGAGCTCACTATCATTATTCGACCATCGAGTCCTTTTGGGTGGAAGACCGCTATGGAGAGGCGCGGCTTATTCTTAAATCAAAAAAACGGGTTCTACCGTACATAATTATTCCCATAGCGGATGTAACCTCAGACACAGTCCGCGACCATGTCAAAAAATACTTGACTGAAGAAGAACACACGGAACCTCTCGCCAAGCAAATTATGGAGTCGCTCGGTTTTTGATTAGGCCCCGCCGACCTTCGCGGACAGACGCGGAAAAAATTGAGTAAATGTTAAAAATCGGCTATATTAGGGCGACGCCCTCGTCGTTCAACGGATAGGACGCAGGATTGCGGATCCTGCAATAGAGGTTCGATTCCTCTCGAGGGCACCCGCACCGGTAACAAAAAACCGCCGTGATGGAACATCACGGCGGTTTTTGTTATCTACTGCGCTTGATTAGTCGCGCCAATCTCGATTTCTTCCTAGAAGCGGCTCCTTTTGTCCAAGTGTTCATTTTGGCCCCTTTGTCTATGGCTTTGTAAGCCTTGGAAAGCAACGCTGCTGCTTCTTTCACTTTCTTTTCGGTAACCAGTTTACGCAACTCTTTGATGACTTTCCGAGCGGCATCGCTTCGGCGCATGTTAAAAACCGTCCGGCGTTCCGCGACTCGAATTGCTTTTTTTGCTGATGAAGTAATGGCCATTTGAAATAGTAAGTAGTCCGTAGTTAGTAGTAATTTAAGAATACAGACCACAGAAGAGTAGCAGATTAATCAAAAAATGGCAACCTCCACACCCTACCTACTATAAACTAATTGCTATATACTATTTCCATGATTTCCCACCTTGAAGGTAAAATTATAGATGCGGGGGAACGCTTTATCATACTCCAGACGGGAGGTGTGGGATATAAAGTATTTGCCACAAGCGAGACCTTACATGAACTCGAAAAAAGACAAGGGCAAGTAGCCTCCCTCTTCACCTACCTTGCCGTGCGTGAAAATGCCCTAGATCTCTACGGCTTCTCCGAAAAAGAAAGTCTTGAGTTTTTTGAGCTACTCATCACTATTTCCGGTATCGGACCCAAAACCGCCTTAGGAATTTTAAGCGTTACCACCATCCAAAATATCAAACAAGCCATCCGAACCGGTGAGACCGCTCACCTCACCAAAGTTTCCGGTATCGGCAAAAAGAACGCTGAGAAAATCGTCCTTGAACTCCGCGATAAAATCACCACTCTCCCTGGAGAAGAAGACTCACACGACATGCGGGACGAGTCAGATGCAATTGAAGGTCTCAAAGCCCTCGGGTATGGCGAACGTGAAGCCCGTGAAGCTCTCAAAAAACTGCCGAAGGAAATTACTCGCCCAGGTGAGAGAATTAAGCAGGCCCTTAAGTTGTTAGGGAAATAACAGAGCAACAAAAAAAGACAGTCCGAGATAGACTGCCCTGCTAAAAACTCCCGCTCCGCAAAACGGTGTTGTCCATGTCGGCCCGCGAATCTCTGCAAATTCGCGCGTTTCTATCAGCATCTGGTACAACACGTTCCATCACCTTCCTCCAGAACTCCTTGTATACTTCGTCGGCCAACCGCTTTTGATCTTCCAGAGATGACGGTTGCGGTCTGTTTCCTTCGATATTTTGGTTCATAAAACACTCCGTTTCCTCAACTTAAACCATCTCGACCGGCAAGGGACAACCGAACGAGAATCTGGATACGGCCCGCTTTCGCACAGGGCAAGCCGAGCAAGTGTGGCTTGTGCAATTCGATCCGCGAGTTTTCTCCAAGACTTTTGGCTAATTCCGCAACCAAACTCAACAGGGCGAGCTTCACCTATCATTGAATCATAAGTCAAGGTGGAGGGTTTGTTTTGTTTTTTCATGTGTCACTTCAATTGGGTTTACTGTTCTTGTGTAATCGTATCATGACAAACCCTAACCGTCAGTTGTTGTTTTTGTTCAAATTATCATTACAATGAAGGAATGCTCGATATGGAACAATTCTTAAGGTTGACTAAAAAACTCCTTCCGCAATCGGTCTTCACTTTTTTTCAACCTGCTTACCATTTTCTGATAAGCATTGCCGGGGCTCTGGCATACCGCTTCCCTTCTCGTCACATAAAAGTCATAGCGGTGACCGGCACCAAAGGGAAAAGTTCCACCGTTGAAATTTTAAACTCAATTTTCGAGGAGGCGGGATACAAAACAGCCGTTCTCGGAACCGTGCGGTTTAAAATTGGAGAGAAAACCGAACGAAACCTTTTTAAAATGACCATGCCGGGCAGATTTTTCCTTCAGAAATTTCTGAGAAGAGCGGTCAAGGCCGGATGCTCGCACGCGATTATAGAAATGACCTCGGAAGGCGCGAAACAATTCCGTCATCTTTTCATTGATCTCGACGCGCTTGTCGTAACTAACATAGCCAAAGAACATATCGAATCCCACGGCTCGTTTGAAAAATACGTAGATGCGAAAGTCTCGATCGCGCGACAACTCGCTCGCTCCCGAAAGCCCCGCCGAAGACTTATCATAAATAGCGACATGAAAAATGCGGATGACTTTACCAAAGTACAATCACTTGAGGTGGTTCCCTACTCTTTGAAAGATGCCGTCGATGTCAGACTGTCTAATAGCGGTGCCCAATTTACATTTAAAGGAGAGAATATAACGAGCAAACTCCCGGGAGAGTTTAACGTTTACAACTGTCTCGCGGCGGCAACAGCCGCCGCGAGCTTCGATATCCCCTCTAAAATAACTAAAAAAGCCCTAGAAAACGTAGAAAGAATTCGCGGTCGGGCTGAAGAAGTCCGAGAAGGACAAAACTTTAGAGTGATTGTGGATTACGCACATACGGCGGATTCGCTAGAAGCAATTTACAAAGCTTTCCCCGGACGGAAAATTTGCGTTTTGGGCGCAACCGGAGGCGGAAGAGACAAATGGAAACGCCCCGAGATGGGAAAAGTTGCCGATGCTTACTGCGATGCCATAGTCCTTACCGACGACGATTCCTATGACGAAGACCCTAGAACCATAGTGGAAGAAATTGCGACCGGAATTTTACACCACACACCTGAAACAGTCTTGGACAGGAGACTTGCCATAAAACACGCCTTCTCAATCGCCAAAGCTGGCGACACAGTACTCCTCACGGGCAAAGGCACCGACCCTTATCTTATGGGTCCAAACGGGCTTAAAACACCTTGGGATGACGCGCAAATTGCCCGAGAAGAGTTAAAAAATCTATCAGCCTAGTCCGCCCAACATGCCTGAACTACCAGAAGTCCACATCACCGCGACTATGCTACATCGGCTTGTTACAGGTATACATATTTCTGCCGTGTGGACAGACTATGGAAGCCCTCACCACACCCAAAAAGATAATATCAAGAACCCGAAATTTTTCCGAAGCCTTAAGAGAAAAATTTTGGGAAGCCGCTTCACGAAGGTCTCTCGCCGAGGGAAAAACGTCTTACTCGAACTCGACAACGGGGAAACAATACTCGTTCACATGAAAATGACGGGTCACATACTCTACGGCAACTATCTCTATGACAAAAAGAAAGATACGTGGACTGCGGCAGAAGAAAAAAGTCCTCTGTCGGACTTTCGAAATCAGTTCATTCACTTTGTAATTACTCTTTCCGACGGGAAACACCTTGTGCTTTCCGACATGCGAAAATTCGCGAAGGTTACCATAATTCCGACAAAAAATCTGGAAACGTCCGATCACCTAGCAAGTATTGGTCCGGAACCCCTCGAAACCTCATTCGATTTTCCGGAGTTTAAAAATAGACTCCTCACCAAACCTCGAGGCGCGATCAAACAAGTTCTTATGAACCCTGAAGTTGTGGCGGGTATAGGCAACATTTACTCGGACGAAATTTTATTCGCTTCCGGTATCCACCCGCTTTCCACCACGAGTAAAATTCCCGAACAAAAACTTGAAAGAATGTTTCGGGCCACAAAAGAAATCCTACGCAAAGGCATAGACTTTGGCGGAGACTCCACGTCAGACTATAGAAATCCCTTGGGAGTTCACGGCAAGTTCCAGTACCATCATCAAGCCTACCGAAATACAGGAAAGCCCTGCGGACAAAAAGGCTGTCCCGGCACTATCCGGAAACTTAAACTCGGTGGCCGAAGCGCTCACTTTTGCGATATTCATCAATGCAAGTATAATTGAGTGATGCAACAGGAGGCTGAATTTGCTCTTCCCATTCTTTGATTATTATTATTCGTATTTTCGTATGTAATCTATGCATGAAGACGTGCGTTGGTTTATAGGCATCATTGTTATTTTTGGAATAATCTGGTTCGCCACGGGTGGTTTAAACAGCTCGGGTTCGAGAAACCCGTTTATAACCCCTCTTAACGTGACCGGTGGTGGCCAAACATACGGAGGAAACGGCGAACGAGACGGGGTACTTTACTACGGTAGTGACAGCTCGTCCGCTTCACCCAAAACCCTTACAGCCAAAGAGGAAATAGCTCAAAGTCTAGAAAACGCCGGACTCAAAGCCACTCAAATAAAAAAAGAGCTTGAAGCGCTTGAGCTGGCAAAGCGTACTTCTCCTTTCGCAGGCAAACTCCGTATCGGAAATATTAGTCGTGGCGGGACAAACGAATACGTGCTCATTCAAGCCGCGCCTGACAACACCTCAAAAATTCTTGTGACCGGCATGCGCCTTCAAAGCGAAGCTTCCGGTAATGGCGTGAGCATTCCAAAAGCCGCCGCCCTACCGTTGCAGAATTCAATCAACAAGGAAGAACCTCTCTACCTAGCCCCTGGGGAAACGGCTTATATCATTACTGGCCGCTCGCCTTTGGGAATATCCTTCAGGACAAATAAGTGCACGGGCTATTTCAACCAATACCAGTCTTTTAACCCGGGAATTCCTTCCAGATGTCCGGCACCCCAAAGCGAACCTCTTCCGGCTATATCAAGACAGTTTAACGATCAATGCTTTGACTACCTCGCCACTTTGCCAAGTTGTCGAGCGATCACTTCACCCCCTTCAAACCTTGAACCGGAATGCCGCCAGTACGTAACGACGGAATTCAATTACACTAAATGCGTAGACAATCACAGAAACGACAAAGATTTTTATGACCCAACATGGTATGTATATCTCGCTCGCAGTGATGCTCTGTGGAAAAGTCGACGCGAACTCATTCACTTGCTTGACGCTAACGGCAAAATTATTGACGTTATTACCTATTAAGCATTCTCGCCACAGCAATCCCCACCGCCACAGATACGTTTAGAGATTCTTTCCCGCCGAGCATCGGTATCTCGGCCACCATGTCACATTTCGCGAGATGGGCTAAAGAAATTCCGTCCACCTCATTGCCGAAAAGAAAAGCCGCAGGGTAATATGGTTTTACTTTTTTGTAGTCTAGGGAACCATGGGCTTGTTCCACGGCAATAGTGTGTATTTTGTTTCTCTTAAGAAAAGACAAGGCCTGGGAAATTTTGGAAAATTTACGCCAAGAAACAGTTTTTTCAGCTCCCAAGGCCACTTTGGAAAAATCTTTTCGCGCTCTGCCGAACCGATCAAGCGGAGTGGGGGTGTAGCCAGCCAAAATAACACTTGTCACACCGAGACAGTCGGCCGTTCGAAAAATCGAAGCTACGTTATGAATGCTTCTAATATCGCACAAAACTATGTAAGTATCTCCATCGGGCGATTTCATTTGGAACAGGTCTCTTGGTTATTGATTACTCAATATGGTATCATACTGCCATGTTAAGCCTTTTCCCTGAGTTACTTGCTTATAATCTTGCCGTCCCCCTGGTTTTTCGGCTAACCGTGGGAATGCTATTTGTCTCCTTTGGATACGCCAACCTCGGTAAAAATCGAGAAAGTATAATCGCACTCTTGGCTCAGCAAAATTTCACCTCTCCAAAAGTCTGGCTCTCCTCTCTGGCCATAGTTGAAATTATATGCGGAGTATTCCTGATAGCGGGACTATACGTACAGGCTACAGCCTTAATACTGTCTCTCATTTTACTTTTGGGAGTCGTCGCAAAACACAAAAATCCCGAAAACCTCAAACTTTCGATTGAAGTACTGTCCCTTCTGTTTCTTATCACTTTCTCGTTGCTCTTTTTGGGCGCTGGATTGTACGCGATTGATTTACCGTTGTAATTGTCCGAGGACTACCCTTGGAATCCAAGGGTAGTCCTCGGACTGGACGGTCACAAATTTCCGAGTCCGCGAAGGCGGACTCGGACTTGCACCATTCCAGTTGGAATCGCCCGCGACTAAACTTTCGCCGTCGCAAAAGTTTGTCTGGGCACCAGCTCGCCCGTTTCTTCTGGTGAAGAAACACGGCTCCGCTGTTCTATTTCAAACGCAAGCCGCGCAGACGGCTTGCTCTGTCTGCACAAATTGCAAGGCCAATTTGTGCGCCCAGTTGGAATCGAACCAACGACCCTCTGCTTAAAAGGCAGGTGCTCTACCGACTGAGCTATGGGCGCAATGGGGATACGATACTTTAAAAAAGTCTTTTGTTCAAGCAGGGTAAGCGGTTTTTCACCGGCTTACTAGCGAGAATTTTTTTGATCCGTCACTAAATATTCACCCAAAAGTTTTCTAAAAAAATAGGTCTCGGGCTTAAATTGCACCTCAAGTAAATGCCCGATTGGGTGGGACTCCGGAGAGTATTCATAATGCGCCCGAATTTCTCCGTCAATAAAGAGTCTGATGTGATACTGGAAAGCGCTTTTTTCAATCCGTCGCATACTCAACACTTCCCCCGGATCGCGCCAAGCGATCCGAGCAAACTCAAAACCCTGCTCTACAAGAAGCGCCGTCAATTCTTCTTTATTGTAGTTAGCGTTGAGGTGCCCAAGTAAAAAATGCTGTCGAAAATTGTGAAAACCGAGCCGCTCTGCGGCTCTGATGAACGGGGGCCACACGCGATAGGCAATGCCCCAGAAAAACTTTATGCGCTCCATCGGATTATATTACACGCTTAGAACAAAACGCTCAAGACTATTTTCCATGTCCGAAAATCCCCTATGCGAGTCATGATAGAGCTTTATCAGCCCTTCAGCAAAATTCTCCGCATCTCTGCTCTTAAAGTTACGACCGTACCGTTTAGCTTTTTGGAAAACGAAAGGGCTAAGACCCGCTTCGGAGGCATTTTGAGCTTCCCGCGCAGCCAAAATGCTCTTGATTTGCCAAAAAAGAATACCGACCAGCTCTTCTCCCGACGCGTCCCCCCGCAAAGCCTTTTGATACAACACCCACAAACTTTTGCGGTCTCGTTGTCCAAAAGCGTCCGCAAGAGCAAACATGTTAAACACCTCCTTTTCCTTGAGACTCTCTTTATCAAACGCTTGTACTTTTTCGGCAACCTTCGTGATTGCCGCAAGACTTGCCTTATCCACCTTCCCTTCCAAAAAAATAAATACGTTGTCGGACTTCGCGAGCGCGGAAATTTTCTCCAATACGACTTCTTTCGCTTCCTTATTTTCTAGCACCCGATTTCCAAACACAATAAATTTTCTCTCAAAAAGTCCCTGTGCGCCCGAAAATTCTTCGAAACGCGCCACGCTCCAAGAATCGCCGTCTATCTTAAATACCTCCGCGTCCGGCTTTTTACCCAGTAAAACGGAAACTAGCTCGCGAGCTTTGTCGCGAGCTTTTCCAGTGTCGGTGCCGTGCAAAAAGTAAAGCATAAGAACAGTATATAGTAGGTAGTTCTTAGTGGGTAGTAGAAAAAATGAAAGTCCAGCTCTGTTGTTTGAGTGGGGTAACGGAGATAAAGACAAGTGCACTTTTGGTTCGCGTCAACTCCGCATCTGTCCGCGTTATGTCCTCACAGGTATCATCTCCCCCCAATTATCCCCCATCTTTGCATCCACCCGGCATACAATCCCTTTGACTTTTTCCGGCGAAATAACCCCTTCCATAATGGGTTTAACAGCCGAAATAAATTTCGGAACAAGCGAGACCTCGACTTCGTACACCAATTCATCGTGCACCTGAAGTAAAAGATGGGCCTTCTCCGTCAATCCTGACTTAACAATAAATTCATCTGCCCGAGTCATGGCTATTTTTATAATATCCGCTTCAGTGCCTTGAATAGGTGCGTTGGAAGCCTGACGTTCAGCCGCAGCGCGAATAAAGGGCAATTTCGAGGAAATACCCGGGAAATATCTGCGACGACCGAAAAAGGTTTCCGTAAAACCGACACGACGCGTTTCGGTTTTCACCTTGTCGAGATAGCTAGCCAACCCCGAAAACTTTTCAAAATACTCATTGTAAAACTTCTGCGATTCCTCACGGGAAGTTCCTTCGCCCAAATTGGCCCGCAAGGCGTTGACTCCCATGCCATACATCACGCCGAAGTTAATTACCTTGGCTTTCCGGCGCATTTCAGGCAACACTTTCTCCTTAGACACTCCAAACACTTCCGCCGCGACAGCGGTATGCACGTCTTCTCCGTTTTTAAAAATTTCAATCAGCTTTTCATCCCCTGAAAGAAACGCCGCGATACGAAGTTCAATCTGCGAGTAATCAAAAGCGACTAGCTTGTAGCCTTTTGCCGCAACAAAAGCGACACGGATGGCACGGCCTAGTTCGGTTTTGTTGGGAATATTTTGCAAATTAGGATTTTCGCATCCCATTCTTCCGGTCGTGGTACCCGCCTGCAAAAATTGCGCGTGAAGTCGGCCGTCTTTGCCCACCATTTCCGGGATGACATCTATATACGTTCCCAAAAGTTTGGATAGTTCCCTATATTCTAAAATGAGTCCGATGATAGGATGGGCTTCCCGCAGCTTCTCAAGTTCGGACTCCTTGGTTGAAAGCGCGCCCCCACCGGTCTTTTTCTGGTTTTTAGCCTTGAGGCCGAGTTTGTCAAAAAGGACTACACCGAGTTGTTTCGGGGAACTCACATTAAACTTCTCCATGTCCGACCCTTTAGTATAGGGTTCCGCTAATTTCCAAATGTTTTTCTCAAGACCTTGCAAGGTGTGGTGATATTCCTTAGCTAATTTTTTAAGTTCATTCAAATCTATGGCAATACCACGTTCTTTCATTTTAGCCACCACTGGAAGAAGCGGTTTTTCAATCATTTCAAAAACCGAAGTTAAGTTAAGCTCACTCAAACGTTTAAAAATGGCCATGCGAGCTTCTTCAAAAGTTTTTGCCCCGCTAAAATTTAAAATATCTTCAAGAGTCGGATTCGCAATGGTGGAATTCACCAGCCACAGAGCGATAGCGGTCTCAGCTAAAGCCTTCGGCTCCGGCGCGGGAATAGTGCTTGCGATTGTCGCAAAAAGCCCCCCGTCTACGGCTTGTGCCTGCTCCCCTTGACCCTTTTTGTCCTTTTCACTATTCCTTTCCTGACTCTTCCCCGACAACGACTGTACGAGCCGAGCGCCGAGTGCTCTAAATTCAAGCTCGGCAAAAAACTTCGCGACCTTCCCCATATCAAGCGTCTCCCTCCAAGGCTTTTCGGGCAACACAAAGTCTATCGGCACATCTCGCCTGATCGTTGCGAGCATCTTGCTAAACTCCGCTTCTTCTTTATTCTCCTTGAGCAAAGTGATGATTCGGTCGGTCAATCCCGCCGTTTTAAAAGGCTTGTCGCTTTTTTTGAGCTTGGCGTACATTTCCTCTATCGTGCCAAATTTTGAAATAAGAATTGACCCGGTTTTCTCGCCAATACCTTTAATGCCGATAATGTTGTCCGAGGTGTCGCCCCGCAGTCCCTTATAGTCAGGCAAAAGTTTCGGTGAAAACCCAAATCGCTTCACTACGGCCTCTTCGTCATAGAGAATCGTATCTTGAATGCCTTTTTTGAGTGTATACACTTGCACTTTCTTGTCATCAACAAGCTGGAGGGTATCCATGTCGCCTGATGCGATGATGATGTCGGTTTGTAGTTCGTAGTTTTTAGTTTGTAGTTTTTCGACGATAGTCCCAAGAATATCGTCCGCCTCAAATCCCTCCTTGTCATATATCGGAATGGAAAATGCCTCAAATACATCCCGCGAGCGAATAATTTGCGACACGAGCTCGGGGTCTGTCTTGGCTCGGCCGGCTTTGTATTCCTTGTAAGCTTCGTGGCGATACGTTGGCTTCGGCAAATCATAGGCCGCCACGATATAGTCGGGTTTTAGATCCGCAATGATTTTAATCAGCATGGTCGAAAGCCCGTACAAAGCCCCCGTTGGTTCACCTTTACTTGAGGAAAAATCCGGCAAGGCATGGTACGCCCTGTGCAAAATCGCATGTGAATCGAGCAAAACGAGTCGTTTAGTGGATTTAGAATTCATGATGTAAAACACAAGCATACAGCCTGATACGACAATTCTAACACTTCTCTATCAAAGAAAAAGCCGCCTGCGCCGAAACGCAAACGGCCTTGTGAAACTCGTCCTAAATTGGACCAGCCGGATAGATAGCCTTCGCCACCATGTCTAGCCTTATTATCATCGGCAACTGGCGAAAACTTTTATACAAAAAGTCAGTCACCACCGCTTCAGCCATCTGTGACGGAAAACAATTTTGTCTGCCATACCACGTCGCCGCAAAACGCAGAAAATTAGAGACGGCACCGATTCGCAACGGTACTCTTTCGCCACCACTACGAACATACTCGCCGATTAGATTGGACAACGCACCGGCTTTATCCGGCGGAAGCGCATCACCTTCCTTTTTGCGCCAAATGAGTTCTAGGATACAAAGAAGGACGGCGGTATGCACCGTACACTTCCCTATGTACTCAAAAGACCTTAGGGTAGCTGTAACGTTGCCGTCATCGAACGAAATCATCATGAGTCCGTCCAACAAACCAAAGATCACCCCGTCTCGGAAGTGAAGACTGCTTATGGGAGATTCTCGTAGTTGGTCAACCAAATAGTGACCACTAGTAGCACAAGTAACCAGCGTTGTGGCAACCACCGCCCTCACATCCTCGAAGGAAGCCTTTAACAGAAGAGGATCAGCCAAAAATCCTCCCAACTCGTCGGGAACAGAATTTGGGCGCAAAATGCTACCGATTTTCCGCTCGCCAGTCTCTTCAGCGCAAAGAATTTCTTGGGCTACGAGGAGTGGTAAAGTACATTCCGTACCTGGTTTAAATAACAAGTGTACAACTTTTCGAATTGTTTTTTCATTCATTGGAAACCCTTTCAGGTTCTGCTCTTTCGCCCCTTTCAGGGCAAACCAAGCCTTGTTTTCAAAGTCCATTCGCCATTAAGCGCACCGAAGTTTTACCCTTTCAGGCAAGCTTCGTACGTTCCCCAACAATGGGAAACCAAGAGGAACTCTGTTACTCTCTAAATTTAAAATTACCACAACAGACTAACTTTTGCACTCTTTTTCCCGATTCAATTTAAAAAAACGAAAGATACCTAGACGACTTTACTTAAGTAAAGTCTAGAGAGGTGTTGTTCTCTGTTCGTAATTTCGAATTTTTAATTCTTAATTCCAAATTGAATCCTGCGGGTAGTCTCGTCCACAAATTCAAAATGGAGCTTTGTGTAGTCAGTAGGAAGAGCTTCTTTGACATGTTCAGGCCACTCGACAAAAATTAAATTTTGAGGATTGGATAGCAATTCTCCAAATCCAAGCTTCTGTAACTCCTCGCCTTTCGTGAGCCTATACGCATCTATGTGGATGAGAAGTTTGTAGTTTTTAGTTTGTAGCTTATAGTTTTTAAGAATGACAAACGTGGGACTCGTTACATGTTCGTCAACTCCCAAGATTTCCGCGACGCACTGTACAAAAGCGGTCTTCCCCGCGCCGAGACTACCGTGCAAACCAACAACAGAAGCCCTCTTGCCATTCTTTGGAAGTTCGTTTAAGAACTCCCCTGCAAACTTCTTTGTATTTTCTATACTTTTGCTTATAAATTCCATGCCGGCCATTGTAGCACAAGGCTTCCCCAATCGGCGCCCTTCTTCGTTGCTTCGCTCGTTTGCTTCCGCAGAGTACTATCTCGTACACTTTGGTCACAAGCCTCGCTCGCGCCTTGAGTTGCATCCGATTGGGGAAGCCTTGCAACTATAAGCTAAAATTCCATAGAGCACCTTTGTACAAACCCACAAAAGGCGTTAGAATTTGGCGATGACCATTCAATTCGACGAGGACAAACAAAAACAAAAACTGGCCGATATCCGCAAAAAAGACGAGGAAGAATTTTCCCGCCACCTCGCAGAACAGTCAGGTATTGATTTTATAAATCTTTCATCCGTTCCGATAAACACGGACGCCCTGCGTCTTATAAAAGAAGAAACCGCGCGCGGAGCAAAAATCGCGGCCTTCAACCTGATTGGCAAAAAAGTGGAAATTGGGGTTATTTCTCCAGCCTCTCCAGAGGTTATTTCCGCCCTAAACGAAATGACCCAAGCCGGCTACACACCGATCGTTTTTGTGACAACACATGAAAGCCTGGAAAAGGCCTGGGGACATTACAAAGATCTCTCTTACTCCACCGAGTCGAGAGTGGGCGCCCTCGACGTTTCAAGCGACGAGATTCTTGTATTTTTGAAAAAAGTTCACTCGATTAGAGATATTGGCGTGCTTATACAAGAAATTTTAACCGAAAAGAAAAGTTACCGGATTTCTCGCCTTATAGAACTTATCATCGCAGGCGCGCTCGCCACCAAAGCGTCCGACATTCATATAGAGCCCGAGGAAGGTTATGCTCGTCTCCGCTACCGTCTGGACGGCGTGCTAAACGATGTCCTAAACTTTGACCGAGAAACTTTCGATCTTATCCTGTCTCGCATCAAGCTCCTCTCGGGGCTTAAGTTGAATATCAAAACCGAGGCCCAAGACGGACGATTCAGCGTAAAAATCAACGCCGATGACATTGAAATTCGTACCTCCCTTTTGCCCGGAGCTTACAGCGAATCCATTGTCATGCGTATTTTAAATCCCAAATCAATCGCCGTGCCTTTGGAAGAACTCGGCATCGCTCCCAAACTGCTTGACCTGCTTTTGCGCGAAATCGCGAAGCCAAACGGCATGATCCTCACCACCGGCCCCACCGGCTCCGGTAAAACCACCACGCTCTATGCATTTCTCCGAAAAGTGCACACACCGGAAATAAAAATCATCACTATTGAAGACCCTATTGAGTACCACCTGCCAGGCATTGTCCAGACCCAAACCAATCCGGAAAAAGGCTACACTTTCCTTGAAGGCCTGCGCTCCGCCCTGCGTCAAGATCCCGATATTATTATGGTCGGTGAAATCCGTGACCGAGAAACGGCCGAGATTGCCGTAGATGCGGCTCTTACGGGACACCTTGTCTTCTCCACTCTTCACACCAACAACGCCGCCGGTTCTTTCCCACGCCTGATTGACCTCGGCGTCAATTCAAAAACCATGTCATCGGCTATCAACGTCTCGATGGCCCAGCGTTTGGTACGAAAATTGTGCTCTGATTGTAAAAAAGAAATTCCACTCGAAGGCGCGGCCAAAACCATGGTTGATAAAATCATCGCGACGATGGCCGACAAATCGGCGATTTCAAATACCTCAAAAATATGGACGGCGGTCGGCTGTGATGTCTGCAATCATACCGGCTACAAAGGACGTCTTGGTATATATGAAGCAATTTTAATGAACGGAGTGATTGAATCGGTAGTCCGCGAAAATCCGAGCGACCGCGAAATTCAAAAAGCTGCCTCATCCCAAGGCATACCCACCATGAAACAAGACGGGGTCACAAAACTACTCTCGGGAATCACGTCGCTCGAAGAACTGACGCGGGTTATAGACCTTGAAAAAGAATAATCAAAGCAATACCGCCCCGAGCTTTAGCTCGGGGCGGTATTGCTTTTCTTGTTTTTTCTGTTGGAAACTTAAAAAGTGATTGCCTTTAAAAAAAGGCGGGAGTACTATAGAGAAAGAGCCCTCATAAATTTCTTCTACCAAAATTCATGAGGACAAGTCTTCCAAAACATAAATCTCTAAGCAATACTTTAAACGTGTATGTTAAAAGTTAAATATAATCCCAAGGATAACCCCAGCAAATTCACCGAAGTGAATAACCAGAATGTCCTCAAAAAGATATTAGTGAAGCCCGGAGGCTTAAATTGCTTAGAGATTCATGCATTGGAGGAAAAACTGACGGCCTCTTAAAACTTTCGGTTTGGACGCAACTCGAGGCGCATAGGATGTATAATAGTTCCTCTAAATAAGGAAGGTCCCCTGATAGCAAAACGCGTCCAACAAAAAAATTCCAACCTAGGCAACAAAAAATACGCTTAGCGCGTACAGAAGTCAGCTTTCAACTAACTCACAAGAGTCTAGCACACAAACGTTTTTATGTCAAGAAACCCCGCACAATCCCCTGTCTCAAAAGCGGAGCAGGGATCCAAAGAACCCTTGGAAGGTGAGGCTACTTCCGGTGAAGAAATCTTCCTTGATCAAGCCCTACGACCCTCTTTTTGGGACGATTACATCGGCCAAAAGAATATCAAAGAAAATTTACGCATCCTCCTCACAGCCGCGAGCGAACGGAAGCATCCGCCCGAGCATATTCTCTTCTATGGCCCGCCCGGTTTGGGGAAAACCACCCTAGCCCACCTCATCGCCAAGGAAATGGGGGCGCAAATCAAAGTGACCTCGGGACCGGCCATCGAAAAAGTAGGCGACCTCGCTTCGGTACTCACCAATCTCTCACCTGGAGACGTACTTTTTATTGACGAAATTCATCGTCTGAACAAGGCCATCGAGGAAGTGCTCTACCCCGCCATGGAGTCCGGCCAACTCGACATTATTATCGGCAAAGGTCCGTCGGCGCGTACTATTCAGCTCGATCTACCTCCATTTACGCTTATCGCCGCCACTACTCGCATCGCCTTACTTTCTTCCCCGCTCCGCTCGCGCTTTGGCGGGGGTGTGTTTAGACTTGAGTTTTACAGCAACGAAGAAATTGGGGAAATCGTAAAGCGCTCGGCAAAAATTTTGGGGGTTGATGTGCCACAAGAAGCAACAGAAGAAATTTCCCGCAGGAGCCGTTTTACCCCACGCACCGCAAACTATTTACTGAAACGCGCGCGCGACTTCGCGCAAGTACATAAAGGCAACCTCACCAAAGAAACCGTAGACAAATCCCTAGCCCTTCTTGGCATAGACGAACTCGGCCTTGGACAATCCGACCGCACCTTGCTTACAACTCTTATTGAAAAATTCAGTGGCGGCCCCGTTGGGCTAAACACCCTCGCAGCCGCGCTTTCCGAAGAACAAGCCACCATCGAAGAAGTTCACGAGCCGTACCTTCTCCAGCTTGGCCTCCTCGAGCGTACCCCACGCGGCCGCACCGCTACCGCAAAGGCATACGGCCACCTCAAAATAAAAGACAAGCGAACGAACCAAGACAAACTTTTGTAACAAAACAGCCCCATTCCGTAAAGCGGAACGGGGCTGTTTGTTTTTCGTGTGCGAAGAGAGAGATTCGGGACTTATTTCAAAAAATACATTTAGATTTGAAAACTCGACCCGACACACGCCACTCTGCACTTGCCGAGCACCAATATCTTTTGGTGCTTGGTTTTTCGGGCTTGTGACCGACGTCAACCTGGTAACTTAAAAATTCCAGAAAGACGGCTGCATTAAACTAGGCGCTGGTTCTGATTCGGAAACAGGGTGCGCCAACCACTGTCGTTCGAGCCGTCGGGCGAACCTGCCCCGCAGTCTTTCCTGCTGTCAGTTTCGGGAGAACTTCGCGAACAGGAAGGCCACAAAGGCCAAACCAAGCTCCGCCCACATATTGAGCATCGCTTGATCCCAGTACGCTCGGAACTCTGCCGAGAACGGGGTCGGCTCCCGCCAGAGAATCACTGCCTTCATGGCTATCAAGCCAAAACAGGTAGCGACAATCAAGCGGGCCAACCCGAGGAACAACCTTCTCATTTTTCACCTCCTTTCAATTTCTGATTGTTGAGAGGAACCAAATGAACCCGCGAGACATCTTTCACTCACGGGCTCAACAAAGTGGAGAATTTTTTATCGAGCATCAATACATTTTGGTGCTCGATTAACCCTGAAAATTTTGCGAGATTCTCCGAAACTCGCAACACCCCCGCCCAGCACTCACATGAGTGCTGGGTTTTCGGACAATTTAGGGAGGTCCGCTCTCCGTGTTCTAATTACTTCGCCAACCATGCCTTCGCGGCAACTAGTGCCGCTCCGACATCGGCGAAAAAGCTCTGGTCGTTTTCGTTACGCCAGAGCTTGAGAGGCGATGTCGCGCACTGCAACGCCGCAATCAGCGCCTCATCACTGACCCGCTCTCGGGTCCAGTGAGCGGGAGCAGGCTGGGGGAACCTTTCAAACAGCCCCTCTCCACCCTTAACCCCCGCAATCTGGAATATCCGGTCTCCCACGGACCATTCCAGTGCTTTCTGCTCCCCCTCCACCCACGCGCGGAGGGAGGTGAGGTCTTTCTCTGTCATCTTTTCTCACCCCCTTCCAAGAGGTCAGCGATGACCCATCCGCCTTTTTCAAGGCGTGCGACGATTTGCCGAATCTCCTCTTCGGGAAAATCCGGCATCTCGTCCTTTTTAACTTGCCCTGCCTGCCGGCGATGATACCAATCACCCCCGTTGCGAGAGCCACCAAGAAGCCACCCAAGAAGCTCGTCATACGCACTTCCGGTGGAAATCGGCAAACTTTCCAGCACAAGCAGAGCCGCGGGAGAAAACTTTGAGCCGACAATGGCGTCGGCGAAGAAATAGTACCAGTCGTAACCGGCCCATTCACTTCGCATCTCGCCATACTTTGCCCGCACGACCGCCTCACCTTCCCCCTTTTGAAGCGGCACTCCCTGACGCAAAGCCCTTGCCTGTTTCGCGATGTCACACTCGCGTTGTTCCGGAAGCTGTGCGGGCGCCAACTGCGCGCGGTACATGACCCGACCGCCCTTGTCCGTCCTTTCTTTTCCGGTACCGTCCCGAATCGGAATAAGACGAACCCGAACCATCTGGTCGGGCTGTACCTCTCGTGGCATGAAGACAATTGAGCGCTGGTAGGAGCCGATGCACTGCTTGTCTTCATCGAACTTTCCGCCCCGTTCCGCACGGAGCGTTACTACAATTTGATTTTCCATAAGTTGCTCCTATAACTTTTGGAAAACTTGTTCCGCCTCACTCTCGTTGAAAGATGAGGCCCGTTCAACTCGGTCTGAGAACTTGGCTATGGTCGCCTCGGCAGTGTGACCAACATCGCAAAGAACTGCGAATACGTTGACCTCCAATGCCTTTTTGACCTCTCCAAACTCCCGAACGAATTCGTCCGAAACCGCGCAGTCGCCGTCGGTAATGAATGCTATGTCGGCTTTTTTCAAACCGGCAGTGCGAATCACTTTGACAGCTTCTCGAAGCGGACACTCAAAGTCCGTGCCTCCGCCCGAACGACTTTCGGCGATCTCCAGCAGGTCCTTCGGCGACAATCGTCCGCGTTGGAATGTCCGGCTCCGCTGAATTGCGGTGTCAAACATAATCCAGGCGAACGATCTGTTTCGGAGTTTGGCATAGTGAGCCAAGGCCAAAACTACGGCCTTTGCCCACTGTTGCTTCACTCCATCCATCGAACCGGATGAATCCTCGCAGACCACCACCGGCCCTTCGCCAAGCTTCTTTTTTTGCTCTTCGCCACGCAGAGCCAGTTCTCCTCGAGTCCAGCGTTTTAATGCTTGAACACGAAGAGCGGGATGCGCTAAGGCAATAAGTTCGCGCGGAAGAGCGCGGTTGATGTCCCGACCCGTTTCCGGTTTCGAGACCCGTACTCCCTCGGCTTTGTCATCCGATGCCGCTTTGCGAGCGGCGATTCGTTTGAGTCGGCCAAGGAGTTTAGCGAATTTTTTGAGAGCGTCGCTCGCGCTCATTTTTTGGAGCAAACTCATCGTTTCTCCAATGCCCATTTGGACTAGCTCGCCCTCTTCCAGCCCCCATGAGTCAATGGTCTTGGAAACTTCCTCGACCTTGGCCTGGGACTTTTTGGCGGCAGAGAATCCTCGACGTGCCAAGTCTTTCGCCTTCTCCAGCGCCTCTTCGCTCCCGGGTTGCCCCAGAAGCTCATTGGCGATGGATTCTGCGAACTCTTTCGCGCCGTTTGCAGTTTCCCGCGCCGATTCGGCTTTGGCTCTTGCTCCCTGCGCTTGCTCGGCAAGCTCACTCGCAATTGCTTGTGCCTCCTCAGGTGTCAAACCACTAGCAACACCAGAAGAACTTCCTCCGGCTCGCCCGTCAGGTTTTCCCAAACCTGTTTGGGTGGCCTGACCTTGGGCAGACTGCGCGAGCATTTCTGTCGCACTTGCTTCGGCTTCGGCCTGTTCAGCTTCCGCTTCGGCTTGGTCCGCCGCCTTTTGCGCTTCGGCAGTATCCTGGAGGTTTTTCTTTTCCTCCTTGGACATTGTCGCCAGCACTGCGTCGCCCATAGAAAGCGAGCCGAGTACCGACTTCAAGTCGCTATACTGCGTCTGCGCGTGGAGACTCTCGAACGATGACGAAGCCACCGCCCCCTTGAGAATCTCCGCGAAGAACCGCCGGTCGGCAGGAATTTCTTCCTTAACCTTCGAACTCTCCGCCCACAATGAGTGGTAGAGGTCGCAAAGCGCTCCGGCGAAACCGGGCACTTCGCTTCCTCCCTGATTTTCCAATTCCGCCAGCGCTGGGGTGCGCTCGCGGTGACGAAGAAAGCGGAGCGCTGTGAAAGCGTCCGCGTCCGTGACCAAGAGCTTTTGAAGCTCCTGCCGTGTGAGCGGCGCAACTTTCGGTTGCATTCTCCAACTCCTTTCTACTTTGAACGCTTGGCACCAAGGATGGCCGCCACCACGTTCTGTTTTTCCTCCCCGACCAAGGCGAGCAGGGAAACAATTTGTTTTTTCTCGTCTCCACCTGCCTCGGCTTGGAGACGGCCGAGTTCCTTCTCGGCTTCTTCGAACTGTGTTACCGCCGCGACAATTTTGCTTTTGTCGCCAGCCTTCGCTTCCGCGACGACTCCGGCCGGAGCAAGAAGCATGCCAAACAGCTCTTGTGCGTCCGACAAAGGCGTTCTGCAGAGTGGGGCAATCTTTGCCTTGACGACTGGGATCTGCTCCGGGGTATCCCAAAGCAGAAACTCCAAGACCCGAAGGTCCTGCTTGCCGACCCGCACTCTCCCGTCAAGAAGAGCGTTGGCCTGAAGCACGTCAAAACATCGCCCGAACCGCCGGTCATCCGCCCAAAGCCAGGCGAAGCCTGCTTGGTCGCCGTCGAGAAGCGACTGATAGAGGTCAAGCACTATCTCGACAATCTCATCAGACACTTCCACAAACGGACGAACCTCGCGAAGCGTTTCCACTTCCGCGAGGGTGAGGGTAGCGCCTGTCGGCGCCGACTTGCCAGCTTGGTCGCGATTGCGTCGAGCCACCACGAGGTTTTTCTTCCCCGCGCGGTCCAGGGATTTAACCTCGGCGCGAATGGTCATGCGAGACCAGAGCGCCTGCAGGTTCCCCTCCGAATCCGGCAGCTCATTGCTGGCCGCCACGAATGCGAGGAGCGGGGTCTTCACCATCCGCCCCTCGTGTCGAACCCCATCACCCTTTGCCAAATCCAAAACGGTCTGCAGAACTCGAGGCTCCGCTTTCCAAATCTCATCAGCAAAAAGAATGTGTGCGTTCGCCGCCCGACCGAGCTTGTCGCTCGTCGAGATTGACTTCCCACCATTGCTGGCAGGCGTCTCCTCGATGGAGGTACTCTCCACGAGGAGTTGCTCAACCGACACAATGGTCGGCATGAGCGCGTCATAAAACACCGTTCCGTCAATTCGACGGGCGATGTCCTGGACGGTTCCGGTTTTGTTAATCCCAGGGCTCCCTAGAAAAAACGCCGGTCGGCCGGAGATGAGCGCGAGCATAGTTGCCCGCACGATCGACTCTCGGCCGAGATTTCGCGTTAGGACATCCGCCATGACAGCGGACGCCTTGGGGGCGATATCAACCCCTAACTGAAGAATGTCGCTCATCGCGATTCCTCCACTGGTGCTTATGCCGGCGCACCTACTTAAAGCCGTCGCCACCCAGTGAAAACATCGGGTAGCAGTTTTAACTTGATGGACTTGCAACGCGAATGTTGTAAGCCCAAAAAAGTTGAGAATGTTCCAGGCCATTCTCGTGCCTCGGAAATTTAATTTGAACGCGGGTCTTCCGGCACCACACGCCCGTACCCTTCTTTCCCGGGTACAAGGATTTTTACCCGGTCAGCGGAGACATGCTCCACCAACGCGGGGTGAACCGAAACCCGCTCGCCGGTATCCTCCCGAATAACCGAGAGCGGCGTTCGTTTGTCGGCGAACAGGTCGCCGACACTTAACCCTCTTTTCATCTTTTCCCTTCCACCTCCGTAAGGAGGTTTTGAATTTCCGCCGCTCCTTCCGGATCAATTCCTTGCCAGATTGGAAGCGCGGCACGGACTTCCGCGAGCTTGCGCTCTCGAAACTCCGCTGACATATTGGTGAGCGACCGCAAGTTGTCCAAGCGGTCAAACCGCTTGACGACAATTGCAACCATTCCGCCTTCCGCCACTCGGCGGAGATACACCTCATCCGACTCCTCTTCACTTTCGTGAGAAAGCGCACGGACAATTTTGGCGATCTCGCCACCGAATTTCTCGGCGAGTTCGCTGTCAGTTGTCGGTGTATCTTCCAACACATCGTGGAGAATTGCCGAAACCAAAAAAGTACCCACTCCGCACGTATTCATCATATCGTGCGTCTCAAGGTACCCCGCCACCGCTTTGGCGACACGAAAGACATGCGCCATCTGCGATTCAACGCCTTGGCGCAACTGCCCTTCGTGCCGTTTTGAGGCGAATTCAATCGCCTCAATAATCTTCAACACATTCACTTTTCCTTTCCGGCGCATGCGCCTTTTAGGGTGAACTCTATGAGCCGACCATTCAACCTCTGCCACGCGGCAGTATGGATACTCGGCTCAATAAAGTGGAGAAGCTTCTAACCATGACTGCTTCTCCGAAAGTCATTGAGTGTTTTGGAAAATGTATAGAGAGAAAGAGGATGACACACAACCTCTTGCTTTCACCAAGGACAAACTTTCGTTTCAGTCCCCGGTATTGTTTGCTCATGCCCCCAGATGAGAGCGTGAGTGTTCCAGAATGGCACGGACTCTGCCGTTGCCCATTCCTTGTCCCACGGCTCCGCCGGAGTGCGGCGGCCGATGTAAGCGGTGAGGAGGACGTATCCTCCTTCGCGCGCCTGTTTCAGGCAAACGACCACGGTGGCACACGACTCCGGTTGACGGTTCTTGACGAACCGTGTGAGTCCCGCTCGATTCGGCCGCCGGGCAAAGATAATGTTGTCGCCCTCGCGGGTTTCAACACAAATCGTCTGCCCGATCGCCTCGCCGAAGTCCACCTCTTCGGCGATGAACCGCCGACCACCAGACCGGGTCTGGAGGAGAGCCTCACCAACGAACGGCAAGACTGTGCCGTGTCCGGCGAGATGGCTGTTGGGACGATCCACCACCACCTCACCCGATCCGAGCGTCCATCGTCGCCCACCACCCTGCCACTTGAGCAGGGTAATCGGCACGGGTATGATTTCCCCGAGCCGATTTTCCGGACCGTGAATAACGACGCACGGCCCGTCGTGCGGACGCGCCTCGCTCCACTTCCGACCGCCGAGAGACGGCTGAACTCGTCCCGATTCAACTGGAACGAACACCGCAATCCACGGTACGCCAACGCGGGCATAACTCCGCGCAACTGTGGCGTCCAGCCAGATGGGCGGACCGTCGGTGGAGAGCACAATCCCCTTGCGAGGATTAACCACTGGAGGAACAACGCCCGCCAGCAGTTCCTTAGTAAAGAACCGCGTCTTGCGGTACTCCACTAGGGTGTACTCTAGAAGCTCAGTGGTTTCCCACTCGAGCCCCTCACCCGCACCATCTCCGGCAGGCGTGACTTCCGACAATTCCACGTACCCTTCGGACACGCCGAAGAGTTGCACTTTTCCCGGGAGCGCCGACGCAAAGGCGCAGGTCAGGAAACTTGCCCGGACATTCCAAATCCGAACCGTTTCCAGTCTGCGTGCAACGGCCGTGAGCCGAAGCACCGGTGCCGTATGCCAGGGCCGAACACCGAGGTACGGGTCTGAACGATCCGTGATCTTGAGGTGGTCAACCAGCTTCGCACCATTCACGTTGGCGAGAAGCTCGGCTTCAGTCATCTCGACATTTGCCTCAATGACCTGATTGAGTCGAACGGCCACGGCGTCAAGCACAGGCGACTCCACAGTCTGCCCACGCTCAAGCCCACATATCCGGCCACGAATAATTTCGTCTCCGCGGTCGGGATAGAGCTCCGAAGTGCCGTGCAGGACCGAGTCAAGCTCGGCCAAACACTGGCAACCTTGCGCTTCGCCGAATTTCCGCCACCCAATCATTTCCTCCGGCGACGAGGAAATGATGATGAAACCGTCGCACGACGAGAAAATCTCGTCATTAGGAGGCAATCGCTTGCCTCCCGTATCCACGAGCACCAGCCTTTGCTCGGCACTCTGTATGGCGGTAACGATTTTTCTGCACCAGTCCTCCGAGAATTTCTTTTTCTCCCGAAGGTTTTTGACAAGGCCCTGGTCGGCCTCGTTGCTCCAGTGCCACTCCCCGTCCGGAGCTCCAAAGATAAGCATGTAGTGCTCACTCGGAAGCAACCTTTGGAGATTGGCAAGGAACACGGACTTCCCGCTGTGCGGGGGTCCGCATACTGCCACTCGGCGAATGTTTTTCATCCGCTCTCCTTTCTTGCCAGTACCCGACTGACTTCGGGCGACATTTGTCGCGTTTACCTTCGTTGAACGATTCACGCTGTGGTGCATCGCTCGAAAAAGGTCGCGAGTCAAAACCCTGACTCGCGATACCGTGCAAAAAACCATCGCTTTTTTGCGTAAACCCTTGTACACCACGTGGAGTGCAGAGTGTTTTGAAAGTTCACACACAACTTTGAGTAGGGCTAATCGCCAGTTGGCGTTTCGCCCTTCTCCTTTTCCAGGATCCACATGTCGCCGTCGTAGGCGACATAGACCCTGGTTTGCCCGAGCGCCGAACCCAGCTCGGCCGCCAGGGCGTTGAGAATCTCCCGAACCGCCTCGGGGCGGTCCAGGAGATCCCGGTTGTACAGGGGGTTGACCTCCCCCTGGTACAGCGCGACGGGCTCATGCCCGCCGCCCGCCTTACCCGCGCCTTCCGGCCAGGCGTAAACCACTTCGCCGGTGGTCACCGTACCGGTGAGGTACGGCAAGCCCGCCGCGGCGCGGGCTTTGAGGTTTTCGAGGACGGCCTCCACGGCCGCCTCCATGGTGTGGGTCTTCCCGGTCGGGCCGTAGCCCTCCCGAAGACCCGCTGTTATTTGGAAGGATTTCCGGGGACCTTCCGACCCCTTTATGGTTTGATAATTCACTCGAGGCCCTCCTTTCAAAAGGGCATTTTCCACAGGATGTTCCGCCTGCGGAGCGCGGTTCGAGATCGCTCTCTATCACCCTTCAACAATGTTGTCGGGTGAATAAAGTGGAGAAGTTTGTAACCAAGCACTTCTCCAACGCTTGTACGATAATGTCGGAATCGTCCTCCGCGCTTTCTACCAGCGAAGTCCACCATTTTGACGGTGGCAACATCTTCAGCCTTTTGAGGGGCGACTATCACACTCTTCTGTTACGAAAGTTAGAGTGATCTTTCGGATGTCTTTCCATCAGTCAGGGAATTGCCTCAGCTGTCACTTCCCTCAGAGTGTCCCGGTCAAACACGTTGACCTTCCACTCCTGAGGGCCGTACCTGATCGGCATCCCTGCCCGGACCTCCGTCCTCTCCACATTATGGAGACGGTCGGTCTCCACGGCGGACTTGAAGAACTCATCCCACGAGTCCGCCTGCGAGACCTTTGTAGAGGTTCCGGACATCACAAAGAGAAATTTTTTCATACTTCTCTCCTCCCACTTTTTTCACTGAAGTGGCAAACCCCTCGACCTTGCTCGGGGCTTCGCCAAACAGTCCATTTTTACGTTAGGCATGGATGCCGTTACCTATGAGCCGACGACTGAATCGCAAGTTCAAGAAGTAGGAGGAGTCGTTTAACCGAAAACGACTCCCCCCAGTAACCGTTGATGGTAGAAACTTCCTCTCTCTGTCTTATGTCACAGCCCTTTGGTGGCGGTGACATACCACGCAACATCACAATATGTGCGAAACATATTGCGGTTAGGTGGAGTGCGACTGAGCGGTCTCACCGATTCCTAGTGGGACGGCTTACGCGGATCCGCACTTTTTGGAGGACGATGACTTTCTACTACCAATGAGCCGATCTCTCACCGAAGCGGGAGACAAGCTCAAAAAGTAGGAGAAATTTACGTATTCTCCCTACCGAAGACTTGATCAAAATGAACAAGTCTCGAGTAACGGCAGGAACCCTCCTGCATAACCCGAAAGAAAATGTCCGGCCTTCTTTCAATGACCGCCGAGGAGCTTCCCCCCGGAATTACGCGGATTGTTTAGGGTCTGTTCCGATAAGACCTGAAACCGCTAGGCCGGGATCACCTCCGAGACCTCGAAGGTCTCGGACCATTCCCGGTCCGCAGACCGGAAGTTGACGACCTCCCCGACCATGGGGGTCGGAGAGCCTTTCTGGAACACCAGGAAGGGTCCGCGTTCCACTCTGAGGTCCCGACGATTGGGGTCGTCGGGATCGCACGTCTCCTCAAAGACGTGCGTGCAGGGAACTTTCGTGCCCCGCACTTCCACGTGACCGGCACTTTCGTACCGGCGGAAAGGGCCTGTGGCCCTTTCCGTTTCGGGCGGCAGTGTGCCTCCGGGCACGCTGCCGACAACGACTGCAATAGGATTTTTCATAGGCAACCCATTGCCCAAATCTTTGAGCCGCGGATTGCCTATGAAAAACTTTTACCAATGAGCTCGCGAACTACTCGTAAGCTCAAAAAGTAGGAGAAATTTACGTATTCTCCAATTATCCTGCGCGAACCACGCTACAGGACGACGGTGGCTTTTGGTGAAAGCCACAACCTGAAATTTAACGACCGGATTCCTTGTCCGACCGGGCAATAAGCCAGTCCGCGAACCGGCTCACTGCCTCTCGGTAACACTCGCGGATTGCCGCGAGCCGCTCCTCGGAGTCGCCGGACTTTCCCCGGTCGAGATTTCGAAGCGTGCCACCAGCAATCGCTGCATTAGATGCAGTGATTTCGGATCGCACATGAGTACCGAGATCCAACTCCTCCGACCCCATCAACTTGACGAGTTCGGAAGCGAAAACTGCCAGGGTCTCACACCCTTCGGCTGCGGCAAACTCTTGCCACGGCTTGTTCTCTTCCTCTTTCGAGGAGAGAACAATGAGATGAGAGGAACGCGCCAGAATTTCGGCGTTTTGCGCGCTCCTCCTGCCCCCGAGGTCAACCAAGGTAATCGGGAACCGAAGTCCCAACGCCTCGATTGCCTTGAGGGTGAAGGCCATGAATCCAGCATCAAAGTTGCCTTTGCGCCGGATTTCCTTCACGAGGGTAGGGTCGGATTCGGCCGACCACATACCCTCGCCGTCCGGACATGCTCTTTGGAGAAACACGTCCGCGGGTCGCCGAGCCAAGATTTGGCGGTAGAGCTCGGCGAGAAAAACCGACTTTCCGGAATGGGGCGGTCCGCCAACCGCAATCACCATTCCCTTATAGTTATAGTTTTGAAGTTTAGCCATAGCACGCTCGCCCCGAAATATCAGAGGGAATGTGCTACGGCCAACTTACTACCTATGAGCCGACGATCAAAAATCGCAAGCTCAAAAAGTAGGAGGAGTCGTAACCAAACAACTCCTCCCTATAACCGCGATTGATTAACCCCCACCAATCAAGGAGTGTTCTGTTGAAGTCAAACACACAAAACTTTTTACCTTTATTTACACGACCGGATTTTGTCGCAACCAGACTTTCGTCGGGTGTCTTTTAGCCGTCGTTTAGGCGGCAACCGTGGCCGGAACGGCTTCGGGGTCGGCAACCACCTGTCCGACAGCAAAGTCGGGCGAGTGGGTCGCTACCACCACATAACCCAAGCGCGGGTCATAGGTGGCAACCGCCGGAGTGGGATGGGCGCTATGCGCGAGCATAGCGTAACCCCAGACAGGACCCCGTCCGTTCAAGAGGACAGGTTTGTCACCGGAGAGGTCTCCGGCCTCGGCAACGGCCTCGGCGAATTCCGCCGGGGAGGTAACTCCACCGGGGATCTCGAACTTAACCGTCTTGAAATTTCCAGCGACACCGATCACGATATTAGGTTTAGCCATAGTTTTTGCACCCACAGTGGAGAGCTTTTCATTTCTTTAGGCTCACTACGGTTTTCGTAGTTCACCTTGTCAGCTCCGCTTCCCGAAAGGAAACGAATCTTTGACTGACGAGAAAGAATTGCATCTGCAGGTGTACTGTAAGAACGAATTTCGCTCACACAGTGCACCTGCAGATTAGGTATGGCCTCAAAGAACACAGGAATCACTTTTCTATCCGCGTTTATCTGCGTCTTTAATCCGCGATAATCTGCGTATGGATGCGACCCCTCCTGCCATACCAAGGTTCGAGTTTTTTACGCTATCCCTTAGTAGGGCGAAGAGGAATAACAGTTTGAAACGCTTTCGCGCCTCGCGTTTTCCCATCTGAAGCGTTATCTTTGTTTCAGATTTTTTTCTTCGCTATTTTATTGTCAAAGTTCTCCTCACTCTCTCATTCAATTCCATCCGATTCTCTCTTCTTAAAGCATCGGATGGCTTCCTGGCGTAAGGACATTTTGGAATACAAAGCGGGTTAGACCTTATATTCCATCGATGTCCTTGCGAGCCTTCTCGCGAACAACGTGCGGTGAGTTTGCCTTAAGACATAGCTCCTTTATTCGGGTAGGTTTCGAAGCCACACAAATATAGAGCACTCACCATTCGAAACGAGATTTTCATAAGCCTGCTTCTCTCCCCTTCCTCTCTTCTTTCTACGCTTAGTCCCTTGCGGGAAGGCCGTAGTACCTCTCTTGCGAACTAGAGGCGGGGAGCAAACTTATGGCTATCTCCTCAACGAACTAATCTCTCTGGGCAAAATAGTACATTGTTTACTATGTTATGTCAATTATCTATGGCATATAAGCCTGTTTAGGCGTAACAGCTTACTAAATATGGCTTATCCACAGTACATATTTGTCATAGACTTGTAACAAATACAATTAAATGCTAAGATAACTCTATGGAAAATATACAATACGAAAAATTTTTAGGAGAGCTCGGACTCAACAAAGAGCAGTCGCTTGTCTATGAATCCTTGCTCAAAAACGGCCTTATGCCCGCCAGAGTTGTGGCCCAAAAGTCAGGAGTCAAGCGAAGCCTTACTTACAAAATACTGGAACAGCTTATTTCGCTTGGTTTGGTGGAAAAAAGAGACAATATCGGCAAAATTACCTTCTTCTTCCCTGCCCACCCAGGAAAACTTCGAGAATTTCTGCAAAAACGCGAGGAAGCGATAAAAACCGCCGAGGCTTCGCTCGGCGGGATTATGGGGAAAATGGTGTCGGACTTTAATTTGCTTTCAGGAAAACCCAACGTGCAATTCTATGAAGGACCCGAGGGTATGAAAAAAGTGTTAGATGACTCGCTCTCCGCAGAAACGGAAATCTATGCCTACGCGGATGTTATCTCAATAGAAAAGTACATTCCCGACATCAACAAAGACTATGTGGCCAACCGTCGGAAATTCGGCATCAAAAAGAAAGGCCTTATTTTTGACTCTCCCGAAGCGCGGAAACTTCTCGCCAACTACAATCCGGATATCACCGAAAACAAGTTCATTCCCTTTAAAGTTCCCGCGTCACACACCATCATGCAAATCTACGACAACAAAGTTTCCTACATCACACTCGGCGACACGCAAATGATAGGAGTTATCATAGAAGACGCGCATATCGCTTCTCTGCATAAATATCTTTTTGAGTATCAGTGGAGCACTACTCCTGACCTCCCGCAAGAGCCCTCTTCTCCGGAGAAGAAAATGCCTCAATAGCTTCTGTGTTGGTTTTCTCAAAGACAAGGTAAGCACTCTGGGTTTGTTTATCGCGAATATAGCGAGTGAGTACAAATCTGGAATCCCCTGCCTGTTCGTTTAGGCGAGCAAAATGTTCGGGAGCAAGAGTTGTAAGTGGAACCTTGGTACACACAAAAGAGGAACCACTCTCACAGGTGCGCATAATTTCTTCGTCCGAGATTTCTTTGGAATGAAACATTTCTTTCTTGCTGTCGTTACGAACGATATCCATCGAATACACTTCTTTATTCTGTTCTGCTTTAGTCCCGATGAACCCGCGTTCGATATAGTTCGAGGCAATGGGCAAGGTTGCGGTACAGCTTGCCTCAATCACCGAATCTCTTGCTCGTACATCTAAAGATTGTTGCATGAGCGCCTCACCTAAGCCCGAACCGGCGTATTTGGGGTTCATATTGAACGCGCCGAAATATACTCTGTCTTCCGCGGCAATGCCGAGCCGGTAAAAGCCCTCTATTTCCCCTTTGTATCGGAGGACATAAAAACGATTGGTTGGTTCTTTCAAAACCCGTTCAAAACTCTCGAGCAACATTTTTTGAAACTCGGGATATGTCGCGTAGTTAATCTTATACAGTTCCTTCATTCTTTCTTTATCCACTTCAGAAAAAGACTCTGGGGAAATACCTTGAGCAAATTCGACGTCCTTTACCTCGGCGAGGTTTAATTGCTCTCCCCGCTTTGACAACTCCTTAAAGGTAGCGGCAAAAAGCGCGGCGTCTCCCCGAAGTAGCATGAGTTCTTGTTCCAAATCCTCAACCGCCCGATCATACTTCCCTTTTTTTGCTGATTTAACTTTTGTTGCAAACGAAACGAGCAACTCCCTCCCCTTTCTCAATAGATTCTCCCGAACATCTGCCGCCATCTCCGATGACTGTGTGTCCGCAAACTGGCCCGTATAACTTTCGGCCTGTTCCGCCGCATCCACCAACTCGCCGTACTTTTCAAATAGTCGTGAGGCCTCCGCCTTGGGTAATTTCTCACCAAGCACTATGATATCGTCCCCGAGTTCTCGGCCGTATTCGAGGGAGAGGAAGGTTTTCAGGCCGACTCCTCCAAATTTCCTTACAAAAACTTGTAACTTTTCTACGTTTTCAATATCGCGGGTTTCCAAAAACTCCAAGAAAACCCGCTGTGTCCAAAAATCATACTCTGACAAGTCAATACCGAAGTCATCCTCAATTTTCTTCCTCGTTTCCAATTTACTTAGATATTCAAAGTTGTAAATCTGCTCAGAAGTTAAGTGCCCGCCAGGAAAAACAAGATTCAAGAATTTATCTTTAGGAAAAACGGTGCAATTATTTTTTGTTTTACCCTCACGATGTTTATACTCCTGGTTTTTAAACAATAATTCAGCAACAACAAAAGGATGCACCCTTTCTAAATCAATCTTGGACAAATCATAATAAAACTTGCGACCCTCTTCCCTTAGAACCTTTTCAAACTGGAAAATATCCCTTAGTCGGGGAACAAGTCTCATCGGTGGGGTTTTTTCCTCTTTAGAACGGGGCAAGTCATTCAAGGTTTCATAAATCATTCCGTCATCAGGTTCATTGTTTTTAATATACTGATTTTCCTGAGAATCAACATATTCTTCTGTAGACCCGTTGTCGGGAAAAATATTTGCCAGCCTGCCATTGTTGTAAAAAGCAAAGAAACCCGGAGCGATGGGCAACACCGGATTTTTTATTGGATACCCCTCGTTAACACCTAAGGCAATTCTGTTTCTATAACTGCCCAAAGCATGTCTGTATGTATAAATTGTTTCGTCACTTGCTCCACCGGGTATATTGGGCACAACACCCGTTTTCGACGAGAAACTGCCACGGCGAAGATCTTGTAAATCTTGAATGTGCTTTTTAATTAGATAATTTCTTGGTTTGTCTATTTTTTTTGAAAGGAAAAAGTTTGTATCTGCAAAAAACCCAGAACTCTCCACGACAATCTCTCCTTGAGCCATAATATTTTGACAGGTCAACATATCTGCTTTAACAAAATCTAAAATTTTGTGCAAATTAACACGTTCTCCTTCATCATCACTTCCACTTAACCTAACCATTTCCTCTTTAGTTTCAACTGAAAGACGAACATTTTCTTCTTCTAGAGCCATGGCTAGTTTTTCACTCACAAGATTAGAATCTCGGAGTTGCACAAGTTCTCCAAATAACGCCACAGCGCCTAAACTTACTTCTTTTTTAACCTTTAAAAATTCGGAAAACTTATCCTCTATTAAATCGATTTTTTTGTCTAAATAATGATCAGCCCACCCAAAATCTTCTGAGCCCTCCGTGACCCAATTCTTAATTCTATCGACACTCGAAAAATCTACAGGTCCGTCATTGGCGAAAATTGAAAACAGCTCTTCTGTTGGTACTTCTTCAGTGCTGTTTTTTAAAATAGGTAATCCTTCTGACATGACACCATTATAGGCAATCCGGAGCAAAAATCCACGTGTTTGTCTTATTCGTATTTATTCGTATAATTCGTATCATTAGTATATTAGTATGTTTAGCTACTATGTCAGGTCATAATAAATGGAGTCAAATAAAAAGACAGAAAGGCGTAACGGATGCTCAAAAGAGCAAGACGTTTTCAAAGTACGCGAGACTTTTGACCGTGGAGAGTAAAAAGGCTAAAGGCAACCGAGAGGCGCCGGGGCTTCGAGCCATGATTGAAAAAGCTCGGGCGGAAAACATGCCGAATGAAAATATCGAGCGGGCGATTAAAAAAGCGACCGACAATTCGGCGATTATGGAAGCAATTACGTACGAAAGTTACGGGCCGGGTGGATGCGCGATGGTGATTGAAGCCCTGACCGAAAACCGCAACAAGGCGGCGCAGGAAATTAAATTCATTCTTTCGAAATTCGGCTTTGAACTCGCGGGAATGGGCGCAGCTTCGTGGGCATTCGCAAAAGAAGGAGCGAGCTGGAAACCAACAACCACGATTCCGCTTGAAGATGCCGACCTTGAAACACTCGGAAAACTTGTGGAGGAACTTGAGGATAATGACGAAGTGCAGGAAGTTTTTACCAACGCAGAGTAGGTTCAGTTTGTAGTCCATAGTTTTTAGTTTATAGAAAGGATTATGAAAAGTGGTGACTATAAAGATCTCACAGTGTGGCAAAAGTCTATTGCTCTAGTCGCCGCAATGTATACTCTGACTTCAAAGTTTCCGAAAGAAGAGATTTACGGGCTATCTTCACAAATGAAAAGAGCCTCCGTCTCTATTCCTTCAAATATCGCCGAGGGAAGCAAACGTGGGACTAAAAAAGATTTTCGACACTTTTTGATAATCGCGTACGGCTCAGGAGCCGAACTAGAAACTCAAATTGAAATTGCCAAAATTTTACCTTTTGGCAAAAACTTACAATATTCGGCGGTTGAAACTTTGTTGGCTGAAGTCATGAAAATGCTAAATACGATGATTCGTAATTTTGTTGACTAATTAAATTTTCCCCTCTACAAACTAAAAACTATGAACTTCCGCATCCTCGCGATAGACCCTGGTTACGAAAAAATGGGTGTTGCAATTCTGGAAAAAACTTCCGGCAAGGAAGTTCTGCTTTTTTCCGAATGCTTCCAAACGTCCCGCAAAAATCCCCACGCGGAGCGCCTGCGAGATTTGGGGAAAGAAATTCGGCGGGTTATCGAAGAATACAATCCAACGTGTCTTGCGATTGAGAAACTGTTTTTTACAACCAACCAGAAAACCGCTTTTCAAGTTGCCGAAGCGCGAGGGGTTATCATTTACGAAGCCTGTTCGGCTGGCCTTTCGGTTGTTGAATTTACTCCACTCCAAGCAAAAGTGGCCATCACCGGTTATGGGCGCGGTACCAAGGACCAGATGAAATATATGGTGGAAAAACTTATCACTGTCAGCAAAAAAATCAAAGAAGACGACGAGTATGACGCTATCGCTCTAGGACTTACTTATTTTGCTACTAGGAACTCATACAAAAACACGAATGGCACGAACGTACGAATAAATACAAAAATTTCTTCACCCAAGTAGAAATGATCTTTTTATCGAAATTCTGATTCCGATACCTTGGCGAGGACAGTTCTTTTTGAAAGCATTGCGAGAAGTAATTGGAAATTAAGGAGCCGAACAGTAAAACGAAGTTGGCTTCAAAAGCGAAGCGACTTATGAGTTTTTCGTAAGCGAGGCGACTGCAATTTCCTTATTACTGAGACATGCTTTCAAAAAGAACTACCCGAGCGCCCCTTTAGCTTTGCATAAGTGTTCCCTTTGCTTTGCATAAGTGTTCCCTTATCCACAGGCCCCCTCGATTTGCAAAAAAAACTAGAGTTTGATAAAACTAGGGAATCAAGATTATTTGCTTCGAAAAATTATTGTTCGTAAGTAAAATAATCCAAAACATAGAACTCGGTGTTCTACATTAGCAATTAACTTTTCGAATATGGATGGTGACGAAGATGAAAAGACAACTTTAGACGCGGACTTGATGGAGGAGGAGTCTCCGGACTTTGCGGATGCCGACGAAGCAACCGATCTTCTGTAAAAAAAAGCCCCCCGCGGCGTACGCCGCGGGGGGCTTTTTTTATAGCAAAACTTTTAGAAACCTGTGTTTACCCACCTTGAAAACCGCCGTGTTTTCAACCTTAAAATCAAAATCGGTGATTTTGGCCGAGGGACCTTGGTCTGAAAGCTGACTCACCGCCCCTTCGGCAACAAGCCTCCGCCATTCGGTTTTTGAAGTGATGATTCCGGCGGACACGAAAACCGCGGAGAGCAAGGATCCTTTGAGGGCTTTATATTCGGAAATTTCTTTGGGAACCTTATGCTCACTGAATGTTGACTCAAAAGCCTCGCGGGCTTTCCTGGCTTCTTTTTCTCCGTGGTAAAGAGCCACAACCGACTCGGCGAGCTTTTCCTTGACCGTCTTCGGATTAACACCGTTCGTCAATTGAACTTTAAGTTCGGCAATTTCGGCTAGTGGCACGACAGTACAGAGTTCAAACGCAGGTAGAATCATGCCGTCCGGCCAGCTCATGATTTTACCGAACATCTCTTCGGGCTTCTCATCAAGCGACACCACGTTACCTTCTGTCTTACCCATCTTCTTACCAGTCGGATCAACCAAAAGCTTCATAGATATAACAGCTTTTTCTTTATTCTTCATCTTGCGCATAAGCGTCCGCCCGGCAAGCATATTAAAAGTTTGATCATTGCCCCCAATTTGAACATCAACATCCATGGTCACGGCATCATAAGCCTGAAACAAGGGGTACATAAATTCCAAAAGACTGATCTCCTTGCCTTGTTTGATACGCTCTTGGAACATATCACGCTCTAATATCTGTGACACGGTAAACCGAGATGCGAGCGCAAGCATGTCTACAGGCTTTAATTTGTTACTCCATTTTTCGTTATCCAAAAACTTGATATTGCTTTTTTTCAAATCCAAAATTTTGCCGATTAGTTTTTTGTAACTCTCGGTATTTTTTTTAATTTGAGACGGAGAGAGGGGTTGGCGTGTCGCCAGTTTATCCGTGGGGTCACCGATTTGAGCGGTAAAACCGCCATAAAGAATAATTACCGTGTGTCCCAAGTCCTGAAACAGTTTTAACTTCAGAAGATTAACCGCGTGCCCGATATGAAGCGTTGGTCCGGTTGGATCAATACCGAGGTAAATAGAGAGCTTTTCACCATGCGTCAATTTCTCCCGAAGAAATTCAGGGCTTGGATAAATTTTCTCAACTCCTCGAGTAAGAAGTTCTTCAACTTTTTCCGCAGTTTCCATGTCGCTACTTTATCACAGGTCTACTTTTTTGTCTTTCGCTCTCCTCCAAAAAATCGTGGTATTATTAGCACCGTATGCAGCACAAAATATTCAAAATAACCAGAAGACGTCTAAAGGAAATGAGTCTTGTCCTAGCCAGCCTTGGGATTTTTGCGACAGGAAGTTTTTTGGTCTGGGTCTCAACTTTTACCTTACCGGACATGACTTCTTTCACGACACGAAAAGTAAGCGAATCCACCAAAATTTACGACCGGACGGGCGAGGTGCTTCTCTATGACCTCAACCGCGGTATCAAGCGCACCGAAATCCCCGACAGTGAAATTTCGCACAATGTAAAAAACGCCACGGTCGCGATTGAAGATAGCGATTTTTATGAGCACTTTGGAATTCGCCCTCTAGCCTTCCTGCGAGCAATCATCGCTAACATCGGGTCTGGCAGTTTCGGCCAGGGTGGCTCTACCATTACGCAACAAGTTGTCAAAAATGCGCTTCTAACTTCCGAGAAAAAAATCTCTAGAAAACTAAAGGAGTGGATACTCGCCATAAAACTTGAACGGGTATTGTCGAAGAGGGAAATTTTAAACATCTACCTAAACGAGGCACCCTACGGCGGAACGGTTTACGGTATTGAGGAAGCGAGCAAAACCTATTTCGGGAAAAAGGCTTCCGAGGTAACACTTGCCGAATCGGCCTACTTGGCTTCTCTGCCAAATGCTCCCAGTTACTACTCCCCATACGGCAACAACACCAAACGTCTTGAGGACAGAAAAAATTTGGTGCTCACGAAAATGCTTGAGAAGAAATTCATAACGAAAAGCGAATTTGACGAAGCAAAGAAGGAAAAAGTAACATGGAAACCGCAAGAAAACTTGGGAATCAAAGCCCCCCACTTCGTGATGTACATACGAGAGTACCTGGAAGCAAAATATGGCGCCCAGGCAGTGAGAGAAAGCGGCCTCAAGGTGACTACCACGCTTGATTATTCCCTACAGACCAAGGCCGAGGAACTTGCCAAAAAATACGCTCTCCAAAACAAAAAAGACTTCAACGCCGAAAATCTCGCTTTGGTCGCTTCCGACCCGAAAACCGGCCAAATTCTTGTCATGCTTGGCTCGCGTGATTATTTTGACAAAGAAATTGACGGTAACTTCAACGTGACTTTGGCCCACCGCCAGCCTGGTTCTTCTTTTAAGCCTATCGTGTACGCCGCGGCTTTCAACAAGGGATTTACCCCCGACACGACGTTGTTCGATTTGCCCACAGAGTTTGACACGCATTGCAATCCTGACGGTACTCCCATTTCCCAAACCGACACTGACAAGTGCTACATGCCGGTAAATTTTGACGGTAAATATCTCGGCCCCGTAAAACTCCGAGACGCCTTGGCTCAATCGCGAAACATACCGGCGATTAAAGTTTTCTACCTCGCTGGTTTAAAAGACTCTTTACGTCTTGCTAAAGACATGGGCATATCGAGCCTTACCGAAGTCAACCGATACGGGCTCACTCTGGTTTTGGGAGGTGGCGAGGTCTCCCTGCTTGAAATGACCGGGGCGTATTCGGTATTCGCCTCAAACGGCATTCGAAATCCGCACCAAGGAATCCTTCGGGTGGAGGACAAAACAGGAACAGTACTTGAATCTTACGAACCTCGTCCCATCCAAGTGCTACCGGAAGAAACCGCTCTCTTAATAAATGACATTTTAAGCGACGAGCCCGCGCGGGCGGCCGAATTCGGAGTCCACTCCGCGCTGTACATAGAAGGTAGACCTGTGGCAAGCAAAACAGGCACCACCAACGATTATCGTGATGCATGGATACTCGGATATACTCCGAACCTAGTCGTAGGAGCTTGGGCCGGAAACAACGACAACAGCCCTATGGAGAAAAAAATAGCTGGTTTTATAGTAGCACCGTTTTGGAAAACTTTTATGACTGAAGCCTTGAACCAGTATCCGATAGAACCTTTCAAAAAACCCGCCCCCATTGACAAAAACGCCCTAAAGCCGGCACTTGCGGGTTTCTGGCAGGGCGGAGAAGCCTATTTCGTAAATAAAGCCACAGGAGAGCGGGCTACGGAATTCACACCTACAGAGGAACGCGAGAGACGGGTCGTTAAGCAAATTCACTCTATTCTTTACTGGGTAGACAAGGACAACCCTGCAGGACCCGCTCCCATAACCCCAGAAAACGACCCTCAATTCGCTCTATGGGAATACCCGATAAGAAAGTGGGTGACCGCGAACGCCATTGCGGAAGAAACCAATGCCGTAATACCCGCAAAGGAAGACTCAACGCACGGACCTCAGTTTGCTCCACAGGTCGTTATCACCAATCCCACACCCAATCTTCCTTACACAAAGGATAGTCGTATTGTCGTGACTTCCAATATTTCCGGCAGGTTTCCGACAACCAAAGTCGACTATTTTGTTAACGGCGTTTTTATCGGTTCTGCCGCGGGATATCCTTGGAGTTTCAGCTTTCTGCCTTCAGGCGTAGATTCCATTAAAGCCACAAACGATCTGGCTGTGGTGGTCTACGACAGTGTCTCCAATCGCACGGAGGTTCACACAAGCTTCAACGTCGTCCCCTAAACCTTATCTAATTTGTCTTGAACGAACACCTCCCAAGGTTTTAGACATTTCCTTTAAAACAAGTTCCCGCTTAAGATACAACTCGCTCTTAAGAGCAGGGTGAGCCTGCACGAAAAAGATGTCGTTTTTGAGCTCCACGGCTTCGGGAGGTATTTTTACTTTAAGTATTTTCTCAACAGCTTCGATAAAAGCGCTTTTCGCGACTACCGAACTTAAACCCAGGTTTTTGAACTTCTCCAGAAAAAAAGATATTTGTTCCATAGAAAATCCAATTTGCAAGTAAGTACAGACCTGCGGGAAATTTTATTTTGTCTCTAACTATTAGTAGGGACTTTTTAGTTTCGCTAATTTGTATTTTGCCTACCTATTCATAGGCATGACAAGGTAGGTAAAACTCTTATCATTCACGCCTCTAATCACAACAGGACGCGCCTGCCCTGCGAAAGAAAGGGAAATACTGTCGGAATTTATCGATTGCAAGCAGTCAGCTATATACCGATAGTTAAAATTCGCCTCCGCCGGCTCGCCTGAAAGAGCGGCGGAAAGAGCGGTGCGATTTTCCCCCAAAGCGGGATTTTTCGTCGTAAGCTCGAATTTTTTGTCTTCAGGAACCGCGGATACATTCAACTGATTGAAAGTATCGGAAAAAATAGTGGCAACTTTAAGAGATCGCGCCATATCCTCCTTTAAAATCACGGCTTCAGTTTTGAATTCTTTGGGAATAATCTGTCGATAGTCCGGAAATGTTCCGTCAATAACGCGTGAGGTTAAGTAGACGTTCCCGAATACAAAAGCGATTTGATTTTTACTAAACCGAACCTCGATTTCCCCCTCAGCACTCTCTAAAATTCTCGCTATCTCCGCCGCATTTTTGAACGGAATAAGTATTTTATCGAAATCCGAAACTTTTGCTTTGATTTTCTTTTCGGCAAGCCTAAAAGAGTCAGTGGCGGCAAATACCACATAACCGTCTTCCGGATAAACACAAACACTTGATAACTCCGCTTTAATACTTGAAAGAGAGGAACTGTACCACACGGCTTTTAAGCCTTTCACGAAGTCCGAAGCGGTTATTTTAAAATTTTGTTCATCCGAAAGACTCGGGATTGTTGGGAAATCTTCTGAAGGCAGGCATTTAATCGTCGTTCTGCTTTTTGAAGTTGCAACATGCAGGTTACCGTCCTTACTCTCAAGAACAACACTTTTCTCTCCTTGAAGGTTTGAGACAAAAGAAGACAACACCTGGGCAGGAACGGCAAGTAATCCTTCTTTTTCAACCTTAACAGGGATATTTCCCGAAAAACCCAAATCAAGATTAGTCGAGCGAACAGAAAGTGTACCTTTACGAGATTCCATCAAGACACAACCAAGTACTGGTAAGTTAAGATTTTTACCGGCAATTTTTTCCGATTGAGAAAGAATTTTCTGTAACTTATCTTGTACACACTCTACTTTCATAATCTTTTTATTATATAGTTATTACTATTAATGGTGTGGAAAAAGTGGATAGCTTTTTTATGTTGATATGTAAAGGTATTTATGGATTATTCGGAAATTTAAACGGGGAAAACTTTTTTTAAAAAATTGATTTTACTTTATTCTAACGATAATCGCATTTTTATTCACTTTTTACACACTCTCTTTCCCCTGGCTATCAACATTTTAAATCATGGTACGGATCTGATTTAACTCCTGTTCCAAACTAGTGTTGAATTTCAACTCTTCTTTAATTTTCTCGCAAGAGTGAATGACTGTGGTGTGGTCTCTTCCTCCTAATTTTTGTCCGATGAGAGGGTACGATACACTAAAGTCCTGGCGTAAAATGTACATTACGAGTTGTCTCGGCTTCACCACCTCTTTCCTTCTTGTTTTTTCGTAGATGTCAGCTTCTTCTATGTTAAAGAAGCTGGCGACGGCTTTGGTAACTTCTTTTACCGACACTGCTTTTTTGGGTTTAGCGCTGTTTTTAATTAAATTTCTAACCTCGGTTATTCCCAGTTCCTTGCCCTTGAGTTGTGATTGGCAGATAAGGACATTCAGCATACCTTCAAGCTCGCGTATGTTCCCGTCTATGGTCGTGGCGAGGTGTTCTAAAACTTCCGGCGCGATTGAAACAGTGCTTGTTTTAGCCTTGTTTTTGAGAATGGCGAGACGGGATTCCCTGTCCGGAGTGGGTATATCTATAATCATGCCGGCGGCAAACCTAGACTTGAGGCGGTCTTCAAGGTTTGGGATGAAATTAGGGTGTTTGTCGGATGAGAAAACTATCTGTCTGTTGCTTTCGTACAAAGAGTTGAAAAGGTGGAAGAGCTCTTCTTGAGTCTTCTCCTTATTAGCAAGAAATTGGATGTCGTCCATGATTAGGATGTCGTATTTGCGGTATTTCTCTTTGAACGAGTTTACTTTGTTTGCCTGGACGGAGTTTACGTAGTCCAGCACATATTTCTCCGAGGTGACGTAAAAAACCTTTTTCCCACCGTCTTGATTTTTCAGGTGGTTGCCAACGGCTTGAATGAGATGGGTTTTGCCGTGTCCCGTGTTGCCGTAAATAAAGAGCGGGTTATAAGTTGTACCGGGTTTTGCCACTATCGCTTGAGCGGCGGCATAGGCCAGTTCGTTGAAAGGCCCCACAACAAAACTATCAAAGGTATATTTTGGGTTTAGATTGTTTTCTTTGTCTATGTAAAAATCACCAAGAGGGAGTTCGGCGGCAGGTCCTGAATGAATTCGAACCGGTTCATTTTCTTTCCTTTTACCCTCGTCCTTCGCCACCAGATACTCAACAGCTCTGATATTTTCGGAAAGAGCCCTCAAGGATTTCAAAATGTTTTTATGGTACTTATTTAATAGCCAGTCTTTGGCAAAGGCGTTTGGAACCGACACAAAAACCACACCCTCGTCTTGCCTGACTATCCAAGTGTCTTTAAACCAAGTGTTAAAATTCGCCTTGGAAACGGCGAGTTCTATTTCAACAAGTACGTTGTTCCACAAATGTTCGTTGTCCATGTTTTTTACAGGCTCTCATTATATACCCAATCAATAATTGTCGAACTTGTGGAAAGTAGCTAAGTATGTTTATAATGTGTGAACAAGTTGGGGATACTAAGCAATCAATAACTTATTACTGAATTACACAATAAAAAAAGTTCTGGTATTCAGTCATTCAATTATCAATAATTTATCACCGGTCATGAGTTTTACATACAAACCCAAAAAAAAGAAAAGAGCTAGAACGCACGGTTTTCTCTCGAGGCAACGGAAGCCTGGGGGCCGTAAAACAGTAGCGAGACGGAGGCAGAAAGGCCGTAAGAGGCTCGCGGTTTAAAAGTGCTTTCATCTAAAAACAGGATACAAAAAGAGTACTTCAAGGCGCTTACGGTAAAAGGGCGTTCTTTTTCCTCAGCTTCTTTTTCAGCAAAAATTTTCTTTGATGAAAAAACTTTGGCTCCTATGTTTTCTGTTGTGGTGGCTAAAAAACTTGAAAAAAGCGCGGTAAAAAGGAACGGTATGAAACGACGAGTGTACTCTTTGCTTCGTCCTTATGCCAAAACAGGTAAAAAGGGCTTACAATGCGTTATTTTTTTGAAAAAGAAGGTTTCAAAGGAAAATTTGGAAAGTCTCACTTTGGAAATTGCCAATTTATTTGAAAGGGCTAATTTTGCCGAGACGAGATCTGTTTAGGGTTTGTGTTCATGTGCTAGGAGGCGGTTGAATGATAACGGAAAGTAGGCTATATTGTCTTCATGATTCACGCTTTTTTCAACGCTGTTGTTTACGAGCCTCTGTACAACGGACTCATTTTTCTTATGGATGTTGTGCCCTGGGCGGATGCCGGCATTTCCGTGATTATTTTCACTTTTCTAGTCAAGCTTGCCCTTTTCCCCATTTCCCAAAAAGCCATCCAAACACAGATAAAAATGAAGGCTATAGAGAACGACTTGGCCAAACTTAAGGAAATTCACAAGAATGACAGAGAGGCTCACGCTCGAGCCACCATGGCTTTTTATAAAGAGAAAAAAATTAACCCTTTTTCAACGATCCTTTTGGTGTTTATTCAAATACCCATCATTCTGGGCTTGTATTATATTTTCTATAGTGGCGGTTTGCCGGAGATTAAAACCGATCTTCTCTACCCTTTCGTAGGCACGCCGGTTGTTAACATGCAGTTTCTTGGTCTCTTGGATATTACCAAAGGGGGCAGTTTGATTTTGGCGTTTTTAGTGGCGGCGAGCCAATATTTTCAGGTGCGGTTTTCCATGCCGGTTATGAAACCTAGCACAGGAGCGCCTTCTCTCAAAGATGACTTTGCTCGAACTCTTAATTTGCAGATGAGGTATTTTTTGCCGGTCGTGGTGGGGGTGATTGCCTATTATCTCTCCGGCGCCGTCGCTCTGTACTGGATTACCAGCAATCTTTTTGCCATCGGGCAGGAAGTGTACGTGAGACGTAACATTCCAACCGTTTAATTCAACATGGAACATCTGAAGGTTAAAACTGCTATCGAGAATGTTTTAAAACACATGGGTGTCCGTTTTAACGCTGTTGTCCACAAGGAGAATGAAAAATCAAAACACAACCGTTTCTCGGTTGAGAGTGACGAAGCGGACCTACTTATAGGTTCTGAAGGCGAAAATTTAAACGCGCTTAATTATTTGGTGCGCCGGATAGTTTCAAAAACCGTAGACCCTTCAGTCGAGGAGCTGAAATTTCTGATTGACGTTAACGGGTATCATGAAAAGTCGGAAGAAAACGTCAGAATGAAGGCGAAAATCATGAGCGAGCGAGCCCGCTCCTTCAAGGTTGATATCGAGCTTGACCCTATGTCTTCATACGAAAGAATGCTGGTCCACTCTTTTCTCGACGGCGAACCTGATATTAAAACGGAGTCGAAAGGAGAAGGCGCTCAAAGACGAGTTGTTATTAAGTACGTAGAGAGGGTTACCGGATGACACGTTGCCAAACCATCTTACAAGCTTCACGGCGTTTATTGTCGCTAGGGTTTGAAATAAGTAATCTAAAGCGATATCAGCGGTCATTCAGTTGTCTGTCCGCTGTGAGTGATTCGGTTATGGCAACCTCAGACTCCATACGTGGGAGTCGTTTTTGTCGGTAAAGAATAGGTAGTCTTCTTTGGTATCCATAAAAAAGTTTGTTGCGTCAATATCCTTGCGAGTGACGGGTTTTAGGCGTGCCAGCAATTCTCCCGTTCCTGTAGCAGCGTCAATTTTCCAGATGTCGTCGGAGAAGGACACTTCTCCCTGGTACCACGCGTCCGGATAAGTGGCTTCCGGTAGGTAATAAGGCACCGCACAATACAAAATATCCGGCTCGTTCTTGCTCCAAAGGCATTTTTCCGGAAGCGTTTGAACCGAAACCTCAACCGGTTCACTTTTTACTAAAGAATAGATTTTAAGAAGCAATCCACCCTGAGAGCTTTCAGAGTACAACACGGCCGAACCGGAGGGGTTTAGAAGTGTAGTAAGGCCTTTAATGCCGGATATAACCTTCGTCAGAGAGCCGTTTTTTGTGTTCAGAAGAAACATGAGGCCTGGAGTTCCGGCTGAGGGTTTGGTTGTGAGAGTTACCGTGGAAGGAGTTGCCCACTGCGAGAGCCATTCTTCGAGAGGAGAATCGAATACTTGGGTTTTTTTACTACCGTCAAATTCCGCTGTGACACCGGTACTGCCTTGCGAGTGAGTAACCAGGTAAAATATCCTGCTTTGGTCGGGGCTGGTCGCGAGTGTTTTGATATTTTCGGTCAAAAACGATCCTTGAATCGTACCGTCGGGCTGGCCACTCACTGGTGGCAGGATTTGTGCGTAATAGCTTTGAATATTATCCGGTTCCCCCGCTTTCGTGTATCGGGCTATGAAACGCGAAGCGTCTCTGTTCCAAAAGGCCTCGGCGATTTTCGGAATGGTCGTGTTGGTGACTCGACTTTCCTCGGAGATTTCAGGACCGACTTCATAAACGTTGCCAGTTCCTTTTTCCACGAAACGCACCAACAACGCTTTTGTGGTGGTGGCGACGAAGCCTGCTCCGGCGGAAGGTCGGGTCGAGAGTTCCTTTAAAAGAGGGGCGACTTCGGAGTTACCTGTCCCAGTCTCGGTGTTTATGGTTTCATTCCCTGCGGAAGAACCAGGCGATGCTGTCCCGGCACCTCCCGTATTTGGGAAAATACTCGAAGTGTTTTCGTCGGGGGCGATGTTACTCCCCTGCCCGCGGTTGGTATAGAAATAAAAAGCAAGTAAACCTCCGGCCACAAGGAGAACAAAGACGGTGACTATGACAATTGCGGTTTTTTTGGACATTTTTATTTTTTACATTCAGGTGAAGGTGGGTTGCCTGACCGACCACTTCTTACATACTGAATACACTGATTGATTCTTCTCTTTGCCGCCTCGAAATTCCTTGTCACAACGGCGATTTGTTCAGGGCTTGCCCCGCTTTGCTCCATCCCGTCTAGCCGGAGGTGATAGTCGGCTTCCAGGGTGTTCAGAGCCTCTACTCCCCTGTTGGCTACGTTAGCATTCAAACCGCTCTCTCTTAAGGTGGCGAAGGCTTGAGATTCATAACTGGATATATAGTTGATTGCGACTGTCCCTTCTCTCACGATTTCCAAATCCTTAAGTGTTTGTAAGTCTGCCTCGGTTGCCGTACCGGCGTTTTGTTTGGCCACGATATCCTGGATTTTTTTATTCAAGTCTCCGGAAAGTTCCCCTCTACGCGACATTCTTAAGGCCTCCTGGTCAGCTTGAGTCATGTTGTAGAAAAAGTTATCTATCATGACTGGCGTACCAATTGACTGCCGTGTTCCGGCAGGGGTTCCAAATCGTATATCAAGCTCCACGAGCGACGGGTTTATGGTGTAGAGAATGATATAGGAAACCATGGCGAGAATGAGGCCCCCTATCGCCCGTTTTATGTAGTCCTTCCCCTCCTCTTTTCCGGTGATGGCGTCGGTTGAAAGATAAGTAAATCCTCCCCACACAATCATAAGGAAAGCCAAAACGCCCGCCGCAGCAACGCCTATTTTAAACATGGCGGTTAGATAGGTACCCAAGTTGGTAGTGCCGGCAGGGTTTGTCGTTCCGGAGATGGGAGCAAGAGGGACATATTCTATTTGGGCGGAAAGCGAATGAGGCGTGAAGGCAAGAAGACTAAAGGCTATAGCCGCTATGAAAAGTATAAAACTTATATTTGAGTAAAATTTTCTCATAAATTGTGGTTAATTTCCGTCTGTCCCGAAGAACAAGGACAAGTTGGCATTCGCGAATTGGAAGATTTTCGCGGGGTTTGAGACTTGAAGCGACACCGCGGCCATGCCGGAAACTCCTTTTTCCTGACGGAATGCCAAACCGCTTTTGTTGGAACTTCCAGGGATAATGTTGTTATTTATTCGCCATTCATAATTTAACTTTCCTCCTTCTCTTTCCGATGTTTCGGAAAAATACGGGATGGCAACCACTTTTATTTCCTCGTTCTTCAAAAATAAGCTGGAGGCCAAGGACTTATTATAGAGCGTTCCCACAAGAGGATTTTCTTCATAAAAAACAACTCGGGGTTGTACCGGAGTGAGAGTAATACTGTTTCCCGCCACGTAGGTTTGGTCTAAAGATGCGACTTCGACGCTTATGACGGCAGGCTTTAAAGGAATAGTGCCGGTAAAAGTAATGAAGCTTTTACCGTACCCCGAAACGCTTGTTGCCGGATGTCCGTCAACCTTCCAGGAGTAAAGAAGGTTTTTAGGATTTAAGGTGGAGCCCGATGATGTGACAATGTTCGGTAGAGCGACTACTTTTACCGTACCTTGGAAAGGGTAAAGCGCCTTGCCTCTGTAAAAAGGGGGTGTGTAGGATTCTGCTTCGGCAATGAGGTCTACGCTGGCCGGATGGATACTTAAGGATTCTTGGGTTACGGCGCCTTCGGGAGTTTTAATGATGATAAGAATATCCGAAACTGAGCCGGCCTTACCTGTTTTGAAGGAGAAAGTTTTTTGTCCAACTTTGTCTGTTTGGATTTTGCCGTTCAGAAGCCATGTGATAGTGGCTCGGTCAAGATTTGTGGCGAAACTTTCCAAAATAATGCTGACATTTTGGTTGGGCCCCGGCCTCGAGGGTATGGTGCGGATGGTAACGGTTCCCGAACCTCCCCCGAGGGTTTGAAGGTTTTGGGCGACCGCGAGAGTAGGAGCGATAAAAACAAGGCCGAGAAGAAATTGTGAGCAAAAATATCTCATAAGTTGGTTCTATTTTAACATTTGCACCGCGCCAATACTACTGTGATATAGGACGCCGAGTTGAGCGTTTCTTCTGTAAAAGTTTCCCGTTAGGCGGCGTCGCGGTCTTTCTCTTCTTGCCGTTCTACAAAACTTTTAGTCAGGTCAATGATGTTGCTGTGAAAGTCGAGGGATTTTTCTTTCTCATCTTCATCACCTCGAGTTCGAGAGTTGTCATCTTGGTTTCTCAGGTTAAGCTGGTTAGAGCCGGTGTTTCGTTTGGGCCGGGGGTTTTGCGACGGCTTGTTTTCGTAGCTTTTCTGCCCGCCAGGTTTTTCTTTGCCGTTTTCTTCGTCCTCGTTTTCCTCGCCTCGGTTGTCCACATTTTCGTCTTTTTCTTTTTCCCTATCCCCTTCTTCGTTTTCAGGTTTTTCTTGACCAATTTCTACACCTCTGTTTTCAGATGCTGTGCCTGCATTTAAGGCGTTGGAGGTTTCTGCCGAGGGACCCTTTTTGCTCATATGGACGATTGTGCCGACATCAACGCCGGTTTCATATTTTATCTTTTCTTCAGCCTTTACTAGAGCCATCATGTATATTCCTTCTAACCCCCACATAGGCAAGGAGTCAATATTGGGTATTGACTCGACAAAGAACGTGACAACAACACTAATCATTTTTGCTCCGCCCAGGTTGACTCCGCGTAAGTAAAGATAGGTTGGCCAAGCAAGGGCCATGGCAAAGCTGATGAATCTATTGACCAAAAGACCGAGAGTCGCGATAAAAGGAATTCCGATAAAGTTTAGTCCAAGCTGAATACCATCAACGATGAAAAGAAAAGATATAACCATTCCCCACTCAGTGTCGCTGATTTTTGAACCGTCTTCCTTTTTCTTTTTTTCTTTTTTCCCGGCCATAGATTGTAGACATGTAACATGTAACGTGAGGTGTGCAATAACAGAAAATATTTTTTGACCATTCCCTTACACGTTACGCGCTCTGCATCCCGGCTCCCATCCCCTTTTTCGCCTCTTTTATGGCCAGTAGTTGCGATGGGTCGGAAGTGATAATTTGGTCTTCAGTATAGGAAGCGATGACTTTGATAGCTACATGTTTCAGTCCCACGAAGAAAATTCCCTCCCCCACGTCAGACTCAAGTAACAAATATTTTTCCTCGTCCGTCAGACTGAAGACTTTTTGAATTTTATCAATCGAGGATGGTGATTGCTTGAGAAGCATTTGGATTGAGGAGTTGGTGATGATGGGCAGTCCGTAGGGCGATTTCAAAAAGTCGTCCACGTCTTGCGTAATGGTGGCGAGACCCAAAAAATATTTTCGTCCCCGTTTAGCGAGTCCCAAAAGAAACGAGGCCGTATCTTCGGATTTCATCATCCACCACGCTTCGTCAATGACAAGTAGGCGCTTCCGCAAATTTTTTCTGATGGCGTTCCAGATATAGTGAGTGACGATATACATTGCCACCGGTTTCAATTCATCTTCCATATCCCGTAGCGAGAAGACGATGAATTTGGAATCAATATCAACATTTGAGGGTCGGTTGAGGAATCCCGCCCACGTGCCACGGGTATATTTTGAAAGTCGTTGTACCAGAGACTCCGCACCCTCCATACCCGCAAGCACCAGCTCAAAGTCGGAAAGAAGTGGGGGCTCGACATTTTTAAAGTCGGAATCCGGCGTGATGTCTTTTAAGGCGTAGGTTTCGCTGATTGCCCTATCCACAATTGAATCTTCTTCGGGTGTAAGACCTCCCAACATAATTCGGAAAAGACCGACGAGATTTATGATGTTTGAACGGAGGACGTCGGATGACGACTCATCTTCTCGAGGAATAGGTAAGTCGAAAGGGTTAATATGGTGGGAGGAATTGAGGGAAATTGTAAAATATTTTCCGCCGGTCGCTTCCGCCATGTATTCATATTCGCGTTCCGGGTCAATCACAATGACTTCCACGTCAAACATTAGCGTCCGAAGGATTTCAAGTTTGGTGTTATAGGATTTTCCCGAACCGGATTTGGCAAAGGTAATCGAGTTGTAGTTTTCGAGACTGAAGCGGTCAAAAAGCACGAGTGACGAATTATGCCGGTTGATGCCGTAGAGAATTCCTTTGTCCGAGGTAAGGTCGAACGAGATAAAAGGGAAAAGGCTTGAAAGAGGTGAAGAATTCAATTTTGAATGAATCATAAGCTCGTCTTGAGCGATCGGCATGACGCTCCGGAAGCCCTGTTCTTGCTGAAACAGCGCCGGTTTAAGGTAAATGAGTTTGGCTTCCAGAATCGTCTTGATTTCCGATTCCAATTTGTCGAGTTCCGCTTCGTTTTCGCCGTATAGCGAAATGTACAGGCCAACGTCAAAGAGTTTTTCCTGTGCCTGCATAAGATTATCTCGCAGGTTTTCTAGGTCTTGATAGGCGGTGTCGAGCATAGGGTCTCGCACCATCCCCTTTTTGGCACGTTCGTTTATCTGGCTTTGCACTTCTGCCACTTTTTTCTGAAATTGTCGCAGGACGGTGGCAGTGTCAATCGGATGGATAAATATCGAAATATCGAAAACCTTATCAAGATTTATAATCGGCGAAAACCAGCCTTCCGACAGAAAACGAGGGTAGGAAATGACGAAAAAAGTCCGCACGATTTTATCTCCCAAGTTGAGCGCGCGGGGCGTCACTTTTAAGGCCGACGGGGCGATAACATCTTTTAACTCCAAAACTCCCGCTTCATAAATTTCTTGCGGTAGGATGGAAGCGATGCTCGGAGTCTTATCCTTTTTGCCAAATAAGTTACTTAAGAAAGACATACGACATTATTATACTACAATTAGACAAGGTGTCTGATTAATGACCGATAAACAAGAGACAATCACCAAACAAATTTCAATAATCAATCTCAAAAGTAACTAAAGTGCTTGCTCAAACTTTTTGATAACTGAAGAAAAGATGTTACGTAATTCAGTAGCTTCTTTGATAATGGGTAAAATTATTGCCGTAAAATTTGGGTTTGCGACCCAAGTTAAGTCAAGCAACGAATTGTTTCTTGGTTATTGATTATTACAAATAAACTAGCCTCTAGTTTATTTGTACCGGTTTATCCATATCCCCCGGATTAAATATCTTATAAAACAATTCCACCGCTTCTTCCGTTCCCAATTGCACCGCGCGGATACCGCATCGTATAAGGCCTTGTTCAACCACAGACAGGCGTTGGAGGAGCTGGCTTCGGTGCTCTTCAAAGGCGTCTTGTTTCTTTTCACGTTTATCCTCGGCCTCCTTCCTAGTCAACAGGTTTCCAGCAATTTCCATCACTCCCCCCCTTCCCTGAAGGGGGGCGGGAGAATAAGGCACTATTACAAAAAAAGATTTGGTCATAATGCTGGAGCTTTCCGTAAAACTTTTTATGAACTCTATGTATTCTCTGGTTTGAACCTTCATTAGGTCGGACGTTTGATTCTTGTAACGATCCTCAAGTAGAGCGAGGTAGGGTCTTATATCAAGCTTTCTTGACTCGATGAACAGTTGAACGGAAAAATCGAGCGAGTTTAGGAAGCTTTGGAATTGGGTGATTATGGCGTTTTGGTTATCTTCGGATTTAAGAGCAAAATTTAAGGACGAGGTCAAAAAAATGGCCCGAAATCCTCCGTCGCGAAGGACAATGATGCCATCACGCACTTCTTTGATGGGGACAAATTCTTGGGTTGCTTTAGTGGGACTGGCCATACTAAATAATTATACGAAAATATGAAATTATACAAAAACTTCCCTTACATTATAACTTTTTAAGGTTATCTATGCGAACAATATGTACCGGGTTAACATATTCTTGTCTGGAATTCACCAAAAGTCCGAGACACAGTGAAATTTATGTTATGCGTTTTTACCTGTTAGCATTCCCACATCTACTTTTGCATGGTTTCTTTCGCTCCAAGACTGGCATTGTCGTTAATGTCCAGACTCCATGTCAGGTCTTTGAGCTTACTGTCGGAAAGCTTGGGAACGTAGAGCGTCGGCGCCTCCGCTTCCGTTTTCTTTCTTTCTATTTTTCTCTCCGTTTTCTTCCAGATATACAATTTGCTGGAAAGTATGAATCTAAAGGCCGATTCAATAACAGCTATGAAAGGTTGGTTGTTGACTTTATACAGCGCCAAAGCCAAAGCAAGCGAGGCGACGGGGATGATGAGAATAACAGCTAGGATGGAAGACAGAGGGGAAACGTAGGTATAGATGATAAATGACAAGGCCGCTCCACCCGCAAGGTAAATAAACTGTTTTATGGTAAAAGGCCCAAAAATTTTATCTTCAACCTCGATGAATTGTGGAACTTGGAACTTCATATTATTAACGAATCATGTCTTGTGTACCTAATACCTAAAAACTCAGAGCCTATTGCAGTGGTTCTCGATACGGATCTGCCGAATATTTACTCTCAGATTTGGCGGAAATGGTAGCGCCTTGGAGTTTTTGCTCAATAATGCTTTTTGCTCGGGGAGCTGAAGATTCGGGTGGATTTTGAGGTAGAGCACTCGGGCGAGGAATTTCCGGAGGATTTTGGATGGGTTTCGGCGGAACAGGTTTAAAATCTTGAGGAATGATATTTGCCGTCGGAGATTTTGCGATTATAACAGTTTCGGATACGGGTGGTTTTGATGTTGATTCTGTTAACGGTGTTGATCTGGAAGCAGGGTTTTGGAGGGAGGTGGGTATCGGGGCTACGGGCCAGGAGGCTTCCCGGACTTCTTTTTTATTTAAAAGAGTCGAGTTTACCGGCATCAAGGTGGGATTTTCTATACCACTCAAAATCATTCCACGGTCAAGAGTTTTGTCTTTTTCTTCAAAACTTTCTGCGGTTTCGTCGGTGGGGCGTGTTTCGGGCAGAATCGTAATGTCTTTGTCGTAGACCAGACCGGTTTCGGTCTTTGGTTTGCTCGGTTCCGGTGCTTTTGGCGGGGTCGGTTTGACGGGAATGGTGCCGGAGGGTTTAGGGGTGGACGATTCCCCGTGCACTTCTTTTAGGGCTTCTCGGATTTTCAAAAAGATTTCAGTGTTTATTTCCTGTGCTATTGGACGCACCTGCTCTTCGGGCAGATCGAGTCGTCTGGTTATTCTTTGGAGAAATTGGCCAGGGTGGGTAAAACCTAAAATGACCATGCCGGTTTCCGCTCCGAGTTCACCCAACTTGTCCACGTGAAGCCCGTACTTTCGCCCTATGTCCACCACTTTTTTTGCCGAGTCAATCGAGCCTAGAGCGTTTTTTAGACTCCCCGGCAGTTTTTCGAAGTGAAGTGACAACTCTTTTTCCGTTACCCTGCCTTCCAGCATTTTCATAAGGGAGTCTATGGGGGTGTCAGACATTCGTTCGTGTCCGGTTTCCATAATCGGCGGTTTGGGTTTTGGCTGAATGGGTGTGGGAGCGGGGGCTTGGAGGGAGGAGTTTGGAGGATTTGGTGTAGAAGCTGGTGTGGCAAGGGGTGGGTTCGCGTTTGGCAGAGTAAAGGGCATTCTTTTTAGGGGCACTTGTCTTGGGGCGAGATCTGTAGCTTCCAGTCCTTCCACTTTCGGCACGGCGCCTCCCTTTATTGCCATCTCAAGTGGAACTTTAATTCCCAAGGCGGGCAGGAGTTTGGCAAAGAGTTTTTCACTCAAAGCCATGACTATTTCCCCGGCTTTCTCTCGGTTGTCCTCGTCAAGTTTTTCCAAAAGTCCCGCCTCAAAATCCTTCGGCTCGCGCTCTTTGGTGATGACTTGGCGGACGAGTTCGCAGATTTCCCCGATTTCTCCTAAGGTCAGCCCAAAAGAGTCGCCGACCTCTTCAGTAAAAAATACCAAATCAGACTGAACAAAACCCGCAACCTTAAGGGACTGGGGTGGTAATCCATTAGTTGCACGAGTCAGATTTTTTTGCTGTTCAACGTAAGTCATTGTTAGGTCGAGTGACAATTATTATAAATGCAATTATGCTCGCCACGCGTCGCTCTTGTAGCTGATTTTATTTGAAGGATTGTAGTTGCCTTTCGCTTCCAATTTTCTGTAAAGTTCTTGCAATTCGGGCTTCAGCTTAGCTATAGGTCTTGTTAAGGATTTACTCCGAGGGTCTGTGAAAAGATACCTGATAAGGTCGCGGTTTTCGTCGCTCACAATACCTTCTCCGTTTTGCTCTGCTTGGTAGTCTTCAAGTAAGTGTTCAAGGAGCGCCGATATATCCTCGTTATCCTTTTCCTTAAAGTGTTGCACTATACCAGCATCAACCAATTTGTGGACGGCAGTGCTACCTCTATTTCTTCCTCTCGCTCCTGCGAGTTCGTTGGGAGCCCTACCATCAGCCCATGAAACAGAAATTTTTCTGCGAATAGTATCGTTCGGCGTCTCCCGGGCATAAATAGTTCTGAAGATTTTTTCAACTTCCTCGCTCGTTTTACCAGCTGATCGAGCAGCAGTAGCGGCCGCTTCCGCAGCTGTAAATGCCGCCCTCCTTGTAGCGGCGGTATCTTCCGCGATGTAATCAGGATGTTTGGCTTTTTCCACAATTGTATCAAGGTCGCTATCTTTAATGTAGGTAAGTCTATCACGAAGGTCAAAGGCCATGTTTTCGTTGGTCCTGAATTCCTTATTGGTCAAACCCCAGCGTATAACATGAACTAAATCTGGATTATCAAAAAGTGTTGGCGTGACAGAAGCCGCAAGTTCGTACTCTTCTTTTGTCATTTTGTTTCTTGCCCAACCTTTCAGGTCCCCAGGAAGCTCAGGGTCAGCGGGTACTAAAAGTTTTATCCCACTTAGTGTTGTGGCATATTTTTTTCCATCCGACGGGTCAACTTCAATTTGTTTTGTTCCATCATCTCTCAACTCTTGTACGTTACCCTCCCCATCTACCTGCAATTGCTTATTCTGTACTGCTTCATTTAGCTTACCCAAAGCTTGCTTGTAAGGCTTCATGACGTTTTCACTGAAGCTTTCGAAGTCTTTAATTTCTTTTTCCCAACGAACACCAATCATTTCTTTTTTTTCAGGAACGGTCCAATGTTCTGATGCTAACACAGCTTTTAACTGCTTCAGGTTTGCAAATCGAGCTAGTTCCTTTATCCTGTGTTCGTCCATATCGGCAAATTCATCCGGGGCTACTTGGTTTAAGCTTGAACTAAGAGATGCTTGTTCTGCCTCCGCAATCTTTTTTCTTCGATCCCTTCTTTCGTCTCGGTCGCTAGCAATCTTTTTTGCTTTCTGATACATAATATCTGTCGTGTAGTCTGCTCGTTCCGGTTTTTCAAACCCTTTTTCGTACACTTCTTGCGCTTTCGAGAAAGCTTCGTCACCTGATGTGCCAGCCGCAAAAGAGGATCGATGAGGTTGCTTAACTGCTTGACGATTAAACAACGTTTCGGCGACAGCAAATTCTGCCTCTCCGCTTGTCACGTCTGAATCATACAGCGTCTGATTGAAACTACCGTCGGGGTTCCTGTATTTTTTGTTAAATTCCACTTTTCCCGCGGCCTGGTCTTTGTCAAAAGCCGCTTGGTCGAAAGTCCCGTCAGCTTTTTTGTATTCTTTGGCATACTTATTGGGCGCGTAGTCCCTAGCTTGCGGTTTGAAAGTGTCAATGTATTTCTGAAAATCTTCATCAAATTTTGCCTGGTTGAAAGAACCATCGTCATTTTTGTATTTTTTATCCTGCCATTTAGGTTTTTCCGGTAGCATATTCCCTTCTGCGATTTTAAGACGTGCTCTGGCTTGTTCGGCCTGTTCCAAATTTTGGATGGCAAAACGGCGATTTTTCAGTTTCTCGTCTTCCTCGTAGGCTTCGTGCACAGATTTTTCACCGCCGAAAGTGGCTTTAACTCCAAAAACACTTCCGCCCGTGGTGTGTTCTCTCACGAAGCTACCAAGTGTGGATGCGCCAAATTTGGACTGTTTGAATTTTTTGTCCCATTCATTTATATCCATTTTCTTCTGACCTTTATCTCCCAGCTCAACTGTCTTTTTGCCAAAAGTGGAAAGTTTATCCCCGACATTTTTTAAACCTGGAACTCTTCCCACAACGGCCCCCATTCCTTGAACAGTACCACCAATTATTCCGCCTGCCGCACTCATATACTTACCTCGCATAATATTTCTCCCCACAAATCCCTTCGCCTCATTGCCGAGTTCCACCGCGGCTTCAACTCCATACGCTTCCATTTTCTTGGCGATTAAAATCGAGCCGAGCATGAGGGCGATGAGGAGGATAAAATTAAAGAGCATGGCGAAACCTCCGGTCGAGGTTGGGTCGAAGACGGATGCCAGAGAGTCGTTGGCGGTGGGAATAGACATTGCCTGCTGAAAGGCCGGAGACTGAATGGTTTTGACCACCACAAAAGAGAGCGCGAGGTAAATCGGCGCGAAGAGACAGTTGCTGACAAGCGATTCCTTCCATTTTTCCCAGTAAGTTTCGGTGGAAGGTAGAACATAGGCGAGAAAGGCCAGAGGAGAAAGAAGCATGAGCATCATAAGCACCACTACGCGAATGATAAAGAGGATGGCTGCCACAAAAAAGACATAGGCTGCTGTGAGCATGAGGATAATACCGAGCAGGCCGGTTAAAATAATTTTACCGAAATTTATAATGCCACCCGCTCCAACAGCAAAAGTTCCGAATCCGCCTTGAGCAGTGCTTTCCATAGCTTGTCCTCCTGCGGATTTCGAATCATACAGCGTTTGAATCTTGAGACCCTCCATGAACGCGCCGGAGAAACTCCCTCCGGGTACGGCGGAAGAGAAAAGATATTGGGTACCGGTAGTGCTGTTATTTGTTGGTTTATTCGTGGTGATAAGTTCATAGAAATGAAGCGCTACTATGTTTGACGCATCAATGACGGTTTTCGTGATGAACAAACTAAAGTTTATAAGAAGTGCCACGATAACAAGATGAGAAATGAGTTCTTTGGTTTTGCCGGAGTTTAGTCCCAAAATGGTACTTAAGGCAATCCAGAGCAGGATAAAAATGAAGAAAATGTTGGCTAGGTCGCGGAAAATTTTCCAGCCGATGTCAACCACTGGCACGTTTTCAATTAGCCTGCCCATGTTGAGCGTGTAGTAGAGAGACATGTCGAGGATTTTGCCTGCAATCCACAAAATCCAAGAGAACACCCACATGACCATGTAGACGATGTTTGCCACACAAGCATCGAGATTTAAGAAAGGGGGCCAGGTGCTGACACAACCTATATTTGTCGGAGGTTTGACAGTGGTGCCACTGCTAGCTTTTCCACCTTGAGTGTTGTCGTATTGAGTGACACCATTCGCGCCAGTAACACCGCCCGCTGCGGGGGCTGTAGTGTTGGAGGGCTGAGTAAAAAACTGGCCTCCACTTTGCTCTACAACTTCGTTGTAACCTGTCGGAGCCTCACTTTCAATAAGTGGTTCAAGGTTGGAATTGAGGTTTGCTTGGGCGTTCACTTCGAAACCAAAGGGAGAAAATGTCCCGAATAGTACCAATGCCGTTAGAAATAGAGTGAAGGTTTTTTTCATGCGTTATCTAAGGGTGAAGGTTTCCTCTTGGCTTGAAATGACGACGTCCGAAGCGTTCAAAATTTCAGTGACTAAGACATACTGCCCGGGAGTTGCCGTCGAAGCCTTGATGCCATTAAAAGTAAAAGTGAGAGGAAGATTGGCAGATAACGAGAAAGTGTTTTCCCAGGTGACTATGTTGGTGGGAGGGTTTTCCGCTAGTGAGGGTGAGACGCTTATTTGACAGGGAGAGGATATGCAAGAGGCATCGGCTCCTCCTTGAAGAATGTCCACACTTCTTATTGTCAAACCGCTGGAGTTCTCGACTTTAATGTCTAGTGTACGGAATGCCGTGCTCCACGGAAGAGCGTTTCCTGAAGGACCTTTTTTTACCGTGTCGTATGTTACAAGTTTGAATCGAGTTTTAAGGTTAAATTGGTCTTGTTTAGGTAGAGCTGTCAAGGTTAGAGAAAATTTGTCGGATAAGACAATAGGTGTGTCTTTCGGAGTTGAAGATGTAAGAGAAATGCTCGGAGTGTTCTTTGATTCGGTTGCTGTTGGAGGATATACTTCCACCTCGGCCGTTGACACTAAACCTTTTTCAGACTGGATTCGCACGTATCTGCCGTTTAAGTTGACGGGTATTTCAAGTGAAAGTCCAGCAAGAGACGTGTAGTCTTTTCTGAATACTACGGATGGATTTTTCGAGGTAAGGCTTTTCAGTTCCTCATCCTTTCCTGGATTGGTCTTTGTCACGATGACGCTGAAGGCATATCCCATATCATAACCACTCCTCTCCTCTCTTCCGTCCGTTCCGGCAGTGCTTGTCTTGTAGATTTTTATCTTACCGATAGGGTTCTCTTCTCCTAGGTCAACCTGCCACCAGTTGACGCTTTCTTGGCAGGTGGAAGCGATCCCGAAGAAAAAACTGCTTTGAGTCTGGCCGTTTACGGCATTGTCAGCAGACCCCGTATTACCAACCCCAACACTACCTCTACAGGTTGAAGACTGTTCGGCTGTTTTGCGTAGTGCTAGGTTTGTTTGAGTGGTTATGGTGGGTGTTGCGGTGGCATCTTCCGGTCCAGGTTTGAACTGGTCGGTATAACTTTGTGAAGAGTCGGTGATGGCCGAAGTAACCGCCACGCTGTTACAGTAACTTACAACTGAGTTATAGTCTTCAACTGACCACGGGATACTACCTCCTAAAAGTATTTGCTTTTTTGTGACTTGGGCTTCACCGTAAGTGATATTGTTGTCGGCTCCTCTCGTGCCGGGTTGATACCAAACACTGCCCGTTGTTCTGTCTCGAAAATACAGGTTGAGTTGGACTTGGGCGCAAAAAGCTTTTTTATCTGCTGTGGTTGCCGAGTCAGGGAGGACTCCAAGGGGCAGGGCTTGCGTCCGGGTGTTATCGGTTATGTAAGTTTCAGGATTTGAATTTCTCGCCCGCTCAACCGCCGAAGGCCCACCACCCGAAGGTCGCTTGCTCGCTCCACCGAGTCCAGCTGCTCCCATTACTTGGTTTATGAGTTGGTTGACCAGTGCTCCTAAAATCGCGTCAATATCTTTAGCGAGTCCCACTCTTCGCACTTCTTCACCTAATGTGTTGGATAACTGGTCTTCAATCAAAGACCCGGGTGTACTTATTTCTCCCGTTTCAGGGTCAACTGAGGATAGGAAACCTTTGCCCCAGGCAATTTGTTCAAGATTTATAATTTGTCGTCCAGCAATCGCGACGTCGAGGGAGTTTGAGGCCTTGAGGTAGGCTCCATAAATGTTGTTTTGAGGTACTGATGTCAGTTGTATCCAGTTATTCCAGCCGTTACTGCCAAAAGAGCCTCCGGTAAACGCCCTTTGCACATTTTGCTGAATATCGGAGAGTCGGCAACCGATTTCCTGCTGGTATCCTCCACCTGCGCCAAACTCAAGATTCAAGGAAAGTCGCAATTGTAAGTCAAATGGTCCGCACACAATCGAACCTATTCCGCCCAAGCTGTCTATGTATTGACCGATGGTTTGATCGGCGATGTCGTTGAGAAAGCCTTGAGGATTGGTGACATATAGAGGGCTACCTTTGAAACCACTGTTAATCCATGAAATTGTTTGAGCGGTGAAAGTGTTAAGAAGTGAACGAACCATGATGATAACCAAAGGTTCGACGATGCATCGCTGAATGGTAAACCCCTGGGTTTGGGCGGATGTGTTGGCATTTATATCGGCGTTGGCGTTCGCGATAGCTTCATTCGCGCCGTCAAAAGTTGGTACCGCTATAATTTTTCCTTTGACTCCTAGGGCTTTTGCTGCTACTACCTTCGATTTTCCTATACCGAGAGCCGTGGCAATACCGGCAAGACACCCGGCGCTGTTCGCCTCTGCTTTTTGAGTAAAACCAAAAAAGAGGGGCCCTGTCGTGAGAGAGACGAGGAGCATGGAAATTACTATGTTTCTCCAACCTTTTTTCATCAGGGTTTGTTTAATTATAGCTCATCAAAGAAGTTGAAGCCATCATCGGTCTGTTCAAAAGTAACATTGGAAACGGTAAAGTAATTTTTAAACTTCTTGGTGACCGCTATAAAATTTTGCGAATTGTTTGCGTAGGCGGAAACACCGGGAAGCGATTTGATGGGGTCGGTTAAAATGAATTGGAGGGCGGTCAGGCTGTATATCATGCCCGATACGGCGTTAGTAAGTTCAACATGAATTGAAGCTCCGCTTGCCGGCACGACAGTTTTTAGCAGGCCGGTTTTGATTTTTTCATATTGAGCGATAAGTGGAATGAGCTTTTTTAGTTCATCAGGGTCGTTTTTTGTCTGCGCTCTGTCCACGATTATAAGTTCGTGTTCGAGTGGAACCGGAGACTCTTCCGTCAAAATAAAGGCTATTTCGTTGCCGTATTTCCTTATTTTTTCGGGCGTCTCTGCCGTTTCCAACACAAAATCTCCCTCGGAGAATTCTTGTTTTTTCCGGGTTTGAATTTCGCTTGCGATAGTTGTTTTGAGAAGGGTGGCCAACTCCTCTTCGGTTGGCGGAGTGTTCGATTTTTTCGCGGCGATGATTTTTAGGAACAATTCGCGGGAAAATTTCGTGGTATCGCTCAAATCGTTTTCCGTTTCGGTATTGATTTTATTTTCTATGGTATCGAGATCAAGCTTGTCGTTCGGTCCCGCGACCAGAGGGTCTCTCCCTGATTTAATTTCCTGTCCGTCAGGTGTTTTATCCCCATCCGTGTCGGCAACCGTGGGGTCGGTTTTCCACAGTTCCTCTTCCCAATCTTTCAGACCGTCTCCGTCGCTATCTTTGGCAAGAAGCGGAGATTCATCAAAGGAGACACTGGTCGCTGGCGCCGTGTACTTTATCGTTTTTGCCGAGCGCAATAGAAATACAAGGCCTCCAAGCAGCGCCAGAACGACAACCAAAAGGATAATTTTTTTGCTTGGACTTGTCATAACGGAAAGGACGCAAAAAGTTGCGTTTCTTATAGATTAGTATAGCAAAAATTTCTTCACTGCGCGCTTACCGTTGTCAACAAATTTCATAGTATAATGGAACTCACATGAAAATCTTTCGAAGTATAGTCATTTTATTTTTTTTCAGCCCTCTGTTTGTTTTGGCGTCAGGATTTAACGAAAATCTTTCCCTTGGAACCACCGGCCAATCGGTCCTTGAACTTCAGAGGGTGTTAAACCTAGACCCTGACACCCAGGTTTCCAAAACAGGCCCGGGTTCTCCTGGACAAGAAACTTCATTTTTTGGCAGAGCGACGCGCGACGCGGTTATCAGATTTCAGGATAAGCATAAGCAAGAAGTACTTTTCCCGGCAGGTCTATCAAAAGGGACCGGTTTTGCGGGCACTTTGACGAGGAAGAAACTTTTGTCTCTTCAGGGTTTAATTTCTGGCCAAAAGTTTGGTCAGAAAACAGAGGTAGTGGCACCTGTAACCTCCTCCTCACCCGCTCCTGCGGTTAGACCCCCTCAAGTTTTCAGCGTTTCGCCAAGCAGAGTGCGGGCGGGAGATAAGGTGACCGTTTCGGGGGAAAATTTTACTCCTACGGGAAATTTGGTAAGGCTCCGGTTTGGCGTAATCGAAAGTAGGTTTGAGGGACTGTCTTCGCCTGACGGGAAAAACATTATTTTTACGTATATACCACCGGTTGTGAGGACAATCACAAAAAATGAACTTGAGGCTCTCCCACCGACCATTCTGGATAAGATTATGACGCCTCTTAAGGCGGCAGGAGGTTCTGTTGAAGATATTGTGCAACCATATCGGAACATTAAAAACAAAGCGGAATTTGCTGATTTTTTAAGGAAAAACAACCAATCTCTTGACGACTTGCATGATTATTTTTTTGTTACTGTTGAGAATAGTTACGGTGTAGGTTCATCAAAGGTTGCCATGCTCTGGGGCGAGAGAAATTTGAATTTCGGTGTTACGCTCTCTCATCGAGAAAGTTTTTTCTCAAACATCGAAACTTTTCTTGAAGCCGTATTACCTCAAAAAGCTTTTGCTCAAATACCATATGGTGGCTATAACAGCGGTTTCTTGTTCCCATGTACCTGTGGCCCAGGCTATATGACTTTTATGCTAGATATTTCCACAAATGGTGGCTCCAGTTTATATTGGATTTACCCAGGATTTGTTCCTATATCCGGAACACCTGCCATTCCGGGTCCTTATCTTGGTAAATTTACTTATGGCGGTATCTGTATGATGAATGCCGGATTATTTTGCTTTCCAATCGTTGGTAATATGCCGAACCCCTACCCTTGGGGAGAAGCACCGTTCTAAAATTTCTTAGAAAGTTTAGAGATTAAATTTTTCCATTTTTCAAGTGTCAATTCCTCCGCGCGAGCTTTTGGGGAAATTTCACTGTGCGAAAGAATGGCGCTTTGTATGCCTAGATTGCCAGCCAACATTTTGCGTTTATGAGCGAAGCCCGTTTTCAATATTTTGAAAAAATTTTCCTCTGAAAAGTCGGTGAAAAATTTCTTTGAGATTTCGGTTATGGAGAGAATGGCCGAGTCAACCGAGGGAGCAGGTGAAAAACTCCCTCTTTTTACGACAGCAATCAGTTTTGGCACGCCATAGGCTTTGACCGAAATGGAAAGCAGGCTCTCTTTCCCGTCCCGCGCCACCACTCTTTCGGCAACTTCTTTTTGGACCAGAATAACCATTCTTGAAGGTGGGTATTCCATTTCCAGAAATTTTCTAATGAAGGCGCCGGTAATGTAGTAGGGAATGTTGGCGATCAGTTTGTAGTTCGTAGTTGTTAGTTTGTAGTCGACGGGCTTAAATTCTAAAATGTCGGCATGGATGAGCGTGAGTTGTTTTGAAAAAATTTCTTTTTCAAATTTTTTCTCGAGTATGGGGATGAGGCGATCATCTTTTTCTACGGCTAAGACATGCGCACCGGCCGAAAGTAAAGCCTCGGTCAGTATCCCCTGCCCGGGTCCAGCTTCAAGTACCACTTCTCCGTGTACAACCTCCCCTGCCCCGACTATGTCAGCGAGGGCTTTTTTTGAGCGGAGGAAATTTTGTCCTAGGGATTTTTTGGGATAAACCATGCCAATAGAAGAATTATACAAACAATACGAATATATTCGTGCTAATCAAGATAAATGATTTTGCCTCCTCCCGCAAACGGCTCCTCTTTTTCAATCAGTTCGTCGTCAACGTCGAAAATGAATTCCGACGGCATGTTAACTTGTTTGGAACCGAAAATTGTTCTGATGCTCGCATAAGAGAGATAGAGTTTTTTCTTGGCTCGAGTTAGAGCTACATAAAAAAGTCTTCTCTCCTCCTCACTTAATTTTTCGTCAGGTTTCGCCGTATCGAATTTCCGATGCGGGAACAAGTCCGCTTCGAGGCCTGTGATAAAGACGTATTCAAACTCAAGCCCTTTCGCCGCGTGTACGGTCATAAGTTTCACTGCCGGTCTGTTTTTCATGAGCTCGTCCTGGTCGGAAGCTAAAGCGGCATCTTCAAGGAAATGTTCGATTCCCTCTTCGGGATTTTGGTGCATATCGTATTTTGTGGCGTGGGTTACCAACTCTCGGACATTTTCAAGCCGTTCTTCCTCTTCGGTTCCGCCAAGCCGTAAAGCATCTTCTATGCCCGAAGCCCGTAAAATGTATTTTATAGTTTGGGAAGGCTTTTCTTTGAGGGCCACAGCTCTAATTTCAGCCAGAATTTTTTTGAAATCCGCCACTTTTTTTCTGGTTGCCGGTGGCAGAGTCTCTTCTTGTTTAGCGAAAACCTTGATCACAGTCACTTTTCCCAAACCCCGAGCTGGTACGTTGATGATGCGCTTAACATCGGAGAAACTATCCTCATTCAAGGCGGCTTTAAGGTAGGCGATGATATCCTTGATTTCTTTTCGCTCGAAAAAGCGCGTACCCAGAACCTGATAGGCAACATTTTCACGAAGCATGGCTTCTTCAAGCGCCCGGCCCTGAAAGTTTGCCCGATACAAAACGGCAATTTCAGAAGGAGAAACCGCGAGATTTTCGATGAGCTCTTTTGATTTCAAAGCAACAAACCTGGCCTCGTCATTTTCATCGTAAGCCTCCAAAAGACCTATTTTATCGCCTTCCCCGTTTTTGGTGAACAAGTTTTTGTCCACACGCATTTTATTTTTTGCGATGACTCGGTTGGCCGCGGTCAGAATGGTTTGGGTGGAGCGGTAATTTTGTTCAAGGAAAATAATTTTTGCCTCGGGATAGTCCTTTTCAAAACCCATGATGTTTTTTATGTCTGCCCCCCGCCAGGTATATATGGTCTGGTCAACATCACCGACTACGCAGATATTTCGACTTTTTTCCGCAAGATACTTGGCGATGAGGTATTGGACGCGGTTAGTGTCCTGGTATTCGTCTATGTGGATATACTTCCAAAGATTTTGATAGTGAGTGCGTACCGTCTCGTCTTCTTTAAGAAGGTAAGCCGTTTTGAGTAGCAGGTCGTCGAAGTCAAGGCATTTTTCTTTAGAGAGAGCCTCTTCGTATAATCGCCAGACTTTCCCTACAAGTTCGGGGATATATTCGTTTGAAACCTTCGCTTCGTATTGATCGAGGGTCACGGCGTTACCTTTTTCTCGGCTAATAAGATTCTGGACGGTGCTTGGTTCAAAGCTTTTTCGGTCCATACCCGCTTTGTCCATTCCCTCTTTTATGAATTTGAGCGAGTCCCCCTTGTCGATAATTGAAAAGTGGCGAGGAACGGAGAGGCGTAAGCAATTTTCCCTTATAATGCGCACGCCGAGTGCATGAAACGTGCTCATAAAAGGGAAGTTGCCGGTGGGTAGCTGCCAGCCACCCCCTTGTTCAAAGGAAACGGGGAAGTTAAGCCCTTTGTCTTCCATCAAAAGCTTTGCCACGCGGTCGCGCATCTCCTTCGCCGCTTTGTTGGTAAAGGTTATGGCAAGGATGTTTCCGGGCGCCACTCCTCCCTTAATAAGATGAAGAATACGGTGAGTAATGGTCTTGGTTTTGCCCGCTCCCGCCCCGGCAATTATAAGAAGCGGACCTTCTTTTTGAAGAACCGCCGCGTGTTGTTCTTTGTTTAAGCCGATAAGATGATCCATCGCGGTCAACTATACCACGAGGGAGCTTTGGAAAGAGAATTTTACAGGAGTTTTATATCATAGTTAAAAATTAATTACAGATTTGTCAAAAAATATACCTCTTAATGTTATCCACACTACCCTATTTTTCCGATTGACTTTTGGCTTTTTAAAACCTATAGTAGATGCTGATTGATGTAAAGACCGTTTCCATTTTTTGGCTAATTAGAGCCATATTCCGTACGGAAGGGAGATTTAATGAGTAAAATAGGCTTATTCCTAAGAAACCCCACATATCCGGCTTATCGGGCCAAGAAGGCCGATTTGCTCGGTCCATAAGATTTGTTGTTGCCATCCTTTTCAGCGGTAAGGTTGTATCTTTAGTGTTTCTCGGACTTTTCCCTTATCAGGCTCACGCCGGAGTATTTTCTTTCGTATCCGACCTGTTTGGCGGAAATTCTCGCTCTCAGGAGGCCACGGTGGTAACTTCTCAAAACATCACCCTTCTTCAGGCGGCTTTAAATCCCAATCCTAATCCGGCAAAAGGAGGTGGAGATATTACCATAGTGAGTGACACTGCTTTATTTCCCGAGACTGGACCTTCCGGAACCATAGTTAACATAGAAGAGGGCCATTCGGATCAAATAAGTTTGTATGTGGTTCGCGAAGGGGACACTTTGTCTCAAATAGCGAAAATGTATGGAGTTTCCGTAAATACCATCATGTGGGCCAATGAAGTTAATTCTAAAACTTTGAAAGCCGGTGACAAGCTTGTTATCTTACCGATTTCAGGAATTCAACATGTCGTAAAATCGGGAGATACTCTGAAAAGTATAGCTTTGAAATATAGGGCTGATATGAACGAGATTGCGCAGTTTAACAGCTTGCTTGCCGGACAGGCTCTTGCGATAGGCACGCACATTATCATTCCCGACGGAGAGGCTCAAAGTATCCCCAAGAGTTCGGGTAGCACCGAAAAGCTTCGCGGTACGGGAGGTCCGAATTATGTCGGTTATTATATGAGTCCTTTGCTTTCGTATAGGAGAACCCAAGGACTGCACGGGTATAATGGAGTGGATTTAGCCGCTTCGAAAGGTGCTCCTGTCATGGCCGCTGCCGATGGAGAGGTTATTGTAAGTAAAAATTACGGTTGGAACGGTGGTTACGGTGAATATGTGGTAATCGCTCACAGCAACGGTACTCAAACCTTGTACAGCCACATGAGCGGAAACATTACTTATCAAGGTATGCGCGTAGTTCAGGGTCAAGTTATCGGTTATGTGGGTTCAACCGGCAAATCTACCGGACCGCACCTACACTTTGAAGTGCGTGGAGCAAAGAACCCATTTTAGTTCTAAGTTAGGAAATTATTTAGATAGGAGTTGCAGTTTTAATCCTCAACTAAAGGGGATTTTCTTTTTCCTAACCCCGAATTTGTTATAGAGCGAGTTGCTTCGGTCTGTATTGAATCGCTTCAAGTATGTGTTTTTCACCTATATTTTCTGCCTTGTCCAAGTCCGCTATCGTGCGGGCGAGCTTGATGACTCGGTGATAGGCTCTGCCGGAAAGACCGAGTCGTTCAGCGGACATATTTAAAATTTTAGTGACATTATCGTCAAGTTTTATCAAAGACGCGATATCTCGAGCATTCATACCGCTGTTGGTATCAATGTTTCGTTTGTGTTTTTCAAACCGCTTGGCTTGGCGCGCTCTGGCTTGTATGACACGCTCTCGGACCGTATTCGTATCTTCTGAAGCGACAGTGTTCGAGAGGGTCTTGTGAGAGACTCTAGGCACTTCCAGCCAGATATCGATTCGGTCTACGATAGGACCCGAAATTTTATCGCGATAGCGTTTCAAGTGGATCGGTGAACATACGCATTCTTTTTCCGCCGAGCCGTGATTGCCACAAGGGCAAGGGTTTAGGGCCGCTATTAAAATAAATCCCGCGGGAAATTCCACCGTGCCTCGAGCGCGTGAGACGCTTACCGTTCGTTCCTCAAGGGGCTGTCTCAAAGCGTCAATTGAACGACGGTCAAACTCCGCGAACTCGTCCAGAAACAAAACCCCATGATGCGCTAGCGTTATCTCTCCTGGTTTAGGGATCGCTCCCCCACCGACTAGTGAAACGTAGGAGGCGGTGTGATGAGGCGATCGGATCGGCGGTTCTGAAACCATGGAACCCTTTAGGATTCCCGCTACCGAATGAATGGCGGTGACGTCCAAAAGTTTCTCAAAGGAAAGTGGAGGTAAAATATGAGAAAAAGCCTTTGCAAGCATGGTTTTGCCTGTACCCGGTGGGCCGAACATGGCTATATTGTGTCCGCCGGCCGCCGCTATTTCAAGGCCTCTTTTGGCCGTAACTTGGCCTTTAATGTCTGAAAAATCAACCTCATAATTTCTGGTTTCTAGGCTTACCGCTGTTTGTTTTTGCGGAGACATTTTGTCTCCCACATGATCAGGTTGTGAGGAAGTCTCTAGATGGCTTATGACTTGATTTAAATTTTTTACCGCATACACGTCGATTCCATCTATGAGCGCCGCCTCTTCGGCGTTGTCTTCTGGGACGTAAAGCTCGGTAAAGCCTAAGTCGCGCGCTTTGCGGGACAAAGACAGTACCCCGTTTATTTTTCGGAGTTTTCCGTCAAGCGAAAGTTCGCCTAGAAAGATTTTACCTTCGGGGTCAAATTTCACTTCTTCCGCCGCTTTTAGGTATGCCAAGGCGATGGCAAGGTCGAAAATGGGCCCTTCTTTTTTGATATCCGCGGGTGCGAGTGATATGGTGATTTTTTGGTTCTTTTGTTTAGGGGATTTGAAGCCGGAGTTCTTTATGGCGGCCGCCACGCGATCACGAGATTCTTCCACTCCTTTATCCGGGAGTCCTACTATGGAGAAAGAGTGCAGTCCTTTTGATAGATCTACCTCAATTGTAATAGGCTGAGCGGCGAGAAGAGTGGTTTGCGCGCTGTAGACTTTGGCGAAACTCATGCTTGATAACTTATTACTTAATAACCCACAACTGAATGGTAAAGTCTGCGCTGTTTGCTCCCTTACTTTATTAAGTGATTAGGTAGTTATGTGTTTTATGCACCTTGTTGCTGCGGGGTTTGCCTCAAGTCGTTTTATTTCTATCGGCTCGTGGTCAACTTCGCAGATGCCGTATATTCCGCTTTCTATTCGCTCAATCGCGGCTTTGAGTTCGTTAAAACGAATTTCCAACTGTTTGAGAATGCCTGAATTTTCTTCGTATGATTCGATCGTGTCGGCTACTTCGTTGGAGTCAGCTGGTAGCGCGTCCATGATGTCTGGCTTGGCTTCCCAATCCGCGGGGTTTGTGGGATTTTTTTGGCCAACGCTTTTTAATTCCGTTTCCACCAGTTTGAGTTCGGCTCGTAACAAATCTTCAAAGTGTTTTTTCTGTGTATTTTCCATGGACTATATCATAACAGAAGCGTTGATTTGCTTCAATTTCTAATTATTGGACGAGTTTGCCGGCCAATAGGCGAGCGGAAATTTTTTCCAAAGTATCGGAGTTTGTCGTGACAATAATGGTGTTTTTGTTGGGGAACGAATAAAGAAATATCACTTTGCCACTGGTGTCGCGTATAACCCGAGTGTCTCGGTTTTTTACTACCATATCCTCAAATTGGCTTGCCGGAGCAAGTATTTGGTCACTAGTCGAAGCTACGGCAGATTTTGTCGGAAGAGAAAATATCGCCCCCAAATCTTCTTTAAGCGTCGCTTCCCATGAAAGCATGCCGGCAAAGGCATTTTGGTAATAGCTGGTTTTCAGGATAAGGAAGGGTTGGTTGACGTTTAAAACATGGATGCCAAACATAAATGTTTCCGAGAGTGAGCGGACAAGTTCGCTTGGGGCTCGTGAGTCTAGTTTTTTTAGAAAAACCTCGGTTTCAATTTGCGTGGTCGCGTTGCCCGTTCCTTCCGTGAGTTGTAGTCCAACGACCGAAGAAAGTGAGGCGGTGTTATTTTTTATTTCTGAAGATAGGGTTTTAATAATCGCTTCCCTTTCGAGTCCCGATACGTTGATTTTTTTAATCAGGTCTGTGGCTATGAGAGGCTGAGCCTGTAGTACAGGATTTACGTTGCCCTGTTCGGGATTCTTTTTGAAAAAATATAAAGCAGACACTGTTCCCAATCCGAGCAGGATAAGTACGAGGCTTCCCACGAGCATGAGTCTTCCCCGAGGAGGTGTTTCGGGTTCATTCGGCACATAGTTTCCCTGAACCCTTTTTTGATTTTCGGCAATAGCGATTTTGGCCAAAGACCCTTCTCCGCTTTTTATTATTTCCTCAACATCACTTTGAAAGGTGCGAATGTTGTGCGCCGGTGCGGGGGGTGTAGAAGTTTGAGGTACTGGGTTTTCTTCCATAGTCCCATCATTTTCTCAAAATAAACAGATAACAGCAACTAAAACCGCCCCGACGTATGTCGGGGCGGTTTTAGTTGCTATGGCTAGACTTTTTTCTTGATGAAATTTGGATCTGCGTCTTTGATGGAAAGTTTGACCCGTCCACGTTCCTTATCGATTTCTTTAACGACCACGGGAACTTTGTCGCCCACTTTGAGTACCGATTCTACGCGGTCAATCCTGAAATTCGCTATTTCCGATACGTGTACCAAACCGTCGGCGTTCTCGCCGATTGAGACGAAGGCTCCAAACTCGGCAATTTTTACTACCGTACCGATGAATCGTTCCCCGGGCTTGTATTCATGAGTCATGTCCTCGATGATTTTTTTGGCTTTTTCCGCGCTACCATTTTTACCGGTGATAAACACTGTGCCGTCATCGTCAATATCAATACCTTCAACACCCGTTTTGTCTCTGATTTCATTGATGGTCTTGCCCCCTGTTCCGATGACAAGCCCGATTTGGTCGGGTTTTATTTTGATGACCAGAATTTTTGGCGCGTTCGGTGAAATGTCCTTTCGAGGTTCCGCGATGGCTTTTGTTATCACGTCGAGAATCCGGAGTCGCGCGCTTTTAGCTTTTTCGAGCGCTTCGGTCAAAATTTCAACAGGCACACCGTCCACTTTCACATCCATTTGAATGGCCGTGATGCCGTTTTTTGTGCCAGCGACTTTAAAGTCCATGTCCCCATGATGATCCTCCGGCCCTTGAATATCGGTGAGCACTTTATATTTTTTCGGTGTCGCCATCATTAAACCTGAAGCGATTCCCGCAACCGGAGTTGAAATTGGCACACCCGCGTCCATTAACGCAAGACTTGAACCACACACGCTTCCCATGGAAGTTGAACCGTTTGAGGCCATGGATTCGGAAACGATGCGAATGGTATAGGGAAAGATTTCTTTCGCGGGAATAACGGGCAAAAGGGCTTTTTCAGCAAGAGCTCCATGACCCACCATGCGTCTGTTGGTCCCTCCCATGCGACCCGTCTCGCCCGAAGAAAACGGTGGGAAGTTGTAGTGGTGCATGAAACGTTTATCCATTTTAATTTCCATACCGTCGAGTACCTGAGAGTCCCCCGGCCCTCCCAAGGTCAAAGCTGACAAAATGTGAGTTCCCCCTCTATAGAAAATTCCCGTGCCGTGCAGAATCGGTGAAATTCCTCCTGCTTGGGCAAAGAGCGGACGCAAGTCATCCATGCCACGAGCATCGGGTCGCTTGTTATTTTCAATTGCTTCTTTGTGGAGCAGGTCGTTTACGGCATCGTCAAAAACCTCGTCACCAAATTTCTCATATTCTTCCGCTTTCTCGCCGTATTCTTCGGTAATTAGGGTGAACCACTCCTCTTTCAGTTTGTATTCGCCAACGTGTCCCGGGCCACTAAACACATGCTCAAACAGTTTTGGCGCGATTTTTTTGCTAAACAGTGTGCGCAATTCTTCAGGGACTTCTGGCAATACGATTTTTTGTTTCGTCTTACCGATTTCTTCGATGATTTTCTTTTGCCATTTTTGGATTTTTTCAATTTCTTGTGAAGCTTGGGCAAATCCATCTGTCACACTTTCTTCCCCGATTTCTTTGGCTCCAACTTCGATCATGTTGATGTTTCCATTCTTGCCACATATGGTCAGGTCGGCATCGCTTACCGCATCTTCTCTCTCTTTGTAGGTTGGATTTATTATAAAACCACTTTCTCCCTTCTTTCGGGCCAAACGGACGGCGGATACTGGTCCGTTCCAAGGAATATCAGAGGTGCCAAGTGCGAGCGAGGCTGCAATGACTCCCAAAATATCGGGATCATCTTGGTCAATTGAGAGCACCATAAGTACAACTTGAATTTCTCGCCGTAGTCGCTGGTCAAAAAGCGGACGAATGGTTCTGTCCGTGATTCGCCCAGAAAGGATTGCCTCATCGGTCGGACGTCCTTCCCTTCTCACAAAGCGGCTTCCCAAAATTTTTCCGCCGGCATAAAATCGTTCCTCGTAATCAATCGTGAGTGGAAAAAACTCACTGTCTTTGTCCCCTTTAGACATAACCGCCGTGGCAAAAATAACAGTGTTGCCATAGCGAACCATTACCGACCCGTTGGTCTGGTCAGCCAAATCATTAAATTCCGCCGTTAGCGTCTTTCCACCAACCTCAAGAGAGAATTCTTTTTTCCTCATTGTTCGAATAGGCCTTCAGATTTTAGGCTTTATCTCACTTTAAGTGGATAAAAACTACCTATCTAAAGGCCTGATTATGTTTGTAATTCATATACAGTAGCAAACTTTTTAAGAATTGCCCACATAGCAAAAACTCTTCCTTAAAAGGAAGAGTTTTTGCTACTCGTTCGCAACCGCTCTAGGTGCTTGTCTCTCTCGTCTTTGGTTCGGTGAACCCATCAGATATTTGCGAGGATTTTCATCAAGATCAATGAATTCATCAGCCGCTTCCTTGAGACGGCCCGAAGCGGATTTGCCGAAAGTGACTACTTCCACCTGACAGCCTTCATGAACTTGAAGATATTCAACAAGGGGTACGAAGTCTCCGTCACCCGATATTAAAATCACAGCGTCGAGTTTTGGTGCAAGTTTGATGGCATCAACTGCCATTCCGACGTCCCAATCAGCTTTTTTTGCTCCACCGGCAAAAATTTGCAAATCTTTCGTCTTTGCTTCAATGCCCATTTTTCCGAGCGCCTCGAAAAAGCTTTTTTCTTCACCGGATTCCGTAGTAATGACGTACGCGACGGCACGAATAAGCGCTCGTCCTGCCAAAGCGTCTTTGACGACTTGCCCGAAATTCACCCGCGCATTATAGAGGTTCCTCGCGGTGTGATACAAATTTTGAGTATCGATAAAAATTCCAACTCTCTGCTCCTTATGTTTTATTACACCCATAAAAATTATTTCCCGCTTCCTCTTTCAGAGCGGTTTGTTACGTATTAAAAAAATATCTCCTAACGAAAGTATAGCACAAAGAGGTGTGCCTACTTTTTCAACTCAAGCTTCTTTACAACCACGTTGTAGCGCTTTACATTGCTCTTTGCGAGGTATTTCATGTGAGTTTGTCGGTCGGCAACCATTGAAAGAAGGCCACGTCGTGAGTGCTTGTCTTTGGCGTTTTTCTTCAAATGGGAAGCGAGAGCCTCGATTTTCTTGGTAAGAAGCGCTATTTGAACCTCGGATGAGCCGGTATCCTTATCGTGAATTGCCACTTCTTTGATTGCCCGCTGTTTCTTAAGCTTTGTTAACATGGCGATATAATAGCACAAAAGAATCTTGACAGCAAGGGCTGTTTCAGGGCTCGATACCGAGCAATCAGGATTGGCTTTTTGCTCTAAAGTATTGTGCGACATATAATAGAGGGTATGACAGCCCCACTGGAAAACCTAAAACGCCAATTTTTAGAGCACATCGAGATTGAAAAAGGGCGTTCTGTAAAAACCATCGAAAATTACGACCATTATTTGTCGAGATTTTTCGAATTTCTTAAGAAAGGCGATCCAAAAGATATTACCGAAACCTCAGTTCGTGAGTTTCGCATGTTTTTAAACCGGCAAATGGTGGGTCGTGGCAAGAAACGGCAGGAAGACATTTTGCCGATGAAGAAAAAGACTCAAAATTATTATTTAATCGCTTTGCGGGCCTTTCTGAAATTTCTTTCCCGACGCGGTGTCGCTTCCCTTTCCGCGGAGTGCATTGAGCTTGCAAAAGTGGGAGAACGTTCACTTGACCTCATATCTGACAGCGAGCTTGAAAGAATTCTCAAGGCACCGGATGTTTCAACTCTCAAAGGGTTGCGTGATAAAGCCATTCTCGAAACTTTATTTTCAACCGGCCTTCGCGTTTCCGAGCTTTGTTCCCTTCCTGCTGAAATTGACTTGTCGAAAGATGAACATTCAGTGCGGGGCAAAGGTGAAAAGGTCCGTGTGGTGTTTCTTTCCGACGAGGCCAAGCGAGCTTTGCGCGCTTATCTTGCGAAGAGGGGTGATTTCGATGACGCGCTGTTTGTGCAAATTCCCGAAGATACCAATAAGAATAACAATAAAAGTGTCGGGCAGGAGAAAAAACAGCCCGATAGTTTGAGACTCACTCCTCGCTCCATTCAAAGAATAGTAAAGCACTACGCTATCAAGGCCGGTATTTCAAAAAAGGTTACTCCCCATGTGATTCGTCACTCGTTCGCGACCGACCTGCTTTCAAATGGCGCAGACCTTCGTTCCGTACAGGCTTTATTGGGCCACGCTAATATCACGACGACGCAAATTTACACGCATGTGACCGATAGGCACTTGCTTGAAATTCATAAAAAATTTCACAATAAGGCCAAATAAGAAAAGCCCCGCGCCTACGGCGCGGGGCTTTTCTTTTTTATTGGTTTAGCTTCAACTTGAAGTCCTGTCCGTTTTTGATAAGTTCGTAATCAAAAACTTTTGGGTCAAGCGGGCGGTTTCTTATGTATCCTTCAGTTTCAAGTACCTCGATAAGAGCTTCTCCTCCTGAAACATTCGGGTAAGCATCGTGGCCACTGTAGTAAAGTTCCAAAACGGTTGCGAGTTGATGAATGTTTGCACCGTTCACTGAAGCTTTCGCTTGGTCAATAACGTCGTCAGTACGTACCAGCACACCGTTTATAAGTAAAACTGAGCCGAGGACGGTAGCGATTATATTTGAAAGTAGAGGTGTCATAGATTTTAAAGGATTTAGAGCGGCTAATCTCGACCTTATAATAGTAGCACAACACAACCATACTGTCAATAGTCTCGCAAGTCCCCTCCTCTGCTATGATTATGCTCATGAAAATCATCTCTTGGAACGTCAACGGTATCAGATCCGTGGCTAAAAAAGGCCTTTTTCTACCCTTTATTGAGAAATACGACCCTGATGTGCTGTGTTTGCAGGAAACCAAAGCCGAACAACATCAAGCGGTAATTGACCTGCCTCAATATGAAGAATATTGGAATTCTGCTCTGAAAAAGGGCTATTCCGGTACAGCTATTTTTACCAAGACTAAACCTTTGGCGGTAGTTAACGGATTATCAGAAAAAAGCATCAAACAATACGGCCCGCTCGCGGATAAGTACGGCGACCCAGCGACCGAAGGCCGTGTCATCACAGCCGAATATGAAAAATTTTACGTTGTTACTGTTTATACGCCTAATGCGAAAGACGACTTAAGCCGAATCCCCCTCCGGCACAAACACTGGGACAAAGCTTTTTTGGCCTATTGCAAAGAACTCGAAAAAAAGAAACCGGTCATTTTTTGCGGGGATTTAAACGTGGCACATACGCCCGATGACTTGGCTCGACCTAAAGAAAACGAAGGCATGAAAGGTTTTACCGTGGAAGAACGTGAGGGTTTCCAAAATTTTCTGAACGCGGGATTTGTGGATTCTTTCAGAATGTTTAATGAGGGTAACGGTTTTTATACATGGTGGTCCAACTGGTCAAATGCCCGCGAAAGAAACGTGGGCTGGAGAATTGATTACATACTTGTATCAGAAAGTCTAAAGTCTAAGGTCAAAAAAGCGGAAATTCTTCCCGAGGTGATGGGTTCCGATCATTGCCCGGTGCTTTTAGAAGTTGTGTTATGAAATTTTGGTTACGGTTCCTTCAGCGGGATCTATCTCAACACTATCTCCATTCTTGAATACTTTTGTTGCTATTTTTGTGCCTGTTATGCAAGGGATTTTAAGTTCTCGAGAAACAATAGCGGCGTGGCATGTTATACCTCCCTCATCAGTAACGATGCCCGCCGCTTTTTTCATTGCCGGAACCATGCTGGGGTCTGTCATTGAGGTAACTAGAATTTCCCCCGGGAGAAGAGTCCCGATTAGTTGTTCTGAAAGTATCAGTCTTACAGTACCGCGAACTTTTCCAGCTTGAGCTATCTTACCGTGAAGTTTTGTAGTATCGGAGTAGTCAGTTTTTCCAAGTTCCTCCAGTGCCAATTTTCGTCCCTGTGAGCCGCTTCTTTCTGTAACAGTTCCGTCTCTCAATAAACATGTATAGTATTCTAAACGCTTGCGAATAAGCTCGAAATCTGGCCCCGAGAGGCTGCCTCGTTTGACGGCAGGTGTTAGTTCTCGCGCTGTCAGTTGTCGAAGAGAAATCGTATCAGTTTTAAAGGCGTCCGCAAGTGCTTGGAAAAGTGGATATGACCATAACAATGCCTTGCTCATAGCGACCTTGCGACTCTCACTTATCTCATTTAAGTACTGGAAAAACCTAAGAGTGTTCCAGTCTTTTTTATTAAGTTTGTAACGAGCGTAGAGAGTTTTTTGTTCTTCCGTGAGACGTTTCGTCTCTCTTTTACGTTCTTTAAGCTCAGTTTCACTTGAAGTGTCATCTAAACCAGCTTTTAAACTATCAAGCAATTCTCCCATAGTCATTGGCTGGATGTTGTGGGTTACGTTTAGCCAGTCAAAATTTCTTACATGAGTTTCAATTGAGTAATACAGTTTTGGGTAGTAACGCCCAAGGTAATCAAAAATTTCAGAGTTGGTTTTTTGGAAGATCCCCAATAGATCATTTCCCTCGATTTCTTCTATTAGTTTTAAAAAACCAATTCGCTCAAGATTGTATTCACTCTGTATCGGTGATTTTGTAAGGGTGGCCAAATCCTTTTCGGGGATAGGTGTGCTTAGCAGGTTAGATAGGTCAGTACCCACTGCAAGGTCAGTGAATTTGGGTAGGCCGTAAATTCCAAATTTAACTCTAAAAAGATTAACAAATTTCGTCAGATCTTTCCCCTGTCTTTCCAGACTAATTTTCGAATAGTCACGGGTATATAATCGTTTACAGTGATTTAGTAGAGCAGTGTCAGCTTTTTTGAAGGCTTCAATAAATTTTTGGCGGAAGTTTTCCTGTGAAAGTTTTGGAATTATGTGTTTTTGGTACTCAAGTATTGTTTCGGGACTTTCGTATACAGTATTCATCTGTCGTTCAACCACAACGAGACTGCAAGTATGAGTCCAGCCGGTGATCGTTTTTACAGCTCGCACTTTTCCTTCAACATACAAATTCATGTAAAAAGGCATACGAAAACCTGACTGAATAAATTTTTCCCATTTAAAGTGCCTTTTCATAAAAGTAAGAGTACAAGATTAAGCCTCCAATAGCAACATATTTTATAAAGGACAGGTACCTCTGAGTTATCCACAGTTTGTCTTTTACATGTCCTTTACAGGTGATATACTATTCGCAGACAGTTGGAATGGAGATGTGCTCCTCCGGCAAATGATCTTTGAAAGTCTCAATCACTCTATTTATATCAGAAACATAAAAAATTGTTTCTACCACTGAAAATATTTTCTCACACTTTCCAAATAAATTGGAAATATCTTTCAGCCAAAAACAAAGAATAAAACTGTTTCGATCTCTCAAAACCGCCATATACGCCAAAATTTATTTTTTTAGAGCATGTCTCAGGATTTCATCATGAAATGAATCTTGGAACATGTTCTAAAGAGAAAAATTGACCGCCTATAGGCGGTTTCCTCTTCCCAATTTTGCCCACGGTAGCCCGTGGTTGCAAAATTGAGGACGTCGCACATACCTCTTTTGCCCCTGGTGCGACGTGAACCAAGTAGCTTTTAATCCTTTATTCCACATGATACCGCCCCCTTATTTCCTTTATATTCTTTTCCTCAAGCTCGTCCTTCTTTTCCTTACCCTTCTCCCCCATCACTTTTAGCTCCTTTTCAGATAATGTGGCTAGTTGTAAAGCTTTTTCTTCCAAAACCTTTTCGTCGTTTAGATTTGGATTTTCTAGCACCTCTTCAAGTAAGGCGTGCAAAATATAGCCAATTTTCGGGCTTGGTGGTATTTTTGTAACCTCGATTATTCTGTTTCCGTCAATTTTTAACATTCCTACGGATACAGGGTCGCGCATAACCTCTTCCACCATAGCTTTGTACTTCCTTAACCGGTAAGGGTTTTCCTTCGGTCTCCCTGTGCCTACGCGATCGCATATACGCAAATTCATAAGGTCCCAGACATTTTCCTTTCCCACTTTGGCTATAAGGCGTCTTACCGCGGATGGTGTTATTTGTTCCGTGTCCGAGAAAAACATGTGCCACCGGACAAGTTTGGTCACTTTTTCAATTGTTTTCACGGGAAACCTCAATCTTTCAAGGATTTTTCTGGTTACACGTGAACCCACCACTTCATGTCCATAAAACGTCCACTTTGTTTCATGTGAAGCCCTGCGGGTCTCCGGCTTTGAAATGTCGTGAAATAGAGCGGCAAGCCTTATTTCTAAGGGCCAGCCCTTGTCTGCTGCGTGTTGAAGAGAGCGTAGTATGTGTTCCCATACATCAAAAGCGTGCGCTTGGTTTTGATCTATGCCAATTCCTTTCTCTGTTTCATGTGCAACATACTGCAGAATACCCAACTTGTGGCTCACAATGAGGCCCATCATGGGGTTATCAGACATAAGTATTCTTATGAATTCATCACGGATGCGCTCTTGGGCTATTTCTTTAAGCAGATGAGCGTATTTGTGAACGGCTTCCGCTGTCTCCGAATCAAGAGTGAAACCTAGTTCTGTGGAAATCCGTACTGCTCGGAGCATGCGCAAAGCGTCTTCGCTAAAGCGATCATGAGGATTGCCAACGGTTTTTACAATCTTTCGCTTCAAATCATCCTGTCCTTTATATAAATCCGTAATGTGTCCTTTATAGAGCGTGCCATCCTTTTCCCCTATTTCGAGCGCTATGGCGTTTATCGTGAAATCCCGACGTGAGAGGTCGTCTTCAAGTGTTTCGCTGAATGTCACAGCACTCGGTCGTCTAAAGTCTTTGTATTCAGCCTCAAGGCGATATGGAGTTACTTCTACAACCTTCAGGGTCTCATCCAAGGTGGTTTCGTTCACCACCCCGACTGTTCCATAGGCATTCTCGTAGAACGTTTTGGGAAACAGTTTAATAATTTCTTCCGGCTTGGCGTTTGTCGTGAAATCCCAGTCCTTAGGTTTCCGGCCAAGAAGCGTATCGCGGACACAGCCACCGATCAAATAAGCCTGAAAACCAGCCTTTTTTAAGGTTTTCGCAATAACCACAACTTCTTCGGGCAATGCAAAAAGGTTTTTATCCTCGGAGCGTTTCATTGCAGATATTTTAGTATATCTTTCGGTTTTCCCCTAATTAGCGTATGATAGGCGGTATTGCTCTCGTGGTGAAATGGATATCACAACGGTCTTCGGAACCGTTATTGAGGGTTCGAATCCCCCCGAGAGCACAATGTGAGCAAAGCGAATCCGTGCTCTCGGGGGGATTCGAAAGCCGGAGCGCGACGGCGCGAGGCGGGGTCGCAGGCTTTTCTAGCAGGAAAAGACCTGTGACCGGATCCCCTTTGGATGGAAAAGCACATGCCGACGTGGTCGGCGAAGCCCTTCCTCTGGGGATTCGAAGCCCGGTTGAGTCGAGCTTCTTAGCGAGCCAATCGGGGTACTGACCCAACAAGGGTCGAATTCCCGTTTTTCTCTGTCCCGTTTGTAATTAATTTATTTCAAGCTTATAATACGCTTAATTAAAAAAGCGGGTATGGTTTAGTGGTAGAATGAATCCTTGCCAAGGATTAGACGGGAGTTCGATTCTCCCTACCCGCACAAAAATGAGCGAAGCGAGGTTTTTGCCGGTAAGAAAGCTCCGGGACGCTTTGGATAGGAATCGAAGCTCGATCGAGCCTAGTCTGCGACGGTCGAGCCAATCGGGTTACTAGCCATGTAGTAACAGATCCCCCACTCACTGACCCCAAAAAGACACAGTATTCCCACCTCAAGTCCTAAACAGAACCATATATAGCAAGGTTTTAGGCAGAACTGGGGATAACTATGGGGACTTGTGTATAAAAGACACCTATCAAAATGTCTGTTTGGTGATCGAGATTGTCAACATACGGCTTATAATAAGGCTAAATTGGCAATTGAGCAAGTTTTTGGCCTTTATGCATACGTTTCACGTGAAAACTGTCTAGGGGTTATATTATGGAGTTCAAGAAGACTCAAAAACAGCTAATAGGTGCGTTAGGGGAGGAGTTGGCTTCAAAATACCTGAAGAATAAGGGCTTTTCAGTTGTAACGAGGAATTACCGCAGGAAATTTGGGGAAATAGATATCATTGCGGAAAAGTGGGGGAGGATTTATTTTGTGGAGGTTAAAACTGTTTCTTGTGAAAACGTAAAGGACCTCACAAAAGACAGTCTTGACGCTTTCAGGCCGGAAGATAACGTTCACGCGTGGAAATTGAGACGGCTGTCTAATGCCATTCGGGTTTACTTAGCCGAGCAACGATATGGTGCCGAAAGGGAATGGCAGTTTGACGTTGTGACCGTGTTGCTTGATGAGAAAAACAAGGTGGCAAAAATCAGTCGTTTGAAAGATATTATCCTGTAACCACTCTGATTGTAGGTTTTTGAAAACTTTCGTGGTAAGCTGTCCATTCAACGGGGTATGGTGTAACGGTAGCATACTTGCTTTGGGAGCAAGCAGTCGCAGTTCAAATCTGCGTACCCCGACACGAAAATATAGAACGCATAACCGGTTCGCTTTATCTCCCGGATAGAAAAAATTGGTTCGAGTTAAAAATGCGATTCGTACGCATTGGAAAATAAGTTATTGGAACATATGAACACTAAATTGTTTCAAAAAACTCAAGAAGACTTCACATGCGAGCACTGTGGGAACGAAGTTGAGGGCAACGGTTATACCAACCATTGTCCGCGCTGTTTGTGGAGCAAACATGTCGACATACATCCGGGAGATCGGGCAGAGGAGTGTCGTGACTTGATGGAGCCGGTCAGCTTTCAAAAGCTTGGTGAAAAATATCTCATTCTTCACCGATGTAAGAAGTGCGGATTCGAGAGAAGAAATAGTTTTTCTTCCGGCGATAATTTTGACATTCTGCTCGGGCTATCCGGCAGAGCTTAGTTTTTTACGCTGATTATGTCTGATAAAAGTTTTTTAAGTTCCGGAAGGATTTCTGTCGAGAATTTGTTGAAGTATTCAAGGTTTGACGACGAAAGGGAAGTCAGTGTTAAAGAACTTTCGGCGGACAGCACTCTGTTTATGTGAGCAACCGACAGAGCATCCAAATCTCTTTTGGCGGTGTCTTTGGCGTCTGTCGAGGTAACAATGATGCCTATGAGATTTCCTTCGGTGTTGACGACAGCGCCACCAGATGAGCCATGCTGGGCCACTGGACTGCCGCCAAGGCCAAATGAGTCAAGTGTGCCGGTTTTGAATGTGTAAAGGCGTCCGATTGAAACAACGCTTGAGACGATAAAAAGGTCGCGTTGAATGGCAATGCCGCCGAGGAAACCGGCAGGGTAGCCGACTATGACAACCGGGTTGCCCCTCTCGATTTTGTTTTCGTTGTTTTTTGTTAGTATGGCAGGGAATGGTGGTTTTGTAATACGATCCGGATTGGTACTGCCGGTAATCTGAAGCAGGGCGAAATCGTTTTCGCCCGTGCCTGTAGGGTTTTGTTTAGTGATGTTTTTGTAGTTATTTCGAACCCACTCGGGTGAAATATAAAGAACTTTTATCTTATATGCGGGAGTTGCTGGGCTTCCGGTTCTGGCTATGCAGTTAAGAATGTTTCCCCCCTGGGAGTCTTCAAGGAGCATGAATTGTGCAACGTGGGCGTTTGTGAGAATGATACCCCGTTCGTCAACAAGCACTCCGGAACCGGAAATCGGTTCAAACACTCCGCCTATCGCCGAAGTGCAAATAATGTTGACGATGGCTTGGCGGGCTTTTAAGTTGATTGCGTTGAAATCAATGGGGGCCTGAGGGATTGTGGTAGAGGCTGTTGAGGAACTTGTCTCGAGTCGTGGCGCCCCTGAATCCTTTGGTGTCGTGGCTACCGGTAGGGTTACGTTTGTAGCAGGTTTTGTTTCTGATTTTACGGGAGTTTTCTTCGTTTCAACTTTCTTTTGCGAGGTCGTGGTTGCAGTTTTTGAGGTTGCTAGTACGGGTTGTTTTGGAACGGAACCTACCGACTTTACTTTGGCAAAGTCGGTGGACGTGTCTTTTGTGGTTTTTAATTTTCCGTTGGTTGTAGTGGTGGCAGTTTTTTCGACGACAGAAGCAACCGGTATTTGTGTTTTCGGGGTATTTTTTAGTGGTTGGGTAGGGGAGTTAAGGGTGGTTGTGGTCACCCCGATTACTCCGAGCAATACTGCGAAAATTTTTGCTAGCACCGTTCCATTTTAGCACGGCTTTTGGGAGGGCCACTTCATTGCGGTTCATCTTCTTTTTTGTTAGGATTTGGAAGAAATCAATGCGGGACTAGTTTAATGGTAGAATAAGAGTTTTCCAAACTCTGGGTGGGAGTTCGATTCTCCCGTCCCGCACATTTTAGAAAAACAGCGACCTTTTTGGGGTCGCGCTTTTCTTTATGTGCGGGACAGAAAGCGTGGGGACGCTTTCGTGGGGGAATCGAAGCCCGATTGAGCCGAGCGTCTTCGCGAGCCAAATGGGGTTGAAATGAGAATATTTGAAGCATTTCAAGGCCGGAGCGTGACGGCGCGAGGCGGGGTCGCGGGTTTTGTCAGTAGACAAAAACCTGTGACCTATTCTGTAAGGACCGATTCTCCCGTCTTTGCCCAGACTGAAATTTTGCCGGAAAATTTCAAGTCGCGGGCGATTCTCATGGCTCTTTTTGTCAATAAAAAACCGCGCAAAACTGAAAAGTTTTGCGCGGAATGAGCTGCGTTGTTACCAAGCAAACCCGATGCCTTGATATGGCTCGATGTCAACATGGATGCACTCTACAGGAGCCAGACATATCTCGCGGCAGGCGTGTTCAACCACTACATACTTTTTCTGTTTGAACTCAACCGTATCACCGATCCGACTATTTTTGCTTATTTCACTCGGCAAGAGCGGAAAACCGGGATATTCTGTCGCGTTTTCTTCCGTAAGAGAGAAGCGAATGTAGGGAATGTGGAAATCCGAATTTGAAGACTCGATAGCAAGCCCTGCCAGTACACATTTGGCGGAGTCTCCCTCGTAATGTTCCGGATTCCTTTCTGCATAGTCCTTAAGCACAGATAATGGAATCGGACCCGTTTTTTTCTTCGCTGAAAAGCATTTTGGAAACGCTTTTTTAAGGCGACGACCGAGTGGGGTTTTCGGGTCCGCGTGAGCGAGTGCCATCATAAGGCACCAATCCACTGAACCCATTTTGCAGATTTCTTTCCAATTTTTGTGCATACGCATCCTTTTTGTTGGTTGTTCAGAAGTTTAGAGTGAACCCGCTTGCTACCGACACATCGCTTGCGCGACGGATAAAGTAGTTGGCGGAAATGAGGTTAAGGGTTATATGTTTGCTTGCGTTCCAGTTGATCCCGACGTTACCGCGGACGAAAAACTCCCGCTCACTTCCAAGCGTTCCGGTGTCGTAGACGCCAGCGAGGGAAGTGGCGAGCGAGACTTTATCTTTTAAGAAAGAAAAGTTTTTGCTTGCGGTGAGGCTGATCAGATGTCCGCCCTGGAATCCAGACTCGGGCATGGTGACATAATTTTCATATCCCACAGTGATCGTAAGATGTTTAAAGTCTTTCCCGATCCGTGCGTGACTGTAGAGAATGTCGCCTGAACCGAACACAAAGGCGCCCGGCTCGTCGAAGTAGGTAACGCCGACATGAGCGGTAAGGTCCTTGAGGGTTCCATTCCAGCCGATTCCGTAGTCAATTTCGTTGCCGAGACTGCCGTCATCCCATTTGCCACGGAGACTCCGTGAGTTCCAGAGATCAACGTAGAATCCACTTTTATGCGTGAGTAACAGATCGGTCTGAACTACGGGGTTATGGCTTAAGGCAAACCCTGTTGCGGGAAATAGGTATTTATCAGCGACAGCGCTACTTAGGGTAATGCTGACAGGGTGTTGGTTTTGATTGGTTTCCTCCGCCTTGAGCACAAGCCCAAGCGAAGCCGTTATTACAATGACAAGGGTCTTTTTCATAGTTTTTGGTATTTGTACTACTGGACATAATTATATATTTGATTTGTAATATGTCTAAAAAATAGTATAAATAAATTTTTTTATACTGAAATATGGCTATAAATATGAGTTCAAATGTATAAAAATGTCATTTTTGTTGACATTTAAGGGGCGTCGGCAGATAATAGGAGAATGATAGAAACATTAAAATTGCTTGGTATTAAAGAAAAAGCCGCGCAGGTGTACACTGCGACGCTTAAGTTGGGTACGACTTCAGTTAAGGAGATTGCGACAAAATCAGGTTTGAAGCGTCCCATGGTATATGTATACCTTGAGGAGTTGGTACGAGATGGGTTTGTTCAAAAGGTTCCTATCGGTAAAAAGGAATATTACCAAGCCGTTTCGCCGAAGTTTCTCGAAACAAGACTTGAACAAAACCTCTTGTCGCTTAAAGAAGAAATGCCGGCGCTCGAACTTCTTCATGAGCAAGGTCAAGGTAAGCCGAGTGTCACGATTTTTGAGGGGGAAAAAGGACTTACTCAAGTGTATGAAGATATAAAAAATACGAAGGAGCTTATGTTTTGGTCGGATCTTTTTGCGGTTGAAAAATTGTTTCCCGACGCATTTCGTAAAATAAACCAAACGACAATTGAAAATAAAATTTACACGCGAGAGATAATTGCCGATACAGCGGACGCTCGAGCTAGTGCGCGCCGGTGGTCAGTAACGGCAGGGGAGTTATACGATTCTCGTTTGGCTTCCGGCCCAATCTTCAACGACAGCGTAATTTATGACAATGTCGTGGCGTTTTTTCGATTGGAGCAACACAATCTTTTTGTTGTCCGCATTGAAGATCCAACCATTGCCGTTACCATGAAAACTCTTTTTGAAATGGCATGGCAGACCGCGAAACCTTTTAAGTTCAAATGAGGCTCAAGTAAAAACAAAAACACCCGATTAGGGTGTTTTTGTTTTCTTGCCTGCGCAGACAAGTAAGAGGGCGTAACGAGCTTAAGTAACGGGTAAGTGCGCCAAATTACAACCAAACTACTTTACGGCTTCTTTGAGAGCTTTAGCCGCTCGAAATTTCGGTACCTTCATGGCGGGAACCTGGAGAGTTTCGCCGGTGCGAGGGTTGCGAGCTTGGCGAGCGGCGCGGGCCTTGACTGAAAAGATACCAAGGCCTGCGATTGAAACTTCACCTCCCGCTTTAAGGGTGTTTACAATCGAATCGATAACCTTATCGACTGCTTGTTCAGCTTGAACTTTTGTTCCGCCCAAAACTCCCTGGACCGCTTCTGCGATAGCTTGTTTATTCATTGTGGTAGTTAGTATAAAAATTATTTTGATAATTTGTTATCGTAAAGATATTTTGTTTCGACCTTATTATTTTCTTCACATAACTTTACTAAAGCAATTATATAATAAGCCGTTTTTTACGCAACACAAGCAGAAACTGCGAGAAATTTATGTTTAGAATTCACCTTTTTGTCAAATTTTAGAAAAAACAGCTGGGGCGCTTTGCGCCCCAGCTGTTTTTTCTCTAGGTCTCTAACTTCTTATCTTGCGTATTCAATCGTACGTAACTCCCGTATGACCGTAACCTTAATTTCTCCCGGGTATTTCAACTCCTTTTCTATCCTTTGGGCTATATCTTGAGCCATTTTTTTAGCGTCAAGGTCTGAAATTTCCGTGGGAGTAACAAATACTCGGACCTCACGTCCTGCTTGAAGGGCGTATGATTTGTCTACCCCGGTAAACGATTTGGCGATTGCCTCTAGGTCTCCGAGACGCTTGAGGTAATTTTCCACGCTGTCGCGACGAGCTCCAGGGCGCGAGCCGGAGATGGCGTCAGCCGTTTGAACTATGATTGATTCGATTGTTTCGTACGGGTATTCGCCATGATGAGCTTGCATGGCTTTAACTATCGCTTCATCCGCGCCGAATTTTTGCAAAATGCGGCGACCGATTTCAACGTGAGTGCCTTGCACTTCATGGTCTACGGCCTTGCCGATGTCGTGAAGAAGGGCACCCGCTTTGGCCACGGGGATGTTTGCTTTGAGTTCTTCCGCCAAAACCCCCGCGATATGGGCCATCTCAATTGAATGCTGGAGAACGTTTTGGCCGTAGCTTGTGCGGAAGTGGAGGCGTCCCAAGATGGCCACGATTCTCGGGTCGAGGTTGAGTACTCCGCATTCATAGGCAGCTTGCTGACCTTTTTCCTTGATGATTTTGTTTATATCTTCTTGGGCTTTTTCCACCATAGCCTCTATTTTGGCAGGCTGAATTCGGCCATCAAGAATAAGGTTTTCCAAGGCGAGTCTAGCCACTTGGCGGCGGACGGGGTCGAATGAGGAAATGGTAATAGCTCCCGGAGTATCGTCTACGATGACTTCAACACCGGTAGCACGTTCGAAAGCTTTGATATTTCTACCTTCTTTGCCGATAACTTTCCCTTTTATTTCGTCATTGGGAATTGCCACCATAGTGGTAAGCATGTCCGCCGAGACGGAATTGCCCAAACGTTGAATAGCCGCGGCAAGAATGCCTTGGGCTTTTCGTTCGAGCTGTTCTTCCCCGAATTTTTCCAGTTTTTGCATCCGAACGACGAGGTCTTCCTCGTATTTACGCTCAATGCTTTTTTCAAGTTCCGCTTTGGCTTCTGTTTCGGAAAGCCGTGCGATTTTTTCAAGAGCAGAATGCTTTTCGGCTTCAAGAGCATCAACCTTATCCTTCACTTTCTTAACTTCCGCGATTTTTGCCTTTATACTTTCAACTTCTTTGTCTATATCGGCTTGGCGTTGGTCAAGAGTGTCCTCCTTTTTTATTATACGTTCTTCGACTTTTTTGAATTTCTCCTCCTTTTCCTTCATCTCTGCGCGGGCAATCGCCAGGGTTTCATCGGCTTTGGCCTGCGCTCCTTCGGTGATCTTTTTTGCCTCCTCCTTTGCCTTGATCATCATCTCCTTTATCTCCAGTTCCATCGAGCCTCGTTTGCCCAATGAAATGATGAGACGGAGATAATAGCCAAGAGCAAGTCCCACAAGACCGGCAAGGCCTGCGAGAAGGGCTACTATTTTTAATGACATGGTGCGAAAGATTTCGCTCTAGACTTTTGTGCCAGTACTGGCTACTTTGAATATAGGTTGTAGCATAAGGATTTTCCTTAAGGTTTCAAGAAACAGAACGGCAGTCGCATTAGAACTTTCGTAGTCGGATGCAATTCGAGGCGCGAGCGAGGCTTGCGACCAAGCTGTACGAACAGTACTGCGCGGGAGCAAACGAGCGAAGCAACGATGAAAGGCGCTGACTAAGGAAGTTCTAAAAAAAGTAAAAAACAAAATCATGATTATTAATTGACTAATGTTCTTATACTATAAGATATGCAGCGGTTTGTAAAGGGAAATCCCCGCCCCGTTGGCTAAGCCAACGGGGCGGGGATTTTCGATTTTCCGGGTTATTTCAAAATTTCATCTATTACCCCGTACTTTTTAGCCTCGTCCGCGTCCATATAAAAGTCTCGCTCCACGTCCTTTTCGATTTGAGTTACCGCCTTGCCGGTGTTTTTGGCGAGCATTTTGTTGAGGTTTTCACGGGTTTTGAGGATCTGTTTGGCGGTAATCGCGATATCCGAAGCTTGGCCTTCTACTCCTCCAAGAGGCTGGTGAATCATGACTTCGGCGTTTGGTAGGGCATAGCGTTTGCCTTTTTTGCCTGAAGAAAGAATGATAGCTCCGCCTGAAGCGGCAATGCCGACACAGACGGTTGAAACATCATTTTTAATATGATTCATGGTGTCGACAATCGCGAGAGTTGCGGTGACTGAACCTCCCGGAGAGTTTACATAGAGCGAAATATCCTTTTTTGGATCTTCGGATTGGAGGAAGAGAAGCTGGGCGATGACAATGTTTGCAACACTATCATCAATCGGTCCGCCGAGGAAAATAATGTTTTCGCGCAATAGACGCGAGTAAATATCATAGGCACGTTCGCCGAATTGGGATTTTTCTATGACGGTAGGGATTAGCATGGGAATAGATTTAAGAATCAAGATTCACGATTCATGAATAATGCAGAGAGTATAGCAGAGGGGAAGCGTGATTGACAAATTTCAAGGATTTCGTAGTGTGAGGCTTTTCTTTTTGCCAGTTTCCACTACAATTGTTTCAATATGAGATTGCATAACTTTTTTATTAACGAACCGATAGGGGATAGCAGTACCGTGCTCATCAATGACTCGGGACTTTTGAATCAGTGGCGGAATGTGTTTCGACTGAACACTGGAAGCTCTGTCGTACTTTTGGATAACTCGGGATTTGAATACACCGCACAATTTATAACACTGACGTATTTGAAAGCGGAGTTGGTTATTACCGAAAAGCGGAAAAATAAATTTGTGCCGAAGAAAGAAATTTTTTTGTTCCAAGCCCTTATCAAGCCGGACAAATTTGAATGGATTTTGGAGAAGGGGACAGAGCTCGGCATTTCGCATTTTCGGCCGATACTTTCTCAACGCACAATTGTGAAAAAACTCAACCTCGTCCGTGCCAGAAAAATTGTGGAGGAATCGGCAGAGCAATCGGGGCGGGGAACTTTGCCGGCGCTGTACGAGCCAATGAAGTTTGAGGAAATATTTTCGGCTTACACATTTCCAATGATCGCCTTCGATCCTTCGGGAAAGTCATGGACGCACAAAGATTTTGAAATGACCAATGCGCTTGGAATTTGTATCGGGCCTGAAGGCGGGTGGAGCGAACAGGAACTCGCGTTTTTGCGTGAGAAAAACATTCCTATCATTTCTCTCGGTTCTCAAATCCTCCGCGCCGAAACGGCGGCGGTTGCAGTGTCTTCGCTTTTGCTTTTATAAAAAACCGCTCCGATGGGTGTCGGAGCAGTGCAAACATGTATTGAAAATCTTAGTCTAGTACCGACACTTTTCGCCGTTTCGGTTTAATTGAGGACAGAATGGCTTGGTGGTTTTTTGCTCCGATGATTACTGCTTTTCGGAGTAGTTCTCCAAGGCCTCCTTTGTCTCTGTCGGGACTGTCTACGGGAACGTGCCGTTCTACAGCCCATGCCACATCAAGTGCGGTCATGTGGGTTTTGCATCCAACCAAGTCCCTCATGAAGGTTTGTTTAGTTCTGTGTTGCCCATCTTTGGCAGTTTCCCGTATTGCTTTTGGGGGCCCAAAGTCAATCTCAATTTTTCGACTACTCGGGTTTGTTCGGACCAGTAGGGTTCTTCGCTGGCTCATTAGTTTTAAGGGTCGATTTTTGTGCTTAAATTTTAACTACGAATACACTATAGCCCTTGCCAAATTTTGGCAAGGGCTATTTCTAATCCAAACTTTTTAGCCAATTACTTCTGTTCTTCCAAGAAGTCAAACACTTTTTCGTTTGTCATCATCATGGTTACATAGGCGCGCGTGCGATCTTTGTCCGCGTCTTTATAGTGTTCCAAAAGATGTTTCACTTCTTCTTCTATGGCTTCGAGTGGTGCTACGATTTTTTCTTTTTCCGAGATGGCGTTCCAGACCAGTTGAAGTTTCCCCCTCTTCTCCGCATCAGGTCGCCACTCTTTGCGGATGTCTTCCTCGGTTTTTTTAGAGTTTTTAAGATAATCTTCAGGGGTCATTCCCATTCGAGAAATATCATCGTGAAACCGAGCGAGGAGTTTGGCTAACTCACTTTCAATCAATGCCTTCGGCACTTCGATGGGAGTTTCTTTGAGTACCGCTTCGGCGATGAGTAGACGTTTTTTCTCGCGGGCTTTCTGTGTTTTTTCTAATAGGAGATTTTCCTTTACCTTGTTTTTAAGGTCTTCGACGGTTTTAAAATCACCAAGCTTTTTTACAAACTCGTCGGTCAGTTCTGGCAAGTCATGTACATGTTCCTTCCCGTCTTCGTGCGTGTGGGCGGGAGCGGTGCTATGCGCGTAGCCTTTGCGTACATTTTCTATGAAATCCATTATTTCTTTTTCCGATACGCAAATTTCTTCCGGTTTTTTCGCGTTTATATCGGCTGCAATCTTTTTGTAATCGGGGAGTGCGACGTCCGGAATTACAGAAATTGTTATTGTGAAGGCGAGAGGGTTGCCCGGGGCGATTTTCGAAATTGACACGTGAGGCTCACCCACAATGGAAATGTTTTTTTCTTTTGCTATCTCAGAAAGAGCATCGCCAATTGTACCTTGAGCGGCCTCTTCGAGTACGGCGAGCTCACCAAATTTTTGAACCACGATGTGTTCAGGAACATGTCCTACGCGGAAACCCGGGATTGAAACGTTCGAGGATATTTTTTTAAGCGCCGAGACTCTGTGTTTGGCCAGTATATCGTAGGCGACTTCGACCGCGATTTCGAGTTGCGATTCAGGCAGTTTCTTCTCGCTTGTTATTGTGTAGGTTTTCATGTTTGTAAGAGTTAATTCTGGCAGTCTACACCAGCGCCGGCGTGTTTCGCAAGCGTCTACTGATTTGGAAAAGATAGGTCTAGTTTTTGACCACTCCGCCCCAAATGTAAAGAATCATGATGCCGGTTAACAAGAAAAGAAAAAATGTAGTGAAGATTTTTAAAACAATCCTTTTAGGTTTTGTTTTATTCTGCGCGGCGTGTGCAGGTGAAGATGCGAAAGCTTCTCCTGAAATGTTTTTGAAAACGGGCGGCAAGAAAGGGGGTACGGATTTTTGAATTGGGGTAACGGGAGTCTGCAAGGGTTGATTTCCCCCAGCGATACCGAACACGTTTTTGAGTTCATGATCGGGTGTGGTTTTCAAAAATTCATGCGTGCTCAAAAGAGGACGAGGTTCTCCTGGCGTGAGTAATTTTTCTTCGTTTGATTCAATCATGGTGAAGATGGGTGTTATAAGTATACAACAAAAAGCAAGTCAAAGTTTTACGCGGGTGTGGAAATTTTTGCGGAACAAAAAATCCCCGCCGCGAGAAGCGCGGCGGGGATTTTTTGTTCACTATGTTTAAATTATATTTAAACCATAAGACTCACGAGAAGCAATGCCACGATGTTTAGAATTTTAATCATCGGGTTAATTGCCGGACCAGCGGTATCTTTGTATGGGTCTCCCACTGTATCGCCGGTGACGGCCGCTTTGTGGGCGTTGCCACCTTTACCACCATGATTACCTTTTTCAATATGCTTTTTTGCATTGTCCCACGCGCCTCCACCGGAAGTCATTGAGATCGCAACGAAAAGTCCCGTGACAATACTTCCGACAAGCAGTCCTCCGAGCGCGACGGGACCGAGTGTAAAGCCGACAACAATCGGAACTACAACAGGAATGAGCGCGGGCAAAATCATTTCTTTAATCGCGGCGGCGGTGACAATGTCAACGCAACGGGCGTAATCCGGTTTCGCTGTTCCCTGCATGATGCCTTTTATTTCTCGGAATTGTCGGCGAACTTCTTCAACCACGGCTCCCGCAGCTTTGCCGACTGATTCCATCGAAAGGGCGGCGAAGTAATAAGGAAGAAGACCTCCGAGGAATAGTCCTACGATAACTTTTGGATCTTCAAGACTGAACACTAAATGTTTTCCTAGTTCGGCAAATTCTTGAGTATAGGAGGCGAACAAAACGAGTGCCGCAAGTCCGGCCGATCCGATAGCGTAACCTTTCGTGACAGCCTTGGTGGTGTTGCCCACTGCGTCCAAAGCGTCGGTAATTTTTCTAACATCATCAGGTAGATTGGACATTTCCGCGATACCTCCGGCATTATCCGTAATCGGTCCATAAGCATCAATTGCGACAATAATACCCGACATGGAAAGCATGGATACCGCCGCAACGGCGATTCCATAAAGCCCCGCATAATGATGGGTAACCAAAATTCCGGCCACAATCGTAAGCAGGGGTAAAGCTGTTGATTTCAAAGAAACTGCCAAACCCTGAATAACATTGGTACCATGGCCGGATTCCGAAGCTTTGGCGATTGATTTAACGGGCGCGTACTCAGTCGATGTGTAGTATTCGGTGATAATAACCAGAAGACCGGTAACGACAAGTCCTATCAAAGTACATATATAAAGGGCGGTAGTAGTGTAGAGGCCATTCCCAGCCATGATGGCTTTGGTGACAGGATAGAAGGCGACTGCGGACAAGATACCTGAAGCAATGAGGCCCTTATAGAGCGCATTCATGATGTTTCCCGATGAACCCAGACGAACAAACCAGGTTCCGATGATTGAGGCAAAAATCGCTACCCCTCCCAAAACCAAAGGGTATATCAAAGCACCATTGAAGCCCACAAAAAGCAAAGAGCCGAGTAACATGGCCGCAATGGTGGTTACGGCGTAAGTCTCAAAAAGATCGGCGGCCATTCCCGCGCAATCCCCAACGTTATCCCCAACGTTATCGGCGATAACCGCGGGATTTCTCGGGTCGTCCTCGGGAATACCGGCCTCGACTTTGCCCACAAGGTCGGCTCCTACGTCAGCGGCTTTGGTAAAGATACCTCCACCCAATCGAGCGAAGACGGAAATGAGGCTGGCCCCAAAAGAAAGGCCAACTAGAGCCTTAATGTCCTTAGTAAGCGCGTAGAAAACTGTCACGCCAAGTAAAGCAAGACCAACTACCAAAAGTCCTGTAACGGTACCCCCGTCAAAGGCAACCTTGAGTGCGTTTTTCATGCCACTTTTCGCGGCTTCGGTAGTGCGAACGTTAGCCCTTACGGAGACATTCATGCCTATAAAGCCCGCAACCGCCGAGAGAATGGCTCCTGTGATGAATCCCAAGGCCGTGGAGAGATTCAAGAGATACCACAATATGATGAAAAGGATGACCGCGATTGGAGCGATGGTTTTGTATTGACGGCTCAAATACGCCTTGGCACCCAGCTCGATGGCGGAGCTGATTTCCTGCATTTTAGTGTTTCCCTTGCTCTTTTTTATAATGGAGAAAACCAAAAAACCTCCATACGCTATGGCAGTTACGGCGCTGACGAAAGAAAAAATGAGTGCGGTTTTCATAAAGTAACAAGAATTATTCTTTTTAATACCGATATACTACTTGGGTAATAATATACGAATTGATACGAATAAATGCAACCGAAGCTAGACGTTTTCTTCCGGTGAAGCTGAATTAGTGGCTTCAGTTTCAGAATTGACGCTTCCGGCACTTTGAATGTCAATTTTCCAGCCGGTGAGCTTGGCCGCTAGACGGACATTTTGTCCCCCCTTGCCGATAGCAAGGGATTGCTGGTCGTTTGCTACCATAACTACGGCTTTGTGCTCGGTTTCATCGAGAGAAACCGACAGAACTTTCGCGGGCGAGAGAGAGTCTTCCACGAATTTTTTTTGGTCGGCGGACCACTCGATAATGTCTATTTTTTCACCGCCTAACTCCGACATTACCGTTGAGACGCGCACGCCTCGCTGACCGACAAGAGACCCGACCGGGTCAATGTGTGAATCATTGGAGAGTACGGCGATTTTGGTTCGTGAGCCGGCTTCGCGGGCTACAGCCTTGATTTCAACGGTTTTATTGGCGATTTCCGGAGCTTCTATTTTGAATAGTTCTTCGAGGAATTTCGGATGAGATCGAGATAATTTCAGGAAAATGCCGCGGGGGGTTTCTTCCACTCGATAAAGATAGGCTCGCACGCGTTCGCCTTGGCGGTAGCGTTCACCCGGAATTTGTTCTTCGAAAGGCAAAATACCGGTGGTGCGGCCCATATCAACAAAGATATTGCCCCGCTCCAGTCTTTGCACTGTGCCGGTAACGATTTCCCCTTCTCGTTTGCCATATTCGCTCATAACTGAGACTTTTTCAGCCTCGCGGATTTTCTGGATAATCACTTGCTTGGCTGTTTGAGCGGCGATCCTGCCATAGTCACCTTTGGTTTCCAGAGGGAAAATGATTTCATCATCAAGCGCCGCGTCCTTTTTTATTTTTTTTGCGTCGTCAATTAAAATATGATGCTCAGAGTTGAAAAAGATGCGCTCGTCATCAAGAGCGCGCTCAACCGGTGGCGCATCCGGATCAATGGGGGGCATGATGACTCGGGTGTCGTCAACAACCACTTTTACCTGGAAGAATTCGGTTTTTCCCGAGTTTACGTCAAAGGTGGCCCTTACAATCTGGCCTTTTTTGCCATATTCTTTTTTGTAAGCGGTGGCTATGGCGGCTTCAATAGCCTCGATAATTTTCTCTCGAGGGATACCCCGCTCTTCTTCAAGCTGGTCTAGCACCGAATTGATGACTTTTAGGTCAAACATTGTAGTTTTGCATACTAAAATTAAGAATGGGACGAATATATTAACATGATACGAAAACCTTCGTATGGGTTTATATGTCCAATTCTGTTCGTATGTTGGTAATGAAAGTAATTCCTATTAATAAAATGAGTCCGCCGGGAGGCGAACTTCATCCTCGTCATAATAGCAAATTATAAAATTATGTCAAACGACATCCCAAGCTATCGTCCTGGTCGGAAGTTTTATTGTATCTGCGGAGCATTTAGAAGGCTTGTGGCGATTATTAGGACGAGGCAAAACCTTATTGTAATTGCGGAGCACCCAGTCCGCCTTGCGGCGGGGATGGATCCCCAAGGCCCGTATTGTATCGGCTGGCGATTTTCTACAACAAAGGTTGCCCCTATGCCTCGCCTAATACTCCGCCGAGGTCAAACTTTATTTTAAATCGTTATCAACACTATGCGGGTATAGTATTTCAGAGCGTATTCTTCTATAATGTGAGGCAAGACTTCGCTCATGGTTCGCGCAATTAAAAATTCGCAGAGAACGGGGATTGTTACTGTAATTTTTGCGGTATCGTTCGTTTTTTTTGTGGTGGTTTTGCTTTCAAAAAACGACAGGACAAATTCTTACATTTCGCACAATCCCATGTTGGATCGTAGAAATCAAATACTTGCGATGGCTGGTCCCGGAAAGGATTTGACGCCGGAAGTGCGCGCCGTACTTTTTGAGTATTTGAGCGGTCCGAAAGTTCTCGAATACAATTTTACCAGGGAGGAGAAGGCCCAAATTATTAATTTTTTAAACGGAAAAAAGTAGAGGGCAAAATTATTTCATTTCGCTTTAAAAATCTCATATGTACCGGAACACCGATTTTAAACAAAAAACTATCCTCGGCCGATTGCGGTTTATTTTTCTGACAGCGGTCATTCTCGCTTCTGGTCTTCTGGGTTCACCCTCAAAAGCGTTCGCGGCGTGCCAAGCTATTTTTTCCAACACCTTAAATGACGTAGGAGGGGATAAGCGCGTGGATTTTTCCGTCAACGTTACCGGATGCGATTCCCGTTTTCAGGATATGGGTATTACAAACACGGCGGGGGTGTACGGTTTTGAGCATTTAGTTACCAACGGTGTTTGGCAATCTGCCGGCAGTCTCGGGTTGCCCACCAATCCTGAGTTGGCTCAGTTTTCTTTTACAATAAAACCTTTTTCTCCCGCTTCCCCTTATGAACGGGATTTGTTGGGTTATTACGCAGGCGCTTTGACAGCTGGCCCAATTTTGTCCATAGGGAACGGGTTTTCGGCAAGTGGCATGCTTTGGCACACGGATTACGCTCAGGATGGGCGAACGGGAACTGTTTTTTCGGGCGGAGAGTATAAGGATTATCTGATCAGGCTGGGAAGCACTCCTCAACCCGATGCTCGATATAGAATTGATCTAGACGCTTCTTTTTATGGCAACTACACCTGCAACAATGGTTCTAAGGTCCCTTTCAATGTGACGGCTCATAACGAGTCTTGTGTTGTCAAAGGTTCCCCGGTCAGCCCTTATTATGAAGTGGATTGTACCGAGAAGACTGATGACTTGCAATCTGTAGATATAAATTCAAGTATCGCGAGTATTTGTGCCGACCCTGTTAATGACCCTCCTATTGAGTCTCCCAGTGTGGGAATAAATCCGGTTGTTGTTCCACCTCTTCCGGGCATTCCCACGGTTACTCCTTCTACCCTCTCTTGTGATGCCACAGGAGGCAAAGTAGGTCTTGGTTTTAGTCAGACTGTGGGAGGCGCTACCACAGATTTTTTCCTTTATCGTTCTCCGGCCAACGTCGCTCTTACTCCCGGCAATGCGATTTTAATTCAGCAAGAAAGCGCTTTGGGAGATTTGGTCAGTCCCAATACGGGCCTCACTCTCGGAGACGTTTATCAGTACCAGTTGATGGCTCGTGGTCCGGGAGGAGATCGTTATTCTCAAATTTTAGGGGCGAATTCCAACACTCAGTGCTTTAACTACTCTCTTTCAAACTCCGGCAATATCACTGTAGTCGCCGGAACTTCTGGTTCGAACACCATCACCAAAACACTTCTTGCGGGAGCGACTCAATCAGTCACTCTCTCCGCTTCAGGTCTTCCTTCAGGAGCTTCTCTTTCA
>SXGR01230150.1_pt1 | contig 166014 bp, 141 predicted proteins | sample 3174711 | NCBI WGS metagenome assembly SXGR01 (sample SAMN11356860, study PRJNA531348) | freshwater metagenome | isolation source: freshwater sample F1-60 | place: China: Fuxian Lake, Yuxi | collected 2017-12-25 | reverse complement strand
TTTTGAAACGCGCAATTTCTTTATCTTGGTTTTCACTTGCCAATTCTAAAAAATGACAAGGCCTCAATTTTGCTTTTTTAATCTCAACACTTTCAATTTCCTTTTCAATAAATTTAAAGGTTGCTTTATCTTTAAAGTGAGCATATAGAAAATCGAAAGAAAGTTCTTCCTCATTAAATACCCAAGCTTTTTCAGCGCTGCTCCACTTTGCATAGTTTAGATTACTAAAATGTATATAAGTGTTTCTGTCAAAAGAAAAACTTGCAAAACAATAATTTTTTAAGCCAATTTTTTGTCGATTTAATAGAATAAGTGGGAGCATAAAAGTCTATTATCACTTTAATATAGTCAAAAACCTGATTTTAATTATAACAGAATCAGGAAAAAAATTAATTTTTTATATTTTCCATTCCACCAGGTTGACAGCATTTTGGAAGCTTCTCTGCATCTTCTTTTTTAGCTTTGCTTTCATCTGCATCATATCCTAACTCATTAATAACTTTTTTTATCTGAGGCAAAGTTATTTTTTTTTGTGCAAAATTTATTAAATATCATTACTAACTCATTTGCAATATCATCTCCGGATCTTCCTTCAATTCTATGTCGTGGAATGAAGTGAACCATCTCTCCTGATTTATATAATGCAATTGCCGGCGATGATGGCGGAAGTCCAACGAAATATTCTCTAGCACGTGCAGTTGCTTCAAGGTCTTGACCAGCAAATACAGAGGTAATTTTTTCCGGTTTATTTTGATTCAATAAAGCTTTTCTAATTGCAGGTCGTGCTGCACCTGCAGCGCAACCACAAACTGAATTTACAACAATAAGAAGTGTTCCCGATTTGTCATTCATAACTTCGTCAACTTCAGATCCGATTCTTAATTCACGAACACCTGCTGATATTAATTCATCTCTGAATGGTTGTACTAAAACTGGATCGTATGGCATTTTATTTTTCCTTTTTTTTTAATTTACTTAAATATTACCTGATAAATATTTTTTTCTTTTTGAATCACTAAGTTTCTCAATTGTAAAGCGAAGCATTGCTCTTGGCATTAATTTGTAATTAACTTTTAAATAATTTTCCAACTTACCTTCATCTCTTTTCCCAACTTCTTTCAACATCCATCCAACTGCTTTATGGATTAAATCATGATGGTCATTTATTAAAATTTTAGATATTCTAAATGTTTCTTCAAACTTATTATTCTTGATAAAATAAAAAGTTGAAACAATTGCAATTCGTCTATCCCAGATATTTTTGGAAACTGCCAGTTTATTCAATACAAACTTATCTTTTTCTATAAGATAAGCACCAACAATTTTATCTGCACTCGAGTCAACTAAGTCCCAATTATTAACAAATTTTCTGTGCTTTAAATAAAATGCGAAGATATCAGAACGATTACTTTCATTAGTCTGAAAATTTTTAACTAAAATAAAAAGTGCAACTGATCTTTCTTCATGAATTTTAGATTTTAATAATTGGGATATGTCAACTAAACTTAAATTTTTATATTTAGAAGCAATTTTTCTTTGCTCAGGAACTGATACACCAATAAACTTATCACCATCTCCATACTCTCCTTTTCCTGTTTTAAAAAACCAAAGTGATGCCTTTGCTTTTTTAGGAGTTGCTATTTTTTTTAAATCAGCTTTTAGATTTCTTAACATTTACTTTTTATTTTGTTCAGCAATTAGATTTAATGCACTTCCAGCTATAAACCAGTTTATCTGAGCTTGATTATAAGTATGATTCAACTCAATTTTATTTTTTTTTCCGTCATTATGTTTGGCAATTAAAAATAATGAGTTCGATGGAGCAAATGTTGTTAATCCTGATATTTCAAATAAATCATCTTCACAAATTAAATTATAATCTTCCGGATTTTTAAAAGTGAGAGGTAACATTCCCTGTTTTTTTAAATTAGTTTCGTGAATTCTTGCAAAACTTTTAACAATAATTGCAACTCCGCCGAGATATCGTGGTTCCATTGCAGCATGTTCGCGCGAAGATCCTTCACCGTAATTCTCATCTCCAACAACAATCCATTTTATTCCTGCAGATTTATAATTTCTTGCGGCATCGGAAGTTTGCTGAATTTCTCCGCTTATAATATTTTTTACTTTTCCAACTTCTCCTGAAAATGAATTCACTGCGCCGATAAACATATTGTCAGAAATATTATTCAAGTGTCCGCGAAATTTCAACCATTTACCGGCTGGCGAAATATGGTCTGTTGTACACTTTCCTTTCACTTTCAAAAGTAATCGCAAATTATTTAAATCTTTTCCAATCCATTTTTCAAATGGAGCAAGTTTTTCCAATCTGTTACTTGTCAAATTTATATTCACTTCAATTTTCGATCCATCAATTACTGGAGAAATAAATCCTGTTTCATCAGGTTTAAATCCATTTTTTGGAAGTTCATTTCCAGTTGGAGAATTTAATTTTACTTTTTCACCATCTTCATTTAAAAGTTCATCAGTTAAAGGATTAAAAGTTAATCGTCCTGCAATTGCAAAGGCTGTAACAATTTCGGGCGATGCAACAAAAGCATGTGTTGCCGGATTTGCATCGTTGCGTCCAGTAAAATTTCTGTTAAAAGAAGTTATGATGGAATTTTTTTCGCCCATTGAAACATCGTGTCGTTTCCACTGCCCAATACAAGGACCGCACGCATTTGCCATTACAACTCCACCAACTTCTGTTAAAATATCGAGCTGTCCATCTCTCTCAATTGTTGCGCGAATTTGTTCACTTCCCGGGGTAATTATTAATTCTGATTTTGCTTTCAATTTTTTTGCCAACGCTTGTTTTGCAACTGAAGTCGCTCTTTCAATATCTTCGTAAGAAGAATTTGTACAACTGCCAATTAATGCAACTTTTATTTCTTCGGGATAATTATTCTCTCGAACTGCATTTGCAAATTTTGAAAGTGGCCACGCAAGATCTGGTGTAAATGGTCCATTGATATGTGGTTCAAGTTCGTCCAAATTAATTTCAATAACTTGATCATAATATTTTTCCGGTGAAATTAAAATTTTAGGATCTGGTTGTAAATGAGATTTTATTTCATCTGCAAGTTTTGCAATCTCTTCACGATTTGTTGCACGTAAATAATCCGACATTCTTGAGTCATACGGAAAAACAGAAGTAGTCGCTCCAATTTCTGCTCCCATATTACAAATGGTTCCTTTACCGGTTGCAGAAATTGATTGAGTTCCTTCACCAAAATATTCTACAATTGCACCGGTTCCACCTTTAACAGTTAAAATTCCTGCAACTTTTAAAATCACATCTTTTGCAGAAGTCCAACCATTTAATTTTCCTTTTAAATGAATCCCAATAATTTTTGGAAATTTTAATTCCCAAGCCATTCCCGCCATAACATCAACTGCATCTGCGCCGCCAACACCAATTGCTAACATTCCAAGTCCGCCGGCATTTGGAGTGTGCGAATCAGTTCCAATCATCATTCCACCGGGAAAAGCATAATTTTCTAAAACAACTTGATGAATAATTCCGGCACCCGGTTTCCAAAATCCAATTCCATATTTATTTGAAACGCTCGCAAGAAATCCAAAAACTTCTTTATTGTCTTCGTTCGCACGTAATAAATCGTCCTTCGAACCAACTTCAGCTTGAATTAAATGATCGCAGTGAACTGTTGAGGGAACTGCAACTTTTGAAATACCTGCAGACATAAATTGTAGTAACGCCATTTGCGCAGTTGCATCTTGCATCGCAACTCTATCGGGAGCAAAATCGATATAACTTTTTCCGCGAATCGGCGCATTTGTTATTTCGTCAAAATAATGTGAAAAGAGAATTTTTTCAGAATAAGTCAATGGACGTCCAATAACTTTTCTTCCCTTTTCAATTAAAGATTCAATCTGCTGGTACCGTTTTTTAATTATACCTAAATCGAATATCATAGGTTGGTTGTAAGTTTGTTAGTTATAAATTCTATTGAATATACAACTTAATCGAAATTTCTGCAATCAATGGTCTTGAATGACTTTCAAATTTTGAGTAATATCGTACTAACTAATGACAATTAATCTTCAATCAACAGGCGATCCTGAAGTTATCGAACAAGTAATTCCGGATACATCAAAAGAAATTTCAGTTGGGAAACCAGCTCGTGCAATTTTATTTAATGATGAAATTCATTCTTTTGATGAAGTTATAAATCAAATCATCAAAGCAATAAAATGTAACAGAAATAAAGCTGAATCGCTTACTTGGGAAGTTCATAATCTCGGCAAGAGTTGTGTTTTCACAGGTGAATTAATAAAATGTTTACAAATTACTGCTGTGCTTGAAGAGATTCAACTTATGACTGAAGTTCAAATATAATTTTAAAATAAATATGAACTCAAACGAAATCCGCAATTCATTTTTAAATTTTTTTAAGGAACATTCTCACCAAATTATTTCGAGTGCTCCTGTAATTCCGTACGGCGATAATACTTTACTTTTTACAAACGCAGGAATGAATCAGTTTAAAGAAATTTTTCTTGGAAATAATTCCCGCAATTTTAAACGTGTTGTCGATACTCAAAAATGTATTCGTGTAAGTGGAAAACATAACGACCTTGAAGAAGTTGGTCGCGATACATATCATCATACTTTTTTTGAAATGCTCGGCAATTGGTCGTTTGGAGATTATTACAAAAAAGAAGCAATAAAATTGGGATGGGAATTATTAACCACAGTTTGGAAATTTCCAAAAGAAAGAATTTGGGCAACCGTTTATACAACTGATGACGAAGCATTTAATTATTGGAAAAGTGAAACGGATATAAACCCGGAACATATTTTAAGATTTCCTGAAAAAGATAATTTTTGGGAAATGGGTGAAACTGGTCCGTGCGGTCCTTGTTCAGAGATTCATATCGATTTAAGTGAAGCTGGAAATCTCACTTCTGAAACTGTTAATTCCGGTTCGCCATTGATGATTGAAATTTGGAATCTAGTTTTTATTCAATATAACAGAGAACAAGGTGGAAAGTTGAATGAACTTCCTGCAAAACACGTTGATACAGGAATGGGATTTGAAAGAGTTTGTGCAGTTTTTAATTCTATTAAAAATAATTTTAAAGTTTTTCCATCGAATTATGATACCGATTTATTTCAGGAAATAATTTCACAACTCGAAATAATGTCCGGAATGAAATATTATTCTAAAGAAGATAATTGGAACCGTCCAAAAAATGAAAAACCAAAGCAACAAGAAGAAGTAAATATTGCAATGCGTGTTATTGCTGACCATATTCGTGCATTAACATTTGCAATTTCTGATGGTGCAACTCCTTCAAACGAAGGACGCGGATATGTTTTACGCAGAATTTTGCGACGAGCTGCAAGATTTGGAAGAATTCTTGGATTTCAAACTCCATTTCTATTTAAGTTGACTAAGTCGTTATCCGACAAAATGGGAAAAACTTTTCCGGAACTAAATTCGCAACTTGCACACGTTGAAAAGGTAATTAAATCGGAAGAAGAATCATTTAATTTAACTTTGGATCGAGGATTAGAAATTTTTGAAAAGATTACAAATAATTTAAAAGTGGCTGGTTTATTTCCGGGAGATGAGGCATTTAAGCTTTATGACACATTTGGTTTCCCAATTGACCTAACTGAACTTTTATGCTCTGAGCGTGGCTTAAATGTTGATTTAAACAAGTTTAACGAAGAAATGCAGAAGCAACGTGAAAAAGCTCGTTCAGCAAGTGGAGATAAATTTCAAGTAAAATTAAGCGATTCAGTTCTCAATAAATTATCGATTGATAATACAGAAACAGAATTTGTTGGCTACGGAAATATTGTCGAAACAAAAAGTAAAGTTTTATTTTCTCAATCAGATAAAAATAATAGTTATATCGTTCTCGATAAAACTCCACTTTATGCAGAATCTGGCGGACAAGTTAGTGACACAGGATGGATTACAATTGATAATTCCAAAAAGAAAGTTTTAGATTCAAAAAAAATTAAATCGAGCATTCTTCACATTGTCGAGGGGAATATTCCTGCCGAATTTATTAATAAAGATGCAACTGCATTAATCGATGTTGAAAGAAGAAAAGCAATTATGAGTCATCATACAGCTACACATTTATTGCATTCAGCTTTGAGAATGACACTTGGAACTCACGTTCATCAATCTGGTTCGTTAGTTTCGGATAATCATCTTCGTTTTGACTTTGCTCATTTTTCTGGAATGAAATTATCTGAATTGGAAAAGGTAGAGGAAATTGTAAATAATATTATCAGCGATGGAACTCAATTACAACATCACAGAAACATTGCATTTGATGAAGCAAAAAATATGGGAGCTTTAATGTTCTTCGGAGATAAGTATGGGGAAAAAGTTAATGTAGTTCAGTTTGGTGATTTCAGTAAAGAATTTTGTGGTGGAACTCACGTTGCAAATACAAAAGATATTGGTTCTTTTAAAATTCAAACTGAAGGAAGTAGTGCAAGTGGAATTCGGAGAATTGAAGCTGTTTGCGGAGATGCTGCAAAGCAATTACTTTTAATTCAACAAAAATCTTATAAAGAGAGAATCGAGTTTGCATATTCTCTGCTCGATAATTTACATTCATTAAAAAGTAATGACGAAGAAGTTTTTAAACTTGATCTTGAATTAAGAAAATTGGAAGATATTACGACAAGTGGATCATTAAAACTTAATGAAAATATTTTAAGCCATTTTACAACACAGAGTATGTTATCAAAAAAATTAGAAGATTTTATTTTACACCTTAGTTTGGCTGTTAAAACTTTTGAAAAACAAAATCAATCTAAAATAATAAACGAACAACTTGCTTCAATCGATAAATTAATTTCAAATGCAGCTATAATTAAAGATGTAAAAATAATTGTAACACAACTTCCAATAAATGATATTGAAATATTGAAATCACTTGCGGATGAACTCCGAAATAAAATTAAATCGGGAGTTGCTTTATTGGCATCTGTAATTGAAAATAAAGTTTCATTAGTTTGTGTTGTATCCGATGATTTAATAAAAACTAAAAACCTTTCCGCTGGAATAATTGTTAATAAAGCTGCACAAATAGTTAATGGAAGCGGTGGCGGAAGAGCTCATATTGCAACTGCCGGCGGAAAAGGTTCTGAAAAACTTCCTGAATTAATCTCGCAATTTCCATCACTTATTGGTACAATGTTATAATGATCACTGTTTATAAAAAGTTGTTAAATATTGCAAGTAAACGAGGTGGCTATTTTATTTTACTCGATCCTGAAAAACTTCCAACTGATCTTCCCTCTTTTTTATCAAAAGTAAATGATGCAAATATAGATGCATTTCTAATTGGCGGAAGTACATTAAAACAATTTGATATTGATTTAATTATTCGAAATATAAAAAAGGAAACGACAATTCCTGTAATTATTTTTCCGGCAGGAGTCCATCAAGTTTCACAATATGCAGATGCGATACTTTATCTTTCATTTTTACAAAGTCACGATCCATATTATATAATTGGCGCACAAGCTGAAGCTGCATCGTATATTCGCAAAATTCAACTTGAAACAATTTCCACAGCTTATATTTTAATTGAATCAGGAAATATTAGTTCAGCAGAAAGAGTTACAAAAGTAAAACCACTTTCCCGAAATGATAATGTTCAAATTATAAATTATGCAATTGCATCCGAAATTTTAGGATTCCAATTTCTTTATCTTGAAGCAGGAAGTGGCGCTAATGAATCAATTCCCGATAAAATAATTACTGAAGTTCGAAAAGAAATTTCAATTCCAATTATTGTTGGGGGTGGGATTAAAACTCCGCAAGATGCCCGTAAAAAAATTGAAGCTGGAGCAAATTTTGTAGTTACAGGAAATATTTACGAAACTAATCATTCATCAACACTATTTAAAGAATTTGCAAACGCAATTCACAATTAAAAATAATTTATGGCACACTTACCTTTAACAATTGTTTACAGACAAAACTTTATTCTGAATTCATTAAAAGAGAGTTCTGAATTGAAAACTAAAATCGGAGAAACTTGCACCGGAGATATTTCAAAAGCAATCGACAAAATTATTTTTGCATTAAATAATAAGAAAAAAATTCTTCTTTGCGGAAATGGCGGCAGCGCTGCAGACGCACAACATTTAGCAACTGAATTTATAATTCGCTTAAATCCAAAAATAAAACGCCCCGCACTTCCTGCAATTGCACTTTCAACTGATTCATCAAATTTGACTGCTGGTGCAAATGATATTGGTTACGACAATGTTTTTGCTCGTTCTATTGAAGGTCTTGGAAATGAGGGTGATATTTTAATTGGAATTACAACCAGTGGAAATTCTGCGAGTGTAAATAATGCATTTAAAATTGCTCGTGAGAAAAAAATGGTTACAATTGGCTTTTTAGGAAAAGATGGTGGTGAATCGAAAAATTTATGTGATGTTGCGATAATTGTTCCTTCAAACGACACACAAAGAATCCAAGAAGGACACATAACAATTGGTCATATTATTTTTCAAGAAGTTGAACAAGAAATTTACGGTTGAGATAAATGATTTACACTTCAGAATCTTTCGAACAACTTGTTGAACATTTCGCCCAACTTCCGGGAATTGGGAAAAAAACTGCCCAACGATTAGCACTTTATATTTTAAAAATGCCACATGAAAGCGTTTCTCAATTCGCTTCATCATTGATTAATGTAAAAAATAAAATTAGATATTGTATAACTTGTTGCAATATAACAGAACAAAATCCATGTCCGATTTGTAAAAACTCAAAACGCGACTCAAGTTTAATTTGTGTTGTCGAAGAACCAAATGATGTTCTCGCACTTGAAAGGACAAATGAATATCACGGATTGTATCACGTTCTCGGCGGAGCATTGTCTCCTCTCGATAATATTACTCCGGAAAATTTAAAAATTAAAGAACTTCTTTTACGTTTAGAAAAAAATGATGTTGAAGAAATTATTCTTGCATTAAATCCTACTGTTGAAGGAGAAACCACATCGTTATATTTATCTCGACTATTGAAGCCACTAGGAATGAAACTATCACGCATTGCGCGAGGAATTCCAATTGGTGCGAGTTTAGAATTTACTGATGATGCAACTTTATCACGAGCATTGGAAGGGCGTGTTGCGATATAATATTGTTAAAGTTATTCTCAGTTCCCTTTTTTTATTCTCTTGCGATATATTATCTACTCGTAATCCCGAAGAACCAATTATTGATACAAATTCTAATCCTCCGGCAACTACGCCACAACTTGTCATTTCAAATTTTATTGCAGCATTTCAAAATAAAAATATCCTTGAATATGAAAAATTAATTTCAGATACAACGCAAAATGGAAGATTATATAAATTCAATCCAACAACAGCTGCAAAAATGAGATATTCAACTTTATTTCAACAATGGAATAAAATTTCAGAAAAGCAATTTATTACAAAATTATTTACTTCTTTAAAATCATCAAGTTCTCCATCGTTAACACTTTCAAATTCAAGATACGAATACATTTATGCTGATTCGGCTCTCTATTCTTCCAACTATCAAATAAATGTTGAACATTTGATAACTTCTATACCGACACAGTTCAAAGGAAAATTTTATTTAACATTGAACAAAAATAATGTTAATATTTGGAGCATTTCACTTTGTGAAGATTTTGAAACCAGCAAGGATTCAAGTTTTAGTGATTGCAAAGGAGCTTTCATAAATTAATGAAAATCCAAATAATTTTTATTTGCACAGTATTTCTATCCTGCGTTAATCCATTTGCTCCGCGATTAGATTTAAATGATTTCGGAAGTTCTTCAATTTTAAGTGATCAGAAAACTGTTGAAGGATTGTTACATAATTTCCGGCAATCATATTTATTCAAAGATACAACTGTTTACGGAAAGTTGTTCTCCCCCGATTTTATATTCATATTCCGTGATTATGAAAAAAACACAGATGTATTTTGGTCTCGCGATGAAGAGATGAGAACAACTTATGGATTATTTCAAAACTCACAACGATTTGATCTAACTTGGAATCAAACAATTTCTTCTCACGAGGATTCTCTTTTAATGCAATTAACAAAAAGCTTTAATTTGACTGTAACTTTTAATCCAAGTGATGTTATAAGAATTAATGGTTATGCAAATTTTACTTTAGCTCGGAATTCGATGGATGGCGAATGGCATATTTTGCGTTGGAGAGATGAGTCTAATTTTTAAAATAAAATGAATTTAAAATATCTATTAAAAGAAAGTTTAAACGGTTTTCAAAAAGCACAATTATCTGTTGTTGCTTCTATTTTCAGCATAGCTTTGGCTTTGGTTTTAATTGGTGGATATATTATTGCACAAACTAATTTAAATAATCTTGTTTCAACATTACGAAACAAAGTTGAATTAGAAGTTTTTTTAAATAATTCGGAAACGGAATATAAATTAATTAAAACATCTATTATAAATATAGATGGAGTTAGTTCTGCAATTTTTATTTCTAAGAAAGAAGCTGCTGATATTTTTAAAAAGGAATTTGGTGAAGATATAAATACTGTTTTAGAATTTAATCCTTTGCCGGCATCATTCAGAGTGACACTAGAAAGAGAATTCAAAGAATCCAATAAGACAGCTATAATAGCTTCTAAAATAAAATTAATTCCAGGAGTTGATGATGTTGTTTACAGAAAAAAACTTCTCGAATTTATTGACAGTCGTTCAAAATTTTTAACTTCTGTAAGCTTGGGAGTTGGTGGAATGTTATTACTTGTTAGTTTTGGTTTCGTTGTAAATACAATCCGACTTGCTATTGCCGGTAAACGTAAAGCAATTGAAACTATGAGACTCGTTGGTGCAACAAATTCTTTTATTCGACTCCCATTTATTATTGAAGGAATATTTCAAGGAATTATTGGCAGTACAGTTGCTCTCGGAATTATTATTCTATGCTTTTATATTTTTTCAAAGTTTATAAGCAGCGAAATAAGTAATATTATTTTTCTGCCAACAACTTTTGTAACACTTATTCTTGGATTGGGAATTTTCCTCGGTTGGTTTGGAAGTTACTTTGGGGTTCGTCGATTTCTAAAATAAATATTTTATAAAGTAGCTTTAATAAAATATTTATTTAATCTGGCAATATTTGTAATCGATATTTCTTTCGGGCATTCAGCTTCGCATGCATAAGTATTTGTGCAAGAGCCAAACATTTCTTCATCCATTGCAGCAACTAATTTTTTTACACGCTCTTTATTTTCTATTTTCCCTTGAGGAAGTAAACCGAGATGCGAAACTTTTGCGGAGACAAACAACATTGCAGAACTATTCGGACAAGCAGCGACACAAGCACCGCAACCAATACAAGCAGCTGCATCCATTGCCGTTTCCGAATCTTCCTTTTTAACAGGAATTGCATTTCCATCAGGAATTCCACCAGTTTTGGCTGAAATATATCCACCCTTTTGAAGAATTCTGTCAAACGCAGAACGATCAACAACTAAATCTTTTAATACCGGAAATGCCTTCGCTCTGAAAGGTTCAATTACAATTTTATCTCCATCTTTAAATGATCGCATATGAAGTTGACAAGTTGCAACTCCAGCACCGGGACCGTGAGCAAATCCATTTATCATCATTCCACAACTTCCGCAAATTCCTTCTCTGCAATCGTGATCAAACGAAATTGTATCTTCTCCTTTGTGAACAAGTTTTTCATTCAACACATCGAGCATTTCCAAAAACGACATGTGCTCGCTCACATTATCAACGTCATAATTGATAAATTTACCTTTTGAATTATTATTTACTTGTCGCCAAATTTTTAAATGAAGTTTCATTATTTATAACTTCTTTGTGTTAATGATACACTTTCAAATTCTAATTTTTCTTTATGCAATTTTTCTTTTTTATTTGTTCCTTGATATTCCCAAGCAGCAGAATAAATAAATTTTTTATCATCTCGTTTTGCTTCACCATTAAATTGATGTTCTTCTCTAAAATGTCCGCCACAAGATTCTTCTCTATTAAGTGCATCAGTAGCAATTAATTTTCCAAGTTCAATAAAATCTGCAACACGTTGAGCTTTTTCAAGTTGCATGTTTATATTATCTCCTCTTCCAACAACTTTAACATTATTCCAAAATTCTTCTCTTAATTCTGAAATTTTATTAATTGCTTCTTGTAATCCTTTTTTATTTCTTGCCATTCCAACATTATTCCACATAATTTTTCCTAATGTTTCGTGGAATTCATAAACAGTTATTTTTCCATTTATTGAAAGTAATTTCGAAATTGTTTGCTCAACTTCTTTTTCAACTTTTGTAACTGAAGTATTATCGATAGAAAGTTTATCAAATTTTTCAGTAGCCAGATAATTACTAATTGTGTAAGGTGCGATAAAATATCCGTCCGCTAATCCTTGCATTAAAGCACTTGCACCTAATCTATTTGCACCGTGATCAGAAAAATTTGCTTCACCAAGTACAAATAATCCAGGAATTGTGCCCATTAAATTATAATCAACCCATAATCCGCCCATTGTATAATGCACTGCAGGATAAATTCGCATTGGAACTTTGTAAGGATTTTCGGAAGTAATTTGTTTGTACATATCGAAAAGGTTGCCATATTTTTCAGCAATTGCATCTTTTCCAAGCCGATTAATTGCATTTTCGAAATCTAAATAGACAGACATTTTTGAAGTGCCAACACCAAATCCATTGTCGCAAATTTCTTTTGCACGTCGCGAAGCAATATCACGCGGAACTAAATTTCCGAATGAAGGATATAATCTTTCGAGATAATAATCTCTTTCACTTTCCGGAATTTCATTTGGCTTTCGATTATCATCTTTCTTTTTTGGAACCCAAATTCTGCCATCGTTACGCAAACTTTCGCTCATTAAAGTTAACTTCGATTGATAATCTCCACTAACAGGAATGCAAGTTGGATGTATCTGTGTGTAACAAGGATTCGCAAATAAGGCACCACGTTTATGTGCGCGCCAAATTGCAGTTGCGTTACTCGCTTTTGCATTTGTTGAAAGATGATAAACATTTCCATATCCACCGGTTGCAAGTACAACTGCATCAGCAATATATTTTTCCAATTTACCAGTTACAAGATTCCTCGCAATTATTCCCCGCGCTTTTCCATTATGCAAAACAAGATCAAGCATTTCTCTACGTTGATAAAATGTAACTTTCTTTTCATCAATTTGTCGTAGTAACGCCTGGTAAGATCCCAATAATAATTGTTGTCCAGTTTGTCCACGAGCATAAAATGTTCTCGAAACTTGTGCGCCACCGAAAGATCTGTTATCGAGATAACCTGCGTAATCTCTTGCAAAAGGAACTCCTTGCGCAACACATTGATCAATTATCGAACCACTGACTTCCGCTAAACGATAAACATTTGATTCTCGTGCGCGATAATCTCCCCCTTTAATTGTATCGTAAAATAATCTTCGAATACTATCACCGTCATTTGCGTAATTTTTTGGTGCATTAATTCCACCTTGCGCAGCAATACTATGCGCTCTTCGTGGTGATTCGTGATAACTGAAAGAATGTACATTGTATCCAAGTTCAGCAAGTGATGCTGCTGCAGAAGCTCCGGCTAATCCTGTTCCAACTACAATAATATTATATTTTCTTCTGTTAGCTGGAATAACAAGTTTAAGATTAAATTTGTGGTTCGTCCATTTTTTTTCTAACGGTCCTTCCGGAATATTTGAATTTAGATTAATCATTTTCTAAAAAGAAAATAAATTGGCATTGATGCAAATAGAAGTGGAATGATAAACCAGAAAATAAATGAAACTAAATTTAATATTAATAAATATTTTTTATTTCTTAAGCCGAGAGTTTGAAATGCAGATTGAAATCCATGTTTCAAATGATATGAAAGAAGTAACATCGATAAAACATAGAACCAACTGTAATAATTATTTTGGAAAGAAACTTTTACTAATTCGAATATAGAAGGTGCACCTAAAAAACGACCTTCAAACCAAAATGTTCTTAAGTGAACTACTAAAAATATTAAAACGAATACAGCTGTAAGTCGAATAATTCGAGATTCAAAATTTGCATTTTCTGAGAGTTTATATTTTTTATATCCAATTGGTCTCAATTTTCTATTTTGATTCCAAAGATGAAGTCCGAGATAAATGTGTAAAGCGAAACCGAAGAAAAGCCCTATTTCTATTGAGCGAATAAATATATTGGTCGACATTAACTGCGAATATAATTCGAACGCTTCCCCATTATCGTTCTTAAAAAGTAATAAATTTCCCGCCACATGAACAACCAAAAATGAACATAAAAATAAGCCAGTTAAGCTCATCAATATTTTTTTACCAACTGATGATGTTAAATAGGAATTAAAAATATTCATTTCAGAAATTTTATCATTACAAAAATAACTGAAAATCTTTGCTGTTACAAGATTATTAGTATTAATATTATTTTTTGGTGGAGATATAAACACCTCTCCAATCATCGCCGGGAGGATTTTCTATATAATCTTTTGCACGCTTGATATACATTTTTGAGGCTTTTTCATCCTCTCTTAATTGTAAAGCATCTTCCCAAATTGAAATCGCACTTTTCCATTCTCGTTTTTTATACTGAGCTAATGCATTTGAATATACTTCTCTGAATTTCATAATTTTATCATCTGTTGGATCAGAAGTGAGCGCCATCAATTCGTAAATACGAACGGGTTCTGTCTTTCCGACTACAACAACAAGATCGAGCTCACGCGTAATAACACGTTCAGCAACTCTTGCATGCGTAAATTCTGTAATGCAAATATAAGTTCCGTATTCTTTATTTACTCCTTCAACTCGCGAACCAAGATTTATTGCATCACCCATAACTGTATAATTAAATTTATTTGTTGAACCAACATTTCCAACAATAACTTTTCCGGTATTTAAACCAACACGTTGTAAAATTAATGGCCAACCTTTTTCAGTCCAATATGGATGAAGTGTTTTAAGTTTGCGCTGCATTAACAAAGTTGTTTCGCAAGCATTATATGCATGATCTGGATCGTTTAACGGCGCGCCCCAAAATGCCATAATTGCATCACCAATATATTTATCTAAAGTTCCACCTTTTTCCAAAATAATATTCGTCATGTCAGTTAAATATTCATTAATCAAAGTAACTGTATTCTGCGGTCCCAATTTTTCGGCAATTGTTGTTGAACCTTCAATGTCAGAAAATAGAACTGTAACTTCTTTTTCTTCACCACCAAGTTTCAACATTTCAGGATTGTTAATTAATTTTTCTACAACTGATGCGTCAACATATTTTGTGAACATGTTTTTAATTTCGGATTTCTGTTTTCCTTCTGTAATAGAAATATATCCGACAGCAGTTGCGTAAGTTAAAAAGAAAGAAATTATTGCCTGAGGAAAACTAATTATTAATCCAGTAATTTGAAATATTTCATTTACTACAAAGAAATATGAAGTTATTAGAAGTACAAAATATAAACTGCTCCAACGAAGTGAAACGAGCAATGATAATACTCCAATTGATAATGCTAAATTTAGCGTTAACCAAAGCTCAGATTGTAATTTTGGAAATGTTATAAAATGCTTTGTTACAATTTGATCATAAACATTAGCATGAATATAGCAATTTGGCGATTTTTCAGAAATCGGAGTTGGACCGAGATCCCCAATTGAACGAGCTGTTGGACCAACTATTACTGATGCATTTTGGAATATTGAAAGTGTAGTTGTATCTCCTCTTGCGAAAGCATCGAGTACATCATACATCGAAATTTCTTTGAAAAATTTTGTTTCTCCAACATAATCAATTGAAAGCATTCCATGTTTATCTAATGGAATTTCAATTCCAATTCCTTTTACCATTAAACCATTATCAGTTTCCTTAACAATAAGTTTTTTACTATCAACATTTAATGAATACAAAGCTATCGCTGCTCCTAATGATGGATAATAATCTCCACCATATTCTATAAAGAATGGAACTTTACGAGTTATTCCATCAATTGAATCCGGCGCCATTGCAACGTGTGCAACTCCAGCAGAAAGTCTTGCCAAAGAATCAAATGGTCTTTCATCAACAAAAGAACTTTGCGGGAAATAATGAAAATTATCTCCTTTCGGAATTCCATGTGGATGTAAAAATGGATACGCTTCCCAAATTATTTCTGTTGAGTCCAATTCGGTATCATCAGATGGAATGAATGGACCAATTGCATGAATAACATTGTTAGCCATATTTGAGAATTTGAGAAATTGTTCCTGTTCGTAATCTGATGCTTCATTCGATCTTACACGAGGGAAAAAATAATCTACACCAATTACTCTTGCGCCATAACTTTGCATGATTGCAAATAGCGCACCAAATTTATCTCTCGGAATTGGATAGAGTAGTTCATTAAGAGTTGCTTCATCAATTATAACAACAACTAAATTGTCGGTATGCTCACGTACTCCACGAACATTTAAATAAGTGTCGTAGGCTTTTCTATCAAGCGTAAGAAAAATATTTGAACCAAATAACTTATCCATTGCGCTTGTGTGAAAGAGCGAGAATGTTGCTCCAACACAAACTGACGCAATTACTACACCAACTAAAATTTTTACTATCTTCTTCTTAGTGCGCGATGTCATTCAATCCTTTATTGAATAATATAAATTTTTATATTTCCTTCCAATATAGAAAATCTTTTATATTACCTAATGCAGTTGGATCGATTCCTCGACGACCTCCAAAAATAAACTTATTTTCACCTTTTCTAATTGCTTTTCCGTTTGCTTTTGAATCTTTCTTTGCATTTACATCTTGAAGCGCTGAAGATAATAGGTTTTTTAATTCTCCTTTATCCACAGCTTGAGTTTTTTCAGCAGCACGTGTTTGTCCCATTTCAGCCACAATATTATCAATTCCTAATTTTGTAAATGCTTCTTCTTTAGATGGAAATTTTTTCACAGCTGTTGCAAATGATTCAACAGTTTCTGCAGGATTACCACCTAAAAATTGTAACAATCCGAAATTTAAATTTATTCCACCATCTTTTGTATCCGATTTCAATGCTGCGGTATAATTATTATATGCGTTTGCAGAATCACCTTTCAATAAATAAATATTGGCACGATTATTTGTTGAAGTTGCGGAACTATATTTCTTGATAACTTCAAGAGCTTCATCGAATCGTCCGGCATTTGCTAAAAGTTGTGAAGCTTTTTGTGCGGATTTTTCAGTTCCATCAACTTTATATGCAGCAACTCTTGCTTCAACTTGTTCTTTGTAATTAGTAATTACATTTATTAATTCTTCATTCAAAAGTGAAGCAATTTTTTCTGCAGATGGAGGTTCACTTGTTTTTACATTCGATGCTAAATTTGAAGGTGGAAATTTTTCCCATGATTTTCTGACATCAATCATATCTAACTTTCCATTTGCATCAACAGTTTTATAATATCCTTCAGCTCCCATCGACCATGCTTGTGTAAATGGTTTTCCAATAATAGTTGTCTCAAGTGGAATCCAAACAGTATTATCTTTTACGATATATTCTCTTTCATTTAAACTTACACGCGATGCATTTTTAGCATTTACTCCTGTATCAAACATTATAAAAACGTGGTCTGATGTTCCAATTAAAAAAGTTCTGATTCCAATATTTTCTAAACATGAAGCAAGCAGAACAGAACTATCATCACAATCACCAGCTTTGTTCGCCAATGTTTCTCTTGGAAATTGAATATCATCTAAAACATCACCTTCGGCAACTCTCCATGGATCAACTACATAATTTATTTGAAATGCACGAATTGCATCCCAAACTGCCATTGCATTCATAAGATTACGCGGTGCGTCAGGATATGCTGTTTTATCTGGTTTAACATTTCCGATAACAAAACGTGAGAAATTTTTTACTGCTTCGTCATTCGGTGTGATGAATGCGCCAATTGCATCTGGTCTGTTCCATGAAACCGAATTGCGACTATAAATTGTAGTTGTCTTTGTTATGCTGCGACTTTTTTCCTGACCATCAACAACAAATGTAATTTTTCCTAGAACTTGTGCAGCAATATTATCTTTTACATCTTGCAAAACTGTATTATCCAATGTTGCTTTAACAGGAATTTCTTTTTTCTCTTTCGCTTTTAAAAGTGGAATAACTTCTTCGGAAGCAAGTTGCATATATTTTGGAACCATCACAGAAACTTTTACATTCTTAATATCGTTCTTGCCGGTATTTTCAATTATCATATTTCCAATTGGATTAAATGCATAATAATTAAATTGTGCAGGAAAAATATTTTCTACTTTGAATTCCAAAATTTCAAGTTCACTTGGAATATATGCAGAAACTTTTTTTACACCTTTTGTATCTGTTGAAACATCCAATCTACTGCCGGTAAATCCAACAACTTTATATTCTCCTAAAGAAGTGAATTGAGCTCGTAAATCATCAATCGTTCCCTTTACGGTTAAATCGAGCATTGCAATATCTCCTTCGATGTATCGAACTTTTAATTTTTGAATCATTGGAATTTTAGTTGGTAATTTTTTCTCTTCTTCAAGAAGTGAAGCATCATTTACGCCGAGCAATGCCAATTGAATAACGATTGGTTTATCACGCATATCTTTCAGCTTCTTATCAATTTTAGTAACAACATCAGTTGCTAATTTTTTTCCGAGGTCTTCTAAAGATTTAGAAGCGGAACGAGATTTAGATTGATCTTTAGCTTTTGCATCAGCACTTGAAACTGCAAGAATTTCTCCAACATCAGTGAGAATTATTTTAACAGAACCATCTGCCGTATAATCTGCATATTTAGTTCCGTAAACTTCAATATCTCCACCAAAGTTTGCTTGTACACCACCGGTAATAATTATTTCTGCGCCAAATCTTTTTCCAAGAGCTTTTGCTTTTGCAGGATTTGTAAGATCGAGTGAAAGGTCTCTCGCTAAAATTTCACCGAACTGGGCCTTATCGACTAATCGAAATCCCCTTTCGAGCAAAGCCTCTTCGATTTTACCAACAACCTTCTTTGCCGAAGTTGATTGGTCATCAATCTTTTCGTCTACTACAACCATAACTCGAGGCAATTCAATATCTTGCCCAACAAGTATTGTAATGAACGAAAAGAAAAATATTATTGCATGTAAAATAATTTTTTTCATGATTTACTCCTTCTTATTTTAATTTTGAGATTATTGTTTTCAATTGTTGTACTTTTTCTTTTGCCGGTAAATAATTTGGTGATTTTGATAATGCTTCCTGATAAAGTTTTAATGATTTTTGGTATCCATCTTTTGCTTTTGCAACGTTGCCTGATTTTTCTTTATAACGAGAATCATCTTCTAAAGCGATTGCTTCTGCAAATGCAATATAACCATCAAAATTTCCTTCGAGTTCAGTTTCAAGATAATCTTCTTCTTCAGAAGTTAATTTTACTTTTAAGTTTTCAGCTACATTTTTTGCGATCGAACGCAGTAAAGTTACAAACTGGCTAAGTTCACCAGTTGCTTCTTCAGCATTTAAAGTTTCTCCAGTTTCGGTACGAACTATTCGAACATCAATTCTAATTTCATCATCATCCGATTTTGTAAATGCACCGAACATCATAACTTTTGCGCCAAGTAATTTCCCAATTTTTTGTGTTGAGGATTCTTCAAGTATTCCTGTTTCTTGTAAATTCATTTCGTCTATAATACTTTTAATTCTATTTCGCTCAACAAGTTTGAGACCTTTTATTTTTACCATTTCGGAATACATCATATCTGCAAGACCTTTACTTAAAGGTTGCATTTTTTCACGATCGAGCAGGCAATTATTTTCAAAATATAAAATTGCCATTGTCTGTGGTTGTTTATCTTGTGCAAATAGAATTACTGTAAAAAGTAACGTTACAAAAATTTTACAAGTCCGTCTTAAAATGTTTTTCATATTTATTATTTAGTTTTCAAAATAAATTAAAGTGAAATTTTTACTCCTAGTCCAAATTCGAATCCATCTGCATCATATTCTTTTCCTTCGATAACTAATTTACCACTTCCTTTTTTAGTTGCCAACATAAGCACAAGCCAATCTGTTATTGGCGCATTTACATCAACACCAAATGACGCCATATCTACATTGCCTGTTTCCATAATTTTATCTCCAAGTGGAAATTGATCGGCTGTATGATATTTATATTCAAAATTTCCATTTAAGGTAAACCAATTTAAAACAGGAACTGTTAACACATATTGAAATTCAAATTGTTTGGCGCTTGGATATTTATTTGGCGTGCTTAACGAATCTGAAGAAAAAATTGTGTTCTTTAATCTATATCTTCCTCTTAAAAGTGCAACATTTGTTGTTGGACCAAATTTTTGAGAAAGTAAAATGAGTGCATTAAATCTTGGACCAACTTGAAATGTTTTTTGATTATTAATTTGATCGGGCAAATAATATGAAAATGTAAGATCGCTAGAAAATCTCTGTTCTTTATTTGCTGAAGTATAATCAATTCCACTATTCATCGAAAAATCTTCGCCCGGATTATATTCAACATTCGGAAAAGTAGTATTACTTCCTTCTATATTCTCAATTGCAATCGGTTCAAAAATTCCTTTATAAGTTCCGGACATTCCAAATCCTAAAACTATTCTTCGTGAATATGAATATGCATAAGCTAATCCCAAATTTGCGTTGAATCCTTGTCCAGCAATTGGAACTCGAAAATTTAATCCCGCTTGAGAAATCATTCGTGAAACTTTAAATTGATCTGATGTTAATTTTTTTTGTCCAGTTGGGAAACTTAAACCGCCATTAATCCATAATTTATCTCCCGGAACAACATACGACATTGCTAATTTTGTATCCGACAACCCTTTCATTTCATATTTATCATTTTCCAAAGTTGTAATATTTCCAGAAGTATCAGTAACAACTTGCGGAACATCATTTGAAGAAGATGCTACAGAACCGGTAATTGTTAATAACATTCTAGTTGTAATTGGAATTGATGTTGAGAATGGAGTTGAAGTTTGCGCTACAGTTATTTTTGTACTTGCTGAATCTGCTAAGTTCCATTCTTGTGAGACAAAAGATAAATTAATTCCACGAACATTTTTAAATAACAAACGTTCGTCGTATTTGGGCCCTTTTAATTGTGATTCAACCATATTTATATTCATGCTTGCTAATACAAGAATAATATAAAATGATTTGAAATTTTTTAGTGTTATCATCGACACAATTTTACTTTATTAACAACATTTTCTTAGTTGCAAGATAATTGCCTGTTTTTATTCGATAAAAATAGATCCCGGCACTTACATTTAATCCGAATTCATCTTTTCCATTCCAATTAATACTGTAAGTTCCAATTTTCTGATGTTGACTAACTAATCCTTTTACTTTTTGTCCAAGAGTGTTATAAATTACAATTTCAACATCACCACTATACGAAAGTGAATATTGAATTGAAGTTTGCGGATTGAATGGATTTGGATAATTTTGTTTTAAAGTATAATCTGGAGGAATCAAAGGAACACCTTCAGAATTTTGGCTTATAAAAGATTCTCTTCCAATTAATATTCTGAAATTTCTTGTTAGCTGATTTTTTCTAAAAATAAAGTTATAAGTTGAATTTGAAATATTATAAATACGTTCTTCGGTTTTATCCAAAAGCATAACTTTAAAACCATCGGGAAGTTCTTTCTCAATTTCGTAAACTAATTTTGTTTCGAGCGAATGCAAATTACTTGAAACTTCAAAATCCCAATAATCACCCTCTTCGGAAATTGGTCTGAAGTCGGAAGAATAAAGTCCCGGATTTTCTTTCCAATTATTTTTTCGGAAAGCTAATTGCAGATAATTTGTTGGAGCAATCGGTGGTTCTGAAAAATCAAATTCATCTTTTGCAATTTTTGCTTCGGGATGCATCCCAATAAAATTATCTTCATCAGTTGCAACTAATGAAAGTGCACGCAATTTTAAACTCCATTTAGAACTTGAGATAGAATTACCCGGATCCATTTTTCCTGTTCCACTAATTTTTGCGGGATTAATTAAAACTGTTAATATTCGAGTTGAAGTATTTTTTACCCAATATCCTTCAAATGGAAGTAAGTTAGTTGTAACAGCTTCGTATCTTGTTTTATTCCATCGCCAAAGTTTATTTTCAATTCCTGAATCCCGTTTTGAGTTTTCCCAACTAACTGTATATGGGAATGGATTTCCAATTAAATTATAACCTGGATAAAGTTTTATTTCGTGATAACCTGTTGAAGAAGTTAAAGTTGCATTTCCAAGATTCAAAGATTTATCCCCTTTTGTAATTAGCCAATATCCTTCGCCTCTTTTAAAAGTTGTAAATGCCGGATTTGGGAATTCTACAAAAACTTGTTTTTCAGATTCCCACTTCCACAATCTCCAATTAATTGGATTTATAGAACCGAGATCTTTTAAAACTTGAGTGATATTAAAACTATTCAAGTCAAATGGAATTGTTAAAAGTAAATATCGTTCACTTAAAGTTTGTTGCGGAAGTTTGACTTCGTAGTTCTGTTTTGAAGAAAAAATATTTAACGCAAAAGTAAGATTAGATTTTGCAAACAAACCACTCATAATATTTCCAGTAGTTGTTACATTATTTAATTTCTTTTCACTCCAAATATCCATATCGCCTAAAACCAATATTGTTCCTTTACCAACTTGTGAAATAGCAATTAAAGTTGGTCGCAACGAATCGGGTTTGTTTGTCACAGAATTAATTGAAAATGTTGAAGCTTCACCTCTCAGAAAAATATTTGCTTTTCCTTCTTGAGCTAAAATATTTGTACTTCCAAATAAAACTAAAGTGTCAACATTGTTAAGAAACGGATGAGCTTTATTTGCAAATTGTCTTGCAACTATATTTAATGGATTTCCCTGAAATGCTAAAACCGAATCAACAATATATCTATCCGTTTGAATTAAAAGCCCGGTGCTATCTTTGTAATCTTCTTTCCATCTGAAATTTGTAAGAATTTCATTTAAATATTTATTCCCTTCATTTGAAGATTGATCGGCAAGTAAAATAAGAAATCCACCTCCCATCACATATCTTATAATTGAGAGAATTTCACGTTGATCATATTTCGATTTTGGAGAAGGTAAAATAATTGCATCAAATCCTGTTGTATCAAAACTACTTTGGTTTGAAGTTACAGACATTCCACTTTCGCCGAGAGATTTAATTAAGCCATTAAAATATTTTGGAACTGTTAATCCGGTATCAGAAAAACTTAATCCATGCAAAGAGTCGATAAGTATTTTTTTAGGAATAATTGTTTTAGCAATTCCTTTTCCATTTAATAAAAGTTGAATTGAACTATTCTCAGGATCGTTGGTTGTAAAATAAATATTCGAAGATAAAATTCCTGAAGTTAATGGTTGATATATAATTGATTGAACTCCCGTTGTGTTTGGTTTAATAGTTAATAGTTGATTCTTCTTTCCAAAATAATCTTTTGCATTATCCAATGAATCAATTCTAACTGTTAAATCTTGTGAACCGACATTTTTAAATGTGAGACTAATATTTTTAGATTCACCAACCGACAATGAACCGACATCAATATTTTTGTTTGGAATTAGAATAGCAGGATCTTTCGAATAATATTCTGTATAAACTCCACCCTTTGTTGCTAAATAAAATAAAAATTTATCAACTAATGAAGCACTAACTCTACTTACTAATGAATGCGTTGAGTCTGAAGTTGTCGGTATCCAACTTAGTCCTGCATTATCGCTGAAATATGTTTTGTTATAGCTTGAAGCAAATAAATTATTTGGTTTTGTTTTGTGTAAAAGAAGTGAGTTAATATCCAGATCCACAGAAACCCAATTTTGTAAATCTGCAGTTTTATACATAAACTCTGGTTTGTCACCATCTGTTTTACGCGCAACATAAATTAACGAATCTAAAGCGGGATGAGTGAAAATTCTAAAAGCATAAACATTATTTCCGGAATTATTTGTTAATGGTAAAGTACCTGTAATATTTTTCCAGTTCGTTCCTAAATCAGAAGTTCGCCAAATACCATTACTACTGAGCAAAATTGTATTATCTAATTTTGAATGGAATACTACAGTGCCATTTAATAATTTTGTTGAAGCTGTACTTGGCATATTAAGTCGTTGCCAACTCACTCCATAATCAAGTGAATATTGCGTTTCAGTTCTCGAACTATGAACAATTATATTTTTTGAATTTCTTTTAGAAAGAGATAACTGTCCATTGAAATCATTATTTGTATTTTCACTATTAACAGATGAAATCGAAATTTTATTCCATTTTTCTCCGGCATTTGTAGATTTATAAAAATTTAATCTATTAACAGAATAAAGTAGAGATGAGTTTGTTGGATCGATTTCAAAATTATTTACAAATGGATCTTCAATTCCATTATTTATACTACTCCACGAAACTCCAAAATCAATCGAGCGATACATCCCTCCTCCCATTGAAGAAATAAATAATGTATCTCCATATTTTGAAGAAGCTATTTTAGAAGTTTCAACAAACTTCAAATTAAAGTTTTTTCTTTCCCAACTACTTCCTTTATTTGCACTGTAATAAATTCCATCTGAAGTTCCCAAAAAAACTGTTGTCGGAATATTTTGTGGAATGAAAAAACATTGATTATAAATTACTCGTTGAAATTTAGCTTCCCAAGATTGAGAAAAATTTTCTTTTGAAATAGCTGCACTGTGAAATCCACTTGAGCTTGGATATGTGTTCAACAAATTTGAAGAAGGAATAGTAACCATAAACATACTATTCGGACCTCGAAGATCAGTTGGATCATCAGAAATAATTAAAAGTTGTTTTACAACACTATCACTTTGTTCCAATCCATGTTTTAGAGGAAGCCAACTTCCACCACGAGCTAAAGAAAAATATGCGCCATCATCAGTTCCAATAATTACAGAATTTGGAAAGTTTGCATCTTGAGATAATAATAAACTGTTAATTCTTTTTCTGGAATGAAAATTTGGCAAATGTGAATGGTTACTATTCATCTCAATCCAACTTGTTCCTTTATTGTTAGATTGAAAAACCCCTGATCCAAAAGTTCCAATATAAACTAAAGAATCATTCACAGGATCAATTGCGATTGAAGTAACATTTTTAGCTTCGATGGAAAGTCCAGTGTTACTAAACTGCCAATTTTCTCCACCATCAAAAGAACGAGCAAATCCTGAAGTATCTAATCGATTAGCTCCAGCAAAAATTATATTTGCATTTTTAGATGAAATGGCAATTGAATTTATTTTGCCGATAAGTCTTGTCGAAATCCAATTTTTTCCACCATTAATACTTTTCCATAATCCAGTATTAGTTGCAGCAAAAACTATTTTCGAATTTGTAGGATTAAATGCAAAACTATGAATAAATCCATCTTTCAAATCGGATTGCGTCCAAAGATTCCCACTTGTTGAAGAATAAAATATTCCTTTATCTTTTACACCAATTAAAATATTATCTGCGTTTGAAGTTCCATTGATCGCTGTAATATTTCCACCAGATGGACCGATAAATTGAAGTGTGCCTTGTTGTGCAAATAGTGAAATTGAAATTACAAAAATAAATAGAATATTTAATTTCAATAATTTCATTATAGTGGCGGTCTTGGTGGTGCTGGTAACGGATTTGTTAAAACCGATGGTGGGCCTTGAGTTGAACCAGGAGTTGATGTAAATCCACTTGAAGCATTTCCTTGTGAAGTATTTGCACGATCACTTACACTATTCAACACATCTTTTGTTGAAGCACTATTTGGTGGTGGTGGTGGAGTTGTTGTAGAAATTCCTGAACCTCTTCCACTGGAAGATCGAGTTGATGTAGTTGATGAACTTGAAGTTGAAATAATATTTGAAGTTTGTTTCGCAGAAGATAAATTTGCACCTGCTTGAGAAAATTTTGGATCAGCTTGAACAGCAGCAGTATAAGATACAATCGCTTGGTTATACATTCCTTTATCTTCGAAATCAATTCCTTGTGAGAATTGTAAAAATGCAAACATATTTTCAGTTGGGATTGTAAGTATTGCTTCTCTTTCAGAATCGGAAATTTTAATATTTAATTCTTCAATTATTTTAAAGACAAGTTCTTTTTGTAAACGGAAAAATCCGGTTGTCTTTCCTGAGATGTCTGTAGTTCCAATTAAACTTCCGGTTCGAGTTTGCGCAATTAGTGCATCAATTCTAACTTCATCATTTGATAAATCAAAATAAGATCCTTTCACTAATTTAGAAGCGCCGAGTAATTTACCAATTCTCGGAGCAGTTGCGTCATCAACTAAACCTGTTTCTCCAAAATTCATTTCTTCAACTAATTTTTGTAGTCGAACTCGTTCAACTACTTTTAATGCTTTTACTTTTGAAAGATCTGTAATTGTCATTTCGGCGAGACCTTTTTGAAGTGGATCTAATTCTTTCTTTCCACTTTTATTTTCAAAATTTAACACTGCAATTGTGTTAAGTGGAATTCTATCTACATCAAGCATCGATTCTTCGAGTAATGCTTTTTTAGCATCCATTTCCATCTGGCTTTTGTGGAGAAGTTTCATTCGTGCCTCAACATGTTCACGATATTCTCCAAAAATTGTCATCTCATTATAACGTCTGTAAAATTGTATTGCTTGCGGATATTCAATTACTGCTTCATAACTAGCAGCGAGATAATAAATATTCTGATCATCTTCAGGATCCATTTTATAAACTCGTTCAAAGTAAGGGAGAGCTGTGGAGTAATATTTTTTGTTATAAAGTGCAACTCCCATAAACTTTACAATCTGCGGATCTCCGGAATTTTTTATGAGAGATTCTCGCAATTCGCTGATAACTTCATCGTTCTTTCCTTCATCAAGTTTTTGTGAAAGAACATCATAAATTGTAGGAGCACATCCTGCAATAAATAATGAAGTAGAAATTAGAATTATTTGCCAGCTTATATTTAACTTTTTGCTCATTTTTACATGTGCATATTGCTCAATTTTTGTATACAAATCAAGGTACGTTCTTATTCATGTAATCTATATCACAGATAAAAATCGTAAGTACTTAAATAAAAAAAGGCAACAATTACAATATTGTTACCTTTAATTCAAATATTTAGAATTTTAAAAAGATTTATTTTTTTTCTGACTTGACTAAGTTAAGTTGATAATAATTTTTTCGATTTGATGATTATATTTTCAGCAGTAAATCCAAATTCTTTCATTATAATTTCTCCCGGCGCTGAAGCTCCAAAATGATCTAATGTTATCATTTGTTCTTTTGAAGAAACATATTTATACCAACATTGCGACGATCCCGCTTCGATTACAATTCTCTTTTTAATATTTGAAGGTAAAACAGATTCACGATAAACTTCATCTTGCTCTTCAAATAATTCAATCGATGGCATTGCGACAACTCGGATTTTATAATTCTCATTCGACAATACTTCAAATGCTTTTATTGTAATTCCAACTTCAGAGCCAGTTGCAATTAAAATTAATTCCGGTTGAGAATTATTTTCAGCAAGAATATATCCACCACGATATAAATTTTTTTGTGAGGAATATTTTGTTCTATCAATAAAATTAGTTTTTTGTCGAGTAAGAATTAATGCGACTGGACCATTTTTATAATTCAATGCGAAACTCCACGCTTCAACAGTTTCATTTGCATCAGAGGGTCTCAAAACTTTGAGATTTGGAATTGCACGCAAACTTGTTAACTGTTCAACTGGTTGATGAGTCGGACCATCTTCTCCGAGTGCAAAACTATCGTGAGTAAAAATATAAATTACTTTTAATCCCATTAAAGCTGCCAACCGAATTGCAGGACGCATATAATCTGAAAAAATTAAAAATGTACCACAATATGGAATCATACCATTTGTTAAAGCGATACCATTACAAATTGAACCCATTGCATGTTCACGCACACCGAATCTTAAATATCTTCCTCCATAATTATTCGATTGAAAATTTTCAGAACTTTTTGGTTTCGTATTATTCGACGGAGTTAAATCTGCGGAACCACCAATTAACGTTGGGAAGTGCGAATAAATTGCATCCAATACTTTTCCGGACGCTTCACGAGTTGCAATATTTCCATTTTCAGCAGTAAAAATTGGAAGTGATTTTTCCCATTCGTTATTTTTTGTTGGATTCAAAATTTGTTTTAATTCAGAATATTCAGTTGGATATTTTTCAGAATAATTTTGAAGAAGTATTTTCCAGCTTTCTTTTTTTATTTTTCCTTCTGAAGATAATTTATTAAAAATATCATAAACTTCATTTGGGACATCAAAATATTTTTCAGGGTTACTGCCATAAAATTGTTTTGTCAATTTGATTTCATCTTCACCAAGTGGCGAGCCATGTGCATCTGCAGAATCTTGTTTATTTGGACTGCCAAATCCAATGTGTGTGCGAATTTGAATTATTGAAGGGCGATCTTTTACATTTTTTGCATTTTCAATTGCTAAACTAATTTTATCAATATCATTGCCATCATCAACTCTTTGTGTGTGCCAACCATACGATGTAAATCTTGCTGCAACATTTTCAGAAAATGAAAGATTTGTATCTCCATCGATACTAATGTGGTTATCATCATATAAATAAATTATATTTCCCAATTTTAAATGACCGCCAAGTGAAGCTGCTTCGGATGAAACACCTTCCATTAAATCGCCATCACTTACAATTCCATAAATATTGTAATCAAAAATTGGAAAATTATTTTTATTATATTTTACTGAAAGAAATTTTTGTGCAATTGCCATTCCAACACCATTTGCAAATCCCTGTCCGAGAGGTCCAGTTGTAGTTTCGACACCATTTGTTAAATGTCTTTCCGGATGACCAGCTGTTTTACTTCCAAATTGTCGGAAAGATTTTAAATCATCGATTGTTAAACCATATCCAAATAAATGCAACAAACTGTAAAGCAACATCGAACCATGTCCCGCAGAAAGTACAAATCTGTCGCGATTTATCCATTCCGAATTTGGTGGATTGTGCGAAAGAAATCTCGACCACAAAACATACGCCATCGGCGCGCAGCCCATTGGCATTCCAGGATGTCCCGATTTTGCTTTCTGTACGCCATCAATTGAAAGTGTTCGGATGGTTCTGATACAAAGTTGATCTAATTCTGCAGTTGTCATAAATTATATTTTTCCAAAGTTTGTAGATTCAATCCAACCAATTTTTCCGTCGGATAATTGTATTTTAAACCAATCGCCAACATTATCGAGTAAAATAAATTTTGTTCCTTCGTGTAATAAAAATGCATCTTCCGAATCTCGAACTGGTGATAGTTTAATATTTACAATCGAAGTTGTAATTATTCCTTCAACTTTTGATGATTTTTCTGATTCACCATATTCATAAATTAATATTGTACAAAAAGAAAGTAGAGATAAAATTATTCCAACAAAAAATACTTTTCTATTTAATGATGAATAATAATAAACAACCGTTAAAAATATTAATCCAAATAGAAAACCAAGATACATTATTATGAATCCGATTCCTGAAGAAAATATGTTGTTGATCTTCAGTAACCAAGTTTTTAAAAAAAATTCAGGAATCAAATCGATTTTATCAATTCTTTTAGCTTGAGCATATTGTAAATTAAAAAGTATATCTTCATTATCCCTATCTAATTTATTTGCTTTCTCAAAATGAAGAATCGCCTTTCCTAAATTGTTATTTTTAAAATAAGAATTGGCAATATTAAAATGAACTTCCGGACTTTCAATTCCCAATGATAGAATTGCTTCATATTCTTTAATTGCATCACTATATTTTTTTTCGATATAAAACTTATTCCCATTCTGGAAATTAAGATTAGTTTCTTTCGCATCTAAAATTGAAAATAAAATGAAAAATAAAATTAGATTTTTCATTTATTTAATTCCTCTTCCAATTTGAAAATTACTTTTTCTGACTCATTATATAATTCATTTTTTGTTGAACTAATTTCTGCGGAAGGAGCAAATCTTGCAAACTCACAATTTTTTTGAAGTGCTGTAAAAGAATCTATTAACTCGATATTTATATTTTTTTCTTTTAATTGTTTTATAATTTCTACTTCCGATAATTGAGAAAATGGAATATTTAACTTATCACAAATATACAAAGTCAACGTGTTTGAAAGTTCAGTAAAAAATTTATTTTGTTCATCACTCTTCAAATAACTTTCAATAATTTTCAATTTATTTTTTGCTACTCTCGATGCTATTCTGGATTTATAATCAATAATATAAAATTTTGATTTTTCATTTTTTATTCTGAAATAAACAAGTCCTCCTGCAACTAAAACTGGAATAAAATATAACAACATTCGCGTTGTAAATGATTTTCCACTTTCACCAATATCCGTGAAAGATGTATTTGAAATTATAATAAACCGAATATCCTGATTTAATATTTCAATTTCTTCTTTAGAAATACCATTACCAATTTGCGCACCACTTTTACTCCCCTGTTTAATTGTTAAAGAAATTTCAGAACTTGAAATTGTTACATATTTATTTTGCGACGGATTAAAATAACTCCACGCATAAGCTGGAATTTTTTTATCTCCGGGAAATCTTGGAATCAATAACCATTCAACCATCTTCGTTCCTGTTATCGGATTGGATTGGGTATTAATATTGTCATTAACTTTCGGAGCATACAATTCAAACTCATTCGACAATTTTAATTCCGGAGTTTCAATTAATTTTACATTTCCAGTTCCATTAATTTTCATTCGAAGTGTTATTGCTTCATTTGTTTCAGTTTTTGTTTTTGAAGTTATAATATTCATTTGATAATTACCAACTGCTCCTGAAAAACTTTTTGGAACATTAACTAACGGCAATGAGATTGAATTTATTTTTACTGAATTACTTTTTATTTGAACATTTTGCGTTTGCATTGTATTGAAAAATGGATCATTAAAAATATCAAACGGATCATTTGTTTTGCGTCTTGATTGTACTTGAACTTGGCAGGTTATTTCAAATGGTTTTACTTCTAAAATTCCAGATTGTGTTGGAAATAATGCAATCCGTTTTAATTCACCAACTTGATATTGAACGCCATTTACAACTTCATTTATTAATTGAATTTGTTGAGTTTGCGGAATTTCTTCAACCCAAAATCCAGATGTTGCCGGAAAAGCTTTAATCGAATAATTTGAAATTCGAAGTCGTGTATAAATTTTATAAACAATTGTAATCTGCTCGCCAACATAAACTTTTGATTTATCAATTGTTGCACGAAGAAATAAATTTTCACTGCTTAAAGTAGTCGAACCTGTTTGAGGCGAAGCTGGTTTTTGTATTGATTTTCGAACTTCAATTTCAATATTATTAGACGAATATTGTTTTCCACCAGCTTCAATTGTCGCACTTCCGATTGTAAATTTTCCTTCAGAACGTGCTTGAATTTGATAAGTAATTGTGAATGAAGATGAAACAACTCCATTTACAAATTGCATATTTGTAGATTGGTTTGGTCCACCTAAAACAAAAAAATTATTTAAATCAGGTTGATGAAAATTTTTACCACCACTTCCACTAAATGTAAATGTTAAAGTCATTTGTTCACCAACTTGTGGCGAATTATTATCAACAGAAGCTACAAACGTTGCATCCTGTGAAAAGAGAATGAAACTAAATAAAATATTTAAAATAATTAATCTGTTAATTTTCATTTAAATATTACCAATCTTTTTCAACGTCAATTCTAACAGCAGTTCGCTTTTTTAATTTCTTCTGAACATCTTTTTCATTTTCGTTTATCGCTTGTAAAATTCTTTCAGCACTCTCTTTTGTAATGTTCGATTTTTTTGCTTGAGGTTGTTCTTTTCGTTGTTCAGATTGATTCTGTTTTTGCTGATCTTGTTGTTGATTTTTTTGATCTTGTTTTTCTTTTTTATTTTCTTTGTTCTCTTTTTTATCATTCTTCTTTTCTGAAGAATCTTTTTTCACTATTTGAATTTGTTTCAATGCATAACCTAAATTATACCTTGCATCTTCATCATTTGGATTAAGTCGAAGTGATTGCTTGTAATGTTCAACTGCTTTTTCATAATTATTATTTTTCATCTCTACATTACCGATGTTATAATTAATTTGACTTTTGAAATTTTTATTTTCAGTTTTTGTTAAGGCAGTTAAATATTCTTTTTCGGCAACTGAATCTTTATTTTGTTTTAGTAAAGTATTTCCACGATTAAAGTAACCATAAACTTCATCCTTCCCTTTCTCAATTCCTTTTAAATATTCAACTTCAGCATCAGAATATTTTTCGTTTTTGTAAATATCATTTCCATTTGAAATAATAGATCGAAGTGATTGAGCATCTGTAAAACTAAATGCCGAAATATTCAATATTATTAAAAATAATTTTTTCACTTAATTAATCTGCGTTCTTTTTAAAAGTTAACTTCCGAATCCAACTTGATTTTTTCTCATTCATAAAGAACTCAATGAGCAAAAATAATAATCCAACAAATCCAAAATACTGAAACTCAGTTTCATATTCTGTGAACATTTTTTGGCCAAATTCTCTTTTCTGTAATTTATTCAAATCTTTAAATATTTCATCTAAACCATCAACATTTGTTTTGGAATTAATATATTTACCACCACCTAAATTTGCAATTTGGATTAATCCAGTTTCATCCAATTTTGTTAAAACAATATTGCCTGATCGATCGCGTTTAAAATCTTTTTTTCCATATTGATCAAATATAGGCATAGGCGTTCCATCCTGCGTTCCAATTCCAATTGTATAAATCATAACTCCATCTTTTGCAGCATCTTCGGCAGCTTTATAGGAATCACCTTCAGTACTTTCGCCATCAGTAATAATTATTAAAACTTTTTGTGCTGGCTTTTCCTGATAAAATGATTTCATCGCCAATCTAATTGCGTCTTCAATTATCGAACCGGGAGTTGGAACAGCATCAATTCTGATAACATCTACAAACATCGAAGCCGCGCTATAATCTATTGTTAAAGGAAGTTGAATATAACTCATTCCTGAAAAAATAATTAATCCGATTTTGTCGCCACTTAATTTTCCAATTAATTTATTTATTTCGAATTTTGCTTTCTCAATTCTATTCGGCGCAACATCTTCTGCTGTCATTGAAAGCGAAACATCGAGTGCAATAAAAATATCCATTCCTTCTTGTTTCACTTCTTCAAGTTTGGTTCCTCTTAATGGATTTGCAAGTGCAAGTATAAAAAGTAACAGAGCTAAAATTAAAAATAAAAACTTCAAATGTTTTTTAAACTTACTTAAATCCCCTTCAAGTTTATTCCATAAGGTTTTTGAAATTTTTTCAGAAAATAATTTTCTTCTTCTTAAAGTTAAAATGTAAATAATAATTAATATTGGAATTATAATTCCCAGCCATAAAACAATATTATGTTCAAACTGTAACATTTTAAGGAATTCTCCTAAACCAAGTTTGCGAAAGTGCTACTTCTATAAATAATAATATTAATCCAATCGCAAGTGGAATATAAAATAATTCTTTATGACGACGATATGAACGAATGTCAATTTTACTTTTTTCCAACTTATCAATTTCAGAATAAATTTTTCTAAGTGATGAATTATCAGTTGCCCGATAATATTTTCCACCAGTTCGTTTTGAAACTTGTTGTAAAGTTTTTTCATCTATTTCAACTGGCACCATTTGATATTGTCTGCCAAAAGGTGTTTCAAATGGATATGGAGCAGTTCCATAAGTTCCGGTTGCGATTGTATAAATTTTAATTCCATATTCGAGCGAAATTTCCGCTGCTGTCAAAGGATCGATTTCCCCTCTGTTATTTACACCGTCAGTCAATAAAATTATTACTTTACTTTTTGCTTTACTTTCTTTTAATCGGTTTACACTATTTGCAATTCCCAAACCAATTGCAGTCCCATCTTCAATAATTCCATTTTTTAAATTTTGAATTGCATTTAGTAAAATGCTATAATCAATAGTCAGCGGACATTGTGTAAAACTTACTCCACTAAAAACTACAAGTCCAATTCTGTCATTTTTTCTTTGTGAAATAAATTGTTGAAGAACTTTTTTTGCCGACTCAATTCTGTTTGGTTTTAAATCTTCTGCCAACATACTCGACGAAATATCAATCGCAAGAATTATATCAATCCCTTCAGTTTTAACAACTTCACTTTTGAATGTAGATTGCGGTCTTGCGAGTGCAAATATTACAAACAGAATTGAAAGTGTTCGAAGTATAAATGGCAAATCTTGCAACTTTTCTCTTATTGAAACTTTAATATTTTGTATCGTTTGTAAGGTTGGATATTGAATTACATTTATACTTTTCTTTTTGTAAACAAAATGCCAGTAAACCAAAATTGGAATAATTAATAACAATAAGAGAAAATACTTATTTGCAAAATAAATATCATTCCACATTTTTAACTTCCTCAGATATTTTTGGTGCTGTCTTATTAATAATCAATCTTGTTTTTGGAATAATTGTATCGCTCTCATAATTTGCCGGAATTAATTTTGCAAATTTTACTAAATCTGAAGTTTGCAGAAGTTCTTTAATTGCAGAAAATAATTCTTTATCAGGAATTTTTACTTTCAGTTCGTACAATATTTCATTTGTAGTTTGTTCAACTGCCAGAAAACTAAATCGAGATTCAAAATATATTTTGAGTAAATCCGAAATGCGTGAATAAAATAATTTTACTTCACCCTTTTCTATCAATTTTTCCTTTTCCAATTCTTCCAATTGCTGAAGCGCAATAACTTCCGGTGGAAGTATTATTTTTTCTTCTTCAACAATTAATATTTTTTTCTTTCTGTTAAATAAATAATAAACTAACAAACACAAAATAATTGCAACCAAAACGTACAAACTATATTCGGCTATATCTTTCCATTTTAAGGGAACTTCGATTGGTGGTTTTATATCCCTGTAAGTTGCTGCAGAATCTAAGGTTGGAGGAATTACAATTAACTTCAGCGAATCAGTAACTGTAAAATATTTTGTGCTGTCTCCACTTTTTGAGTAGTTAATTCTGAATGGCGGAACTGTTAACGAATCTAATTTGAAATTTATTAAAGTTAACTTTTTTGTGAATTTAATTTTTCTATTCTCTTCGGTAATTAAAACTTTTCCCTGATTTAGAATTTCAAATTCATTTGAGAGTTGTTCGTACTTCGGAAATTGTACAGAGATGCTTTCACTTGTAACCGCTTCAAGAGTAATTTCAAATGGAGTTGCAACTGCAACTTTTTGTGAATCAATTTTAACTTTGAAAATAACTTCCTGCGAATAAATATTACTCGTCAACAAAAATAAAACTAATGCAAATCGGAACATCATAAATTAAACTGCAAGTCGTTTTTCCCGATTCTTAAAAAATTGCTGTAACGGTTTGAAGTATGATTCCCCTGTTCGAACTGTAATTACATCAATACTATTTTGTGAAAATATTTTAGAAAGTTTCTCTTCACGTTTTTGCATCTCTTTTGTAAAACTCATTTGAAAATATTTTTGCGAAGTATCTACCAATCTAACTTTTCCAGTTTCTGCATCTCTTAATTGCAACAAACCAACTTTTGGTATTGATTGCTCCAATTTATCAACCAACCGAATTGCAATTACATCATGTTTGTTTCTTGCAATACGAAGTGGTTTTTCAAATCCTTCATCAATAAAATCTGAAAGAATAAATAAAATAGTTTTTTTCTTAATCATCGAGTTCACAAATTCTAACGCGGATGAAAGATTTGTACCATTATTTTTTGGCTCGAAACCAAGAATGTCACGAATAATTCTCATGATATGCGCTCTCCCTTTTTTAGGAAGAATTACTTTTTCAATTTGATTAGTGAACATTACAAGACCAACTTTATCATTATTTTTAATTGCAGAAAATGATAATACTGCACTAATTTCGGCAGCCAATTCATTTTTAAATTGAATATTTGTTCCGAACTCTCCCGATTTACTCATATCAACAAGAAGCAAAACAGACAATTCTCTTTCTTCTTCAAAAACTTTCACAAAAAGTTTTTCAAATCTTTTGCTGAAATCATATCTCGCGCTCACATTCCAATCGATCGATCGAATATCGTCGCCGTATTGATATTCCCGGACTTCCGAAAATGCCATTCCCCTTCCTTTAAAAACTGAATGATATTCTCCGGAAAAAAGTTGATTAACTAATTTTCTTGTATGGATTTCAACTAATCGTACTTTTTTAAGTAATTCCTGCGTGTTCATAAAAAAGTTTATGGAACTTCTATTTTATTTAAAATTGTATCAATAATATTTTCGGTTGTCATTTCTTCAGCTTCGGCTTCGTAAGTCAAACCAATTCTATGTCGCATTACATCTTTACAAATTTCACGAATGTCTTCCGGAATTACATATCCTCGTCGTTTTATAAATGCAAATGCTTTTGCTCCAAGTGCTAAATTAATTGTTGCTCGCGGAGATGCGCCATATTGAATTAATCCTTTTAGATTTTCCAATCCATATTCTTTTGGGTAACGAGTTGCGAAAACAATATCCAAAATATATTTTTCAATTTTTTCGTCCATATAAATTTCATGAACAGTTTTTCTAGCTTTAAGAATATCTTTTGCATTAACTACCGCTTGCGTGGAATAAGATTCAGTTGGAATATTTCTTCGTAGAATTTCTTTCTCTTCATCTTTAGTTGGATAACCAATTTTTACTTTCAACATAAATCGATCCAATTGCGCTTCCGGTAAAGGATATGTTCCTTCTTGTTCCAATGGATTTTGAGTTGCTAAAACTAAAAATGGTTCTTCAAGTGGAAAAGTTGTTTGACCGATTGTAACTTGTCTTTCCTGCATCGCTTCCAATAATGCACTTTGAACTTTTGCAGGTGCTCTGTTTATTTCATCAGCAAGAATAAAGTTTGCGAAGATCGGCCCTTTTTTTGTTTCGAAGTCAGATTTCTTTGGATCGTAAACTAAAGTTCCAATTAAATCTGCCGGCAAAAGATCGGGCGTAAATTGTATTCGCTGAAATTTTGCAGTAATAGATTTCGCAAGAGATTTCACTGCGAGTGTTTTTGCCAAACCGGGAACACCTTCAAGTAAAATATGACCGTTTGAAAGAAGCCCAATTAACAATCTTTCCATCATTTGTTTTTGGCCAACAATAACTTTGTTAGTTTCCATTAAAAGCAAATCAACAAAACTACTTTCTAATTGTACTTTTTCGTTCAGTTGTTTAATATCTATATTCATAAAAGTCCTGTTATTTATTTTATAATTACAAAATTTTTCTAAAAATCTTCCTCTACTATAATTCACAAAAGTAATGTATATTTCGTTATGAATAAAATAATTAAATCTATTATCTGTTGCAGTTTATTGATATTAATGAGCTGCTCCGAAAAAAAAGTTGATGCCAATTCACTATCGAAAGTTAATCAATTAGTTGAAAATGGAAAATATGAAGAAGCACTTACTTTATTAACTCCACTTTCAAATGATTTTCCAAATGATGAAAACCTGAAGGCAACACAAGTTCGAACTTTAATTTTGTATGGAAATTATTTAATGTTCGATTCGCCATTACCACCAAAAGAAAAATATCCTGGAGCGCTAAAACAATATCGCTCAGCATTAGAAATTGATCCGACAAATAGTGAGGCAAATGAAAACATACAAATGATAACAAGTATTTACAAATCAATGGGAAGAGAAATACCGAATTAAAAATTGGGCATTTAGCTCAGCTGGTTCAGAGCGTACGCCTCACACGCGTAAGGTCGCAGGTTCGATCCCCGCAATGCCCACGAAAAGAAGTTGGAATTACAGATGATTTAGTTCGATTAAGTGTCGGAATTGAAGATATTGAAGACCTTATTAAAGATTTAAAACAAGCATTAGCATAGCTGTTAAATTTTATGATTGAAATTTGTGCTATTTATATAACACGCAATATACAATATGTCATAAAAATGCTAATTAGCTCATGAATAAAACAAGTGTATTGTTGAAAAAATTAAATTAAACGCACGTATTTTCAATATATCTTAATAAATAGATAATTCTATCGATAAATAAAAATAAAATACGCTCATTATTGTTTATAATGTATATTTGCAAGATAAATACGAAAACGTTTTCTTAAACCGTTAAATAAATTAATAGTATGTCAGAAAGTATTACATCTTTTGTAGAAGCAGTAGCTAAAAGAAATCCAAATGAACCTGAATTTATGCAGGCAGTACACGAAGTTGCTGAAACAGTAATTCCGTTTATTGAGGAAAATAAAAAATACCAAAACAAAATGCTTTTGGAAAGAATGGTGGAATCAGAGCGTATCATTACTTTTAGAGTAGTTTGGACTAATGATAAAGGTGAAATCCAAGTGAACAGAGGGTATCGAATTCAAATGAATTCTGCTATTGGTCCTTACAAAGGTGGAATTCGTTTTCATCCTTCAGTAAATTTAAGTGTTTTGAAGTTTTTAGCTTTCGAGCAAACATTTAAAAACAGTTTAACTACATTGCCAATGGGCGGTGGAAAAGGGGGTGCCGATTTTGAACCAAAAGGAAAATCAGACAATGAAGTGATGCGTTTTTGTCAAGCATTTATGACTGAATTATCTAAACATATCGGAGGAAATATAGATATTCCTGCAGGAGATATTGGAGTTGGAGGAAGAGAAGTTGGCTATATGTTTGGGCAATATAAAAGATTAAGAAACGAGTTTACAGGAGTTTTAACTGGGAAAGGAATTTCTTTTGGAGGGTCGTTAATTCGTCCCGAAGCAACTGGATATGGCGATGTTTATTTTGCGCAGAGCATGTTAAAAACTAAAGGAGAAAGTTTTACAGGTAAAACAGTAGTGATTTCTGGTTCTGGAAATGTAGCCCAATATGCTGCTGAAAAAGCAACTCAATTAGGAGGAAAAGTGGTTACAATGTCAGATTCATCAGGATATATTCACGATGCTGAAGGAATTGATGCTACAAAATTGGCTTTCATAATGGAAATCAAAAATAACCTTCGAGGAAGAATTAGCGACTATTTGACTAAATATCCAAATGCTAAATTTGTAGCTGGGAAACGTCCTTGGGAAGTAAAATGTGATGTGGCTTTACCTTGTGCAACTCAAAATGAATTGAACGAAGACGAAGCAAAAACACTTATTATAAATGGTTGTATCTGTGTTTCTGAAGGAGCTAATATGCCAACAACGCCAGAAGCTGTAATTGTTTTCCAAAAAGCAAAAATATTATTTGCACCTGGAAAGGCATCAAACGCAGGTGGAGTTGCAACTTCAGGTTTAGAAATGTCTCAAAACTCATTGAGATTAAGTTGGACATCTGAAGAAGTTGATGAAAGATTAAAAAACATTATGCTTGCCATTCATGCTTCATGTGTGCAATATGGTACTGATGCAAACGGATATGTTGACTACGTTAAAGGAGCAAACATAGCTGGATTTGTAAAAGTAGCTGACGCAATGTTGGCTCAAGGTGTGGTATAAAGTTATCCATAAAATTTCTAAATGTCCTACAAATTGTAGGGCATTTTTTTTGTTTGTATATGAAATGCAGAATAATTTCGTTTTATAGTATATTTGTCATTTAATACAATTGAAAATGATAGTTATTGCAGTCAGTTTTAACTGACTGATATGAGAAATAAAATATAAAATATCTATTGCAGTTCACTTTAGTGAACTGAATTGAATTGAAATAAATTGATTAAATAATAAATCAAAGAAATTATAATTATGAGTTGGGTAAGAGTTTATATTCATGTTGGCAAGATGATTATTGGGCTGTTGGAGTAAGCGAAGATCATCTTCAATCTGTTAGAGATTACATACATAACCAAGAATTGCATCATTCAATAAAATCTTTTAAAGAAGAAGTAAATGAGTTTATGGAAAAATATGGATTGAAATATATTTAGGAGTAAATAAAAAAAGGGAGTGAAAATTAATCCACTCCCTTTTTTAAAATAAATCAGAAAAAATTAAAACCCTTTTACTTTTCCAGCTTTTTTATAAAATTGATATACAATATGCCAGCTAAATAATATTATTACGAGCCAGGCAATCCAATAATTTTCTGCTGTTAAACCTAAATTTCCACCTGCAAAAAAAGTTGTGTGTTGTGTAATCATTGTAAAAATTAAAGGTACCGACATGTAAGTATTATGTCTTGATCTTTGTCCGGCAAGTGAAACAAGTAAAGCATCTGGCGCTTCACCATTTTTTACAGCAGTAATAATTTTTTGTTGCGATGGCCAAATTCTAAACCAAACGTTACTTGCCATAATTGTTCCAAATAAAACTCCTGTATGCGTCATCATACCTCTGTAACCAAACATTCCGTATTTCACATACAAATAAATAATTCCAGCTAAAATTAGAAATGCGACAGCTCCAAATTTTTTAGCATCTTTACCAATAGAACTTTTTGCAAGATAATCGTAAAGGAAAAAAGCTAAAAATGTAATTGCAATCATAATCCCGGCTTCTTTACCCATTGACATATTCTGATCATCAAAAACTGATTTGCCTCTATAATAAACATATTCTAACATTAAAATTCCTGTTGCCCAAGTCCAAGCTGCGCCCCAACGAAACCAAAATAATGCTCGTGGTAAAAGTTCCGGTACAACTTTCTTTTTTGTTTCAGCATCCAACGTTGTAACAAATTGTGCATTTACAAAATTGAAAAAATATAAATGTCCAATCCAAATTATTCCAAACACAACATGAAGCCAGCGATATAAAACTTGTAACAACTCGTTTACACTTTCCATAAATAAATCCTTTCTTTTATTTAACTGAAAATAGCAGTCTATAACTTAAGGTTCAATGCTTTCTTTAATTAATTTAAAAAATATTCTTTAATTCTTTCTGCAATCTTTTCACCAACAACTTCCTCAATTTGTTCCGTAGTTGCAAATTTTACACCTTGCACAGAACCAAATGTTTCAAGAAGTTCTTTTGCTTTTTTCTTGCCGACACCATTTATTAAATCGAGTTCAGTTTGAAGTGTTCTCTTATCTCGTAATAATCTGTGATAAGTTACTGCAAATCTATGTGCTTCATCCCGTATTTGTTGAAATATACGAAGCGATGAAGAAGTTCTCGGTATTTGGAATGGATCACTTTCATTTGGTAAAAATACTTCTTCAAGTCGTTTGGCTAAACTAATAATCGGAATTTTTAATTCTAATTTTTCCAAAGATTCCATTGCGCTTGAAAGTTGCCCTTTGCCACCATCAATAATTATTAAATCTGGAAAAAGTAATTCTTCGTTTTTAATTCTATTATATCTTCGGAATACAACTTCACGCATACTTGCGAAATCATCAATTTTATTTTCTTCGGAAGTTTCAATTTTGAAACGGCGATATTCGCCTTTCTTCGGTTTTCCATCAACAAACTGAACCATCGATGCAACAGTTTCACTTCCCTGAATATGTGAAATGTCAAAACATTCAATTCTTCTTGGAGGAGAAGTTAATCTCAAATCCCGTTGAATTGATTTAAGAGAATTCGGAATAAAATCTTTTTGTTTAATTTTAAGAAGTAGAAATTCATTCAGCAAATATTCTCCATTTTTTTTACTCATTTTAAGAAGTTCTTTCATTTTTCCACCTTTGGGAATTAGAAGTGAAACTTGATCTCTTCTTTTAGATTCCAACCATTCAATAATAAATTTTGAATTTTGCAATTCTTCTTCCAAAATAATTTCCCGAGGAATTTCGACATCGTTCATGTAATATCTTTCAACAAAAATTTCGAGTAGCTCGTTGTAAGTTTTATCTTGAAGGTTCGTTAAATAAAAATGCTGACGACCAATTAGTTTTCCTTCCCGAATAATTATAACAACTCCGCAGGCATTTTCTTTTTCAATTGCAATCGAAATAAAATCCCGATCGTGTAATTCTATATCAACAATCTTTTGCTGATTCACATAAACATCTAAAGTTCTAATTTGATTGCGCATTTGCGTTGCCTCTTCAAATTTCTGTTCATTCGCAAAAGCAAACATTTGTTCATTCATCTGTTTTAATAATTTCGAAGTTTTTCCATGTAACAACTGTGCAACATTATCAATCATTTGATTATAATTATTTTCTGAGACTAATCCTTCGCAAGGACCTTCACATTTTTTAATGTGGTAATCGAGACAAACACGAATTTTCTTTTTTCTGATAAACTCATCACTAATTGCATAATTACAACTTCTAATTTTAAAAATATCTCGTGCAATTTTTAATGCATTTCTCATTCGAGTAGTATCTGTGTAAGGACCAAAATATCGTGAGCCGTCACGAATTATATTTCGAGTTACAAAAACACGCGGATAATTTTCTTTTGTAATAACTATATATGGATAAGTTTTTCCATCTTTCATTAAAACATTGTAATAAGGTTTTTTTGATTTAATTAGATTTGCTTCAAGCATCAACGCATCAATTTCGGTATTCGTTGCGATTAGTTCGATTGTATCAATTTTTCCAACAAGCGCATCTATACGAGCATCTCGCGAACGACTTTGTTGAAAATATTGACGAACTCGATTTCGTAAATTTTTAGCTTTCCCGATGTAAAGATATTTTCCATCAATATCGAAAAATTGATAAACGCCGGAAGTTGTTGGAAGAGTTGAAAGTTGCTCCTCAATACTTCTATTATTTTTTTTACCGGAGACTTTTACTTTTTGATTTTTGGAAGTCATTACTTCCTTAGTGCGAAATGGAACTCACTTTTTTTGACAAAGTTCTATCAAAACTCCATTAGTTGATTTTGGATGAAGAAAAACAACAATAAATCCATCGCCACCAATTGATGGTTCTTCATTTACAAATTTAAATCCTAATTTTTTTAGTCGAGTGACTTCAAATTTAATATCGTCAACTTCAAGAGAAATGTGGTGAATGCCTTCCCCTTTTTTATCAATAAATTTATTTAAAGTTGAAGCGGCATCAGTTCCTTCCAACAATTCTATCAAAGTGTCGCCAACTGGCAAATATGATATATTTACTTTTTCGGTTGGAACATGTTCTGAATATGGACTTTCAATTTCAAATATTTTTGAGAAAACATCTTTTGAGGATTCAATATTTTTAACTGCTATACCAATATGTGCAATTCGTAAAATCATTTATTTTAGCGACTAGAAAATATTAATTGATAGGGATTTTAGACATTTGAGTTATTAACATTTTTTGGCTTAAAGAGTTTAAGCACATCTTGAAAATTAGCAATCAACATTCCTAAAAGCACAAGCGATGTCCCCAAATAAATTTCTGTTGATACAGATTCATTACCAAATGTTATTCCTAAATAAATTGCAACTACCGGAGTTATAAAAGCAGTGAATGATAAAAGTACTGCTTCAATTTTTTTAACTAACCACCAATACGAAACAAATGTAACTATCGATCCAAAAATTGCGAGATATAAAAGTGAGACGGTTGCTTTCGTTGTAAAATGTACTTTTGATTTATCTTCCACAAAATAACTTATAACTAAAGAAATTATTGCTGCATATAACATTGGTTGATATGACATTACAAATGGACTAATATCTTTTCCACGAAGTTTTACAAGTAAAAGTGAGTATGCTTGAATGAATGCACTCAAAAGAATTGCAATCATTCCAAGTAACATATTTGTGTCTGAGTTTTTAACTAAAATATTTCCTTTAAATAATAAATAAACTCCAGCAAATCCTGCGAGCATTCCAATTATTTTAGTTACAGTTACTTTTTCATTTTGGATCATTAAGAAAGAAAGTATCGCAACTAAAAATGGATAAGTTGCAAAAAGTATTGCGGAAAGTCCGGATGGAATGCGTTCAGCAGCATAATAATTTAATGCAAATGGAACACTAAAAGCAGTTAATGAAACGATAAAAAAGAATTTCCTATGAGATGAATCTTTTGGTATTTGAATTTTTTTCCATTTTATAATTATAAACAAGCCAATACAAGCAACCATAAATCTTGTCCCGGAAGCAAGTAGCGGAGTTACATCTTCAACATTCCATTTCATTGCAAGCCAAGATGAACCCCAAACGAAACAAACTAATACGTAAAGTAGAATAATTTTTAGTTTGTCGCTCATTGGCTTAATGTTCGCGTAATAAAAGTCCGGAAATTAATTTTGGATAAAAGTAAGTTGATTTTTGTGGCATTGTAAATCCCTTTTGCGAAATGTTTTTTACCTCATCAATTTTTGTTGAGTTCATTAAAAAAGCAATTTGAGCTTCGTTCGATGTAACTTCTTTTTCGCACTCTTCTATTTTTTGTATATATCGAATATATATTTTCTTCTCCTGCGCTGCAACTGAAATACCCATTAACTTATCCAAAATCACAGTGTGTAAAATTGTAACATCAAGTTCAAATAATTCCTTTGGTAGATTTAAAGAATTAAATGAATTTAACAATGCCAAATTCTTAATTTTTAATAATTTATATGGATTTCCACTACCTACTATTATACCAAATGTATGTTTGAAATTTTTCTGAAGATTAACTTCTAATTCCTGCAAACTTGGGAAATCAATAATATCAAAATAAAGTGCAATTGAATTTTGAAGTTTCTGCCAATTAAAATCTGGTAATGAATGAACAACTCGATGAGTTGGGAAAATTACTAATCCTTCATCATTCATATTCGTAAAGAACATCACGACATAATTATAATTTTCTTCACCATTGTAATTTGTATTAATCTCTCTTTGAAAATTTTTGTAATCAAGTGAAGTTTCATATCGATGATGACCATCTGCAATTAAAACCTGTTTGCTTTTTAGAAGTTCAGTTAAACTATTTATATCATTTTCATTTTCTATTTTCCAAATTTGATTTAATACATTTTCATAATTAACTTCTAAAATTGGTTTTTGCGATAAATATTTTTCATATATTTTTTCGGCCAAATAACTTTCATCAGAATATAATCCAAAGATTTGATCGAGGTTTGTTCTGGTAGAATATAATAATTTTAATCTGTCTTCTTTTGGTTTGGAAAGCGTTTTCTCGTGAGGTAGAATTATTTTATTGTCGAACTCTTCAATTTTACAAAGTGCAATTATTCCTTTTCGCTTTACTAATTTTCCATCAAGAGATTTAAAAGTTTGAACTAATAAATAAAATCCCTTTTTTTCATCTTTGATTAATATTTTTTCCTGCTTCCAATTTTTTAAATAATTTGCAGATGAAGAATATCTGTCAACTTCATTTCCAAGAATTAAACGAACAATATTAAACTTATCTCGATTGTATAATTCGGTTTGGTAATTTTCAGAAATTACATCGTATGGAGGGGCAACTACATTTTTTAACGAAACAAATTTTTGATTAAAACGAAGCGCATTGAATGGTTTAATTTTTGGCAATTTTATTCCCTGGAATATCCAAGTCGATTGAGCCAATCTTTATTGTCTCGCCATTGCTCTCTAACTTTTACAAATAATTCTAAAAATACAGCATGTTGTAAAAATCCTTCAATTTGTATTCTTGATCTTTCACCAAGGATTTTTAGTTTCGCTCCATTTTTTCCAATAATTATTCCCTTTTGCGATGTTCTTTCTACAGATATTTCTGCACTTATATAAAATTTTTTGGATTTTCGTTCTTTAAAATCAGTAGTAACTACTGTTGTTGAATATGGAATTTCATCCGAATACAGCTGGAAAATGTTTTCTCGGATAATCTCACTTACAAAAAATTTCTCTTTTTTATCACTTACTTGTTCTTCTCCATAATATGCTGGATGTATCGGTAAATATTTAACAATTCCTTTTATTAATTCATCAAGATTATATTTTTTAATTGCTGAAATAGGAATAATTTCATCCCAATTGAAAACATCTTTTAATTTTTGAATTAATAATAAAACATCTTCTTTTTTTAATAAATCAATTTTATTAATTACTAAAAATAATTTCTGATTTGAAACCGGTCTCATTTTCATTGGAAACATTTTTTCAGAATTAATTATTTCATTTTGAATATCTTTTGCATCAACCATATAAAGTGTAATATCAGCATCGCGAGCAGCAGATGTTGAATAAGTCATCATCACATCTTGCAATAAATATTTTGGTTTAATAATTCCTGGTGTGTCAACAAAAACAATTTGATAATTATCTTGTGTTAGTATTCCAATAATTTTATCTCGAGTAGTTTGCGCTTTTGGAGTTACAATTGAAATTCTTTGTTTTAAAATAGAATTTAATAATGTTGATTTTCCGACATTTGGCGAACCAATTATTGCAACAAATCCGGAACGAAATTCTTTTTTTATTTCATCCATTATTTTTGATATCCTGTTTTATTATTATTTACCAACCACTGAGCTGCTTGAATTGATGACAAAGAATAATTTTTCATTTTATCTGCAATTTCTTTTTTTGATGAAATAATATTTATTGATTTATCATCTGTAAGTTTAAACATACTTTCTCCAACGGATAAATTATTTATATAATAATAATCATTGTCGATACAGCCAATTTTATCATCAGCAGAAAAATAAATAAATTCTCTCTTCTCACTTCTTAAATCAATTCCCATAGTTGAATTAATATACGGCATTTTTAATATTCCCATTAAAGTCGGAAAAATATCCATTTGACTTCCAAAAGAATTGTTTATTTCTGGTGTAACTATTTTTGGCGCGTAAATTATTAACGGAATGTGATGATAAGATAAAGGAAGTTCGTGTTTTTTCTCTCCCCAATTTACGCCGTGATCTCAAGTAAAAACAAAAATTGTATTATCAAACCAACTTTCTTTCGAAGCCGATTCAATAAATTGTTTAATTGACCAATCGACATATTCAACAGCTTTTTCTTTTTCCTTTGTTCGATTTGTCGAGAATGAAATATTTTTTGGAATAATATATGGCGAATGATCACTTGCAGTTAAAAATGCAGCTAAAAATGGTTTGCTATTTTTATTAAGTGAATTAATTTCGTTCAAACCAAATTTAAATAAATAATGATCCAGCACTCCCAAGTTGCTTAATATTTCCTCAGAGGTATAATTATCATCACTGAAAACTTTTTGAAAATTATTTGCACGCATAAATCCCCCCATATTGTCAAATTCAGAATCATGACTCACTAAAAATATAGTTTGATAATTATTTTTGAAAAGAACTTTTGGCAATCCGGAGTAATTTCTAATTACAACATCTTTTAAAGTATGCTTCTTCATTAACGAAGGGAATGAAGTTAAAATTGAATACAAACCATTGTAAGTATGAATTCCTGCGCCGTAAAAATTATTAAACACAATTCCCTCTTTAGATATTTTATCAAGAAATGGTGTTAAAGATGGACTTTGATTATTGAAATATCCCATTTTATCTGCAGACATACTTTCCAAAATAACAAGAACGATATTATAATTTTTTGGAGGTTGTTCAAAATTTATTTTACGAGAAATTGGAGAACCTAATATTGTATCATTCCCATTAAAATAACTTTTTACATTTGCTACAGCTTCATCATCATTCATCAAAGAATAATTTTGGTTGATATTTTGCATATCATCTAACAAACTTCTCGAAAATGTAAATACGGGATTTAATCCTAACATATTTGGAAGTGGAAAATTGCTTTCATATGCAGTTCCAATTCTAATTGGAGATTTTACATCTAACCTGCCTCTCGCACTAAGTATTGTTAAGCAACAAGTTAAAACTGATAAAAAGAAAATATAATTTGTTTCGTGGATATAGAAATTTATTTTTCTATCTGATATTATTTTTTGCGTAATTTTAAATATTATTTTTTGATAGAAATATAAAGCTCCAATTAGAACAAAAAAATAAATTAAAAATGATGGCTCTCGCAAAATCATTTCAAAAGAAAATGCAAAGTCATTCATAATTGGTAAAATTCCAGTTGTTAATCTTGTAAAGAAATAATTGAAATATGGAATATCTATCGCACAGATTAAAAATGAAATCCAAAATGAGAATACAATTAAATATGTTAAAACTTTATAAACTGTATTGGAATCCTTTTTAAAGAATGTTAAAATTGAAAGTAATAAAAGTGGAAAAAACAGAACATATGCTGAAATTACAGTATCAAATCTCAATCCCATCATAAAAGAATTAAGAAATATTTTACCGGCTTCGGGAATTATTAAAACTTGCTCGAGTTGTGTAAAGAATAATATTCCAACAACGTAAATTAAAGCTACATAATAAAGATGTACAGGGATGTGGCGTTTAATAAACGACTTCATTAAACTTTAAATAATTCACAAATATTATTTTTCAATATAGGATTCTGTTGGAGGGCAAGAACAAATTAAATTTCTATCACCAAATAAATTATTAACTCTTCCAACACTCGGCCAAAATTTATTTGAACGAAGATAATTTAAAGGATAAACTGCTTTGAATCTTGAATATGAATGATTCCACGGGTCACTTAATGATTCGCTTGCAGTGTGTGGCGAATTTTTTAAAACATTATCAGTGCTTTCACACTTACCTTCAATAATTTCTGTGATTTCATTTTTAATAGAAATTAATGCTTTAGCAAATCTATCGAGTTCTTCTTTTGATTCACTTTCAGTCGGTTCAATCATTAAAGTTCCTGCAACTGGAAATGAAACAGTTGGTGGGTGAAATCCATAATCAATTAATCGTTTAGCAATATCTTCAACTTCAATTCCTGCGGATTGCTTGAACTCTCTCATGTCCAAAATAAATTCGTGTGCACATTTATTTAATTTCCCTTGAAATAATATTTTAAAATGTTTTTCAAGTTTTGATTTCAAATAATTTGCATTTAAAATTGCGTGCTTAGTTGCATTCGTAATTCCTTCAACACCGAGCATTCTAATATATCCGTAAGAAATTAATAGAATACTTGCACTTCCCCAAGGAGTTGAAGAAATTGCAGAAATATTTTTTGTGCCACCGGTTTTAATTATTGAATGTCCAGGAAGAAATTGTTTTAAATGTTCAGCAACGCAAATTGGTCCCATTCCCGGTCCACCACCGCCGTGTGGAATTGCAAAAGTTTTATGAAGATTAATATGATTTACATCTGCGCCAATTAATGCCGCTTGAGTCAATCCAACTTGCGCATTCATATTTGCGCCATCCATATAAACTTGTCCACCGTGAAAATGAATTAATTCGCAAATTTCTCGAATTTCTTCTTCAAAAACTCCGTGCGTTGAAGGATATGTAACCATCAATGCTGCGAGATTTTTACTATTTTCTTCAGCTTTCTTTTTACAATCTTCAAAATCAATATTTCCATTTTCATCGCACTGAATTATTACAACTTTATATCCAGCCATAACTGCAGAAGCGGGATTTGTTCCGTGAGCAGAAGAAGGAATTAGAACTATATTTCTTTTTTCATCTCCACGAGTTTTGTGATATTCCCGAATTACTAATAATCCTGCATACTCACCTTGTGCACCGGAATTTGGTTGCAATGAACAAGCTGAAAATCCGGAAATTTCGGAAAGATAGCTTTCCAATTCTTTAAAAATAATTTGATAACCCTCAGTTTGTTCGATTGGTGCAAATGGATGAACCGAAGAAAATTCTTTCATCGTAATTGGAATCATTTCTGAAGTTGCATTTAACTTCATTGTGCATGAACCAAGTGAGATCATTGAATGAGCAAGTGAGAGATCTCTATTTTCGAGTAATTTTAAATAGCGCAACATTTCATGTTCGGAATGATGCGTATTAAAAACAGGATGAGAGAGATAATCGCTTTTACGAATTAAGGAATCCGAAATAGAAATTCCAGATTTTGATAATTCTTCTTCTGAAATTTTAATTGGAGATTTATTTACTGATTCTGAAAAAATTGAAATTATTAAATTTAATTCTTCAACTGTAATTGCTTCGTCGAGTGAAATTCCAATTGAGTTATCTGAAAAATATCTGAAATTAATAAATTTACTTTCGGCAATTTTTTTAATTTTAGAATAATCCGAAGTTTTTATTTTTAAAGTATCAAAGTAATTAGAATTTAATTGTTGAAATCCAAGTTCTGAAAGTTTATTTGCGAGTAATGAAGTTGCGCCATGAATATTTTCTGCAATTCTTTTAATTCCTTTTGATCCATGATAAACAGCAAACATTGCAGCTACATTTGCTAAAAGCGCCTGCGCTGTACAAATATTTGAAGTTGCTTTCTCACGGCGAATATGTTGCTCTCGAGTTTGCAATGTCATCCGATAAGCTTTATTGCCCTGCATATCAACTGAGACACCGATAATTCTTCCCGGCATAAATCTTATAAATTCATTTTTGGTTGAGAAAAATGCAGCGTGCGGTCCACCATAACCCACTGGAACACCAAATCTTTGCGAGTTTCCAACGACAATATCTGCACCCATTTCTCCAGGAGGAGTTAACAATGCTAACGAAAGTAAATCGGTGGCGACACAAATAAAAATATTTTTTTTATGAAGTTCATTTATAATTGTAGAGTAGTCAGCTGCGTTCCCATCATCATCTGGATATTGTAATAATGCTCCAAAATAAGTTTCGTCAAATTTTGTTGTATTCAAATTTCCAATTACAATTTCAATTCCAATTGGCGTTGCTCTTGTTTGAAGAAGTTCAATTGTGTATGAATAAGTTTTTTCTGAAACAAAAAATTTATGTGCATTCGGTTTTTCTTTTTCAGAAATATGATAAAGCATACTCATTGCTTCGGCTGCAGCAGTTCCTTCATCAAGCAGAGAAGCATTTGCAACATCCATTTTTGTTAAATCGCAAATCATTGTTTGAAAATTTAAAAGCGATTCTAATCTTCCCTGTGCAACTTCAGCTTGATACGGAGTATACTGTGTGTACCATCCCGGATTTTCAACAACATTTCGTAAAATTACTGTTGGTGTAATACACTCATAAAATCCCATCCCGATAAAAGAACGAAATGGTTTATTTTTCTTTGCTAATTGTTTTATATGATTTAGAAATTCAAATTCACTTATTGCTTTTGGAATTTTTAAATTTTCCTTCAATCGAATACTCGAAGGAATTGTTTCATCAATTAATTGTTCAAGTGAGTTGACACCAATTTCTGTAAGCATTTCGGAAACTTGTGAAATATCGTTTCCTAAATGCCGAGATTGAAATAATTCTTTTTTCATTTTGAAATTTAAATTGTAAAAATTTTTAAATTACTATTTTCCAGTTAATAATTTATAGGAATCAGAATCTAATAAATCGGCAAGATTTGAAGTTGCAGATATTTTTATTTTAATCATCCAACCATCTTCATATGGAAATTTATTTACCAATTCTGGCGATGAATTCAAATTCAGATTTACTTCAACAACTTCACCTTCAACCGGAGAATACAAATCTGAAACAGCTTTAACAGCTTCAATTGTACCAAACGTACTTCCGTGATTTACTTTTTGACCAATTTTAGGAAGATCTAGATAAACAATATCACCAAGTTCGCCTTGTGCATACTCGGTAATTCCAACAGTTGCAATTTCTCCATCAATTTTAATCCATTCATGCTCTTTGGTGTATTTTAAATTATTTGGAAAGTTCATTATTTTTGCCTTTTAAATTTTTAATGAATCTATAAAATTTGTGTCAAATTTTCCACTTTTAAAAATATCGTTTTGCATTACACTTCTATGAAATGGAATTGTAGTTGCGATTCCTTCAATTACACATTCTTCCAAAGTGTGACACATTTTATTAATTGCAGCTTCGCGATCTAAATCGTGTACAATTATTTTTGCAATCAAAGAATCATAATATGGCGGGACACTATAACCTGAATAAATATGTGAATCCACTCGTACGCCGGGACCTCCACCAAAATGAACCGATGTAATTTTTCCCGGAGATGGACGAAAATTATTTTTTGGATCTTCTGCATTTATTCTAACTTCGATTGCATGCCCAAATGTTTTAATTTTTTTCTTGGATAATTTTTCACCTTCAGCTATTTGAATTTGCATTTTAATTAAATCAAGTCCGGTAACAAATTCTGTAACAGGATGTTCAACTTGAATTCGAGTATTCATTTCCATGAAATAAAAATTTTTATTTTTATCGAGTAAAAATTCAACTGTACCTGCACCAAGATAATTTACACTCTTTGCACCTTTGATTGCTGCTTGTCCCATTTTTTCTCGAAGCTCGTCATCAACTGCCGGCGAAGGAGATTCTTCAATTAATTTTTGATGTCGTCTTTGCACCGAACAATCACGTTCACCTAAATGAATTATATTTTCAAAACGATCACCCATAACTTGTATTTCAATATGTCGTGGTTCAACAATAAATTTTTCGATATAAACTTCCGGATTATTAAATGAAGATTCCGCTTCTCCTCTTGCAGAATTAAATGCATTTTCTAAATCACTTTCTTTCGTCACAACACGCATTCCACGTCCACCACCACCAGCAGTTGCTTTAATAATTATCGGATAACCAATTTCTGAAGCGATTTTTTTTGCATCATCTATTTTGGAAATTATTCCTTCACTTCCCGGTACAATTGGAACTCCAGCTTTTTTCATTGTCTCCTTTGCAAGAGCTTTATCTCCCATCGCAGTTATCATTTCCGGAGAAGGACCAACGAAAACCATATTGTGCGAAGTTACAATTTCTGAAAACTTTGCATTCTCAGATAGGAATCCATAACCGGGGTGAATTGCATCTGCATTTGTTACTTCTGCTGCAGAAAGAATGCGCGACATATTTAAGTAACTCTCTTTTGATTGCGCAGGACCAATGCAAATTGCCTCGTCAGCAAATTTAACATGGAGCGATTCTTTGTCGGCTTCGGAATAAACTGCAACTGTTTTTATTTCCAATTCTCGGCAAGCACGGATTATTCTTAATGCTATTTCACCTCTGTTGGAAATTAATAATTTTTTTATTGACGACATATTAATTGAATTTAATTTTGAAATTGTAAATTATAACTCGATCAAAAATAGTGGCTGGTTGTATTCAACTGCTTTTCCATTTTCAACTAAAATTTTTACAATTTTACCAGAAACTTCACTTTGAATTTCATTCATCAATTTCATTGCTTCTATTATGCATAACACATTACCCGTAGATACTTTCGAACCAACTTCAACAAATGATGGTGAATCTGGTGATGAAGATCTATAAAAAGTTCCAACAATTGGTGATTTAACTTCGTGAAGTTTTACATTTTGTTCGGAAGTTTTTTCTACTTTTGAATCACTCTGTCCAATGTTAGAATTAATTTGCGGTTGAGTTATGTTTGCCGAATGATGAACCGGAGTTGTTATAACAGCAGTTGTCTGCGGATTTCTTGCAACACGAATTTTTACACCAGCTTCTTCGAGTTCAATTTCATTTACATCACTTGATTCAATTATTTTAATTAATTTCTTTACAAGCGATAGATCTAATTTATATTTATCAGAAGTACTCATCGTTACACCTCGTATATTAGTGAATGATTATTTTGCACGTTCTAAATATTTTCCAGTTCTAGTATCTACTCGAATTACATCTCCTTCATTTATAAAAAGTGGTACATTTACAACTGCACCAGTTTCAGTAGTTGCCGGTTTTGTTGCACCAGTTGCTGTATCACCTTTTACTCCGGGAATTGTTTCAGTTATTTTAAGTTCAACATTAAAAGGTAAAATAGTTCCAACAGCTTCATTGCCATCAAACATTATTTCAACAATTTCAGTTTCTTTTAAATATTTTGCACCATCACCTAATAATTTACTTTCAATTGGAAATTGATCAAAGGTTTGTTGATCCATAAAATTATAATGGTTGCCATCGAAGAATAAATATTGAAAAGATCTTCTTTCAACACGAGCGAGAGTTACTTCCTCTCCCGATCTAAAACGGTTTTCTAAAAAGCGACCATTTCGGATATTTCTCATTTTAACTTGATAAAATGCTCGTAAATTTCCCGGCGTTCTGTGTTGACATTCTTCAACAATATGTAATTCGTTGTTAAATTTAATATAAGTTCCTATTTTCAAGTCTGAGGTTGTTGCCATGATAATATGAAATCCTTTCTAAGGTAAAGTTAAGTATTAAAGTATGAAAAAAATAGTAAAAATTGACAGTTTTATGCTAAAAAGTACAAAAAAATGAAGAAAATAGCAATTTTTTTAACATTTATATTTATAATATTATCCCCTTTTGGATGCCAAAAACGGGCTTTATTAAATCCTACAGAAGAGAAATTAGCGGAAATACATTCAAATTTACTGGTTTTGTATAACAAAAATAAACTCCATGGAAATTTAACTGATTCACTTTATCAAATAAAAAGCGATTCAGTCCTTTCAAGTTTTGGGTATTCAAAATTAAAATACGAGGAAGGAATATTGGAGCTTGAGAAAGATAATTTTATTTGGAAAATATTTATTACTAAAAGTTTAGAAAACTACGATAGTTTACGCGAATAATTTTGTTTTGTACACTCCACCAATAATAAATGGTTTCTCTCCTATTTGTTTTAAGCATTTAAAAACTAAATCCACTTTCTTCTCATTAATTACAAAAACTAATCCAACTCCAAGATTGAAAGTTCGCCTCATATCACTTTCAGGTACATTGCCTTCTTGTTGAATTAAATCAAAAATATACGGTCTCTTCCAACGCAACCAATCCACTACAAGTGAATATCCTTTGGGAACTACTCGATAAGTATTTCCCAAAATACCACCACCAGTTATATGTGCAACTCCATTTATTATTTTCTTTTTGTGAAGTTCAACAATTGGATTTAAATATGATCGATGAACTGCCATCAAAGATTTTCCTAAAGTGGAATTTAATTTATTAAAATATTTTCCTTTTGAATATTTTGGAAATAATATTTTTCTCGCTAGTGAATAACCATTTGTATGGAGTCCGGTTGATGGCAATGCAACAAGTAAATCACCGCTGGAAATTTTTGAGCCATCAATAATATTTTTCTTTTCGACAACTCCAACAATCATTCCGGCAATATCAAACTCGCCATCTTGATAAAATCCCGGCATCTCTGCAGTTTCACCACCGATAATCGAACATTTATTTTCGATACAAGCTTTTGAAAAACCTTTAACAACTTCTACAGCAATATTTTTTTGTAGTTTTCCAGTTGCAAAATAATCCATAAAAAAAAGTGGCTTCGCACCGCAAACTGCAATATCATTAACACAGTGATTTACAAGATCTTGTCCAACTGTATTAAATTGTCTCATCATAAATGCAATTTTTAATTTCGTTCCAACTCCATCTACACTAGAAACTAAACATGGTTCTTTCATTCCAGGAAAAGATGCATTGTAAATACCACCAAAATGGCCAATATCGGTGAGAACTGATTTTGAGTGAGTTGCCTTCACATTTTTTTTAATTTCATTAACAAACTTTTCACCTTCCGATATGTTAACACCTGCATTTTTATACGTTATTGTCATTTTATTTACATTATTTTGTTTATAAATTTAAGTAAAGTTGATAATAAAATAAGTAGATTTTAATCACATTTAAGTAAATCAAATTTTTCCAATTACCATTATAAATGCTTAATTTGTTTTAATTGTAACAATAGCTTGAATTAAAGCAATCCCTTAAATATATTCCTTAAAAAGAGAGAGCTAAGTTCAATATTATAACTTACTAATTTAATGAAAAGTATATTTCTAAAAAAGAATGATTTAAAGATAGAAGAAATTCCCGTCGGGAAAATTCTTTGTTTGGGTAAAAACTATTCTGAACACGCAAAAGAAATGGGTGGCGATGTTCCAAAAAGCCCAATTGTATTCCTCAAACCTTCAACAGCAATTGCCGATAAAGATGGGAAAATCGAAATTCCCTCAATTTCAAATGAACTTCATCATGAAGTTGAATTAGTAATATTGATTGGGAAAAAAGGAAAAAATATTTCTAAAAGTGATTCGCAAAATTATATTTCTGGATATGGTGTTGGTCTTGACATGACTTTGAGAGATCAACAAAGTATTGCTAAAAAAGAAGGTAACCCTTGGACGATTGCAAAAGGATTTGACACTTCTGCTATTTTCGGAACTTTTATCGAAAAAGAAAAAGTTAGTAATCCGGAAAATCTTGATATTCAATTAACTGTAAATGGAATTGTTAAACAAAAATCAAATACAAGTTTTATGATTTTCAAAATCAATTATACAATTTCATTTTTATCTAAAATTTTTACTTTAGAGCCGGGTGATTTAATTTTCATGGGAACTCCAGAAGGAGTTGGCAGAGTTATATCGGGAGATTCTTTAGTTGGAACAATTTCCGGACTTTCTGAAGTTCGAGCATTTGTAAAATAATGAAGAAGTTTAACAAAATATTTTCTGTAATTATTTTTGTATTTATTTTTGTTTCCAAATTATTTTCGGAAGATCGAGCTAAATTTAATACTGATATTTATGATTACAACTGGCCAATAAAAGCAAAACCATTTATTACTTCTTCATTCGCAGAATATCGCGCCACACATTTTCATGCGGGAATTGATATTAGTACAGAACATGCAATTGGTTTGGAAGTTTATTCTGCAAGAGATGGATATGTAAAAAATATTACCGTCTCGCCAAGTGGATATGGTAGATATATTGTAGTAAAACACAAAGATAATTTTTATACAACTTATGCCCATCTACAATCTTTTAGAACTGATATTGAAAAAAAAGTTTTAGAAGCACAGCAACGTGAAAAATCTTATTCGGTTGAAATATCTTTTCAGCCAGATGAATTTGTTGTAAAAAAGGGGGAGCTAATCGCATTTAGTGGAGAAAGTGGTGCAGGTCCGCCTCATTTGCATTTTGAAATCCGAGATCATTTATTCAATCCGGTGAATCCTTTACTTTTTCCAAACATGCGAAATTATGTAGATCTCTATCCACCGGTTTTTAAAAAAGTAGCATTCACTCCATTAAATGATAATTCATTTGTAAATCATGAACTTACACCACAAATATTTTTACCAACTTTAAAAAATTCGAAATCATATTTAATTCGAGACACAATGTATTTTACAGGAACTATCGGAATTTCGACTGATGTTTTTGACCGAACTTCTGAACGTGGAGATAAAATTACAATTTATGGTTTAGAGTTATATGTTGACGGAAAACCATATTTTATTTCTCAGAGAAATACTTTTTTAACCGCACAATATGGACAAGTAAGTTTGTACTTCGATTGGAATCTTTTGCAATCGCAAATGGGAAGATTTCACACACTTTATATTGACGCTGCAAATTCACTTTCCTTTTATCCACTTTCAATTTTAGCTGGAAAAAAAAATGAATATTCTGGTAAAATTTCACTCGAAAATTTAAGTGAAGGGTTTCATAATTATTCGATTCGTGCAATTGATTATAATGGAACTATTAGTGAATGTAACGGCGTTTTCGTTTTGAATCATCCACCAGCTTTGGAAGTTAAAGAAATTTCTACAAAATCAATTTCGCTTAATATCTCAAATTTAAATGAAGTTCAATCAATTGAAGTAGCTGAAAAAACTTTCAACGAAAAAAAATGGGATATAATTTCATACGGCATTACAACTTATAATCCAACGCAAACAAATATTTCAGTTCCGGTTAATTCCGCAAAAACAGATTTAATTAGAATTATCGCCAAAAATAAATATGGCACAGAATCATTTCCACAATTTCATATTGTAAATCCAAAATATTCTTACTCGCACACTACAATAAAAAAAATAATTAAAGGAAATCAATTATTTATAACTTTAAATAATACACAAGGATTTACAAAAGCGCCATCGATAATTGCGTACGATAACCAACAAACATTTCCTGTAACTTTAATTCCGCGCTCCCCTTTTGAATATGAAGGGATTTTTACAATTCCATCGCAAGCTGATAGAAAAATATTTTTGAAATCATTTGTTTCGATTGGTCATTATACAACGGAACTTTTGGATTCAGTTGAATATTATTTATTGAGACCTGAAATGGGATTAACAATAAGTTCTCCCGATAATAAATTTTATTTTTCATTTGAAAAAGAAGCTGTTTATAAACCAGTTTCAATGCTTATAGAAAAACAAAAAAATGGCAACTATTCAATTAACGCAAAAAATATTTTTCTCCGCAATGGAATGAATATGCAAATAAAATTTCCTGACGAAAAAATTATTGATAACACTTATGCAGTTTATGTTTTAAGAGGAAGTAATCCAATATTTTTATCAAATGATAAAAATATTAATAATAAAACTTTTATTGTGAAGCGAACTACAATGCTCGGCGAATATGTAATTCTCTCCGATAAAAAACCACCTGAAATAAATAATTGGAGAAACAACAAATCTTTTAGCAAAACAAGTTATTTATTTAATTTTAAAGTGAGCGATAACTTATCCGGTATTGATGCTAACAAAATTGCTGTGTATCTTGATGATGTAAGAATTTTTCCGGCTTATGATCCTGAAAAAAGGACAGTTTCATTTTACAACTATACAGAAAGTAAAATTGAAAAAGGAAAACATATTGTTAGTATTGATATAACGGACAGAGTTGGAAATTATGTAGGTTATACTAAAACTATTTGGACTAATTAATAAATAAAATGCTGAAAGATATTTCTAAATTTTTCCAAAGATTATTTCAAAATCAGCTTTTATTAATTGGCTGTATTATATTTCTTCTTATTTATTTTGCAGCACTTTTTGTATATCTTATCGAGCAAAGTTCGAATCCACAATTTCAATCAATTGCCGACTCTTTGTGGTGGTCAATCGTAACAGTTGCAACAGTTGGATATGGAGACAAAGCTCCAATTACAGGAATCGGTCGAATTATTGCATCATTAACAATTATTAGTAGCGTTGTATTAGTTTCACTTTTTACAGCAACTATTTCATCACTTTTTGTAGCAAGAAAATTAAAGGAGAGTCAAGGTTTGCAAAACATTACTTTAAAAGATCATATTCTAATTTGTGGCTGGAATAGTAAAGTTGATAATTTACTTGCAAGATTAAATTCAAGCTCCAAAAAGAAAAATAGTTTACCAGTAGTTTTAGTAAACGATATGCTTCCGGAAAAAATAGAAAGTATTTTAGAAGCTTTCCCAAATTTGGAATTAAAATTTACAAGAGGCGATCATTCCAAAGAAGCAATTCTAGAACGTGCTAATGTGAAAGAAGCACGAGCTGTAATAATTCTTCCTGACTCAGTAAATTCAACAGGATTTCCAAATGACGATAAATCACTTTTCTCATTGATTGCAATTAAAGGGATTTCACCAAAAACAAAAGTTTTCGTGAATATTATGGATAGCGAAAACTCTCAGCCAATGAAACGGGCAAGTGCTGATGAAGTTATTATAAGCGATCAACATATTGACTTCTTTCTTGCTAATCATATTATTAATCCGGGAACTGCCGAATTAACTTTAGATTTACTAAATGGAAATAGCGAAAATGATATTCACCGAATTGCAATTCCTGAAAATTTTATTGGAAAATCTTTCGAAGAATTATTTATTTATTTCAAACGTGAAAAGAATATCACAATAATTGGAATTGTAAAGGAAGAAGAAGTTGTTGGACTTCAACAATTAATTTCTCACGACACTTCCGCAATCGATCAATTCATCGAAAGAAAATTTCTGGAAGCTGGAGTAAATGTTTCCGAACGAACAAGTATGAGAATTGATATTAATCCTTCTGCATATTATATAATCCAACAAAAAGATTTAGCAATTGTAATCGGAACAATAGTATGAACTCAATCTTAATTTCAGATATAAAAAATATTCCACTTTTTCTTGGTTTGAATGAAACTCAATTGAAAGATTTAGTGAATATTATGGAGCTCCGAAAAATTGATGAAAATACAACTTTCATACAAGAAGGAACTCATGGAGATGAAATGTTTATTTTACTTAAAGGATCTGTTGAGATTAGTCGTTCGCTAATTATTAAGCAACAAAATAAAAGTTTAAATAAAAGTGATAAATCATTTTTGCAATTAGATGATTCAACTCGTCCATTTTTTGGTGAGATCGGATTGTTTGATGAAAATAGTAAACGAAGTGCTTCAGTTATGACTAAAAAAGCATCTTCACTTGCAATTCTAAAAAAAGAAACTTTTTTTAATTTAATCGAATCAAATCATACTATCGGATATAAAGTTTTATTAAATCTTGTAAAAATTGTAGGTAGTCGCTTAGATAAAACCTCTCAAGATGTTTTGAAACTTACTACAGCATTAAGTCTTGCTTTAGAACGATAAAATACTTTCCCCAAAATTTTTATGAGTGAGTTGTCTAAAATATACGATCCGTTAATTGTAGAAGATCGGTGGTATTCTTATTGGGAAGAAAATAAATTATTCCACGGCGAGGCTTCTTCTAAAAAGAAACCATTTACAATTGTAATTCCCCCACCAAATATTACCGGCATTTTAACAATGGGGCATGTTTTAAATAATACCATTCAGGATTTATTAATTAGATGGCGAAAAATGCAAGGTTATGAATCTTGCTGGGTTCCGGGAACTGATCACGCTGGAATTGCAACTCAAAATGTTGTTGAAAAATCTTTAGCTAAAAAAGGTTTGAAGCGAAAAGAAATGAAGCGCGAAGATTTTGTAAATGAAATTTGGAAATGGAAAGATGAATACGGCGGAACAATAATTAAACAACTTCGCAAACTCGGGACTGCTTGTGATTGGGAAAGGGAAAAATTTACACTCGATCCAAAATTATCTGAAGCTGTAGTTGAAGCATTTGTTCATCTCTACGAAAAGAAATTAATTTATAAAGGAAAATATATTGTCAATTGGTGTCCAAAAGATCATACTGCATTAAGTGATGATGAAGTTAATTTTTCTGAACAACAAACAAATTTGTGGCACATAAAATATCCAATTGAGAATTCGGACGAAACAATTACAATTGCAACAACTCGTCCTGAAACAATGTTGGGTGACACTGCTGTCGCAGTAAATCCAAAAGATAAAAGGTATAAACATTTAGTTGGAAAAAATGTTCTGCTCCCTCTTGTGGATCGTAAAATTCCAATTATTGCAGATGATTATGTTGAAATGGAATTTGGAACCGGCGCAGTTAAAATTACTCCAGCTCACGACATAAATGATTTTCAAATTGCGCAGAGACATTCGTTGCCAAATATTGTTGTGATGAATACTTCTGCAATGATGAATGAAAATGTTCCAACTGTTTATCAAGGATTAGATAGAATTGTTTGCAGAAAAAAAATTGTCACTGATTTAGAAAATCTTGGACTGCTAATTAAAGCCGACGCTCATCAACATTCAATTGGAAAATGTTACAGATGTGAAACAATTATTGAACCATATTTATCCGATCAATGGTTTGTAAAAATGAAACCACTTTCGGAACAAGCATTGAAAGTTGTTCAAAATGGAGAAATAAAATTTTATCCGGAACATTGGACAAAAGTTTACGAGCATTGGATGGGAAATATTCGCGACTGGTGTATTTCACGGCAACTTTGGTGGGGACATAGAATTCCGGCGTGGTATTGTGCCAGTGATAAAAAATGTAATCTCGAATGCAGACAACCAATTGTGTCGCGAACAAAACCGGAAAAATGTCCTTATTGTGATTCAAAAAATTTACGACAAGAAGAAGATGTTTTGGACACTTGGTTTTCATCATGGTTGTGGCCACTTTCGGTTTTTGGTTGGCCGGAAAAAACTAATGACTTAAAATATTTTTATCCAACTCATACATTAGTTACAGGACCGGATATTATTTTCTTTTGGGTAGGAAGAATGATTATGGCCGGGCTTGAATTTAAAAATGAAATTCCCTTTAAGCATGTTTACTTCACGAGTATAATTCGAGATCTGCAGGGAAAGAAAATGAGTAAGTCCCTTGGAAATTCCCCCGATCCACTTGAAGTAATTTCAACTTACGGCGCAGATGCGCTTCGATTTACTGTAACTTTCATCTCACCAATCGGGCAAGATGTACTTTATTCAAATGAAAAATGTGAACTTGGAAGAAACTTCGCAAATAAAATTTGGAATGCAGGAAGATTTCTTTTGATGAATCGTGATGCTATTGGAAATTCAACTCAAAATTTAACAATTGCTCCGCAAAATAGTTCTCCCGAATTAACTGATCAATGGATACTTTCCCGTTGCAATGAAACTATTAAAAATATTTCAACAGCACTTGAAGAATTTAAAATTGATGAATCTGCAAAATTGATTTACGATTTTCTCTGGCACGATTTTTGTGATTGGTATGTTGAATGTATAAAAATTAGAATTCAATTAACTTCGGATATTAATCTACAACGAAGTTTAATTAATCGAGCGCTTTCAATTTATGAAACCAGTTTAAAATTATTACATCCAATTATGCCATTTATCACGGAAGAACTTTGGCAAAATATAGATTCGAGAAATATTGGCGACAGTATTATGAAACAAAGTTGGCCTCTTGCAGATGAGAAATATTTTCAACCTCAAAAAGAAAAAGAAATGCTGTTCATTCAAAAAGTCGTTTCTGAAATCCGTTCAATTAGAAATGAGATGACTATTCCACCTACAAAATTGTTAACGTTATTTATTAATTCACACAATAAACAGAAATATAATATTTTAGAAGAAAATAAAATTTTAATACAAAAATTAGCTCGTCTCGAAACAGTTACAATTGGGAATAATCTTCAACGTCCGCAACAATCTGCAAGTGCAGTTGTTGAAGGTGAAGAAATTTATATTCCATTAGTTAGAATTATTGATTTGAATAAAGAACAATTAAGATTGGAAAAAGAAATCTCAAGATTACAAAGTCAATTAAATGCTGTGGTTTTAAAACTAAAAAATAAATTTTTCCTTGATAATGCTCCTAATGATGTTTTAAATAAGGAAAAAGAAAAGGAAAAAAATTTTTATGAAACTATTCAAAAAATACAAAACAGCATTAAGAATCTTCAATAATATATATTTAAATGTTATTTTCGTTTTAATAATTGGTAGTTCCCTTCTTCAATCACAAAGCAATCAAAAGTTTCCAGAATTTGTTTCTTCTTTACAAAATTTAACTTCACTTCAGCGAACGGCTAAAGTTGATAGTTTTATAACTGCACAAACAATAAAAGGATTTCCTGTAATTGAAAGTACTGCAGTTTATTTTATTTATAGAGGAAGTGTTTCATCGTCAATTGTTTTAACAGGCGATCATACTAATTGGACTTTACCGGGAAATTTAATGCAAAAAGTTTTTGATACAGATCTTCACTTCGTTAAAAAAGAATTCGAACTCGACGCGCGAATTGATTACAAATTTGTAATTGGTAATGGTGGCAGTTGGATTTTAGATCCACTAAATTCAAAAACTATAATGGGTGGTTTCGGTCCAAATTCTGAATTAGCAATGCCAAATTATATTCAACCAAAAGAAATTATTTATAACCCAAATATAGCGCACGGAACAGTTACAAATTTTACAATTACAAGTTCTTATTTAAATAATTCACGAGTAGTAAAAGTTTACAATCCTGGAAGTACAAACCCAAATTATGAATTCCCTACAATTTATGTTCACGATGGAATTGATTACATAAATATTGGATCGATGGTAAATGTGCTCGACAACTTAATAGCTGAAAAAAAAATTGATCCGTTAATTTGTGTTTTCGTACCACCAATTGATCGTTCGAACGAATATCTACAATCTAAAATAATTGGCTACTCAAATTTTGTAACAAAAGAATTAATTCCATTTATTGATTCTAATTTTAAAACAATTAAATCCGCAAGTAGAAGAGGTGTAATGGGAGCTTCTAATGGTGGGCATATTTCGCTTTACCTCGCCATCAATTATCCGGAACTGTTTGGTTTTGTAGCTGGACAGTCGAGTACAATTACTTCACAATTAATAAATCCAATTCAAAATAATCCAAGAAAAAATACATTTTTTTATCTTGATTGCGGAACTTATGATATTAATAGTTCGAGTTTTAATTTTCTAGAATTAAATAGAAATTTTTTCAACTTGTTAAAATCAAAATCATACAATGTAAAATATTTTGAGTATCACGAGGGGCACAGTTGGGGAAATTGGCGAGCACATCTTGATGACATTCTTAAATCTTTTCAAACCATAACTTCAACCCCAAAAGTAAAACCTGTTTCCCCATCTCGAGGAAATATTGAAGTGTTGCCAAATTATCCAAACCCATTTAATCCATTAACTAATATTTCATTTCTTCTGAATAAAAAAGAATATATTACTTTAACTCTTTCAGATATTTTAGGAAGAAATATTAAAACTATTAGTGAAGGATTCTTTGAAGCTGGGAAACATACAATCAACTTTGAGGCAAATGAAATTAAAAGTGGATCTTATTTTTACACATTTCAAACTTCGAATCAGAGCATTACAAAAAAAATGATAGTTATAAAATAATCACTTATGAAAAAATTAGTTCTCTTCGTTTTTTTAATTTCAATTTCTAATTCTCAAGATAAATATAGCCAAGTTAGAATTTTACTTTCTCCAGAAATTACAATACATAAATTAGCTTCTTTGGGATTCGCGGTAGATCATATTTCAGGGAAGAAAAATAATTACATCGATGTTTTTGTAAACAGTTACGAAATTTCACAATTAAAAAAAATTGGAATTCCCTTTTTAAATTTAATTGAAGATTGGGATTCTCATTTTGCTCAACAACAAAAAGCTGAATTGTTAAAACCTGAAATTAATATTAAATCTTTATCGGGAATAATTAAAAATTTCAGATATGGTTCAATGGGAGGATTTTTAACTTTGCAGGAATTAACTGCTGAATTTGATTCAATGAGGACTTATTATCCAAATATTATTTCAAAAAATGATACAATTGGATTTTCAATTCAGAACAAACCAATAATTGCAGTTAAAATTTCAAAAAATCCATTGGTAAATGAAAATGAGCCACGAGCACTTTATAACTCATTAATTCACGCGCGCGAACCTGAAGGAATGATGCAGATGATTTATTTTATGTGGTATCTTTTAGAAAATTATGGAACTGATGAGGAAGTTACAAACATTTTAGATACACGTGAATTATATTTTATCCCCTGCTTGAATCCCGATGGATATTTTTATAATCAAACTACAAATTTAACTGGTGGTGGAATGTGGAGAAAAAATAGAAGACTTAATTCTGGAACAATTTTTGGAGTTGACTTGAATAGAAATTTTGGTTACAACTGGGGATTCGACGATATTGGTTCAAGTCCAAATACAAATAGCAGTACATATCGAGGCACTTCCGGATTTTCAGAACCGGAAACTCAAGCAATCAGAAATTTTTGTAATTTAAAAAATTTTAGCATTGCAATGAATATTCATACTTACAGTAATCTTCTAATTTATCCTTGGGGATATAATGATGTTGACACAAAAGATTCAATTTTGTACAGATCTCTTGCTGAAGAATTAATTGAGGATAACAGATATTCTTACGGTACAGGACTTCAAACAGTTGGTTACACTGTGAATGGTGATGCGGATGATTGGATGTACGGTGATACAATTTCGAAAAGTAAAATATTTTCATACACTCCTGAAATTGGAAATCACGTTGATCTTTTTTGGCCGAAAAAAGAAAGGATTTTACCTCTTTGCTTGGAAAATCTTTCTATGAACTTAAAAGTTGCCCACGCTGCCGGAGAATTTATTCAAGTTAAATTAAATTCTATAAAAGATAGTGCTAACACTACTTCAGTTTCATTTTCATTAATTAATAAAGGAGTAGTAAATAAATCCGCAAGTTTTAAAGTTAGAATAAAAAATAATTCTTCTATGATATTTTTGAAGGACACAATATTTTCAAATCTCTCTTTAAATACAAAATATACACTTCAATTTCCAAAATATAATTTTTTTAATACTCCAGGTGCGATGGCAAAACTATTTTTTAAAATTGAAGGAAGTAATGTTTTTTCTTATGACACAATAAATTTTAGAATCGGTAAACCAAATTACATTTTTACTGATTCTACAGAAACAGGAATTTCAAAATGGGTTGCAACTGGAAGTTGGGGAGCTACATCAGAAAAAAAATTGTCGGGTAATTTTTCTTTTACAGATAGTCCGACGGGACCAAGTTTAAATAATTCATCTTCATCTTTAACTTTGAAGGATTACGTTAATTTAAAAAATGTAAATCAATCTTTTATTGGTGCTGCAGAGTTACGATTTTCAGCTAAATGGAATATTGAATCTTGTTACGATTTTCTTCGTGTTCAAGCATCATCCGATAGCGGAAAAACTTGGAAAGATTTATCGGGAATTCACACTCAACCTGCAAATGGAACAGGAAAACAAATTCCAGTTTTCACTCCCGGTTATGATGCCGTTAAACATGATTGGAGTGAGGAGATTATTGACCTTTCATATTTTGTTAGAAACCCGGCAGTTAAAATTCGGTTCTTAATGGAAACTGACGAATATGAAGTTTTTGATGGTTGGTATATGGATAATATTTCTATTAGCGTTTATTTACTTGATATTAATTCTGTTAGAAATGACAATATTCCTAATAATTTTGAGCTATATCAGAATTTTCCAAATCCGTGGAATCCATCAACAACAATAAATTTTAAACTTCCAATCAAGTCGAATATTAAATTGAAATTATTTGATATTCTTGGAAGAGAAATTAAAACTATTACAAATGGTGAATTTATAGCAGGAACTCACTCCGTTATTCTAAATGGGAGAGAACTTTCCTCCGGAATTTATTTTGTAAGATTAGAAACACCCGATAATTTTTTAACAATTAAAACATTTCTTTCTAAATAATTTTGAAAATAATATTATTTATATTCATCATATTTTTTTCGGTTGAATTATTTTCTCAAAATAAATCAACTGATTCTTTAAAAGATGGGCAACCAGTAAATATGGAAGATTTTGATAAATCATTTGATCCAATTTATTATGATCATTCATTTAAACTTCTTCCAAATAGAACGATGAATAAGATTCCAAATACTGATGACATTAACTCAAATACTGAAATAAATATTATCGATACAATTCAAGGATTCAGAATTCAATTAATTGCAACGGAGAATTATCAAACTGCACTTCAACTAAAAGAAACACTCTTTAATTTAGATTCACTTCAAAATGTTTATGTTATTTTCGACGCACCAAATCATAAAGTTAGAATAGGCAATTTTAAATCCAGAGTTGATGCAACAAACTATCTTGAATATTTAAAATCTTTCGGATATTCTGATCCCTGGATTGTTCAGGATCGTGTATTTATTCCACAAACTCGTAAAAAATAATTTACGGAAAACGAATTACAACACCTTCAATCGGCCATCTGGCACGAACACGAAGTGTATCTTTGTAATAATTAAATTTCTCAGAAGTTTTGAATGGAAATATTTTACCTCCATCATATTTACCATTTATATTTTCATCGGCATATGAAAATATCGCAACATTTCCAGGTTCAATGTTTTCTATATTAAATGATTCACCCTTTTTAACTGAAACAGTATTTTTACTTTTAACTTTGGGAATTATTATTTTTTCAATTTCAACATTATAATTTGTTGATTTTTTGTCATTTGAAGTTTCGATTACCCCAATTATACTTCCAACATTTTCGGGATCAATTGTATAAAATTTGTATTTGTAAGTAGAATCATTCGTAAGATTCAAAAAATAAACTGAATTTGGATTTAGAGTTACGCTTGGTTTTAGATTAATACTACCCCCTATAATATTTAACATAATCGGTACATTAATGCTATCAAAACTCAGCATTTTCCCTTTTATTTTAACTGAATCAGTACCAATTAGTTCATTAAATGTAAATTTAATTTGTGGATTTAACTGCTGCAAATAAAGTGTATCGCTTAATGAGGAATAAATAAGATTTGGTTTTATTTTATTTTTAGGTATTTCTCCTGTTACTCGAACTTTTCCATTTGATCTTTTTATTTTGTTATTGCTTAAATCTTCAACATTTAAAACTTCCAATATTATATTTGACGTTGATAGTTTTTCTGTAATAATAATTCCATCTTTAATTTCATCGGAGGTTAATATTATTCCTTGTAGTTTTTTTTGTTGAAGCGTAATTGTATCGGTTAAAATAATATTTTCTAATTTCAGTGATGAACTTTTTATTGGTTCTGAAAAAAGAAATGTAATTCTGTTTTCATCAAGAATTTTTGCTGAGATTAATCTTGGCGAAGATATATCTTCAACTTCCAGTTTAAAATTAAATTGGGTTTCAGTTGAATCAACTTTAGAAATAATAATATCTTTTGAAGGAATTCCAATAGCATCAACCTCGACATCATATTTCAAATTTCTAAATTCATCACGAAATGCAAATATTCTGTACAATCCAGGAACTAAATTTAGAAATTGGTAATTACCATTTTTCCCTGTTTGAGTAATATAATCTGGAATTTTATTTGCTGGATTAATTGTATCGTTTGAATTTTTTAAAAGATACGCACCAATAAGTACACCATCTGGTTTTATATCAAACACTCTTCCGGAAACTATTCCTCGATCAATATTGTTTCCAGTGGAAAAAGAATAATTAAAAGACTCGCTCATTCTATTCCGATTATTGAGATCAACAATATCTGTCCCAAATGAAATTGAATATGTTGTATTTGATCGAAGAATTTCAGAAAATTTAAGTGTCACTTCATAATCGCTCCAATCAAATTCAATTTCACCAATCGGTGGAGAAATAAAAATTGATTCTTCAACCGATCTCTTATCAACATATTCTGAAAAGCCGAAAATTATTTCACCGTTTTTAAAATTTGTGCTATTATTTGGAAGTGAAGTGGTAATAATTTTGGGTGGCTCAAGATCAAATTCACCACCATCGGGAGGCATTTGACCAGCGCAACCAATAAATAAAAGAAGAATTAAGTAAAAATTATACTTCATTTCACATAAACTAACGATAAAGCATTAGATATTGAAGTAAAACTTTGCTTTTCGACTTCTCTTTTAATAGATTTTTAGATGAAATTTCTTATAACTCTAATAATTTTTACTTTTCAATCTTTTGCAGATTCGCCAACTTATTTATTTTTACGTAACGATGTTAGTGCGAGAGCAGCAGCAATGGGTGGAAGTTTTGTTTCAATGAAAAATGATCCGAACGGAATTTTTTATAATCCAGCACTTCTTTCAACAATTAATCAAGAAAAATTTTCTTTGGGATATATGACTTTCTTATCGCAATATAAAACAACTTATTTTTCATATAGCACGGTATTCGATTCAACAAGTAAATTAGGTGTCGGACTTATTTACAATTCTTATGGAGATTTTATTGAGAAGGATGAATATAATAATGAGCTTGGAACTTTTTCTGTCAGCGATCTTGTTTTAATTACCAGTTACGCTTTTAATTATGATGAAAATATTTCTATCGGCGTTTCGTCTAAATTAATTTACAGTGCAATTTCAAACTACTCATCAAATGCACTTGCGTTAGATGCGGGAATTTATTATTTCATTCCCGGGAATAATCCACTTTCAATTGGAGCAAGCATTCAACATTTAGGAAAACAAATTAATTCGTACAATACTACAGAAGAAGATCTTCCGTTGGATGTTAAAATTGGAATTACTCTTAAACCTGAACATTTACCATTAGATATAAATTTGAACTTCCATAAAATTAATGTTCAACAAAATATTATTTCAGATCGACTTCGTTACTTTACAATTGGTGGCGAATTTACAATTTCTGAATCTATGAGATTAAGATTTGGTTACAATAATGAAAAAAGAAAAGATATGAAATTAGGAACGTCGTCTGATATGGCAGGATTTTCTTTTGGCGGTGGAATCGTAAAAGAAAATTACACTATTGATTATTCTTATTCTTCTCTTGGGAAAATTGGTGAAGTAAGTAGAATTAATGTTGGTTATAGTTTTTAATTTTGTAACCCAATTTCAATCAACATTTTACTAATATAAAAAACCAACATTCCGACAAATACTATCACTGGCATAATTCTATTTTCAGATTTATTAATTTCCGGAATTAAATCACTTCCACCAATGTAAAGTGCCGTCCCTGCAGAAAATGCAAAAATATAACCGATATAAGTTAAATCGAGCGATGAAATCAAAAAGGCAACTAAAATTCCCAACATTGTACCTGATGAAACGAAAACAACTGTTTTCATTATAAGATTATCTGAGTCTGATACCTTCCTCATAATTGTTGCAACGGTTAATCCTTCTGGAAATTTATGAAGAATAATACCAAGAAAGACAGTTAACCCAATTGATAAATTAAATTGCAATGCGGAAGAAATAATAAATCCATCAAAAAAAGCATGCATAAATAAACCTGTCGAAGTTGATAGTCCGACAATTTTTGAAATAGCTAATTTATCGTGATGAGTTTCCTCCCCAAAATGAAAATGTCCAACTAAAGTATGTTCAACAAAATGCATTGTGCTAAAACCGATTAATATCCAAAGTGCAGTATCAACAGATTTTATTTCCTGAAAACTAATTGGAATTAATTCTGTAATAACTAACGCGAGTAAAAATCCAGCTCCAAGTGCCAATAAATATTCGTGCGAAAGTTGAAACCACTTTTTATTTTTTACAACTAACCAACCACCAAGAATTTCTGAGCCGGTAGCTACAACACCTAATAAAATAATCAAGAATATATTTGCCATTTGTTTAAAAATAAGAATTATAAATTCGGAATACGAATATATTGCTCTGCTTTGTTTTGTGAATTTTCAAAATCTGGTAATTTTAAAACTTTTTTATATTGATTAATTGCTAAGTTTCTCTTCAATTGTCTATCATAGATAATTCCTATTTTTAAATTCGACAAAGCCATAAATCCTGATGAGCCATCTTTATCAAGTGAGCGAGATAGCTCATCGCATTTATAAAAATGTTTTAAACTATTATTCCAATCATGAAGTTCCATCCAATAAATTCCCAAATAATAATTTGCTTCACGTTGAATTACAATTCTAGATTGTTCAGGAAGTTCTTTTATTGTCTCGGAGTTAATTATTAATTCAGTATATGTTTGAAAAAAATTATCCCATTGACCCAACGAAACCTGATTTCGACCAATGTATCTTTTAAATTGTGCATTGTTTGGAAATTCATTTGATAATTCTTGTGCAATTTTCAATGAAGTTCGATAATCTTTTTCGAATTGATAATGAAGTTGCATCAAAAAATATTTCGATTCGTACTTTGCATATTTAGCTTTTCGCGAAGCTACTTCCAACATCTCAATCCCCTTTTCTCTATTTCCTTTTGGAAAAAGTAACATAATTGGTTTTACAATTGGATATTGATCAGGAATTACTGCGGCATAATAATTGTAAATTCCAATACCGAGTAAAATGTCTTCATTTTTTGGTGATACTTTAAATGCATGTTGAACAATTGGTAATGCAATTCTTCCATCGTTTGCTGCGGAAAACCATTCTTTGCGATTTACACGAAGTCGTCCTCGATAACCAAGAGCTCCTCCTTTAAAAAACATTGCTGTTAATTCATCAGGATTTTTTTTCAACTGGATGTCGCACATTTCGATTACTTTATTTAATTTCGCAACAAATTCTTTATCGTAAGTTTTATCATCAATACTTAAAATCATTTTCCACCAATCGATCATTGCATCAAAAAAATATCCGGAAGGATGGTTTGGATATTTGTTAATTATTTCTTGGAAGATAATTTCTGCTTTAGAGAATTCCAGATTATAAACATGCTTAATCCCTTTTGAAGTTATTTGATCTAACTCCTTATCGGTAATCCATTGTGCAGAAAGCAACTTGACTGAAATAATAAATAGTAAAACTAATTTTTTCATTTAAGTTTGTTTATCAATTTTTTTACAAATAAAAATAGTTGCAGCTGTAGCGATTAAAACTCCAATAGTTCCAATAATTCCACCTTCGGGACCGAAATGTCCACCGGTTAGCCAACGTGGACCAGTAACTATTAATTCACCAAATTGAAATTCTGTGAAAGTATTTCCACTTACTTCGTAAGAAAATATATATGCCAATGAAAAGTTCCAACCAAAATGTAGCATAATTGGAAGCCATAAAGTTCGCGACATAATTTTTGCAATTGATAACCATATCCCAGCTAGAAAAATATTTACAAATGCTAAAATGCTAATTGATGGATTAAATATATGCCCAATAGAAAATAGAAATGAAAATATTATCGTTGCTATAGTTTTATTTGAGGATAAAATAAGTTGTTGAAAAACAATTCCTCTAAAAATCATTTCTTCAATAAATGCACTGTTTAAAAATATAAATACCATAAAAAAAGTGAATGTTACCATCTCCGATAGCGATAATATTCTTAATTTGCTCGAAGTAAGTTGGAAATAATATTCTGATAAAAATATTAATGTGACAACAAATAAACTAATAGTGAAACCAATTAAGGAATACTTTAATACAACTTTTGAAATATTTAATCCAAGTTCATTGAATGGTTTTTTAGTTATCAATAAAATTAATATTGATGCAACTAAAACTATAACCGATGGTAAAAAATAATTCAAAAAGAATATTACATATTTATTAAAATATTCATTCTCAATTATTATTAATTGAGAGATGCGATAAAAAACAACTATAATTATTAAGTATAAAAGGGTTTTACTAAAAGCTACAATTTTAAGCTTTGGGAAATTCAGAGTAATGCCTCACAAACCGGCATCGAATAAATAGGAACCGATTTTTTCCGCAGAAATACGAATTTGTTTCATCGTATCTCTATCTCGAATTGTCACCGTTCCATCTTTCATAGTATCTGAATCAACAGTTACACAAAATGGAGTACCAATTTCATCCTGTCTGCGATATCTTCTTCCAACTGCGCCACTATCATCATAAAATGTTTTATAATTTTTTTGAAGTCCAGCAGAAATATTTTTTGCTTTTTCATCCATCCCATCTCTGTTAACAAGTGGAAGAACAGCAACTTTTATTGGAGCTAAAGTTGGATGTAAATTTAATACTACTCTTTTGTCTTCTTTCCCATCTGCGGTTGGAGCAAGCTCTTCATTGTACGATGCACAAAGAAATGCCATAAAAATTCTACTTGCACCGGCTGATGTTTCAATAACAAATGGAGTATATTTTTCTTTTGTTGAATCATCAAAATATTTTAAACTTTTTCCAGAAAATTCTTCATGTTTTGATAAATCGAAATCTGTTCTGTTGTGAATTCCTTCAATTTCTCCCCAACCAAATGGAAATTCAAATTCGATATCGTATGCAACTTTTGCATAATGCGCCAACTTTTCGTGTTTGTGCCATTGTAATTTTTTTGGATCCATTCCAAGTTTAACAAACCAATTCAATCTTTCTTCTTTCCAATAATCAAACCATTTATCATCATCACTAGGTTTTACAAAAAATTGCATTTCCATCTGTTCAAATTCTCTTGTGCGAAACAGAAAATTTTTTGTATTAATTTCATTTCGAAATGCCTTTCCAATTTGTGCAATTCCAAATGGAACTTTTTGTCTTGAAGAACTTTGAATATTTAAAAAATTCGTAAAAATTCCTTGTGCGGTTTCGGGACGAAGATAAACTGTTGCAGGAGTATCTTCAATAGGACCGACAAAAGTTTTGAACATTAAATTAAAAGTTCGTGGCTCGGTAAAATTATTTTCTTGCTGACATTTGATTGCTTTTCTTCCCTGATAAGCTTTATTCCCACACATTTCATCTTCAATTGTATCAACACGAAAACGAGCTTTACATTCTTTACAATCAACCATTGGATCGGCAAATTTTTCAAGGTGTCCAGAAGCTTCCCAAACTTTTGGATGCATTAGAATTGAAGCATCAACTCCTTCAATATTTTCTCTGAAGGTCATTGACTTCCACCAACTCTGTTTCAAATTATTTAACATTTCAACACCCAATGGACCATAATCCCAACAACCATTTAATCCGCCATAAATTTCACTCGATTGGAAAACAAATCCACGCCGTTTTGCCAGAGAAACAATTTTTTCGAGAGTGTTATTTTGTGGAGATGCCATTTATTCTAAAATTAAAGTTGCGATTACTCGTTTGTTATTTACAAAATGAATTGAATTCATTTTAGTTTTGATATTTTCAACTGCAGATATTTTAACACCTGTTTCCTTAAAAGCATCATTTAAATTTTTTAAGAAATCAGGAACTGAAAAATTCGAAGGGACATCCAAAATTATTTCTTTTCGTACTTCTATTTTATCTTTTGAATAAATTGGACGGTCTCTTTTTTTCTTTATTACTTTACCAAGTTCAGTAATTTTTTTTTCTACAATCGCAATCACATTCGCATTCGTAAGATTTGATTCGTAACCTTCCGGAAGTGAAATAGTATAATTTGTAATCCACCAATTAATTAAGACAACCAGAAAAAAAGTAGAAGTAAAGTAAAAAATAATTTTGGATTGCTTGAGTGTCATTATTATGAAATTTCAACACGACTTTGATCGCCAATCATAAATCTATGAACGCGAGGTTTTCCATTTGCTTCAACAACTTCAACATCATTTCCTAAAATACTTCCTTCAATTCGAATTCCAACATTAATTATTTTACAATCGCGCAAAATAATACTGTATTCAACTTCACTATTTTTAATAGTTGTATTATTTCCAATTGCTGTAAATGGACCAATGTAACTTCCTTCGATTAAACAGTTTTTTCCGATAATTACAGGACCACGAACGACACTATCTTTTATTATTGCACCTTCTTCAATAATAACTTTACCGGCTACATTTGCAGTTTTTTCAATTGTGCCATTATTAGAAGGAATTAAATTATCAAGCACAAGTCGGTTTGCTTCTAATAAATCTGTCGGCTTACCAGTATCTTTCCACCATCCTGTTATTTCGCTAAATCCAACTGCAAAATTATTTTCTATCAACCATTGATGAGCATCAGAAATTTCCAACTCTCCACGAGCGGATGGTTTTAAAGCTTTGCACGCAGTAAAAATATTTTTATCGTAAATATAAATTCCGGCAACTGCATAACCACTTTTTGGATTTATAGGTTTTTCTTCAATTGAAATTATTTTACCATCTTTAATTTCCGGAACTCCAAATCGTTGTGGATCTTTTACTTTAGAAAGTGTGAGCCAACAATTGAAATTAGATTTTGTAAATTCATCAACATATTTTTTAACTCCGCCGACAACTAAATTATCTCCCAAATAAAAAATAAAATTATCATTACCAATAAATTTTTCCGCAAGTAAAACAACTTGCGCTAATCCACCAGGATTTATTTGTGGAATATAAGTTATTGAAACTCCCCATCGACTTCCATCGCCAATTGTATTTGGAACTTCCTGACTATCAGAATTGTGAACAATTCCAATTTCTTTAATTCCTGCATTACAAGCTGCTTCAATTGCATAATGAAGAATTGGTTTATTTGCTATTGCAATTAAATGCTTATTCTGCGTATGAGTTATTGGACGAAGCCGAGTTCCTCTTCCTCCAGATGCGATTAATGCTTTCATATTGTATGAATATTGAAAAAAATAAGTTAGCTTCAAACTATTATAAACTGTGTAACTAATTTAAAGGATTATTATGAAAAATATTAAATACATTTTAACATTTATACTTGTAATTGTTCCATTAGATTTATTTTCACAAAATAATATAGATTGGAAAAAAATTGAAGAAGAAACGATGACACACTTTCAAGCAATTCTTCGGTTCGATACAAGTGATCCTCCAGGAAATGAATTACCTGTAGTCGAATATTTAAAATCTGTTCTTGATAAAGAAGGAATAGAATCAAAAATATTTGCATTAGATCCAAATAGACCAAATTTAGTTGCACGAATAAAAGGAAGTGGGAAAAAACAACCACTCTTAATGATGGGACATACAGACGTTGTAAATGTTGATACAGCAAAATGGACATTCCCGCCATTTTCAGCAACTCGATCAAATGGATACGTTTACGGACGAGGAACAGTCGATGATAAAGATAATGTTGTTTCCTGTTTAATGAATATGATTTTGCTAAAAAGAATGAAAGTTGAATTAGATCGCGATGTAATTTTTTTAGCCGAATCTGGTGAAGAAGGAAATGTTAAATATGGAATTAAATATATGGTTGAGAATCATTGGGATGAAATTAATGCAGAATTTTGTTTGGCTGAAGGGGGCGGAGTTACAAGAGAAGGCGGGAAAAATAGATATGCCGGAATTCAAACTACAGAAAAAATTCCTTACGGAATTAATTTAATTTCCCGTGGTCCTGCCGGACACGGTTCGCGTCCACTCAAAACAAATGCAATACTTCATCTTGCACGTGCTGTTGATAAAGCTTCTTCGTGGAGAACTCCGATGAGATTAAATGAAACTACAAAAATGTTTTTTGAAAAAATGGCATTAGTAAGTGATAAAAAAATTGCGCCGCTTTTTAAAAATATTTCTGACGGAAAAAATTTAGAATCAACACAAGATTATTTTGCTGAAAATATTCCAGGATATTATTCAGTGTTAAGAACTTCTATTTCACCAAATATTATTAAAGGTGGATATCGTATAAATGTAATTCCATCTGAAGTTGTTGCAACTTTAGATGTTCGAGCTTTGCCGGATGAAAATATGACACAATTTTTAGAAACTTTACGCGGAATTATTAATGATCCTCAAATTGAAGTTAAACTTTCCGATCGCGACACAAGACCAGGTGCAACTCCATCGAGATTAAATTCTGAAGCATTCAGTGCAATTGAACAATCAATAGAAAAATTTTATAATGTTTTAACAATTCCGACAATGAGTACCGGTGCAACAGATATGGCATATCTTCGACAAAAAGGTGTTCAATGTTATGGAATTGGTCCGGCTTTAGATGAAGAAGATGGCCCAAAAGGATTTAGTGCGCATAGCGATCAAGAAAGAATTTTGGAAGAATCATTGCACACATTTGTTAAATTTCAATTCGATCTTTTAAAAAGAATTGCCGGGAAGAAAAATGTTCCTGTCCAATAAAATTACATTGTAGTACTAAATGAATTTCACTAATTTTGTACTCTTAAAAAAATGGACGCTTAGCTCAGCTGGTTCAGAGCGCCGCCCTTACAAGGCGGAGGTCGTAAGTTCGATCCTTACAGCGTCTACACACAACGAAATTTTCAAATTAAATGAAAACTTATAAAAATTATTTTTACTATTATTACTCCCTTCAATTGTGGAGGTCTGCTATTGGTTAATTTTTAATCAATATAATTTTATTAAGACCTCCTCTTATAGGAGGTTTTTTTTTGCTTAAATACTGTATATGATGGATTTGATAATCTGAATTGCGAAAATTAATCCTTAACTTCATTAAAAATAAATGAACTCAAATAATGTAACAAAATTAGTTTCTGGTAATTCTTCAATAATAATTGGAGATGGAATAATTAACGAATTAGAAAATTTATTTCCACTTTCAAATTATTCTAAAGTAGCAGTTTTAACAGATTCAAATGTTGTAAAATATTGGTTGCCAACTTTAGAAAATATATTACATAATAAAATTCAGCCAATAATAATTCCTTCAGGTGAAATTTATAAAACGATTTCGCAAACAGAATTTATTTGGAATGCGATGTTTAAAAAAGGATTAGACAGACATTCGTTACTTATAAATATCGGCGGCGGAGTTATTTGTGATATTGGTGGATTTGCGGCAAGTACATTTATGCGCGGAATTGATTTTCTACAAATTCCAACTTCCCTTCTTGCACAAGTTGATGCCGGTTTTGGTGGAAAAACAGGAATTAATTTTAATTCAATTAAAAATGGAATTGGTATTTTTAAACAACCAATTGGAATTTTAATTGATACTAATACTTTATCAACTTTGCCCGAAAGAGAATTTATTGCTTCATTTTCCGAGATTATTAAACACGGATTAATTCAGGATAAAATATATTTTAGTAATGCAACTTCGAAATATCCGAAAGATTTTTCTAATTCTGAATTAACAGATCTTATTAAAGGATCAGTTAATATTAAACTTAAAGTTGTTGAAGAAGATCCACTTGAATTAGGATTACGAAAAATTTTAAATTTTGGACATACAATTGGTCACGCGATTGAATCAAACAGTTTACAAACTGATAATCATTTATTGCACGGAGAAGCAATTGCCATTGGTATGGTTGCAGAAAGTAAAATTTCTCAACTTCTTGGAAATATTTCTGAAATGGATTTTATTAAAATAAAGAACTCAATTATAAATTCAGGACTTCCTTCAAAAGTAAATAATATATCAACCGATAAGATTCTTGAAATTATGCATTTCGACAAAAAAAATATAAATGGAAATTTATTATTTAGCTTAATTACCGAAATTGGTAAAGCTAAATACGATGTTACAGTTCCATTAAATATTATCAAAGAATCGATTGACTATATTCGCAAATGAGCTCAATTGAGATTTCGTCTCTTTTAAAACCAATAAAGGGAAGCGTAAATGTTCCTGGTTCAAAAAGTTTTACAAATCGAGCGTTAATTATTTCTGTGTTAGCAAAAGGTAAATCTAGGTTAGTTAATTTTTCTAAAAGTGATGACAGTAAAATATTAATTAGCGCATTAAAAAAATTAGGAATAAAAATAATTTCGAAGAATAATATTTTAATTGTAAATGGTAATGGTGGGAATTCTTTAAAAAATAATATAAAGCTCAATATCGGTAAAGCCGGAACTGCAATGCGTTTTTTAACTTCACTTTGCACATTAGTTCCGGGAAAAATAATTTTAGATGGCGATAAGCAAATGCGAAAGAGGCCTATCGGAGAATTGGTAAATTCATTGCGGCAAATTGGAGCTTCAATTAAATACCTAAATAAAAATGGTTTTCCTCCACTTGAAATTTCCGGAAATAATATTATGGGAGGTTTAATAAAAATAAAAGGTGATGTTAGTAGCCAATTTATAACTTCCCTTTTGTTAATTGCTCCCCTTCTTAAAAATGGAATGAAAATAAATATTATCGGGAACGAAGTTTCAAAATCATATACGAAAATGACTCTTCAAACTCAGAAATTTTTTGGAGTTAAAGTCAAACAAGTTAAAGGTTCGTATTTGATTCGCAATAAACAACATTACAAATCTCATAATTTTATTATTGAAAGCGATATTTCAAGTGCAACATATTTTTGGGGAATTGCTGCTATTACAGGAAGTAGAATTACTGTGAATAATATTTATCCAAAATCTGTTCAAGGCGATATTTTATTTTTAAATATTTTACGAAAGATGGGTTGTATAATTACAATTAATTCAAAATTAAAAAATGTAGAAGTTAAAGGACCGAAAATATTAAAACCTGTAAAAGCAAATTTGTCACTTCTTCCAGATAGTGCTCAAACACTTTCTGTAATTTCAGCTTTCGCAAATGGTCGATCAACTTTAAGTGGACTTTTTACTTTAAAAATAAAAGAAACTAACAGATTGCTCGCATTAAAAAATGAACTTTATAAAATGGGAATTACTTCCAAAATTGGAAAAGATTTTATACAAATTGAAGGTGGCAAACCAAATGGAGCACAAATAAATACTTATAGCGATCACCGAATGGCAATGTCATTTGCGATAGCTGGTACAAAAATTCCCGGAATAGTTATTGAGAATCCTGAAGTAGTTTCGAAATCATTCCCAAATTTCTGGGAATCGCTTTCTAAACTCGGTATCAAATACAAACTTCGATGAAAATTATTTTAATTGGATTTATGGGTGCCGGAAAAACGTCGGTTGCAAAAATACTTTCTGATAAAACTAAACTTGAACATATTGAATTAGATGAGCTGATATTAAAACGTGCTCAACAAAATTCTATAAATGATATTTTTAAATTAAAAGGTGAAATTTATTTTCGGGAGTTAGAACATAATATTTTTATCGAACTACATAATTCAGATAATTGTATAATATCAACTGGAGGTGGAATTGTTACAAACGGAAATACTTTAAGTGAATATAAAGGAAATGGAAAAGTAATTTTTTTAAATGCTGATTTTCTGAAAATTAAAGAAAGATTAGAAGATGCCGATAACAGGCCATTATTTCAAAATATTAATGAAGCATTAATATTATTTAATTCCCGCCAAGAATTATATTTGAAGAATACAGATATAATTATTGATACAAATAATTTATCTGTAGAAGAAGTTGTTCTTGAAATTGATAATATTTTAAAAGTATAATATGTCATCTGATAAAAAAGTTTTTCTAGTAATTGGCGATCCGATTGAACAATCACTATCCCCTTTAATGTATAATGCTGCATTTAAATTTTTATCACTTAATGATGATTATATTTTCCTATCTCAAAAAGTTAAATCCGATGAATTAGGAGATGCGATTAAAGCTTGCAAAGAGACAAATATAAATGGCATTGCTTGTACAATTCCACATAAAATTTCTATAATAAAATATTTAGACGATTTAGATTCGCAAGCTCGGACTATTGGTTCAGTTAATTCTATTGTAAACGAAAATGGAAAACTGATTGGATATAACACAGATGTTCAAGGCGCGATTCAACCTTTGGAATTTTTAATATCAATTGAAAATAAAAAGGTTGCAGTTTTAGGTGCCGGTGGTGCAGCAAGAGGAGTTGTTTTTGGACTTGTAGAGAAAAAAGCTAAAGTAACAATTTTTAATAAAACTTTAAATCGAGCTTTTAATTTAGCAAATGAATTTAGTTGTAATGCTCAAGAATTATCAAATATTTCTAAAGTAGAATCATTTGATATTATTATTAACACCACTCCGCTTGGAATGAATAACGATGAGTCACTTGTTCCAAAACAATTTATCTCTTCGAATCAAATTATTTTTGATATTATTTATAACCCTTATGAAACTAAACTGATTAAAGATGGAATTGATAAAGGCGCAAAAGTAATTCGAGGCGTTGAAATGTTTCTTCAACAAGGATTTGAACAGTTCAAATTATTTACAAAACTCAATCCACCGGAAGAAATAATGAGGGATACAGTAATTGATTATTTAAAAAATAAACCAAGATAAATGAGCAGGATAAATATTTGCACACCAGTTATTGGTAATAATTTAGAAGTATTTCTTCGAAATCTAAAAGAGACACAAAAGTTTTCGAATTTCGTTGAGTTGCGAACTGATTATATTCTAGACTTAAAGAAAGTGAATTTAAAACTATTAAAGAACAAAACGAAAATTAAATCAATTTTTACTTGCCGTTCCAAATTTGAAGGTGGTTTATTTAATAAAACTGAAGAGAATAGAATTGATATTTTGATTAATGCCTCAAAAGTTGGTTTTCATTTAATAGATGTTGAATTATCTACACTTCGTAATAACAACTTTTTGCACAAATTAAATAAAAAAACTAAATACATTATTTCGTATCATAATTTTAAAAGAACTCCAAATAAAAAACAATTGCTAAATATAATTAACGGGATGGCTAAATATTCGCCATTCATTATTAAAATAACAACAATGGTTAATAGCAAAAGAGATGCCCAAACTTTATTAAATTTGAACTTGAATAAATCTTTTAAAGAAAAAAGAATTATTATTGGGATGGGAAATAAAGGAATCGCAACTAGAATTCTTGCACCATTTTTTGGTTCATATTTAACTTACTCATCTCCCCTTTCAAGTAAAACAGCAACTGGACAACTTGATTTTGAAACTTTAAATTCAATTTATAATTATAACAATAAATAATTTTATGGCTGGCAATACTTTTGGACAAATATTCAGAGTTACAACATTTGGTGAATCCCACGGAGGTTGTGTTGGAGCAGTTGTTGATGGCTGCCCACCTGGTTTAAATATTTCTGAAAATGAAATTCAATTGGATCTTGATAAAAGAAAACCTGGGCAAAGTATAATTACAACTCCACGAAAAGAAAATGATAAAATAAAAATTCTATCTGGGATTTTCGAAGGTAAAACTACAGGTACTCCAATTCTATTAATTGCATTTAATAAAGAATTTGAATCGGATGATTATTCAGAATTAAAAAATATTTATCGCCCATCTCATGCAGATTATACTTATGAAGCCAAATATGGATTCCGAGATTGGAGAGGAAGCGGAAGAGCATCTGCAAGAGAAACACTTGCGAGAGTTGCAGCTGGATCAATCGCAAAAAAATATCTTAAAACTAAATTGGGAATTGAATTTATAAGTTATGTTGAACAAGTCGGAAATATTTTTGCAAATGTAGATTACAATAAAGTTAAAATAAAAGAAATTGAATCAAATATTGTTCGCTGTCCCGATGCATCAGCTGCAAAAAAAATGATTAGCTTAATCAATAAACTTAAAAATGATGGTGATTCGATTGGTGGTATAATTAAAGGGGTTATTAAAAATGTAATTCCTGGATTAGGTGAACCGGTTTTTGATAAACTTAATTCCGATTTGGGGAGAGCAATGTTGAGTATTAATGCGGTAAAAGGATTTGAAATTGGATCGGGTTTTGATGGTTCTAAATTAACCGGCAGTGAACATAACGATAAAATTTATTTTAAAAATAAAATACAAACCCGGACAAATAATTCCGGTGGTATTGTTGGTGGAATTTCAAATGGCGAAACAATTCATTTCCGGGTTGCATTCAAACCAGTTTCAACAATCAGAAAAGAGCAAAAAACAATAAATACAAAAAAAGAAAGTGTAACACTAAGCGCCGCAGGAAGGCACGATCCTTGTGTTTTGCCACGTGCAGTTCCAATTGTTAGTGCAATGGCTGCAATTGTTATTATGGATCATTATCTCAGACATAAAGCACAAAATTTATAATGAAAAATAATTTATTGCCATATAGAAATAAAATAGATACAATTGATGATAAGCTGATTAAAATATTATCAGAAAGATTCAAAATTGTAAATAAGATAGGTAAACTTAAAAATGTAAATAATTTAGCTATTCAAGATAAAATAAGGTGGAAAGAAATATTAGATTCTAATTTATCAAAAGCTGATTCATTAAAACTTTCAAAACATTTTATAACTAAGTTATTTAGTCTGATTCAAAATCACTCAATTGAAATTCAGAAGAAGGTAAAATAGTTTTTACTTTATTTTAAAATGAAGACGATTAGCATTGTTGGGTTTGGAAGGTTCGGAAGAGTTTTATACAAGCTTCTCAAACATGATTTTAAAATTATTATCTACAATAAAAGCTTAATCGAAAAGAGTTTCAAATTTAATTTAAATACCAAAGTTGTAAATTATATTGAAGATATTTACAGAAGCGAAGTAATATTTTATTCTGTACCTATTGATACATTTGAGCAAGTTATTTCTTCCCATAAAAGGTTTTTTAATAATAAACATCTTCTAATTGATCTCCTTTCTGTAAAACTATATCCCTCAAAAATATTTTCTAAATATTTAAAGAATACTAAAGTTCAGGCAATGTTAACTCATCCAATGTTTGGACCGGATAGCAGTAAACAGGGATTTAAAAATCTTCCAATTATAATTGATAAATTCAAAGCTGATAAATCTAATTATTATTTTTGGAAGAAATATTTTACAAAAAAGAAACTTAATGTGATGGAAATGTCTGCCAAAGAGCACGATAAACTTGCGGCAAACTCACAGGGACTTACACATTTTGTCGGCCGATTGCTTGATGAATATGATATTCAGCAAACAAAAATTGATTCGCTTGGGACTAAAAAACTTATGGAAGTTAAAAACCTAACTTGTAGCGATTCGTGGCAATTATTTTCACATATTCAAAATTATAATCCATACGCAAAAAAAATGAGAATCAAACTTGTTAGAATTTTTGAAAAGTTAAACAAAAAAATTAATTTAAATTAACTAACGAGCGGGAGACGGGACTCGAACCCGCGACGTCCAGCTTGGGAAGCTGACATTCTACCACTGAATTACTCCCGCAATAATTTAATACGAGGTTTCTTCTTTTTTTCCGCGGAATCGATGTATAAATGCAGTTACTCCACTTACAATTGAACCAATTGTTGATGCAATTTCTATTATTGGCGATTCAATTTGTTCCTGAACTCGTTGTTGAAATTCAGCAACAGCATCTGCAACTCCTTTTATTTTTTCAACGGAACTTTTTACAATCGAAACTTGATCATCAACACTTTCTAATATTGTTCGTAAACGGGATGAAATTATTTCGAAATTTGAAAGTACCGGTAAAGTTCTTGAAGTAATCTCTTTTAGATCTCTTTCGATATTTTCTAATATTTTTTTAAATCGTGCCAAAACTGCAATTGCATATAATGTAAGTGCCGATAGTGAAACCAATAAAACTATTACTGCAATACTAATATAAGATTCCAAATTAGACTCCATTTTTAAGATTTCTTTGTTTGAGATTGTCGGCTTTTTGAATCGCTTTGATCAAATTTATTTTTTACTCCGGAAATTATTTTTTCTGCATCACCAAGAATCGAAGCTGATTTTCTTTTTGCTTCAGCAATTATATTATCTGAGCGCCTCTTCCCTTCATTAATCATATCTGTAGCTTTTGTTTTTGTAGAATCGATAAAATCTTCGGCGTTTTCCATTAATTCACCGGTTCTATTTTTAATATCTCTTCTAAGTTCTTTTCCAGGTTTTGGTGCATAAAGTAATGCTGTGATTGCTCCAACAACTCCTCCAACTAACATTCCAATTAGGAATCCTTTTTTGGTTCCTTTATCTTCTGAATTTTCGTCTGACATAATTTCTCCTAATAATAAGTTATTCTAAAATTGGTTTATTTGCGTTCATCCAAGCTGTATACCAAAAAGAAGCAACTGAACTTGTCGCATCTTCCATTCTTTTTTCTACCATACCATTTAATTTTGTAAAATAAATATCGTAATAATTTTTGTTAAAATTCAATCTCTTCTTCCCGTTTTTTTCACTTTCTGTAAAATGCGGTTCGCCATTTTCAGAATACCACGAATCCTTATCATCCTTTAACATTTTATCAATATTCTTATAACTTTCCATGCAGATTGAAAAACTTTCTTTTTCAAGATTACCGATAAATTTTATATTATCATAAACCAATTTAAACTTCTCATTGAATCTTTCAGGTATTTCGGATTCCCATCTTGCATGCAATCCATGTTGGTTTGATAATTGGCCATCATAATTTTTTGTGGTATGAAGCGGAACATGCGCATCCTCGATATAATGAGAAAGATCTGACGAATAGAGTAAAATTAATTTTGTATCTTTTTTTCGAAATGCTTCTTCCAACTTTTTTGTTACTTCAGCAATATACCACGCAACATTTCCCGATGCATTTATTAACGAGTCACCATATTTAATTTTTGCTTCATCAAAAGATAATGGAATTTTCGAAAAAGGAAATTCATCGTAATACTCGAAATCAATATAATGCCGAGGCGCTTCAGATTTGTCGGAGTTTCGTCTTAAATCCGGTGCAATCGATCCATTTACAATCGAATCTTTATGAGCTTCGTAAAATGAACGCATTTCCTTAGGGAGAAGTTTAATCGCTTCTGAAGTAATTTTTTTATGAGCCCAAAATCCCCAAGAAAATGCATTCTGAGAAAGTAAATTTAAAATAAAAAATATAAATAATTTCTTCACTTATTTTTTAACGGTTTTTCTTTTTATGTCGCATTTTACGAAGACGCTTTTTTCTTTTGTGTGTAGCCATTTTATGACGTTTTCTTTTTTTTCCACTTGGCATATAATTATACCTCCTTTCAATTTATTTGATTATGAATTAAAAAATAGAATTATCAATCCAATTAAACTTATTGAGGTTAGTAAAATTGTAATTTGTTTTTTCCTTAAATCTATATTTTGAGATACCGCTACAACATTTTTTATTTCTACTGATTTTTTTACTTTTACTTCTGTCCCACATCCTTCGCATATAGTTGCTTTTTCTGGATTATCTATTCCACACCAATCACAAATTAAAGCCATAAATATTTATCCAATTATTTTAAGTAGATTTTCATTTACTGAATGTTTCAACTCTTTTGAAACTTTGAAAAGAGGGACATAATGGTCATCAACTTTTACTTGCGCGCCAGTTCTTGGATTTCGAGCAATTCTTCCCTTTCGCTTTTTAACTTTGAAACTTCCGAATCCTCTTATTTCAATATTCTTACCATCTTTCATCGAGGCAATAACAGTTTGAATAAAGCCGTCAACTACAGCTTCAGTTTCAACTTTTGTTAAACCTGTTCCAGTTGCAATTAAGTCAACTATATCTGCTTTTGTTACATTCATTTTGGCCTCATTATTCTTTAATAATAAATTTTAAATTAATATTGAAATTTATATTGAAATATTGTCGGTCTAATTTTATTAATTACTTTATCTAAAACTTTAGTTTCAATTTCTCCAAAAATTACGTCCATAAATTTTTGATTTTTTCTTTCCTTTATAATTGTTGCATCACCGTTAATATTTGCAAGAATTCCGGCATACGTAATTGCATCTTCATATGTTCCAAGTGTATCAACCAATCCTAAATTGTATGCGTACAAACCAGTATAAATTTGGCCATTGGCTAATTGAAAGACTGAGTCCATAGAAAGTTTTCTCTCATATGAAACGGTAGCTACAAATTGTGAATAAATTTCATCAATTGTTCCTTTGAAATATTTTATATCCTCTTCAGTTGCTTTTCTATAAGGAGAACCGCTATCTTTATATTTCCCTGTTTTAATTGTTGTTGAGCCGATTCCTATTTTTGATAATAAATCTTCAGCATTAAGAATTTGTGAAATCACGCCGATGCTTCCAGTTACACTTCCGGGATTTGAAACAATTTTTGTTGCTCCAACTGCAATATAATATCCACCACTTGCAGCAACACTTCCAAATGAAGCAACAATTGGTTTTACTTTTCTGACTTTTGTAACCTCATCATAAATTTCCTGACTAGATGCAACATCTCCACCGGGAGAATTTATTCTAAGAACTACAGCTTTAACATCATCATTTAATCTATATTTTTTTAATTGACGAACAATATTTTCAGATTCAATTATTTCTTCTTTAATTTCAACTAATGCAATTTTAGAATTTCGATTTGACCCACCTAACATTTCATCTTCATATCCTTCATCTGATGATAAAAAGATTGAAAAGAGAATAGATATTCCAAGCACAACAATAAAAAATATTGTCGTGCAACCAATTATCCATTTACCAGTTTTTGTCATATATTCGTAAGTCGTTGTGAAGTAACGAATTATAAGGAATGAATGCTTGAAAATCAATTAAATGAACGAATGTTGAAAAATATTTATTTCTCCTATTTAATGCACCTCATTATTGATTAAATACTTTTCTATTTTGTGATACAATACTTTTTACAGGAAAAATAAATTATGTCGTTAATGGTTAGTATTAGTGGAGTTCGAGGAATCGTCGGAGAAAATTTAACTCCGGAGATTGTAAAACGTTTTGCATTATCTTTTGCGGAATACTGCAACTATGGTTTGATAATTATTGGAAGAGATGGTCGTCCTTCCGGAAATGAAATTACTAAACTTGCTTCAGAAATTTTAAGTGGAGCCGGATGTAAAATAATTGATATCGGAATTGCACCAACTCCAACAATTCAACTTGCAGTTGAAAAATTTCACGCTACTGGTGGAATTGCAATTACTGCGAGTCATAATCCTGCCGAATGGAATGGTTTGAAATTTTTAAACTCAGAAGGAATGTTTTTAAATAATTTTGAGCAGAAACAATTTTTAAATATTTATCAAAATATTTCTGGACGATCATTTATTTCTTCAAGTAAAAATATATCATTTGATAAATCATTAATTGATTATCACATCCAAAAAGTAATTTCAATTCCCTATTTCAAGAATGCTAATTTTACAAAAAAAATAAAAGTAGTTGTTGATACAGTTAATGCATCCGGCTCATTCATAATTCCAAAACTACTCAAACATTTTAATTGTGAAGTTATTCCAATCGCATGTGATGGAACAGGAATTTTTCCTCATATGCCTGAACCCATTCCAAAAAATTTAACGCAATTATCCGAAGCTGTAATTTTAAACCAAGCCGATCTTGGAATTGCGATCGATCCCGATGCCGACAGATTAATTCTTTTTACAGAAGATGGAATTCCATTTAGTGAAGAATATACTGTTGTCGCTGTTTCTGATTTTGTTTTAAAAAAGGAATTTGAAATCGGTAATAAACATAGAGTTGTTACTAATCTTTCAACAACTCGGGCAATGGATGATATCTCAAGAAAATATGGAGCGACACTTTATAGAACACCTGTTGGAGAAATAAATGTAGCGACTAAAATGAAAGAAGTTAATGCAATTATTGGCGGAGAAGGTAGTGGTGGAGTTATTCTGAAACAACTACATCTCGGAAGAGATGCGATGGTTGGTGTCGGCTTAATTTTACAATCGTTAGCAGAATTCGGTGGAAAAGTATCCGAATTGAAAAAATTGTTGCCAAATTATTTTATTCTAAAAGATAGCGTAGATGTTTCAAATTATAGCACCGAACAATTATTAGATAATTTTAAAAAACATTTTAATTCTCGAGGAAAAATAAATACTGATGACGGTATAAAATTTGATTTCGAAAATAGTTGGTGCCATTTACGTAAATCAAACACCGAGCCAATAATTAGAATAATTACAGAGGCCCAAACATTTAATGATTCAAAAACATTGCTGGATGAAATTAAACAATTTTTACAATGAGTTTTGATGAGAACAGTATTAGAGAACTTCTTTATTTATCAACAATTCCAGGTGTTGGGGCGCAACGATTAAGATTATTAATTAACCATTTTAATTCACCTTCGCTTGTTTTAAAAGCAACTGCGAACGAATTAGTGGAGGTTAAAGGAGTTGATAATAAAACAATCCGTAATATTTTACATCATCCAAGGGAATTTAATTTTTGCGATAAGCAATTTGATTTATTAAAAAAAGTAAATGGTAAAATTGCAACTCTTTGGGATGATGACTATCCATATTTATTAAAAAAAATTTACGATCCTCCTCCATTTATTTTTTACACAGGTGAACTTCCACAAAAATCGGACATTCAAATTGCAATTGTTGGTACTCGAATTCCAAGTCAATATGGTAAATTAATTACTGAACATTTTTCAAAGGAATTAGCCGAAAGAAATATAATTACAGTTAGTGGACTCGCGCGCGGAATTGATTCAATTGCTCATTCCACTGCAATTTCTACTGGTGGAAAAACAATTGCAATTATCGGTTCGGGATTAGATATTATATATCCTCCTGAGAATAAAAAATTATTTATTGATATTTCAAATAATGGTGCAGTGATTTCAGAATTTTATATGGGAGAATCTCCCGAAGCTGCATACTTCCCTCGTCGAAATAGAATTATTAGTGGCATCTCAGCCGGAACAATTATTATTGAATCTGCAATTGATGGTGGAGCGTTAATTACTGCGCGATCAGCTTTGGATCAAAATAGAGAAGTATTTTGTGTACCGGGAAATATTAATGAAAAAAAGAGTAGCGGAACAAATAAACTCATTCAAGATGGTGGTGCAAAACTTGTTACTTGTATTGATGACGTTCTTCAGGAATTAAATCTTTCATCTTCAAAGGAAATAATAAAAACAAAACCTGAGTTAACAATGTTTGAACAATTAATAGTTGATAAATTATCAATTGATCCAAAACATATTGATCTTCTTGCGGAAGAAACTTCACTTTCGCAAAGTGATTTGCTAGTTACATTGCTTTCGTTGGAATTTAAAGGCGTTGTTAGACAACTTGCCGGAAAATCTTTTATTTTAGAATTATAAAAATGGGCCCAATTATTTCCAATTCAATAATTAATCAAAATTTTGTATGTGATTTATTAAAATGTAAAGGTGCATGCTGTACAATTCAAGGTGGAGTTGGCGCTCCATTACAAGAAAGCGAAATTAAATTTGTAAAGGAATTCCAAGAATTAACTTTACCATTATTAAATGAAAGAAGTCAGGATTTAATTAGACAAAATAAAACAATTGAAAAGCACAATGACAATTTTGTGCTTCACTGTATTGACAATAAAGATTGCGTTTTTGTCTTTTATGAAAATAATATTGCGAAATGTTCATTTGAAAAATTATATAATGAAAATAAAATTAATTGGAAAAAACCAATATCCTGCAGACTTTTTCCGCTTCGATTGAGAAATAATAAGTTAATGTTCGAACCTATTGATGAATGTGCCGATGCTGTTTTAAAAGGTGAACTTTATGACACATCTTTATCAGAATTTTTGAAGGAAGATCTTAATGCAGCATTTGGAAAAGATTGGTATCTTACAAATGTAAAGGAAAGAAAATGAGGTAAATGTGTCAAAAATAAATCTTTTGCTACAACAGAAACTTCACCATCGGTTAACTCCGCAGCAAATACAACTCCTCCAACTTGTTCAATTAAATGTTTTAGATCTTGAACAAAAAATCAAATTAGAATTAGAAGAAAATCCATTTTTAGAAGAAGTAGTTGAAACACTTTCATTAGATGATGAAGATTCTTCATCAGAAGTTAATGAAGATTATTCTGCAGAATATAATTCTACTGGTAATGACTTGGATTTACAAGAAAATCTGCAAGAATCTACAATAGCTAGAATTCGAACTCAATTAAATTTTTTAAATTTAACATATCAGCAGCTCGTTATTGCTGATGAAATTTTGGGCAGTATAGATGATAATGGATATCTTACAACTTCAGTTGATAAAATAACTGAGAATCTAAATCAATTAAAAGCCACAACTTCTATTTCAATTGCCGACGTTGAATGGCTTTTAAAAATTATCCAACATCTTGAACCAATTGCAATCGGATCCCGTTCTCTGCAAGAATGTCTCTTAATTCAATTGCACATTAATTCTAAGAACTCACATCTTGCTCTATTAGCTGAAAATGTCATAAAAAATTACTTCGATTTATTTTCTAAAAAACACTTTGAAGAAATTGCAAAGAAATTGAAAATTTCAATTTCAATTATGAAAAAAATTAATGAGTTGATTAATTCTCTTAATCCAAAACCTGGTGAATCACTTAATAACCCTTCAATGATTATTATTCCGGATGTTATTATTAGGCAAGTAAACGAAAAAATAATTGTAAAAGTAAATGAAGCAAAAATCCCGAAGATGAAACTTAAAAAAGAATATTACGATGCATTTAATTCTTCAGACATTAACATTAATGAATTTTTAGATAAAAAATATTCCACTGCTAAATTTATTTTACATGCTTTGGATTTACGTAGAAGCACACTTGGCAAAGTGACTAATGAAATTGTAAAACACCAACAAGAATACTTCCTTTCGCAAGGCACATTAAAACCATTAACTAATAAAATTATTGCAGAAAATTTGAAAGTGGATGAATCAACAATTAGCCGAGTAGTTCATGGTAAATATGCACAAACTGATTATGGAGTATTTCCGTTACGATATTATTTTGGTGAAGGAATTCATACCGAATCTGGAGAAGATATTTCAACAAAAGAAATTTTGTTTAAATTAACTGACTTTGTAAAAAAAGAAAATACGCAGAAACCACACAGCGATTTACAATTACAAAAATTAGTTGAAGATTCTGGATTTAAAATTTCACGTCGCACAATTACAAAATATCGGGAGAATCTTCAAATCCCAATTGCTCGCCTTCGTAGAAAATTATAATCTTACTCTATAACCCAAAGTAAATGAGAGTTCTCTTGTTGCTTTTGGGCTAAAAAGTGCAACTAATGTTTCTGTTGCAAAATCTAAATCCCAGTCAGCCATACTTATTCCAGTTCCAAATGCATAACCAAATCCTTCTCTACCACCAAAAGACATTCCGAGGCGAATTGGAATTGGGAGATAATATTTTGGACGATAATCCATTCCAAATGAAATTCTTGGTTGTTTAGTATTTCCCGGTTCATCATTAAATCCAAGATGCACATCAACAGCAAGTGTTAAATCTTCTCCCCAAAATTTATTTTTTAAAAATGTAAATGCATCAGCATTAAATTCTGCACCAAAATGTAATTGTGTTGGAAGTTGTGTTGTAAAACTTGAAGTATCTTTTGTTTCTCCTTTAAATGCTTCTCTCAATTCAGTTGCCTGTGTTAGAATATCAGAAATATTAAATTTCCCTTTTCCGGAAACAACTTGAGTATTTTTACTCCATTTTACACTTCCTAAATTTATTACACTCATTCCTAATCTAATTTTAGAATTGGGAGCAATAGAAATACCGAAATCAAATCCAAAACCAGAACCAGGTGGTTTTAATAAAATTTCATTTATGTCATTAAAATCTGTAATCAAACTTTGATATTGGAGAAAATCTATTTCAGCACTAATTTTAAGTGAATCAATTTTTTTTGAATCAGTTGGATCTTTATAAACCTTATCTTTAATGTAACCGCTAAATTTTTTTGTTCCATAATAACTGATCCCTTGAACATATTTAATACCCATTCCAACAGAAATATCTGGTTGGTTTTTAATTAATTCCGGAATTTTATAAGCGATCGAAAAATTAGTCATTCTTAACCATGAAGCATTAACTGCTGTTCCATTGAAATCATAATTTGAACCATCTTCTTCCAATCCATTAAGTGCTAAACGCATATATCCAGAAGTTAAATCAAAAGCTGTATTAATATGCTCAGTAATAGTTAATCCATAACCCCACTCGTTTATTTGGCTTGCTATTCCAAACCATGCTAAATCTAAACCAATTTGTGTAGTCGAAATTCCTCCGGGAAACGCGCTAAGAATATCAGATTTGTCTTCGGGTGTTAAAGTTTTTGCGATGGTTTTTTTATTTACTCCACTTCCAGTATCAGTTCCCGTAAAATGTCTTCTGTATAAAGTAAAATCTAAAAAATCACTTCCTGCATGAAAACCAACTGGTGTAAAATGAAATGTTATATTATTTTTTCTATCATGCAAAGCAAGATTTGCGGGATTTAATCCAAGTGCATCAAGTCCTCTTGAAGATGCAACGAAAGTTCTTCCCATTCCAACATTTCGTGCTGAGATTCGTTCGTTAAAAGAATATAAATTTGATATTCCAATTAATAAAAAAATAAATAAAAGTTTTATATTCTGTGACATTATTTTTTCTGATTCACTTTTAAATTAATTGTTGAATAAGCTCTTATATGAAATGTATCTGATTTTTTGAATCGAACTACAGTTGCACCATTTGAAGATGTTCTTAATTCTGAGTAAAATAATAATTTGGTTGCTTTATTTAATTTATCAAAGTCTTCAGGTTTAAGTGAAATAAGTGTAAAATATTTTCCAGCGCCACCACCACTATTATATCTTGAACTATCAACTAAAATTGTATCTGCAGTCATTGGCACATACATAATAATAGAATCAGCAACCGCAGAAGTATCAGTTCTTTTCATTAAAAATGCCGCTTTAACTTTTATTTGCATTGGAAAAGTATTGTCCATAATTAATCCAATTTTGCCAACATTGATTATGTCGATATCACTACTCTTCAAACCAGTTCCTGCAAAATCTAAAGTATCACTCATATAGCCATCTTTAATTCCTAATCGAATTGGAAATTTGAATTCAATATCCGTTACAATACTATCCTTATTTGTAATTGTGCCAAATTTAGTCGTGTCCATATAAATATCTACAGGATTAACTTCAACCAAACCAGTCATAACTAACTTTGAAGGAAGACTTAATCCCCCTTTAAAAAAACTAGAAATGAATCGATCAATATTTGCAAATTTAATAACATTCTCTTTTCCAATATTTAATCTAACTTTTCCTGTTGACATTGAATCTCTTGGCGAGTTATTACTAGTTAATGATTTCACTTTCATATTTAAATCTGTTACAAAACCTCCGGACATAAATACATTAAGATTGAAAATCAATGAATCAAATTTTATTTCTGTGAATTTAAAGGTTCCTGTAACATCTCCCATTGAAACATCAATTGTATCGTTTAATGAAATGTAAACTGGTTTAATTCTTCCAACAATTTGGCCTAAAACATATGGCTCTGTGTCGCCATTTGGTTTTGTTTTCGGAGTAATTTTTACACGAACAGAATCGTATTTTGAAATAACTCTTTTATCAGGAAAACCAATTAGAGTTTTAATTCTCATTCCAAAACTCAAATTATTTTTAGCTTCTCCTAGATTCGAACGAAATTCAAATTCCTTTAATTTAACTGTTTGCTTAAAAGTTGTCTTCCTTGTAATTTTAACAAACTCACTTGCAGTGCTTCCGGATTTTAATTGGAAAGGATTGCCAGTCGAAATTTCTTTTAATTCATTTAATAGAAAACCGACAACAACATCGCAATCGATTCCGTTATCTATTGTGATGTCAAATTCTCCACTTTCGAATTTTGCACTTTTCAAAGAAGTTGAATCATCGAGTTGTTGAAGTGCAATTGTATATGTTGAATCGTAAATATCAAAATCTCCGGCTAATAAAAGTTTTGCTTCAGAAAGTGTTGCGGTTGTTCCCGGAGTCCCAGCATCAAATGAAGATTTAACTTCTAATTTATTTGAACTACTTAAAGTTGTTCCGGTTATTCCAATGGTTTGAATTATCATATCCATTTTCAAATTGTTCGTCATTTTTTTACCATTAACACTCTTCGTTACTTCAACTGCAATTGAAGTATTTTTTGGAATATTTGGTGGTGTTAGTAACGCGAACTCACTATTGTCGCTAGTATTATAAAGTCGAATTCCAGATGGAAAACTTACATCGAATGGAAATGTGTTTGTAATTTTTACAACCAATCTTCCATTTTCAATAATCGTATAATCAAAAATAGTTGCAGTTATTGGATCAACTATTGGAAGCGTTCTGCTAATTTGTTGATCAGGCCCGGGAAGTACAAATCCAGTTGGAATTCCCAATAACAAAGCTGTAAAGGCAATTGTTGGTAGACTTGGCAAATCAAGCGGTATAATACCAAGTTTTTGTGTAATCGTTGAACCCTTTGGAGTTAAACTTGGTAATTCAATTAAAGTTGGATCGGGTTTTGATAATGCTGGAGAATAGATTACTTCGGAGTTTACAGCTGTATCACTTACCATTTTTGGATCTTTTTCAATTACATCTGCAAAAGTAAACTTTCTATCAATTAATGGAATTGTTATTGAAGTTGACCAAGTTGGAAGTACAGGATCAAGTCCTGTTAAATCTACGCAAGCGGTAAAAAATATTGCTATTAAAAATGAAGGAATGAATAATTTCTTCATTCACACTTAATTAATTTTTCCTTCTTTACCGCTCAAAGGGTATCCAAATTGTTGAGCGCTTGGATCATTAGGAATAGTTTTTATTTCCCCAAACGATCCTTCATATTTACTGATATTATCTTTTAATGCGCCTAATAATAATTTCGCATGTTGTGGTGTCATTATTATTCTAGAATAAACTTTTGCTTTTGGAACTCCCGGTAACAAGCGTGTAAAGTCAATTACAAATTCCGCAGTTGAGTGTGTAATAATTGCGAGATTGGAATAAATTCCTTCCGCTTCTTTTTCACCAAGTTCAATATTTATTTGTTGTTGTTTTTGTTCAGTCATTTGTACTCCTATTATTTTCCACTTCGAATTGAATCTGCTTTTTTATAAAATTCCTCAGCTTTTTTTGAATTTCCAAGATTAGCATAAACTTGTCCTAATAATTCTAACATTTGTACATCATCTGGTTTTTCCTGAATTATTCTTTCAAGATATGGCAATGCTATTTTAAATTTTTCATTGTAAGATTTATCGTCATCTTTTTTTATTTTTTTCAATCGTTCTTGTTCAGCAACTCCCCAGTTAACATAACTCGCAGCTAAATTATAAACTGCAGCGCTAAAAGAATAATCTATTTTAATTGCAGCTTCAAAATGTTTTATTGATGAAGGATAATCATTATCCTTTAAATAATAAACTCCGAGATTGTAATGATCGTATTTGCTATCTGGAAACTTTACAACTCTCTCTTCAAGCAATAATCTTGCTTCAATATTTTTTTCGGATCCAATATATGCATTCATCAACATTTCTGAGATTTCTGAATCTTCAGGATAAAGTGAAATTCCAACTTTTAATATTTCTACAGCTTTACTAAATTCCTGCTTTGATTGTTGCAATAAGGTTGCATCTGGAGTTAATTCTATAGATTTATTAATTGCGGCAACTAAACCATTTTCGATTATAAATTTAGTGGAATAAGCATCATAAGCCCATTCTTCCCTTTTACTTTTTTTATCTTTTACTACTATAGATGTTGGTTGGCCAATCAGATATTTAAGATCCTCTGATTTCATTTTTACTTGAACTGAATTTAAATTTTTTACTTTTTCTATAATTTCAAAATTTTCTTCAAAATATTTATTTTTAAGTTTTGATGCAGAGTCAGTGTGAACTCTTCCAATGATTCTAATTGACAAATCATCTTTTTCTTTTTCAAAAGTTTTCTGCAAATAACTCAAAGCTTCAGGAATATTTCCTCTTTTATAATGAGCAAGTCCTAAATTACGGATATTCATTGTGCTTTCAGGTAATAAATAATAAGCCATCTCAAATGATAAAATTGATCTATCAATAGTTGTATCATCAATTGCATTATTAAGAACATCAACTCCTTCATTAAAGTTTTTTGCCCACGCACTCATAGTAAAATTTTTAATCTCTTTTTCGTGAACATTTCCTGCTGCAAGTGAGCCTGTGAATGCATCTTTCATTCCCTTGTAATCCTGATTTTCATATTTGATTTTTCCTAAAAGATAATACGCCTCTGCATTTTTAGGGTTTTTCGAAATTTCAAGTTGTAATTGCTCTGCGGCTTTTTTTGTATCTTTTCTTTGAAGATATAATTTTGCACTTGTCATTTCCGGACTTGAACATTGAAATGCAGTTGTAAAAATGAAAATTATAGTAGCAAAAATTAATTGTGTTTTTAAATTTGTTCTCATATAAATTTTATTCTAAAAATTGTTAATAGTTAATTACAATATACAAGATTATGTGAAAATCCTCAATTTAGTTTACTACATAAAGGAGTATTGAAGTTCAATCCAATAATTCATATTATTATGGATTATGGATTGTATCTTTTGTAATATTCGCGACAAAGAAATCCCTTCTTCTATTCTATTTGAGAATGAAAAAGCATTTGCTATTCTCGACATTAACCCGATGAATTATGGACACGTTTTATTAATTAGCAAAGGGCACTATTCGGATATTTTAGAAATTCCGGAGAATGATTTAAAAGAAATTCTATCAGCAGTTCAACTAGTTTCTAAAGCATTGGTAGATGCTTTTTCTCTTGAAGGATTTAATTTAGTTGCAAACAAAGGTGAAATCGCTGGACAATCGATTTTCCATTTTCATTTTCATATAATTCCAAGACATAAAAACGATAATATAAATTTTGTAAGAAATATAAAAAAATATCATGAAAATCAATTCAACAAATATGCTGATCAAATTAGAAATGCAATTCAATCTCTCAAATAAGAAAAAAATATAAAATGCCAAATCAAATAATTTCAATTGAAAAGGGTAAATTAAATGTTCCCAATAATCCAATAATTCCTTTTATTGAAGGAGATGGAACTGGGCCAGATATTTGGCGAGCATCACAAAAAGTCTTTGATGCAGCAGTTGAAAAATCTTACAATGGAAAAAGAATAATCTCTTGGCTCGAAGTTTATGCTGGCGAAACTGCATTTAATAAATTTAATAATTGGTTGCCCGATGAAACTGTTGATGCTTTTAAAAAATATCTTGTCGGAATAAAAGGTCCACTCACAACTCCAATTGGCGGTGGAATAAGATCGCTAAATGTTGCACTTCGTCAAATGCTGGATTTATATGTTTGCTTGCGACCAGTTCAATATTTTAATGGAGTTCCTTCGCCGGTAAAACATCCAGAAAAAGTTAATATGGTAATTTTTAGAGAAAACACAGAAGATATTTATGCGGGAATCGAATACTCTGCTGGCTCAATTGAATCAGAAAAAGTTTTAAATTTTCTTTCAAAAGAATTTCCAAAACAATTTGATAAAATAAGATTCGGCACAAAAGAAAATATATCAAAATGGAATAAAGATATTTCTGAAACTGGCGATGATTCCATTCAAATTGGAATTGGAATTAAACCAGTTTCAAAACAAGGAAGTGAACGATTAATTTCATCAGCAATAAATTATGCAATCATCAATAATAAAAAATCGGTTACTTTTGTTCACAAAGGTAATATTATGAAATTTACTGAAGGTGCATTTCGCGATTGGGGTTATAAAATTGCTGAAGAAAAATTTGGTGATAAAATTTATTCTTGGAATCAATGGGAAAAAACCAAAAAAGAAAATGGCGAAAACGCTGCAAATGCCGAGCAAAAACAGGCACTTTTAAATGGCAAAGTTTTAATTAAAGATGCGATTGCCGATATAACTTTGCAACAGGTTTTAACTCGACCGGAAGATTTTGATGTGATTGCAACTTTAAATTTAAATGGCGATTATTTATCCGATGCGCTTGCTGCACAAGTTGGAGGAATTGGAATTGCGCCAGGTGGAAATATAAATTACATAACTGGCCACGCAATTTTTGAAGCAACACATGGCACTGCTCCAAAATATGCAAACCTCGATAAAGTAAATCCCGGTTCAGTAATTTTATCTGGAGAAATGATGTTTAGATATTTAGGTTGGATTGAAGTTGCAGATTTAATTTTAAAAGGACTCAATGGCGCAATAAAATCTAAAAAGGTTACTTACGATTTTGCGAGATTGATGGAAGGTGGAACTGAAATTAAATGTTCAGAGTTCGGTCAAAATATTATTGACCATATGTAATTAATTCAATCGGGTTTCTAATTTCATTTCCTGAATATTTTTAATTCGTTGAAGCAACTCTTTATGTTTATTTAAATAACCTGAAGGATCTAATTTATTTAATGATGAGGTTTTAAGTTGTTCCTGATTTTTATCTCTTTCGATTTCTAATTTCTTAACTTTCATTTTTTTAATTGCACCAAAAGCAACATTCAATAATCTGTCCTCACTTAATCTTGAACCGATAGAATCCCAATCACTACTTAATTGATATTGCATTGCGGATAACTCAGAAAGAAATAATTTTAATTGCTCATTTTCTACTTTGCTATAAATTGAATTAACAGAAATAACTTCCCCTTCGGTAGATGAATGCGAAAGTATTTCTGCAAGAGTAATTGAAATTGGGTGTGTAAATTCTTCTAAATTAATATGTGAAAAAACAAACGAGCATATTTTTTTCGGATTTTCAATCATTGATGAAAGCAATTCCTTCTCTTCAATTGGAATATTTTCAGGAATTATTTTATTTTCTTCCCGAGTTAATAAAGTTTCGTTTACATCTTCAGGAATAGTATCGAATTGGTGAGCCTCCGTTCTAATTCTTTCAGATCTTTGTTGAATAGTTATTTCCTCCAACACTGTATTCAAAGTTGATTCATATAAATCATATTTTTGAGCAACTTCTCTAATAAAGAACGCTTGTTTTATTGGATCTTTAATTTTAGCAATTGAATTAACAATTTCACGCACAGCTTCAGCTTTTCCTTCAGCAGAATTAAATTTTCCAGCTTTCTGTAAAGTGTTGGCCTTAAATTGGATAAACGATATTGCATTGGATATAAGTTTTGTAAATTCTTCACTTCCTTTTTCACGAATAAATTGATCGGGGTCATTTCCACTTGGTAAATCAATAATGCGAACGTCGAGTCCGGATTCAAGAATCAAATCAATTCCACGAACCATTGCAGAAGAACCTGCTGAATCTCCGTCGAAAACAAAATAAATTACTGAAGTGTATCGCGCGAGAATCTGAATTTGTTGACTTGTTAATGCTGTCCCACTTGAAGCAACTACATTTTTAAATCCTGCTTGATACAAACTTAAATAATCCAGATAACCTTCAACAAGAAGAGCGTAATTTTTTTGGCGGATTCCATCTTTTGAATAATTTAATCCGTAAAGTATTTTACTTTTTTGATAAATTACAGAGTCGCTTGAATTAATATATTTTCCAAGCGGATCGTCATCATACATTTTACGCGCACCAAATCCAATAATTCTTCCCATTGTAGAATGAATTGGGAACATTATTCTACCACGAAAGGTATCGTAATGCGTGTTATCTTCCTTCCGTTTAATTAAACCAATTTTTAACAAAAGTTCTGTAGAAATTCCTTCAACTTCTGCTGCATGTATTAATCCATCCCAACTTTTTAATGAGTAGCCGATTTTGAAATTATCAATTGTTTCATCATTTAATTTTCTGGAATAAAGATACTCACTTGCATTTTTACCTTCTTCAGATTCAAAAAGTTGAGTCTGAAATAAATTTGAGACAAAATTAAGTGCGTAAGTTAACTTTTCATTTTCTTCATTTAAATCTATATTTTCAGTAGTTTGAATAATTCTTATTCCAGATTTCTCAGCTAACATTTCTAAAGCTTCAACGTAAGAATATTTGAAAAATTCCATTACAAATTTTATTGCATCTCCCCCTTTATGGCAACCAAAACAATAGTACAATCCTTTTTCGGAATTAACTGTGAAGGAAGGAGTTTTTTCGGAATGGAATGGACAAAGCCCTTTGTACGATTTTCCTTTTTTCATTAACCGTACTACTTTGCCAATAACTTCAACTATATCAGTTGAGCTACGGATTTCTTCGATTGTAGATTGCGAGATTGGCATGTTAAAAATTTAGGTAAAAAAATTTGTAAGAAAAAATTAATAAATCTACAAAATTAGAGAAGAAGGCGACGAACTATAACTTCAATTAAACTAAGACTTTTTCGTTTATCTTTTCTGAAGGTTGATCTTTTTTCCCATTAGTTACTGGTTCAACTATTTCGTCTTCAACAACATCTGGATATTCAAAAACATCATATTTATAATTTCGAAGAATAATTTTATTGTCTTTTCTGCCAAGAACATATTGCGGCAAAATTGGAATTTTTCCTCCACCTCCCGGTGCATCAATTACATAATATGGAACCGCAAGCCCAGAAGTGTGACCACGAAGTTTATCCATAATTTCTAATCCAACTCTTACGGGAACTCTAAAATGATTTGTTCCTTTTGTAAGATCAGCTTGATACAAATAATATGGCCGAACTCTCATTGCAAGTAATTTTCGATGGAGCTCCAACATTACTTCTGCGTTGTCATTTACACCTTTCATTAATACTGCCTGATTACCAACTGGGCAACCTGCGTCTGCTAACATTTCGCAAGATAACTTTGCTTCAGGTGTACATTCCCATGGATGATTGAAATGTGTGTTCACATAAATTGGATGATATTTTTTTATCATTTTGCAAAGTTTTGCAGTTACTCTTTGTGGAAGCACACATGGAATTTTTGTTCCTAATCTAATAATTTCAACATGAGGAATTGCGCGCAAACCGGCAAGTATTTTTTCTAACATAACATTTGTCAACATTAAAGGATCACCTCCGGACAATACAACATCACGGATTTCGGGATGAGCAGAGATGTAATCAATTCCAGTTTGAATAAACTTCATACTAATTTTCGTTGGATCACTTACTTTTCTTTTCCTTGTACAAAATCTGCAATACATCGAACATTGACTTGTAGTTAAAAATAAAACTCTGTCTGGATATCGGTGCGTAATACTTGGCACTGGACTAAATTTTTCTTCTTCCAATGGATCAAGTGGCATATTGTCTTCTACTAATTCTTTTTCATCTGGAATACATTGCAACCAAATTGGATCTCCTTTTTCCCTAATCAAACTTAAATAATAAGGATTAATTCTGATATGAAATAAATTATTTAATTTGTCGGCAAGCTCTCTATCGAAATCAAATTTTTTAACTAAATCCTCTCCAGAGTTAACACTATCACGAATCATTTTTTGCCAAAGTTCCATTTTTTCCTCCTTTAAATATAAATTCCGTAAATCATTAAATCGTCGTTTGGTTTATAATAATTTTTAATTCTTGTAAATAATTGAAATCCTTTTGCTTCATAAAATTTTTGCGTCGATATATATTTTTCTGTTGACGATGTTTCTGCAATTATTAAATTCCCCGCTAATTCTTTTATTTGATTTTTTATATAATTAAAAAGTTGTGTCCCAATTCCCTTTCCTTGAATCGATGGATCGACTGCAATCCAATACAAATCAAACGTACCAACTGTTGCAGGAGTTTTACCGATACAAACATATCCTGTAACTAAATCATTTTCTTCGGAGACGTACACTAAATAATCTTTTTGATTTTGATCGTCGATGTAGATATCGAGAATTTCTCTGGCAATAGAAACTTCTTCTTCTGAAAAAAATTTGGTTGAAATAAGAATATTAACGATCGGTTCACGATCATGAGAAAGTAATGTGCGTATCATTCACGCCGAAATTCCGACAAGTCTTGTTTTTTTCTTGCGAGTAGTTATCTTTTTATTTCTTTCTGATGCATAAACTAAAATTTGCTGAACAATTTCTTCGTAAGTATATCCGCCTGCTTTTGAAGAACGAGCGAAACCGGCATCATCACTAATATCCGGATTTGGATTTACTTCCAAGACAAACGGTTTTCCATTTTTATTCAAACGCATGTCAACTCGAGCATAATCTCGACATCCCATAATTTTGAAAGCTTTCAACGCAATTGCATTTATTTCTTTTTCAAGTCTTTTTGGAAGTTCCGCAGGGCAAACTCCATTGGTTCCTTTATATTCATCACTACCAGATATCCATTTTGCATTATAAGTTACAATTGGTGGTAAATGTTTCTGCAGTTTTGCAAAAGATATTTCTGAGATTGGAAGTGTTCTTGGTTTTTTATTCCCGATTACGGCAACATTAATTTCTCTTCCATTAATATATTCTTCAACAATAGCCTTCCCTTTAAATTTTCTACAAATATATTTAACCTGTTTATTTAGAGATCTTCTATTATAAACTATTGAGTTATTATCTATTCCATTACTTGCATCTTCACCAGCTGGTTTTACAATTAGTGGATATTTTAATTTTGAGATTTCTTTTCCTAATTCTGATGCAGTACAAAGTGCAAATTTTGGAGTACTAATATTATTGGCAATTAAAATTTCTTTCGTCTTGTTCTTATTCAAACATAATCCTAAACAAACTGGTCCAGCTCCTGTGTAAGTAACATCTAATAATTCATAAATACCTGCAATGTGCATTTCGTGAATAGAGCAATCTCCAATGCCTTCAACCATATTGAAGATTACATCCGGATTAGTCCCTTCAATAAATTTTATTAAATTTTGAATATCATCTGCAACATTAAATATTGAACAAGCGTGTCCTAATTTTTGTAATGCGTTTTGAATATCCTGCTTCTCTTCGAGTATTCCAACTTCTGAAAGATCAATTCCCTTTGCAGGAGTATTTGGATGATTTATAAGAATTGAATTTATTTTTAATTCAGAAATAAATTTTCTTCCAGTTTGAGTTTGGATTGTTGGTTCGTTGTAAATTATGGCAACGCTTAATTTTTTATGCATTTAATTTCGCATATCTTTCAATTGCAGAATCCAAAATTTTATTTATCATTTCATCATAACCAATTCCCGCTGCACGTGCTGCTTTTGGAAAACAAGAATGGTCATCAGGATTTGGTAAAATTCCAGGAATAGGATTGATCTCTATTATATGTGGTCTGTTTTTTCCATCGCAACGAACATCAATTCTTGCCCAGTCTTTAATTTTTAAAACTTCGAATGCATCTAAACAAATTGTTTCAATTTGTTTTTGAAGTCGTGTTGAAAGAGTTGCCGGACATTTAAAAATATCTAATGGATCATCAAGTTGATCCCAAACCCATTTAGCTTCGTAAGAATAAATTGGATTGACACCATCAGGTAAAGATTCAAAATTAAGCTCAACAATTGGAAGTACTTCTACTTTATCTCCATTGCCAAGAAGTGAAACAGTAAATTCTCTTCCAGGAAGATATTCTTCAGCAATTGCCGGTTGATGATAAAGAGTTAGAATTCTTTCGACTTCCGATCTAAGTTGAGTTTCATTCGAAACAAGTGAACTGTCAAAAATTCCTTTACTACTTCCTTCGGAAAGTGGTTTAATAATTGCCGGTAAAATTTGTGGAGTAAACTTTAAACCGTTTAAATTTTCGATAACGCGAAAATTTGGTGTCGGAATTTTATAGTATGAAAGAATTTCTTTTGCACGAGATTTTTCTAAACAAATTCCAAGTGTAATTGGATCGGAACCAGTATACGGAATTTGTAACATTTCACAAATTGCCGGAACCTGAGCCTCGCGAGAAGGTCCATATCTGCCTTCAGCAACGTTAAAAACCATTTGTGGCTTTGCCTTTTTTAACGATTCTGCCACATTTTCATCAGCTTCAATTAAGATAACTTCGTGCTTAAGTGCAATTGCTTTTTGCATTGCATGAACAGTTTCAATTGTATCCCATTCCGCAAACTCATCATTCACTTCTTGATGACGTTGTTTATATAAAGCAGAAGTATGATTTGGAGTATAATTTTTTGAGGAATTAAATGGAGAAGAATTTTTTTTCTCCTCAGCAACTTCGTGATTGATGTTGTAAACTAGAGCTACGCGCATTCAGTTTGAAGTTTTTCAGATTTCCCCATCGGAATCTGTCGAACACAATTTTCTTTGCTAATAAGCATCATCATTTACATACAAATATATACTTATTATTCAAATAGTCAAGTGTTTATTGCAATTATTTTTTAAACATATTTTTTAGATTTTTGTGTGAGCAACTTGATCTAGGATTTTTTTTTCTAAATGAAATTTCATTTCATGAAAAGATTGATCGCTCGTTAATAAATTATTTAAAATAATTTTTGTTGCGTCTTCACGAGCTTGCTCGAGTAAATTTACATCTGTAATAATATTCGCAATTCGAAATGATGGAGTTCCACTTTGTCGAAATCCAAAATAATCTCCTTGCCCACGAATTTCTAAATCGGATTGTGCAATTTCAAATCCATCAGTTGATTCAACTAAAGCCTGAAGCCGTTTTTTAACTTTCTCAACTTCAATTTGAGTCTCAGAAGTTTTTCTTACTTCTTTTTTATTTTTATTTTGGTTTTCGTAATCTGCAATAAGTATGCAATAAGATTGATCGCTTCCTCTTCCAACTCTTCCTCGTAACTGGTGAAGTTGAGATAATCCAAATCGTTTTGCATGTTCAATTAATATCACAGTAGCATTTTTAATATCAATTCCAACTTCAACTACAGTTGTTGTAACTAAAATATTAATCTCTCCATTCTTAAAACTTTTCATTACACTTTCTTTTTCTTCCGATGAAAGTCTTCCATGTAAAAGGCCAATTTTAAAATCTTTAAAAGTATTTGTCGAAAGGGATTCATATTCTATTTGCGCAGCCTTCAAATCAACTTTTTCAGATTCATCAATTAATGGATAAACGATAAATGCTTGTCGCCCTAAACTAATTTCCTTTTTGATAAACGAGTATATTTTATTCCTATCAATTGAATTCCGAATTCCGGTAATTATTTTTTTTCTGTTCGTTGGCAATTCGGACAATATTGAAATATCTAAATCACCATAAAGTGTCATTGATAATGTTCTTGGAATCGGTGTTGCAGTCATAACAAGAACGTGCGGTTGAATTTCACTTTTAGTTGTTAGTAAAGATCTTTGCGCAACACCAAAGCGGTGTTGTTCATCGATTACAATTAATCCTAATTTTTTAAATTTTACTTTTTCTTCAATTAAAGCATGTGTTCCAACTACAATATCAATTTCGCCTTCTTGAAGTTTTTGAAGAACAGCCAATCTATTTTTCTTTTTTTGTTTTCCAACTAGTAAATCTATTTTAATCGAAAATGCATTCAACCATTTTTGTAAAGTTTGAAAATGTTGCTCGGCTAATATTTCTGTCGGAACCATTATTGCACATTGCATTCCATTTGCGACTGCATGAATCATTGCAGCAATTGCAACAATTGTCTTTCCACTTCCAACATCACCCTGCAATAATCGATTCATAGAATATTGCTGTCTCAAATCATTTATTATTTCTGTGATACATTTTTCTTGTGAAGATGTTAATTGAAAAGGTAGTGAATAAATAAATTTTTTATTTATTTTTGATTCTAATTTGCACTCAAGCCCGTTTAATTTTTCTTTTCTAGCTCGCTTCCTATTTAATATCATTAACTGAAAATAAAATAATTCCTCATACTTTAATCGTTGCTCGGCTTGTTGTTGTTTATCTTTTGTAGTCGGAAAATGGATTTCATTAATTGCTTCCTTTAATCCAATTAAATTTCTTTTTGTACAAATTTCAGGATTGAGAGTTTCAATTAATTTTTGAGAAAAATTAGAAAGTGCAGAGTGAATTATTTTTCTAAATCCACGACTATCTAATCCAACATTTCTTAATTTTTCTGAACTTCGATATTTTGGAACAAGTTTTCCAGTATGAATTAATTCTTCCCAATTCGTCGTGTCGTCGTCATCAATTGATTCAAAGGAAGATAATCTGTCAAATTCGGGATGAATAAAAACTAGTTTATTATGTTGATCAATTTCGGGAAAGGCAGAAGCAGCAACTACTTTTCCAATAGGAAACATTTTTTGGTACCATTGAAATCCTGCAAAAAATATTGAAGTAACGAATCCTGAATCATCTTCCAATGTTAAGAAGAAAAGTTTTCTACCATTCCTTGTTCGTTTTAATTCGTGCCTGCAAACTTTGCCTATTATTGTAACTTCAATTCCCTTTCCAACAAATTGAGGTAAATTTGCAATTGGAATTATTCTCGAGCGGTCTAAATAATCAAATGGGAAATAATTAAAAAGGTCTTCAATTGTATTAATCCCGATTTCCTGAAGTGCGGCTCCCCTTTTTGGACCAATTCCTTTTCCATATTGAATCGAAACTTCATCCATGGAAATATCAAATAACTATTTTTGGAAAACTATTCGTCCACCAACAATTGTCATTTCTACTTTTACATTTTCTATTTTCACAGGATCAATTGTTAGAATATCTTCCGACAAAATAATAATGTCAGCTAATTTTCCTTTTGTAATACTTCCTTTTTCATTTTCTTCAAATGAAGAATAAGCATTATTAATTGTGTAACATTTTATTGCTTCCTTTACAGAAATCTTTTGTTCAGGAATCCATCCGTTTGGATTTTTTCCATCAAGAGTTCTTCGAGTTACTGCTGCATAAATTCCCAACATTGGATTTAATGGAGCAACTGGCCAATCACTTCCAAAAGTTAAAGTTATTTTTTCATTCAGAATAGAACGAAAAACATATGCTTCTTTCTCACGTTCGGAACCAATTCTTTTCACAGCCCATCGTCCATCATCGATTGCGTGTGATGGTTGCATCGATGCAATAACATTTAATTTTTTAAATCTTAAAACATCTTTGTGATTGAGATGCTGAGCATGTTCAATTCTGAATCGTCTATCCCAAATTGGATTGGTATTTTGAATTCGCTGAAAAATATTTAAAATTTCGTTATTTGCACTATCACCAATCGCATGAATTGAAAGTTGTAATTTCGATTTATCTGCTTTAGTTCCCCAATTTTCTAATCTTCCATCCAATAAAATATCACTTGGTAAACCAAAAGTATTTTCAGATTCATATTTTTTAAAAAATAATGCAGTTGATGAGCCAAGCGAACCATCTGCATAACCTTTAAGAGATCCAAGTTTAATAAAGTTATCTCCAAAATTTGTTTCGATTCCTAAATTTTCGAGATCCTTCCACTGAGAAATTGGCATTCTACAATATAACCTTGCAGTCAATTGATTTCTTTTTTTCAATTCCTGATATGCTTTGAGATCCATACTGCTTGTCATATCCTGAATGCTTGTCAATCCTAATTCTTTTGCTCTTGTTAATGCAGCGGATGTTGCTTGAATTGCTTCTTCAAAAGATTGCGGTGGCATTATTTTATAAACAAGTGACATTGCTTCATCTTTCAAAACTCCGGTTGGTTCACCTGTTTTGGAATCTTTTACAATTGTTCCTCCTGGTGGATTTGGTGTATCTTTTGTAATTCCTGCTAATTTAATTACAAATGAATTTGCCAATGCCATGTGTCCATCTAACCTATCCACAAAAACTGGCGTAGTTTGTGTCACACTGTCGATTAATTCTTTTGTTGGAAGTGAAGCGGATTTCCAATTTTCATGATCCCATCCTCCTCCTTTAATCCAAATTCCCGGTTTTTCTTTTGCACGTTTAATTATTCTTGAAGCAAATTCAATTTCACTTTTTGCATTTCTTAAATCTATATTTGTTATTTCAAATCCGCCGGAAGTAAAATGAGCGTGGTTATCAATTAATCCGGGAAGGATTAATTTTTTTTGTGCGTCAATTATTTTTGTAGAAGTTGAAATATATTGTCGAATTTCTTTTTCACTTCCGACTTCAATAATTTTTTCACCTAAAATTGCAATTGCTTCGGCTTCAGGTTTTGTTTCGTCAACTGTCCAAACTTTTCCGTTTAGAATTACTAAATCAGCTTTTTGTTGTGAGATGAGAAAATTCACAGAATAAAAAAGTAGAATAAATAATTTTATAAAATTTAATTCAATTTTCATTTTTTAACGCCCTTGTCATTAGTTCGTAAGTTGCTTCGCGACAATCTTTTCCTTCATATAAAATTTTATAAATAGCATTACTAATTGGCATATCAACTTTATATTTTTTTGCAAGATTAAAAGCCGATTTACTTGTGGCAATTCCTTCGGCAACCATAACCATATTTTTAAGAATGTCTTTTAATTTTTTCCCTTTACCAATTTCTTCGCCAACAAATCTATTTCTACTATGCTTGCTCATGCAAGTAACAATCAAATCTCCCATTCCGGAAAGCCCACTAAAAGTTCTTGGTAACGCACCTAATTTTATTCCTAAACGGCTAATTTCAGCCATTCCACGCGTCATTAACGCAGCTTTAGTATTATCGCCATAACCGATTCCATCAATAATTCCGGCAGCCAGTGCAATTATATTTTTAAGTGAACCACCTAATTCAACTCCTCGAACATCGTCTCCAATATAAATTCTAAAATATGGAGTTGATAAAGTTCCAGCAATTAATTTTGCATTTCTTCTTGAATATGATGCAGTAACAATTGTTGTTGGGACATTTTTGCTAACTTCCTCTGCATGACTTGGTCCAGATAACACTGCAAGTTGTTTTTTATTTATCAAAGGAAATACATCAGAAATAACTTGCGTCATGGTCTTCAAAGTTGAAATTTCAATTCCCTTTGATGTATTGCAAATTATTGTTTGAGAAATATTCGAAAATGGAATTTTCTCCAAAACAGATCTAAGAAATTGCGAAGGGACAACTGTAAAAATTATATCTTTATTTTTAGTTACTTCATTTAAGTTTGAAGTGAGCTTAATTTTTGAATTTAATTTGGCACCAGGTAAATAATCATTTTTGCCTTTACTTTTTTGAATTTTTGTGATATGACTTTTTTTATGAGACCAAAGAGTAACTTCATGTCCATTTTGCTGAAATACAATACTTAATGCAGTTCCCCAACTACCAGCTCCGAGAATTCCAATTTTCAGAATTTGCACAAAAATTATTTTTTCTTAAATGAAAATTTATTTTCTGTTCCACTCAAAAGGCGTTTAATATTTGCTCGATGAGTAAAAATAATAAATAGAGAAATCAAAGATGTACTCCATAGTAAAATTTCAAAACCTTGAATTTCGGCATTAAAAATATTTTTCCTAATAAAAATACTTAATACTATAGAAGCAACTCCAAACATTGATCCAACCGAAACATATTTAGTTATCGAAACAATAATAATAAAAATAATAATTCCAACTAAAATATCAGTTGGTGAAAGTGCAATCATCATTCCCATTCCAGTTGCAACACCTTTACCACCACGAAATTTAGCAAATATTGTCCAAACATGCCCAATAATGGCTGCTATTCCACAAATGACACTCAACATAAATGGATCGAAAATTGAAACTGTATTTGAATTAATTAATTGCATTTGCGAAACCCAAGCCGTTGCAACCGTTCCTTTCAACACGTCAATTATCATCACAAATATTCCAATTTTCCAACCAAGCACTCGAACTACATTTGTACCACCAGCATTTCTACTTCCATGTTCGCGAATATCAATCCCACCAAAAACTTTTGATAAAATGATACTCGTTGGAATTGAACCAAGTAAATAACTAATCAAAATAATTATTAAGTCGTTATTCATATTGATATTTTTTATTCGATAACTCTAATAATTTTTCAGCAATTACTAAATCATCTTGAGTTGTAATTTTAATATTTCTTGTTGAACCTAAAACAATTTCCGGAAAGGAATTTATTTTTTCAGCTAACATAGATTCATCGGTTCCTATAAAATTACTTGAAGTTGCAAAAGTTATCATTTTTTGGAAAACATCACTCCGAAATGCTTGCGGTGTTTGAGCAGCGTAAATATTTGAACGATCAATTGTTTCCTTAATCTTTTGGTTCTCATCAACCCTTTTTATTGTATCAACAATCTTAACTGCAACAATTGCTGAACCATTTGTTTTTGCTTTTGTAATTACAGAATTTAACATTTCTTGATTAATAAATGGGCGAGCTGCATCGTGAACAAGAATTATTTCTGATTCATTATTTACAATCTTGGCAGCATTCAGAACTGAATCTTGTCTCTCTTTTCCTCCAATAACAATCTCTTTAACTTTCGAAAAATTATTTTCAATAACTAATTTTTGAATTTCATTTCTGAGATTTTCTTGAGTTGCGATAATAATAGAAATAACATTTTCATTTTCCTGAAATTGTCGCAATGAATAATTTATAATTGGTTCCCCAGAAAGTAAATAGGTTTGTTTTGGAATATTTCCAAATCTCGAACTACTTCCTGCTGCAGGAATAATTACAGTTGTTGGAATCATCAAATAATCAACATTGAATCGCCGTAGCTATAAAATCTGTATTTCTTTTTTATTGCATGTTTGTAAGCTCGCATTAATAAATCATAACCAGCGAATGCTGAAGTGAGCATCATTAAAGTTGAGCAAGGCATATGAAAATTTGTAATTAAAGCGTCGGGGATTTTAAAATCATATGGCGGAAAAATAAATTTATCAGTCCAACCACCATTTAATTTTAAAAGTCCGTCATTCGTATAACTACTTTCTACAGCTCTACATGCACTAGTTCCAACAACGAACACCTTTTTTTTAGATTCAATTGCTTTATTTACAATTGGTATTGTTGCTGGTGGAATTGAAAAATATTCTGAATCCATTCTATGTTTTGAAAGGTCTTCTGTTTCAACAATTCTAAAAGTGCCAATTCCAATATGAAGAAGAACCGGAACAATTGAAGCACCTTTTTTTCGTATTTTTTTTACCAATATATTTGTAAAGTGAAGCCCTGCAGTTGGAGCAGCAACAGCACCAATTTCTTCAGCAAAAATAGTTTGATATCGTTCTTTATCTTTTGCATTTGGATCGCGTTTCAAATATCTCGGAATTGGAGTTAATCCAATTTTTTCAAGCACATTATAAAAATCATCTTTTTCGTAGTTAAAACGAACAGTTCTGCCACGCGAAGTTGTATTATCAATAACTTCGCACCAAATACTTCCGTTGTCAAAATAAATTTTATTTCCTATGCGAACTTTTCTTGCAGGTTCAACAATTACATCCCAAATATTTTCAGGTTGACTTAATTGTCGCAACATAAAAACTTCGATCTTTGCATTAGTTTTTTCTTTTCTGCCAATTAATCTTGCTGGAAATACTTTTGTATTGTTAACAACCATTACATCACCTGGCGAAATATAGTCAACAATATCGCTGAACATTCTGTCTTCAATAGTTTGTAGCTTTCTATTTAATACCATCAACCTCGAATGATCTCTTTTTTTTGTGGGATGTTTCGCGATTAAATTTCTCGGGATTGGATAATCATAATCAATTAACTTCATTTTGTTCCTCTTTCATTAAATAATATTTTTTTGAATAATTTTCTTTAGCAGCTTTTATAAATGTTTTACCAATTGAATTTGAGCATCGATTTGTTTCATCATTTATTCTTTCGGGATGCCACTGCACTAAAAGAAAAAATAGATTTAAATTTTTATTTTCAAGTTCGACAGCTTCAATAACACCATCGGGAGATGTAGCGGAAATCATTAACCCTTCTCCTAATTTTTTTATTCCTTGGTGATGAGCAGAATTAATTTGTGCATTTTCACAATCTACAATTTGGCTCAATAATGTTTGTGAATTAATTTTTATTGCATGATTATTTTTATGATCAACTTTAAAACCTTCATGAACTAAATCTTCATGCAATGTTCCATTGAAAAATACGTTTCCAATTTGAAGTCCACGACAAATGCCGAGTATTGGAATTTTTTCATTCATTGCACATTCAATAATTTTCAATTCAAATTCATCTCTTTCGGAATATATTTCGCCAAGTTTAGGATGATTTTTATTTCCTCCATATTTCAAGGGATCAACATCATGTCCACCGGATAAAATAATTCCATCATATTTTGCCGCTTGTAAATCCGTTTCAATATTAATTGTTTCTAATTTAACAGTAGAATCTATTTTAGAAATCCAATCAAAATAATTTTTGAATTTCGCTTCACTTCCATAATTATTTGTAATTCCAATTTTTATCATTTTAATACTTATCAAATGTTGAAATAATTAATTTTTCCCATTCTAATTCATTTTCAAAAACAGTCGAAACTGAAACAATTCCAAAAGTAACACATTCAGATAATTGGTTGCAAAATTCTGTGGACATTCTGGAATAATCTTTCTCGGTCGTCAATACAGTTTTAATATTATAATTTTTAATCTTACTCATAATCAGCTCATTATCTTTTTTTGTGTACCAATGGTGATCGGGAAAGAAATAATGGAGATTTGGCAAAATTCCTTCTTCACGCAACAAAGAATTAAATCGTTCTGGTTTAGCAATACCTGAAAATATAAGGACATTTTGCCTCTTTAGCTTATTTATTTTTAGCGAATGTTTATCAGCTGTATTTTCTATTTTATCGATTTGTAATCTGCAATGTATCTTTTTTGTAGGCAGTATATCTTCCCAATATTGATCTAAATTCAAAAAATTATTTTGGTTGGAATAAATAACTGCTGCATCAGAACGAGACAAAGATTTCATCGGCTCTCGATAATTTCCTACAGGAATTAAATCTTTTTTTTCTTTTAGTGTGGATTCATTAAAAATAACTAAATTCAGATCTCTATAAATCCATCGATGCTGAAATCCATCATCGAGAATTATAACTTTTATACCAAAATTATTAATTGCGTAATTTGCAGCGCGAACTCTTTTTTCATCGACTATGACAATTACTGATGGAAATTTATTTGATATTTGAATTGCTTCATCGCCTGCTTCTTCCCTTGAACATAAAATGGAATTTCCATCACTTACTATTTTAAGTCCGGATGTTTTTCTTTTATAACCTCTGCTAATTACAGCAACTTTAATTTTTTTCTTTAATAGAATTGAAATAATTGATTCTACAGTTGGAGTTTTACCATTTCCGCCGATAGTAATATTGCCAACCGAAATAACCGGAACTGAAACTTTTGTTATTTTAAAAATTCCAATTTCAAATAATAAATTACGAATAGAAATTATTATCCAATATAATTTTGATAATGGATAAAGAAAAATAAATAATAGTTCTTTCATTTAGAAATTACTTAACCAATTGGAGTAAGCCATTTGCTACTTTTTTAGCAGCTCCCGGTTCACCTAAAATTAATTTTGTTTTTATTAAATTTTCTCTCATTTCAGAATTATAATTTTTATCATCTATAATTCTTATTAATTCTTCTAAAATTATTTTGGGCTGTAACTTATCTTGCAATATTTCCTTCACTACTTCTTTGCCAAGTATAATATTTACTAAAGAGATATATGGAATTTTTACAAATATTTTTGCGATCCGATATGTAATTTGTGATACCTTGTAAAGTACTATCATTGGTTTTCCAAAATATGCAGTTTCCAAAGTAGCAGTCCCTGAAGTTACAATTACTGCGTCTGCAACTTGAATTACAGAATGCGAATCCCCTTGAATGAAATGCAATCCTGCTAAACCACTGCTCATTTCACGTAATTTATCAATATTTATTGTCGGTGCAACTCCAACTATTATATGAGCTGAATGTGTTTTTAAAAATTCCTTTATTGTTTCGAGCATAACTGGAAACATATTATCAATTTCATTTTCCCTGCTTCCGGGAAGAAGTGTAATAATTGGTCGGTCAATTGTTAGTCCATAATTTCTGTAAAATAATTCCTTATCAAATCTTTTTGGTAATTCATCTAACAACGGATGTCCAACAAATTCAACTAGAATTCCTTTTTCTTGAAATATTTTTTCTTCAAAATGAAAAATGACAAACATTTTTGCAACCACTCTTTTGAGGACATTTATTCTTTTCGGTTTCCAAGCCCATAGTTGAGGAGCAATATAATATGCAACCTTGATATTTAATTTTTTTGCTTCATTCGCAATTTTAATATTGAAACCAGGATAATCAATTAATAAAACAATATCTGGTCTTCTATTAATTAATAAATTTATTATTTTTCTTTTAAGTAAAATAAATTTGTGAAGATGTCTTATAACTTCTGAAAACCCCATTAACGAAATTGTATCAATGTGTTGAATTAATTCCATCCCAGCGGTTTGCATATTATTTCCACCAACACCAAAAATATCCAAATGTGGATTTTGCGTTTTTAATTCTCGAACAACCTCAGCACCATGAATATCCCCAGATGCTTCGCCAGTAATTATCATGATTCGTTTCATGATATTACTACTTTAGTTTTATAAACATAATTAATAAAAATATAATTATAATTTGTAAAGTTCTTTTTTCTGATTCGATTCCTCTTTTTAAATCTGGCTCGCGATGAAATGAATGTGTTCCTTTATATTTAATTATTCTTGGAATTAATCTCGAAACGTGTTTACAATATTCATCGAATTCTGAACTAAAAGTTTTTTGTAAATATTCTTCTTCAATTGAAATAAATATTCTGTATTGAATTAGAAAAAATATTCCTGTAAAAATTGGCAGCCATGGCATCCACCAATTTGCAGCGTACATACTTCCAATGTAAATTAAAATATTTCCGAGATAAAGTGGATTACGAACGTGTCCAAAAGGCCCATCTGTAAAAAGATGAGTTCCACCAACTGGTCCAGTTGTTCGAGTTTCACTTCCAGCAACTGAAACTCCCCAAAGTCTAATGGATTCACCTATTATTATTAATATAATTCCGATTAAAATAGAAGTGAATGTTGGAGATGCGAGATAAATTCCTAAAAGAAAAAATGGAATCGGCACATAACTTCTAATAGAAAACCAATATTGTCGGTAATTCATATTTATTCAGAAATAAAAACATCGCGTCTTGCATGTAACGCTGTTTGTCGATGTTTTGGTTTACGAGTGATAATATTCTTCATTTGATTTTCAATATCTAAAAAGGATTGAAATGAATAATAAGTAATATTTTTAGATTCACAATATTTTAGTAAATCATCTTTAGCAAAAACAATATCGGCATAATGAGCGGGACACATATCCGATTTTCCATTTCCAATTAAAATAATAATTTGATCATCCGATGATTTTGTTAACATATGATTTCTTTTACAGTTTGCACATGAAGTACAATCAGAATCAGTGAACGGAAAATTTGGAATTAATCGGTTGTTAATTATTTCACAGCTGTTGGAATAATATGGAAGTGAAATTTTATATTTTTCCAAAATTTGTTTTATATAAAAAGACATTCCATCACTTAAAATTATTAATGGTACATTATTCTCTTTACAAAATGAATTAAATTTTACAAATGAACCGTCGATTGATTGTTTGCTTACAAAATCATTTAAATTATTTGGATTAATATTTACAAGGAGTTCAAAACTCTTATTCCAAAAATCGGTGGCTGTAATTTTATGATTTAACATTTCATTATACAACTCATTTACTTTTGTATAATCACTGTATTCACTAAATAAATTATCACATACATCGCCATTACTAATTGTTCCATCGAAATCAGTGAAAATTATATATTTCGAGTTCGGCTTCAATTTACTTTTGTTGTTTCCTTTTCAAACTTAACAGAAACAAGTTTCGAAACTCCATCTTCCTCCATTGTAATTCCGTACATCGCATTTGCACATTCCATAGTTCGCTTGTTATGAGTTACAATTATAAATTGTGTATTCTCACTAAATTTTTTTATGATTTTAGAAAACCTATCAATATTTGCATCATCAAGTGGAGCATCGACTTCGTCTAAAATACAAAATGGACTTGGCTTCACTAAATAAATTGCAAATAAAAGTGCAATTGCTGTCAGCGTTTTTTCACCACCTGACAATAAATCAATTGAAGTTGGTCTCTTTCCTCTCGGTTTTGCTACAATTTCAATTTTGGCTTCTAAAGGATCGATATCTTTTTCTAATCGTAAATCGCATTCATCACCTTCATCAAATAACCCTTTAAAAGTTAAAATAAAATTATCTCTAATTACTTGGAAAGTTGATAAAAATTTCTGTTGAGCTGTTGTATTTATCTCATCAATTGTTTGCAATAATGTTTTTTCAGATTCCTGTAAATCATGATGCTGTGTAAATATAAAATCGAGTCGTTCTTTTTCAGAAGAGTATTCATCAAAAGCAGCAAAATTAATTGCTCCGAGAGATTTAATTTTTTCTTTCATCTCGGATATTTTTTTGCTTTCATCTTTAATGCTGTAATTATCATCCGATGGATATATTTTTATTTCTAATATCAACTCAAAATCTTCCTTTGCGCGCTCTCTAAGGTTTTCTGATTTTAATTTTAATTCTGCAATTTTTAGTTCTAATTCATACGAAAGAGTTAATGATGATTCATGAAGTCGTCTTTCATCTTTTAATGTTAATTCTACTTCATGCATTTTATTTCTTTTTGAAACGTATTGCTTATCAAGTTGCTTTTTTTCTTCTGCTACAATCATAAATTCTTCTTGTTGCAAAGTAAGTGCTGATTCAATTGTAATAAGCTGTTCATCTTTAAGTTGAATTTCTTTTATACCTTCAGTAATATCAATTTCTCTCTGGTTTAAAGTTAACTTTATTGTGTCCGAAGAAGATTTATTAAATTCTATTTCTCTTTGAACAGTTGTCAGTTTATTTTCAGCTTGAAGCAAAATTATTTTTGCATTTTCAACATTGCGATTCATCTCTGAAGCAATTACTTCTAATGAATCCAATTCACTTCGAACTGCACCGGCTTGTTGATCAACTTCGGATCTTTCTGATTCCAATTCTGTAATTTTTGGAATAATTATTTCATATTCTTTTTGAAGTTCTGAAATCTCAGAATTCTGTTTTTTTATTTCAGTAATATTCCTTTTTTGCGCCTCTTCAATTCTTTTTCTCTCATATTCTACTTGGGCTATTTTCATTTCCACAGAAGTCATTTTTAGTTCTGTTTCTTTTACAATTTCTCTAAGTTGCTTAAGATCGATTTGTTTTATTTCAGCTTCTCTTGAAGAAATTAATTGTTCAATTTTATGAATTTCTTTGTCAATACTTTTAACTTCTAAAAGAACTTCATCTAATTGATTCTTTTTGTCAATAAAACTTCCTTCATCTTTTCGTTGACTTCCTAATTTATAAAGTCCATTTTTTGTAATTACTTCACCATCGATTGTTACACATTGCGAAATATTTTGATTTGCTAATATTTTTTGTGCTTGTTCGATTGTCTCTACTATTAATGTATCTCCCAATAATAATTTTAATAACGAAAAATATTTTTCATTAACAGTTATCAACTCAATAGCATAATTAATCGCACCTTTTTCTGAAATGGATTTATTGTCAAATTTATTATTTGGGATTCTATCTAAACAAATAAAAGTAGCTTTCCCTTTTTTTTCTTTTTTCAAATATTCTCCGGCAGAAATTGCATCAGAAACTGAATCAACAATTAAATAACCAGCCATAGAGCCAATTGCGGTTTCAATTGCATGTCTGTATTTCGGTGAAGTTGAAATTGCATTTATAACGGTTGTTGGGATTTTATTATGCCAATCCGAATTGTGAAGTAAATGTCTTGATCCTTCAGAAAGTCCTTCATTATCCTCAATTAATTTTTGAAGAAATTCAGCTCTCGATCGAACTCTCTCTAACTTACCAACTAAATTTACATGTTGTTGTCTACTCTCAGAGATTTCAATCTGATATTTCTCAAATTTATTTTCACTTTGATTAAATGTTACTTGTTGCTCTGCAAATTGCTGTCGAAACTCTTTATCTTGAGATGTTAATTCTGCAATCAAATTACGGTTTGCAGTAATTGTATTTTCATAAGATTGATTTTCTTCTTCTGCAAGTTGAATTCTACCTTGCAAATTTTCAATTCTGGTTTTTAAACGTTCAAGTTCCTGACGTTTTAAAGATATTTTTTCAATCAATTTAATTACATTATTCTGCGCTGCATTTAATTCACTTCTTTTAACTTCAAGTTGTTTTGCAAAAACGTCATATTCGCTTTTTTTAATTTTATAACTATTTTCAGATTCTAATTTTTCATTTTCCAGAGTTGAAATTGAGTTTTGAATTGCTTCAAGAGTTATTTCTATTTTTGAAAGTTGCTCTGTTAATTCAACTTTATCTTTTTCATATCTTTTAATAGATGAATTAAGAAAAGTTTTTCTCTCAGTAGCAGAAAGCTGTTGTTTCTGAAGATTATTGAGGTGTTCTTGCAATCTTTGAATTTCTTCGGAAGAAAGTAAAGTTTTACTTTCCAATTGTGTCAACTCTCCCCTCATAACATCGAGCAATGCTTCTTGTTGAGATAAAGTTGAATCGATTTTATTTTTTTGAGTTAGAGTTCCTGAAAGTTCATTTTGGAGAGGTATAATTTTATTTTGGAAGGATGTAAATTCTCGTTGAATTACTTCTATTTCAATTTCGCGTAAAGATTTTGAAATTTCATTGTATTGTTCAGCTTTTTTCGCTTGTCTTTCTAATGAATTAACAGCTTTCTGAATTTCTTTTACAATATCATTAACTCTAACTAAATCGATTTGGGTTGTTTCAAGTTTTCTGATTGCTTCTTTTCTGCGCTGTTTATATTTAGTTACACCAGCTGCTTCTTCAAATAATCTTCTACGATCATCTGTTCGATCACTTAGAATTGTTTCAACCATTTTTAATTCAATAACAGAATATGCATCAGATCCCATTCCCGTATCCATAAATAAATCTCTGATATCTTTTAACCGACAAACTGTATCATTTAACAAATACTCACTATCGCCCGAACGATAAACTCTTCTTGTAATTTTAACTTCAGAATATTCAATTGGCAAAATCCCTTTTGTATTTTCAATAGTTAACGAAACATCTGCAAATGAGATTGGTTTTCTGTTTTTAGTTCCATTAAAAATAACATCTTCCATTTTATCACTTCTTAAAGTCGTAGGTTTTTGTTCCCCCAAAACCCAACGAATTGCATCAACTACGTTTGTTTTACCACATCCGTTTGGTCCAACGATCGCAGTTATTCCTGTATCAAATTTTAAATGAATTTTATTTGCAAACGACTTAAAGCCGACGATATCAATTTTGGAGAGATACATTTTTAATAATAAGGGTAAATATTAACTAAGAAGTGAGCAATTCTAATTGAAGTATTTACTATTTGTGGATTATAAAAATAAAATCCCGAGAGATAAACAATTGCAATAACAGAATACCATTGAAGAATTTTAATAATTGGCTTTTCACTTAAAATACTAATTGATCGAACTATTCTTACTTCATTCCATATTATCAAAAATATTATTATTGAGATCGTAATTACAACATAAATAGTTGAATCATAAAGTCGTGGCATAAATGTTGCTAAAATTAATAAATAAATTGTTGGTGTTCTAATCCAAGAATTAATTGTAAAATTTTTTATGAAGGATATTCGTGTTTGTAATAGTTTGTAAATAATAAAAGTGAAAATGGCGGACAAAAGCATGAGTAATATTATTTTAATCCAAATTGTCAAAAATAACTCAATTGGATTATTAAATGTAGAAATCCCAGAGAGTCGGCTGTCTATAGTTGCAACTCCAATGTGATAAAATTTATCAAAGATTTCTGTTCCGAGAAGATGACTAATTAAAGATGAAACAAGTATCGCCATTGGAAATGTAATTATAAAAAGAATTATTAATGAATGTGAGAGTGAAGTGAATTCTCCATTCAAGATATCATCTAAATAATTTTTAAGATGAAAGAGCGAGCGACTTAATTGAGTGTACATTCTCTGATTAACACTTAATAACCAAGCAACAGCAATTAAACCAATTACACTTAAGATTGTATAAAATAAAGTTGCGAATGTTGGAGAAGAACCTTTAGATAAATTTGTTTTTGGCTGTTTCGATAAAATATTTCTAATTATTTGTCCACCAATTTTCTCTTTTCTATCTGAGGTCAACAATCCCGACAAATTATATTTAAGAAATTTTTCAGATGATAATGTTGTTGGATATTCCATTTCATAATCCGAAAAACTTTTAAGAATAAAACTAGTCGACATTTTATTTAATTTATATATAACATCCTGTAAATTTTTTGCCTGATATTCCTCAGAATGTTTTGATAAATATCCATTATGATCATTCCATACCGCGGAAAAGCCAATTCCATAAAGTAAAAAAGGAGAACTATTTACTGATTTAAATCTATCTATTTCATTAATTAAACCAGCCGTATCTTTCTTAGAATAATTAACAAATATTGGCGTTCTCGAATTTAAACTATTGGCTTCGTTTCTATTTAATATCAATCCTACTTTATCTCCTGTTTCAACTGAAATTCTATCCATTTGTTTTGCAATGATATTATTTTCAAATGTTATCCCGGACCCAATCATAAACATTGAAATATAATTTTGCAGATAGTTTATTTTATTATTGTGTTGAACAGTTCTAAATAATTCATCTTCAAATTGTTTTTGAGAAAAATATTTTGAAGGTATATCTGTTAATGGCAATGCGTGAAACAACAATAAACCATATCTATTACAAAGTGCAATCAGTTCATTAGAAGGAGTAACATATTCAGTTTGAATAGTATTGAACCCAACTTCCTTAATCCACTTGACATCCTCACTTAGTTGTTCATTTGTAATATCTAAATCTGAATTTTGTGATAATTGATGATAAGTTATTCCCTTTACAATTATCGGTTGGTTATTTAGAATAAAATTTTTACCAGCTATTTTAAATTCTTTTATACCAAATAAAATATTTAATTCATCATTAACAGTTAAAGAGTCGGTTTCGTAATTCAGCTTAAGCGAAAATGAATATCGAAATGGATAATTTAATTCCCATAATTTTGGATTGTTGACAATTACTTTGAACGAAATTATAGAATCTGCTAAAATAAAATTGACTTCTTCATCAAAAATAGGTTCGCTATTTAAAGAATCCTCAACTAACAATGAGAGTTGGGTTTTATTTTTTGTAATATTTTTTAATTTATTTATATGTATGCTAACTAACAATTCGGCTTTATCTTTTCTCAATGATTGAATTTTTATTACTGGATCGTCTAACCAAATTCCGGGAGTCTCTATAATTGCAATTTTTCTTGTTACACCATTAAAATTTTTAATGCTGTTGTACAAATCATGCTCAGGAATTGATTGCTCATTAAACTCATTAGAAATTATAAATTTAATTTTATTCGGCTTATTATTTAATAATAAATTAGTTGGAATCTCAATTATAGAGTTCGAATAATATCCTTCTGCAACTCCTATAAATTTTTCATTTATAAAAACATCACATTGATAATTAACTCCTTGTAAGTCCAATGAATAACTATTTGAATTATTGAAGAAATAATTTATTTCTCTCTCATAAATAAATTTCCCTTTAACATGATTCGATGAAGGAAGTTTTATTTCTTTTGAATCCCCATTTATAGAAGTTACTTTCCAAATTCCTGAAAGACTAATTTCATTTCGTGACTTTTTTATAACGCTTGATTTTTCTTCTGTAAAAACATTCACAAATAGCAAAAAAACCAGTATTAATAAATTATTTAGTCTGTACAGATTTTTCATTATTAATTAATATAACTAGGGTTTTTCTGAATTAAAACGGATAAAACTTAAAAACTCTGAATTATCGAAATAAAAGAATTAACTTTCAAAGATGCTCCACCAACCAAAAAGCCGTCAATATTTTCTTGTTCAGATAATTCTTTTGCATTTTCAGGCTTTACACTTCCACCATATAAAATTGAAATTGATTCTGAAACATTAATATTAGATTTAATAGTTAATAGTTTGCGAATAAATAAATGAACTTCTTCCGCCTGTTTCGATGTTGCATTTTTCCCCGTTCCGATTGCCCAAACTGGTTCGTATGCAATTACAATTTTTAGCAAATCTTCATTCGACATATTTTCAATAACACCATTTATTTGCTCTTTAATTACTTCATTTGTCTCATCAGCTTCTCTTTGCTCGAGTGTTTCGCCAACGCAAATTATTGGAGTAAGTTTATGTTCTAAAATTTTTATTGCTTTTTTATTTATAAGTGAATCTGTTTCTTTAAAATACATTCTTCTTTCTGAATGTCCGACTATTACAAATTGGCATTTCAATTCTTTCAACATTGAAATTGAAACTTCGCCAGTGAATGCACCATTTTCGTTTACAGATACATCTTGCGCTCCCAATGCGATTGTTGAATTTTGTAAAAGTTGAGAAGCCGTATTTAATGAAGTAAAAGGGGGGCAAATACAAACTTGCATCAAGTGATTTATATTTTGTAAACTGGAATTTTCAATTAAATTTTCAAAAAAGTTTTTTGTTTCTTCAATTCCGGAATTCATTTTCCAATTTCCAACTACAAGTTTAGTTCTCACTTATTTAATTTACTTTCTAATATTTTATTTACAATTTTTGGATTAGCTTTTCCTCTCGTTGCTTTCATAACTTCTCCAACAAAAAATCCAATCAACTGAACTTTTCCTTCTCGATATCTATTTGTCTCATCTGGATTTTGTTCGATAATTTTTACTACAATATTTTCAATTTCTGTTTCATCGGAAAGCTGAGTTAATCCTTTTTTTGAAATTATTTCTTTTGGCATTTCTCCTGACTGCAGCATTTCTGTAAAAATATCTTTTGCAATTTTACCGCTTATCAATCCTGTTGAAATATTATTTATCAACTCTGCAAGATGTTTCTGAGTAACTTTTATTTCGCCAATTTTAACATGTTCATCTTTCATAACTCGCAACAAATCGGTCATAATCCAATTGCTTGTAAGTTTATAATTTTCAACATTTTTATCCTGAAGCAAATTAACAGAATTCTCAAAATAATCAGCAGTTTCTCTTTCGGAAGTTAATATTTCGGCATCATAATTTGGCAATGAAAAGTCTTTTATAAATCGACTCAACTTTGCAACTGGAAGTTCTGGCATTGTCTTCTCAATGTTATTCTTCCAAATTTCATCAACTAATACAGGGACTAAATCGGGATCGGGAAAATATCGGTAATCGTGAGCATCTTCTTTACTTCGCATTGGAAGTGCAATATTTTTATTTGCATCCCATAATAATGTTTGGTGAATTACTTTTTCCCCTTTTTCTACAAGTTCAATTTGTCTGTTGATTTCGAATTCCAATGCTCGTTCAACATTTCTAAAGGAGTTCATATTCTTAACTTCAGTTTTCGTACCGAATTTTGATTCACCTTTTTTTCTTACAGAAACATTTGCATCGCACCTCAAACTTCCTTCTTCCATATTCCCATTGCAAATTCCAAGATAAGTTACAATTTGTTTTATGAGTGTTAAATATTTGAATGCTTCCTTCGACGAACAAAAATCCGGATCACTTACTATTTCAATTAAAGGAACTCCGCATCGGTTTACATCAACTAAAGTATCAACATCAAGATCGTGAATTGATTTGCCAGCATCTTCTTCCATGTGAATTCTTGTAATTCCAATTCGTTTTGATATTCCATTTTCTAATTCAATATCAAGATATCCATTTTCACAGATTGGATTTTCATATTGAGAAATCTGATATCCTTTTGGTAAGTCGGGATAGAAATAATTTTTCCTTGCGAAAACAAAACGATTAGAAATTTTACAATTAGTTGCGAGACCCATTAAAATTGCAAAATCCACAACTTGTTTATTTAAAACTGGAAGGACCCCCGGCATTCCCAAACAAATGGTACAGACATTGCTGTTTGGAGTTGAACCGAAAGTAGTTGGACAAGAACAGAATGCTTTTGTTTTTGTTAAAAGCTGAGCATGAACTTCAAGACCAATAACCGGTTCGTAATTCTCTAAACTCATGCGGCTAATACTTTTGTAACTTTTTCTGCAGCATCAGTTAAATTATGTGCTATTTCAAATTTCAATCCTGAGTTTTGTAAAATTTTTGATGCGATATCGGCATTTGTTCCGGCAAGTCGAACAACGATTGGTATATTTATTTTTACAATCTTTGCAGCTTCAACAATCCCGGTTGCAACTCTGTCACAACGAACAATTCCACCAAAAATATTTATAAGAATTGCCTTCACGCTTTTATCTGCAAGAATTATTTTAAATCCACTGGAAACAGTTTGGGCATTCGCACCTCCTCCAACATCCAAAAAGTTTGCAGGTTCGCCACCAGCAAGTTTAATAATATCCATTGTAGCCATTGCTAATCCCGCACCATTTACCATACAACCAACATTTCCATCGAGCTTTATATAATTCAAATTAGATTTTGATGCTTCAATTTCCAGTGGCTCTTCTTCATCTAAATCTCGAAGAGCTAAAATTTCAGGATGTCTGTTTAGAGCATTATCATCAAAATTCATTTTTGCATCGAGTGCAATAATATTTTTTTCTTTCGTCAGAACTAATGGATTAATTTCAAAAAGTGTAGCATCGGTATCTTGATAAGCTTCATAAAGTGATAATAAAAATTTCACACAATTTTTAAATGCGTCTCCTTCAAGTCCAAGTGCGAATGCAAGTTTACGCGCTTGAAATGGTTTCATACCAACAGACGAGCTAATATGTTCTTTAATAATTTTGTCGGGATTTTCGGCAGCAACTTTTTCAATTTCCATCCCACCTTCAGTTGATACCATTACAACATTTTCCGAACAAGAACGATCAAGTGTAATTCCAACATAAAATTCTTTCTCAATATTCAAACCTTGTTCGATTAAAATTCTTTTTACTTTTCTTCCTTCCGGACCAGTTTGATGAGTTATTAATTGCATACCTAAAATATTTTGAGAATGAGTTTTAACTTCATCAATCGATTTTGCAATTTTTACTCCTCCCCCTTTTCCTCTTCCACCGGCATGTATTTGAGCTTTAACAACCCAAACATTTCCTTGAATTAATTTTGCAGCATCAACTGCTTCATCAACTGTGAATGAAACTTTCCCTTTTGGAATTGCGACTTTATATTTTGCGAGAATTTCTTTTGCTTGATATTCGTGAATTTTCATTTATTTTTTTGTTTTTATAAATTTATTTTAATTCTTTTGCATTAATAAAATTGAATTGTTATTTAATCCTAGAATTTAATATTTTATCAGATACAAATTGATGGTATTGTTCAAAATTTTTCTTAAATCTATTTACAAGCTCAATCGCTTTTTGGTCGTACTCATTTGGATTTTTCCAAGTATTTCTTGGATTTAATATTTCAGAAGGAACATCGGGACAACTAACCAGATAATTCAAACCAAAAAATTTATCTTCCTCGGTATTAATATTTTGTAATTTCCCTTCAAGTGCAGAATTTACCATTGCACGAGTGTATGCAATTTTAATTCTCGAACCAATTCCAAAAGGGCCACCACTCCAACCGGTGTTTACTAACCAAACATTTACATTATGCTTATCCATTTTTTCACCCAACATTGTTGCATAAACAGTTGGATGTAATGGCATAAACGGCGCTCCAAAACATGTACTAAAAGTTACTTGCGGCTCGTTGCCAACTCCTTTTTCAGTCCCTGCAACTTTCGCTGTATATCCCGAAAGGAAATGATACATAGCTTGATCTTTAGTTAATTTCGAAATCGGCGGCATCACTCCAAATGCATCGCAAGTTAGCATCACAATATTTTTTGGATGAGTCCCAATTCCACTTGGCTCATGGTTTGGAATAAATGTAAGTGGATATCCAGCTCGTGTATTTTCTGTTAGTGAAGAATCGTTCAAATCAATTTCATTAGTTATTGGATTCATCACAACATTTTCAAGTACAGTACCAAACATTTTTGTTGTCTGAAATATTTCCGGTTCTGCTTTTTCTGAAAGTCGAATTACTTTTGCGTAACATCCCCCTTCAAAATTAAAAATTCCATTTTCACTCCAACCATGCTCATCATCGCCAATTAATTTTCTGTTTGGATCGGCAGATAAAGTTGTTTTACCAGTTCCGGATAATCCGAAGAAAATAGCAGAGTCATTATTTTTTCCCGAGTTTGCAGAACAGTGCATTGGAAAAACATTTTTTTCCGGGAGTAGATAATTTAAAATTGTGAATACCGATTTTTTAATTTCACCTGCGTAATTTGTTCCACCAATAATTACAATTTTTTTTGCAAAATTAATTAATATAAATACTTCGGAATTTGTCCCATCAGTTTCAGGTGTTGCAATACAACCTGGAACATCTATTATAGTAAATGTCTCATTCGAAGTGTGAAGTGTCGGCGAATCTGGCAGAATCAATAAATCCTGCGCAAATAAACTGTGCCATGCAAATTCAGTTATAACTCTAACTGGCAATCTATAATTTTCATCTGCTCCGCCATATAAATTCTGGATAAATAAATCTTTTCCATATAAATATTTTGTAATTCTATTAAATAAAATATTAAATTTTTCTTCAGAGATTGGACAATTTACTTTTCCCCAATTAATTTTATCTTCACAAGAAGCTTCTTTTACAATAAATTTATCGTTTGGCGATCTTCCTGTATGCTGGCCAGTAGTTACAACAATTGCACCATCTTTAGATTTACTTCCCTCTTTTCTTTTAATTATTTCATCATATAATGCTTCAACTGAAAGATCCCAGTAAACATTTCCAATGTTGCTTAAACCTAATTCACTTAATATATTATTTTTGTTTATCTCGTTTGGCATTGATATTTTCCTAAAAATTATTTTATTTTTTCTGAAATTGTTTTTGCTTGTGTGAAAAGTAACAGATAATCTTTTCCACCAGCTTTTGAATCAGTTCCGGACATATTAAATCCACCAAACGGATGAACACCTACAAAAGCGCCAGTAATTTTTCTATTAATATAAAAATTACCAACATGAAATTCATTTTTAGCTTTTTCAATTTTTTTACGATCATTTGTCCAAACACCACCAGTCAATCCATATTCTGTATTGTTGGCGATTGTTAATGCATCATCAAAATTTTTTGCTTTAATTATTGCAAGTACCGGTCCAAAAATTTCTTCTTGTGCAATCGTTGCTTTTGGAGAAACATTTCCAATAACTGTTGGTTGGATAAAAAAACCTTCTTCACCAATTTGAGATCCGCCCGTTAATAATTCTCCACCTTCTTCAATTCCTTTTTGGATGTATGAAAGAATTTTATTCATCGAACTTTTATTTATAACAGGTCCCATGTTTGAATTTTTTTCAGAAGGATTTCCAACTGAAATCTTTTTTGTTTTTTCCACAACTAGATTTACAAATTTATTATAAACTTTTTCATGTACAATTGCTCGCGAAGCTGCAGAACATTTTTGGCCTTGATATCCAAATGCTGAAGTTACTGTTGCTTGTGCTGCTGCATCAAGATCAGTTTTATCGTCAATCACAATTGAATCTTTTCCTCCCATTTCAGCGACAACACGCTTCAACCATTTTTGGCCAGGATGTACAACTGCAGCAAGTTCATTAATTCTAACACCAACATCTCGCGAACCTGTGAAAGAAATAAATCTTGTTTGTGGATGTTTTACCATTTCCTCGCCAACACTTCCGCCGGGACCGGTTATAAAATTAATTACGCCATCCGGCAAACCAATTTCCTTCAATAATGCAAAAAATTTCCAACCCGTATACATTGAATCACTCGATGGCTTTATTACAACAGTATTCCCGGAAACAATTGCTGCGGTTGACATTCCAACTAAAATTGCAAGTGCAAAATTCCATGGTGGAACTATGATGCCAACACCAAGTGGAAAATATTTTAATTCATTTTTTTCTGTCGCAATTTTTGTAAGCGGTTGTGGTTTACTAAGTCGCAACATTTCTCTCGCATAAAATTCCATAAAGTCAATTGCTTCTGCTGTATCACCATCTGCTTCTGCCCATGTTTTGCCAACTTCATAAACTAACGCTGCGTTAAATTCGAATTTTCTTTTTCTGATTAATGATGCAGCTTTTATTAAAAATGAAACTCTTTTTTCAACAGAAACATTTTTCCAACTTTCAAATGTTTTAGCTGCAGTTTCAATTGCTGCTGTTCCATGTTCAACTTTTCCTTTTTGGAAAATACCAATTACTTCTTTTGGCAAGGAAGGATTGATTGAAATTATTTTTTCATCCAATCGAATTTCATTTCCACCAATTACAAGTGGATACTCATGGCCAAGTTCTTTTTTAATTTTTAATAATGCTTTCTCCATCGCTTCTTTATTTTTCGAAGTGGAGAAATTTGTAAATGGTTCGTTTTTAAATTTAGATAATTTCATTTTATTTATTAATTAATGATTCCATAATTACATCGTGAATTTTTGGTCTAATTATTCCGATTTTTTTATTTTCTCTTGTTGGATAAACTCGATTTGTTAATAAAACTACAATTAAATTTTTTGTTGGATCTACTGCAACTGAAGTTCCTGTAAATCCTGTATGTATAAATGAGTTTGATGAAAAATATTTTCCTGAAAATGATCCTGTTGAACTTCTTGTATCCCAACCAATTGCGCGTGTACTTGAAGTTGATTGTCGTGTAGTAAATTCTTTAACAATTTTTGATTGAAGATATTCTCTTCCGCCATAACTTCCATTATTCAGCAACATTTGTAAAATAATTGCGAGATTTTTTGTTGTAGAAAATAATCCAGCATGTCCCGAAACGCCACCAAGTACTGCTGCATTCTCGTCGTGAACTCTTCCATGAACTGCTTTATTATCTTTTAGCCAATGCGTATCAATTTCTGTTGGCGCAATCCTTTCCAAATACTGAGCTTTGGGATTATAAAAAGTAGAATGCATTCCTAGCGGATCGAAAAATTCTTTTTCAACAAATTTATCCAATGTAGTTTTAGAAACCTTCTCAATTATTTTTCCAACTGTTATTATTCCGAGATCGCTATAAATAGTTGAGTCACCTGTTTTGTAAATTAATTGAGAAGCATATAAGCTGTCGAGCATTATTTTTTCATCTTTTGTAAAGTCGTAGAATTTTCTCCATGCTGGCAAACCACTATTATGTACCATCAAATTATAAATTGTAATATTAGATTTTCCATTTTTACCAAATTCGGGAATATATTTTACAACAAGTTCATCCAACGATATTTTTTTATCACCAACTAATTTCATAACTGCAGATGTTAATGCAATAACTTTTGTAACTGAAGCTAAATCGTAAATTGAATTTGCATTCACAAGTTGCGAATTCAAACTATAATCGTACAAACCATACCCTTTATTGTGAACTATTGCACCATCTTTTGCAACTAAAAGCACACCACCTGGAAATGAACTATCAACAATTGCGCTATTTATAATTTCATCAACTTTGTGGAATTTTTGGGAATCAAATCCGACTTCTTCAACAATTCCATCTCGCAAAATAGTTGCAGGATATTCAACACCTTCACCAAATTTATAATTCGCTGGAATTGTAATTGGCAATTTTCCTGCCGCAGGAACTTCTGCAAAAATAACTTCAGCAGTTGCACGAATTGCACTTTCCGATGGACTGTAACTACAAATATAATTTTGCGCTGTTGGAAATTCCGAAATAAGATAAGGATTGCCGAAAGAAATAATTATTACATTTTTATTTTGTGCGAGAATTGAGTTTATAATATTCTGATGTTCTTTTTTAAGAAATCCGGTCATCGCCGCAGATCGAATAAAATAATGGCATTGAATAATTACCAAATCATTTTTATTCGACTTGTTTAATATTTCTTCGTAATCCATTTGATTGCTTCTTATGTCGAGTCGTTCGAAAGAAATTTTTGAGTTCAACCGATTTTGCAATTCGGAATGAAAATCTTTTCCAACAGCCGGTTCTTCAGAATCTGAAATTACAAGATCTAATATTTTGCCTTCAAACTTTTTTGATAAAGGGAGTAATTTATTTTTATTTCCAAGAACTGTAATTGACTTCCGCCCAATTTTAAGTGCTAAAAGTTTATGTTCGAGAGATCCGACAACATCAAAAAGTTTATCAACATCAGTTAACCTGTTTGCATTTAATCCTAATTTCTTTTTTTCATTCAATAATTTTCTGACAGAATGATTAATTCTTTCTTCAGGAATTTCTCCACGCTTAACTGCATTTACGACCGAACGAATTGCAAGTAGTTCACTTGGTGGCATTAATAAAATATCATTCCCAGCTTTAATCGCCAAAATTGCTGCTTCGCCAACTCCATATTTTTTTGTAACACCTTTCATATCGAGTGCATCTGTTACAATCAATCCTTTAAAACCAAGTTCATTTTGCAAAAGATTTGTTGTTACTTGCGGAGATAATGTTGCAGGAATTCCTGAAACACCATCATATGCAGGAATCGAAATATGACTTACCATCATTGATCGAACTCCGGCTTCAATACTTGCTTTAAATGGAATTAATTCTAAAGTATCAAACCGTGATTTTGGAAAATTTAAAGTTGGCAAATCTAAATGCGAATCAATTTGAGTATCACCATGTCCCGGAAAATGTTTTGCAGTTGCAATCACTCCACCATCTTGTGTGCCACGAATAAATGCAGATGAAAGTTTACTTACGATGAAAGGATTATCTCCAAACGAGCGGGTATTAATTACAGGATTCATGGAATTATTATTTACATCGACGACCGGTGCATAATTTTGATGAATGCCAATTGCGCGAGCTTCTTTTGCAATTGCAAATCCCATTTCGTATGCAAGTGAACTATCGCCAGTTGCACCAACTGACATTGCTCTGGGAAACATTGTTGAATTTCGAACTCGCATTGCAATTCCCCATTCATAATCTCCGGCAATTAAAAGTGGAACTTTTGAAATTTTCTGAAGTTTATTAATTTGAATTGCATATTCATAAACATCTCCGATTGAAAAAATAAATCCGCCCAATTTTTGTTTTGTAACAAGCTCTTCCATTTTATTCCATTGGTCGGATTCTCGCGAATAATAATTACTTCCTGTCCAAACAAAAACCAATTGAGAAACTTTTTCTTCAAGAGACAAATTAGAAAGCGTTTTTTCAACCCAATCAACAGCAACAATTGGTTTTGGCTTTTCTACTTTATTTATTTTTTTAATTTGAACTAAAGGTTCAGTTAATTCTTTTGTATTAGATGCGCAACCTTCATTAATAAACAATCCGCTAAAAATCAGCACCGTAATTAAACTTTTCATCATATTTTATTTATTTTTTTCAAGGCAATTTGCAATGCACCAATCGAAGGGGATAAAGGTCCCTTTATTATTTTGAATTTGAATTTTGAGTTAATAAGTGCTCTGTTTAATTTGTTTTTAAAATAGTTTGAAGCTTCAACCAATCCACCAAAACAGGCAATTGGAATGGGTTTCTTGTTACGACTTGATATAAAATTACTGAAATCTCCCATTTTAACCAAAGTTTCTACCATCAATAATAATTCATTTATAGAAAGTTGAATAATTTTTTTTGATTCCAAATCTCCTTTTTCTGAAGCTTGAATTACAATTGGTGCTAACTTTGACAATTCGAAATGATTCTTATAAATTTTATTTATTATTTTTGTTTGAGAAGTAAATCCGAATTTTTTTGCAGCTAAATTTTTAAGTAACGTTGATGAATTTCTTCCGTCAAACGAACGTGAAATTAAATTAATTGCCAATCTGCCAATAAAGTATCCGCAACCTTCGTCGCCAATAATTCTTCCCCAACCGCCAACTCTGTGAAATTTTCCATTAACATCTCTTCCAAAAACAATTGAACCAGTTCCTGCAATTATAATTATTCCGGCACTATTTCCAAAAGCTCCTTCAAGTGCAATTATAGCATCGCTTATTACTTGTAAATTTTCTATTTTAATTTTTTCTTTTTTGGCTTGTAAAATTATTGCTTTATAAAATCTTTTTTGGTCTGAAGTTCTTCCGGCGCCAGTTGAACCAATAACTAAACTTTTAATTGTGTAAGAATTTATTTTCCTTTTAGAAAAACTTTTTTTTAATAATTGAATTACTCTCTTCGCAGCAAGTTCTTCACCAATAATTTGGAAATTAATCGGCAATCCATTTTCGGTTGAAAGAATTTTACTAGCTTCATTTGAAATAACAGCTTTTGTAGATGTGCTTCCGCCATCAATTCCAATAACATAATTTGTATGCAAGCTATTATTTTTCATTTTTGATTTGTAAATATACAGAGTTTTTTCTCTAACTTGGGGATGCGCATTAATTTTAATAACTTGCATAAAATATAATAAACGAGGTTAAAAATGAATTATAATTTATTAAAAGGTAAAAGAGGTATTATAACTGGCGCTCTCGACGAAAGATCGCTTGCGTGGAAAATTGCGAAACGTGCTCACGATGAAGGTGCTATTTTTACTTTATCGAATGCACCAGTTGCACTTCGGATGGGATCACTTCAAAAATTAGCTTCAACAATTAATACTGAAGTAATTCCTGCTGATGCAACTTCTGTTGTCGAAATTGAAGAGCTTTACAAAAAATCAATTGAACTGCTCGGTGGTAAAATTGATTTTATACTTCACTCAATTGGAATGTCGCCTAATGTTCGAAAACAAATTCCATATACAGAAATGAATTATGATTTTTTCCAAAAAACTTTGGATATTTCTGGATCATCACTTCATAAAATGTTAAGTGTTGCATATAAAATGGATGCAATTAATGAGTGGGGTTCGGTTGTCTCGTTATCTTACATTGCCGCGCAACGTGTATTTCCTTTTTATGGTGATATGGCTGATGCAAAAGCATTATTGGAATCGATCACAAGAAGTTTTGGTTACCATTATGGAAAATTCAGAAAAGTAAGAATTAATACAATTTCACAATCGGCAACTCCAACAACTGCCGGAACTGGAATAAAAGGATTTGATGATTTCTACAAATATTCAGACCAAATTGCTCCGTTGGGAAATGCTTCTGCAGATTCTTGCGCAGATTATTGCATTACACTTTTTTCAGATTTAACAAAAATGGTAACAATGCAAAATCTTTATCACGATGGTGGTTATTCAACAACTGGTGTGAGTACTGATTTAATAAAATAAAAAAGGCGTTCAATCGAACGCCTTTAATTTTTAGATATTAATAATTTTTTACCTTCTTCTATCGCCCATAATTCTTAGCAACATCAAAAATAAATTAATAAAGTTCAGATATAAAACTAATGCTCCCATAATTGCACCTTTTTGTGCGACCGATCCATCTTCCATCATTACATAAGACATTGCTTTCATTTTTTGTGTGTTGTATGCTGTTAATCCGGTGAAAATAATTACACCAACAATTGCAATTGTCATATTTAAGGCTTCACTTGCAATGAACATATTTATTATTGATGCAATAATTATTCCAACTAAACCCATGCCTAAATAACTTCCAACTCCATCTAAATTTTTCTTTGTGACATAACCATACAAACTCATTGCGCCAAACATTCCAGAGCAAATTATAAATGTATTCATAACCGATTCGCCAGTGTAAATTAAAAATATTGGTGCGAGTGTTATTCCATTTAGTGTTGAATAAAGTAAAAATAATAAAATGGAAGTTTCTGCTTTCATTGTTTCTATTCTTGCAGTCAGATAAACTACAAGTCCAATTTCAGCAAAAAGTAAAACCCAAATTCCCCATCGAGTTGATAATATTAACTCGAGCAAAACTTCATTCGTGAGTGTGAAGTAAGAAAATCCAGCTGTAATTAAAAGTGCTATGGACATCCATGAATAAACTTTTGTTAAAAAAGCTTGCTGAACTTTTGCAATATCCTGTTCTAATGTTTCTGTTTTTATTTGGTATGACATATATTCTCCTTATTTTAAATATAATTAATTTTTAAGATAATGTAAATAAGTTTAAACTATTTTTTGGGACTTCTGTTACAACCATTGCAACTTGGTAATAATTATTGACTGCGCCGATTAATTTTGTTTTAACGTAAAATGTTCTAGTAAATATTTCATAAGCCAGAAACTCATGGTTTGGGACATTGAATTCGTCAAATAAAATTATATCTCCAACTTGTATAAATGGTGAAATCATTGATAATGCATAAAGAGTTGACGAAAATAAATCCGCATCGCAATGAATTATTTTTTTCTTTTCACTTTTAAGTTTATGATTTGTAATAAAATCCGGAACTGTTTTCTGAAATAATCCTTTTACAAACTCCGCACGCAAATCGTTTATTTTCGGAATTGGCGCAGACATTTCCCCTTTATCATAAGTAAATCCCCAATCCTCCGGCAACCCTTCGAAAGTGTCAAATCCATAAAATTTTGAACTTGGATTTGAATTTGAATTTACCCACCATTTAAAAGAACTCCCGTCACTTACACCAAACTCGATGTAATCAATTGCTTCGGTTGATAAATTATTTTTTGCAACTATATTTTCATACAGTTTGTATCTTTTTAAATAATCTCTTTTGAAAGTAAAATAATCGTTAAAGATTACATCTTTGCTTTGTTCAGAAATCCATTTTGTTAAACTTAAAACATTTGAGAAAAAAAGAGATGGGCTTCTTAAAAATCCTAAAAATAAATTAGGTCGAATTAAAAAAATAACATTTTTTAATAATGCAATTGATTTAAGAAGTAGGTTTTTCACTTATTAAGTATAAGAATAAAATAATATAAAAATATTATTTTTTCTTGAATTCTATTTGTCCTTCCCCCTTCATATTAACTTCAATAATATCCCCATCTGTAAATGTTCCGTCAAGAACTTTTTCAGAAAGTTTATTTGTAATATGTTTTTGAATTATTCTTTTTAATGGTCGAGCACCAAATTGTGGATCATATCCTAAAATACCGAGCCATTCTTTTACGTCATTTGAAATAGTTAACTTCAACCCTTTTTCTTTTAAGTTTTTTTCTAAAAGATTAAGTTGAAGTTCTACAATTTTTTGAATATTTCCGGAAGTGAGTGGTTTAAATAAAATTATTTCATCTACTCTGTTTATAAACTCTGGTTTAACTGTTTGTCGCATTAAATCGAATAATTGCGCTCGCAACTCCGACATAATTTCATCCCAGCCATCTTCATTTTCAAGTTCACTTATTTTTTCTTGAATAAGTTGCGATCCCAAATTAGATGTCATTATCACAATCGTATTTCTGAAATTAACAGTTCTTCCTTTGGAATCAGTTAATCTACCTTCATCGAGAAGTTGTAATAGTAAATTAAAAACTTCCGGATGCGCTTTTTCAATTTCATCGAGTAAAATTACAGAATATGGTTTTCGGCGAACAGCTTCAGTAAGTTGTCCTCCTTCATCATAACCAATATAACCGGGAGGCGCGCCAATTAAACGAGAGACAGAAAATTTTTCCATATACTCACTCATATCAATTCTCACCATCGCTTCAGAGTCATCGAATAAAACTTCCGCAAGTGAACGGGCAAGTTCAGTTTTTCCAACACCGGTTGTGCCGAGAAAAATAAATGAACCAATCGGTCGCTTTTCATCTTGCAAGCCAGCGCGACTTCTGCGAATTGCATTTGATACTGCCGTTACCGCTTCTTCCTGATTAATCATTCGCTCGTGAATTTTTTCTTCGAGATGAAGAAGTTTAATTCTTTCTCCTTCTAACATTCTGCTAACCGGAACTCCTGTCCATTTTGAAACTATATCTGCAATGTCATCGGGACCAACTTCTTCATTCAACATTTTTTTACTTTTTTGAATTTCAATTAATTTTTCGGAAGTAGTTTTTAAATCTTTTTCTAAAGTTACAATTTTTCCGTATCGAAGCTCGGCAACTTTTCCAAAATCTCCCTCTTTTTCTTTTTGATCAGCTTCACGTCGAACAAATTCAATCTCTTCTTTTATTTTTCGAATTTGCTGAATTGCTGTTTTTTCATTTTGCCAATGAGCTTTTAACTCAACTTGTTCTTGTTGAAAATTCGCAAGATTTTTTTCTAAAGTTTGTAATCGGTTTTCGTTCGATTTAATATCTTGTGAATCATTTTTTGAATCGTGCATATATGCTGCAGAAAATTCTCGTTTCAATGCTTCTCTTTCAATTTCAAGTTGTTTAATTTTTCTTTCAACGCTGTCGAGTTCTGCCGGCATCGAATCAATTTCAATTCGTAACTTTGATGCTGCTTCATCAATTAAGTCAATTGCTTTATCTGGTAAAAATCTATCCGAAATATATCTGTGACTTAACTGCGCTGCTGCAACAATTGCGCTGTCTGTAATTGCAACACCATGATGAAGTTCGTAACGTTCTGAAAGTCCGCGCAAAATTGAAATTGTATCTTCAACATTTGGTTCTTCAATTAAAATTGGTTGAAATCTTCTTTCGAGAGCTGGATCTTTTTCAACATATTTTCGATATTCATCGATTGTAGTTGCGCCAATTGCACGGAGATCGCCGCGAGCAAGGGCCGGCTTCAGCATATTTGCTGCATCAACTGCGCCAGGAGCTGCGCCTGCACCGACTAGCGTGTGCAACTCATCTATAAAAAGAATTATCTCACCACGAGATTCTTCAACTTCTTTCAAAACAGCTTTCAAACGTTCTTCAAATTGTCCGCGAAAACTTGCTCCGGCAATAATCGAAGCCATATCGAGTGCAATAATTGTTTTCGATTTTAAACTTTCCGGAACATCGCCTGCAACAATTCTACTTGCAAGACCTTCAGCAATTGCAGTTTTTCCAACTCCCGGATCTCCGATTAAAACAGGATTATTTTTTGTGCGACGAGATAAAACTTGCAACACTCTTCGAATTTCATCTTCGCGACCAATCACAGGATCGAGTTTTGATTTTCGTGCGAGGTCATTTAAATTTCTGCCAAATTTCTGGAGCGTTTGATATTTTTCTTCCGGCATTTGATCAGTTACTCGCTGTGTGCCACGAACTTCTTTTAAAGCTTTTAAAATACTTTCCCTGTTAACACCTTGATCAATTAATAATTTTGTCGCTGATGATTTTATTACTTCAATCATTCCTAGTAATAAATGTTCAGTGCTAATATATTCATCTTTCAACTTTTCGGCTTCTTTAATACTATTCTCAAATAATTTTTGTAGACTGGGAGAAATAAATTGTTGCGATGATCCTTGAACTTTTGGAAGTTTCGCGATCAATTCATTTATTTTTAATTTTAAATAATTTACATTTACTCCAAGTTTCAATAATAGTGGAACTATTAATCCTTGTGCGTCTTGAATTAAAGCTGCAAGTACATGTTCAATATCAATTCCCTGAGAACCGTAACTTGTAGAAATCTCTTGTGCGTTTTGAACAGATTCCTGCGCCTTAATTGTAAATTTGTTGAAGTTTATCATAAAAATAATTTATCTAAATAAATTTACTTATCATCCATAACTTCAAAGTCAGCATTCTCAACTTTTTTATCATCTTTCTTTTCTGAAGTTTCTGCATTCGGTTCAGTTGGTGGCGCTTGTTTTGCAGCTTCATACATTTGAGTTGATGCTTCACTCCAGATTTTATTTAACGCATCCATTTTAGTTTTAATTTCTTCAGAATTGTTAGACTTAATTGCATCTTCAAGTTCCTTCGAAGCAGTTTCAAGTTTACCTTTTGCTTCAGCATTTAATTTATCCCCAAGTTCAGTAAGTTGTTTCTTGGTTGTAAAAACTAAATTATCCGCTTGATTGTGAAGATCGATATCTTCTTTTTTCTTTGCATCCTCCTCAGCATGTGCTTTCGCATCATTTTTCATTTTTTCAATTTCTTCTTTACTCAATCCTGAAGAAGAAGTAATTCTGATACTTTGCTCTTTATTTGTGGCTTTGTCCTTCGCCGTAACATGTAGAAGTCCGTTTGCATCAATATCAAAAATAACTTCAACTTGTGGCACACCTCTTGGTGATGGTGGAATTCCATCCAAATGAAATCTTCCTAATGATCTATTATCAATTGCCATCGGTCTTTCACCTTGCAAAACATGGATTTCAACAGAAGTTTGGCTATCTGCAGCAGTGCTAAATACTTCACTTTTTCTGGTAGGAATTGTTGTATTTGGATCAATTAATTTCGTCATCACTCCACCGAGTGTTTCAATACCAAGTGCTAACGGAGTAACATCTAAAAGTAAAACATCTTTTACTTCGCCAGTAAGAACTGCACCTTGGATTGCTGCGCCGATTGCAACTACTTCATCCGGATTAACTCCTTTACTTCCTTCTTTTCCAAAAATTTCTTTTACAAGTTGCTGAATTCTTGGCATGCGAGTCATTCCACCAACAAGTACAACTTCATCAATATTCGAAGGAGAGTAACCTGCATCCGATAAAGCTTTTTTTGTTGGAGCAATACAACGTTGAACAAGATCGTCAACAATTTGTTCGAACTTTGCACGAGTTATATTCATATTTAAATGTTTCGGACCATCAGGTGTTGCAGTAATAAATGGTAAATTTATTTCTGTCTGATTAAGTTGCGAAAGTTCAATTTTTGCTTTTTCTGCAGCTTCACGTAATCTTTGTAACGCCATTGGATCTTTTCTTAAATCAATACTTTCAGATTTTTTAAATTCATCTGCAATATATTCAAGAACTCGATTATCAAAATTATCGCCACCGAGATGTGTGTCGCCATTTGTAGATTTAACTTCGAACACACCGTCACCTAATTCAAGAATTGAAACATCAAAAGTTCCGCCACCTAAATCGAAAACTGCAATCTTTGAATTTTTGTTTTTTTTATCCATTCCGTAAGCAAGTGCTGCAGCAGTTGGTTCGTTAATAATTCTTCTCACAATAAGTCCAGCAATTTCTCCAGCTTCTTTTGTTGCTTGTCGTTGCGCATCATTAAAATATGCTGGAACAGTAATTACAGCTTCAGTAACTTTTTGACCGAGATAATCTTCAGCGGTTTGTTTCATTTTTTGGAGAATCATTGCAGAGATTTCCGGTGGTGAATATTTTCTATCATCAATTTGAATTCGTGAACTATTATTTTCTCCAGCTACAACTCCGTACGGAACAAATTTCATTTCTTCATTTACTTCATTCATGAAACGTCCCATAAATCTTTTAATTGAGAAAATTGTATTCTTTGGATTTGTTACAGCTTGTCTTTTTGCTGTTTGACCGACAAGTCGTTCTCCATTTTTTGAGAATGCAACAATTGAAGGTGTAGTTCTTGTACCTTCTGCATTTGCGATTACTACAGGATCATTTCCTTCCATAACCGATACAACCGAGTTGGTTGTTCCTAAATCAATTCCAATAATTTTGTTTGCCATATAGACTCCTTTTTATTTTATATTAATTAATTATTTTTTTTTCTACATTATATCTTGCAATAAGCGTGCCAAACTTATGCTCTTATTTTGGCTTTTTTATTAACCCTTTAATCAAGGATTTTACTCTTATGTCAAATATTATCAAATATATGAAAATTTGTCTTATGGTTGCTGTAGTACTGTCAGTAGTAATAATAAATATGACAGGAACAGTGTTTTCTCAAACTAAATCTCGAAATACAAGTATAACTGAATCTGGTTTAAGAACGCAGCTTCAATTTTTAGCGGATGACCTTTTAGAGGGACGGGAAACTAGTTTTAGAGGTGAGAAGTTAGCTGCAAAATATATTGCTGCTGAATTTCAAAAAAATGACCTTCGGATTTTAAATAATTTAAATTCATACTTTCAATCTTTCCCACTTGTCCGGATTGTAATCAGTAATAAAAGTAATTTTAGTTATAAAGATTTCAAAAATATTTCAACTAACTGGAATAATTTTGGAAAGGATTATTTTGCATACGGTCGTGGATTCGATACAACAATAACTGGCAAACTCCATTTTTTAGGATATGGACTTTCAATACCGAAATTGTGGAATGATATCGATACTTCAATTTCTTATGAAGGTAAAATATTAATATTCCTCACCGGTCTTCCAAAAACATTTGATTCATCACAAACAAAACAATATTCATTTCAAGGAGGACTGAATTTTAAAAGAAACCTTGCTCGTCGATTAAAAGCTTCCGGAGTAATAATTGTTTCTGAAAACAATAAATCGTTACAGGAATTATTTCCTGATCAGTATGCAAGTATGTTAAAAGGAATTATTACAGTTCCAGAAAATCAATCTCAAAGAGATATTCCACTTTTTATTACAAACTTAGAAATTGGAAAACAATTATTAGGTGGATCGAAAAGTTATGATGAATTATTAAAATCCACATTGATGAATAAAGGTAAAAGCCAAAGTTTGAAAGCAGAATTTACATTAAATTTAGTTTCTAATATTACAAATCAAACTGGTGAAAATGTAATTGGAGTACTTGAAGGATCAGATCCAAAATTAAAAAACGAATACGTTATAATTACATCGCACTACGATCATGTTGGTGTAAATTTTTTAAATGGTGAAATTTATAATGGCGCAGATGATGATGGATCCGGAACTGCAACTGTGCTTGAATTAGCACATCTCTTTTCTTCTATGGAAGTAAAACCAAAAAGAAGTTTAATATTTATGACTGTAAGTGGAGAAGAAAAAGGATTACTCGGTTCAAAATACTTTGTTAATAATTCTCCAATTCCACTTTCTTCAATTACATCAAATATAAATATCGATATGATTGGCAGAACAGATCCCAAACATGATTCATTAAAACAGGATAATTACATTTATGTTATCGGCTCCGATAAAATTTCTTTGGAAGTAGATTCACTTCTGCAAGTAGCAAATAGAAGTCACAAATTAATTTTTGATTATACATTTAATAGAGAAGACGATCCAAATAGATTCTATTATAGAAGTGACCATTACAATTTTGCAGTAAAAAATATTCCTATAATATTTTTCTTTACCGGAACTCACGTTGATTACCATCAGCCGACTGATGAAGTTGATAAAATTCGCTTTGATTTAATGGTAAATAGAGCAAATCTTATTTATTCAACAATTTTACAAATGGCGAATTTTCCTTCACAATTTAAAAAACTACCTTCAACTACTGAAAAGTGAATTCAACTTTAATTGAAAATTTATTAAAGACTAAAGAAATTGGAAGACAAATTGTTTTCCTAAAGGAAATAGATTCAACAAATTTATTTGCAAAAGAAATTACTTCGAATACAATTACGAATGGAATGATTATTATAGCCGATCATCAAACTGAAGGAAAAGGAAGAAGAGGAAGAACTTGGATTGATGAAGGTGGTGCAAATATTTTATGCTCTTTAATTCTTACAAATCTAAAATCAACTTCTCTTCTGCCAATTATTGCTGGGATTTCTATTGTTGAAAGTATTTTTGAATGCACAAATCTTAAAGCAGAATGCAAATGGCCAAATGATGTTTTATTAAATAAGAAAAAAATTTCCGGTTGCTTAATTGAACAAATTGGGAATATTGCAATAATCGGAATCGGAATAAATGTAAATCAAAATAATTTCGGAGATTTGACAAATAATGCTACTTCCCTTTTTAATGAAACTGGAATTAAATGGGAACGAGAAGTTCTTCTCGTAAACTTACTAAACCGCATGGAAACGCTACTTTCCATATATGAAATTTCTTCTTCAGAAATTATTGATTTATGGAAAAAGTATGTTACTTTTATTGGAAAGGAAGTTAATATTTCAACTGAAATAGAAAATTATTCGGCAACTGCAGTTGATGTAAATGAAGAAGGATTGTTGATAATCCGAAAGGATAATATTTTGCAAACTTTAACAGCCGGAGATGTTTCTTTAAAAATAAACTTATGATACTTACAATTGACATTGGCAACACGCACACCGTTTTTGGAGTTTACAACAAATCTAAACTTTTGGGAGATTGCCGAGTTACTAGTTTTGTAACTCGAACAGAAGATGAATTTGGAATTTTAGTAAAAAATTTCTGCATCGAAATGAAAATTCCTGTTCGTGAAATAAAACATATTGGAATCTCTTCTGTAGTGCCAAACTTAACTGATGTTATTTATAGAATGTCAAAAAAATATTTTAATATTGAACCACTAATTGTTTCATCAACACTTAATTTAGGAATGAAAATTTTGTACGATGATCCGACTACAGTTGGAGCCGACAGAATTTGTAACGCAATTGCCGGATTTACAAAATATAAATCGGCACTTATAATTGTTGATTTCGGAACTGCAACTACTTATGATGTTGTTTCCGAAAAAGGAGATTATCTTGGTGGTGTAATTGCACCGGGAATTGAAACTTCTGCTGCCGAATTACATCGCCGTGCCGCAAAATTACCAAGAATTGATCTTCATTTTCCAAAAAATGTAATTGGCAAAACAACCGATACAAGTATGAAATCGGGAGTGCTTTACGGTGCGCTTGACGCAATGGAAAAAATGATCGAGCGAATTAAAAAAGAATTACCAACTAAACCAACCGTAGTTGCAACCGGTGGGTTTTCAGAATTGATATTCAGTCGTTCAAAAGTAGTTGATTATCATGAACCAACTTTAGTTTTGGAAGGTGTTAGAATTATTACTGAAAGAAGTTTGTTAAATAAGAAATAAAGTAATTACAAAACTTTCTTCCCACCAATAAATACTTCTTCAACTTTTATTTTAAGTAAATCGTTTCCTGTAATTTCATCTTTATAATAATCCAAAACAATAAAGTCGGCTAAATAATTTTCAGCGATTTTCCCTTTATTTTCAACGCCATCTAAAATGGCTGAGTTTTTTGTGAATGCAATGATTGATTGAGTAATTGTGCATTTTTCATTTTCGGAAATGCTTTTCCCGCTATCAGTTTTTCTTGTTACTGCGGAATATATCCCAACAAATGGATTGTAATCTTTTACAACTGGCGCATCAGAGGAAAATGAAACAGGAATCCCAGCTTCAAATAATTTTTTAAAAGGATAAACTTTTTGCAATTCATTTTCATTAATTGAATTAATAAAGTTATCTCCAAGTTCTTTTATAAATATTGGCTGAGTGGAGATTTCAACTCCAATATTTTTTGCACGATTTATAATTTTATCATCAGCAATACCAAAATGCTCAATTCGATTTTTACGATTTGATATTTTCGAGAGCTCCTCATAAACATCCATAACCATATTTATTGCAACATCACCAATTGCGTGAGTTGCAATTTTAAAACCATTTTTAACACATTCGGTTGCACTTTTAAGAAATTGATTTTTTTCTAATCGTAACACCCCATTGTAATTTGTATTTTTATACGGAGTTGAAACTGCCGCAGTCATTCCACTTAAACCACCATCAGAAAAATATTTTAATGTATTAATCGTTAATAATTCTGATTTATAAATTCCCGGCAATGGGTATTCTTCATTTACTCCATCTGGTATTTTTATTGGAATTGCATTTATCCGAATTTTTAATAATTTCTTTTTATCCATCTCTTTGTAAACTTCCAATAGCTCCGGATGAACCGCAGGATCGGTTGCGCTTGTAATTCCCTTTTTTATAAGTTCATCTTGTGCAACTAATATCATTTTTTCATATTCACTGTATTCGTATTTTGGAAAATTATTCATTACTAATCCAATAGCACGCTCAGTTAATATCCCACTTATATTATTTTTGGAATCTCTTCGTATTTCTCCACCATTTGGAATTTCAGTTGAATTGGAAATATTTGAATGTTTTAATGCAAGTGAATTATTTGTAATTATATGCGCGCAGTTTCTAATCAATGTAATTGGCTTATCAATATTAATTGTATCTAGAAATATCCTATCCGGAATAATTTTTTCGTCTAATTTTAACTCATTAAATCCACGAACAATAATCCATTTTCGATTGTATGTTTTATTAAAATTTTCAATTCTCGATTTTATCTCTTCAAAATTATTTACACCTGATAAATCGAGCATATAAGTCATTAAATTCCCAACTTTCCAAATGTGAATATGGGAATCATTAAAACCTGGCAAAATCAGTCTTCCTTTTAAATCAATTATTTCTATAGGTGGATATAGGTTTTTTAGCGTAACGAACTCCCCGAATTGAGAAAACTTATTCTTGCTAACTATAAGAGCATTAAATTTATTTTTTGACTGGAAATCTTTTAAAATCTTAAAATTATAAAATAGCTTCAACTCAATCCTTTAATTTTAGATCGAAAATTTTTTAATTGAATTTTCTATTACATTTAATCCTTCATTTAATTCTTCATCGGTAATTACAATTGGCGGAAGTAAGCGAATGCAATTGCTGTAAAGACCTGCTCTAATTAAAATAACTCCACTGGAAACTGTTTCCTTAATTATTTTTAAAACTATATCCATATCGGGAGTTTTAAGTTTTCTATCTTTTACGAATTCAACAATATTCATTGCACCAACACCGCGAACATCACCAATAATTTGAAATTTATTTTTCCACTCATTTAATCTTTTTTGTATTATTTCTCCAACATAAGTTGCTCTATCTAAAAATTCTTTTGATGTCAATATTTTTACTGCTTCTATTGCAGCCGCACAAGAAATCGGACTTCCGCCGTAAGTGCCACCAATTCCGCCCAAGTGAGGCGCATCCATAATTTCTGCTTTACCAATTACCGCGCTAATTGGAAAACCTGCCCCAATTGATTTTGCCATGCAAACAATATCCGGCACAACTCCGGTATGTTCGATTGCTAAAAATTTTCCTGTTCGACTCGCGCCACATTGTATTTCATCGGCAATAAAAACAATTCCATTTTTATCGCAAACTTCTCTAATTTTTTCTAAAAATAATTTTGGGATTTGAATGAATCCCCCTTCACCAAGTATTGGTTCAATAATTATTGCTGCAACTGCCGATGGATCGACATGACTTATTAATGACTCTTCAAATTTATCGACACAATATTTTACATATTCATCATTTGTAAATTGTTCCGGCTTTCTGTAAATATTTGGTGCGTGCATTCTGTAAATATCTTGTACAAATCCACCGAAACCTCTTTTAAATAAACTATATTTACTTGATAATGATAATGTTAATGTACTTCTTCCGTGATACGCACCTTCAAAACAAATTACTGCGTTTCGTTTAGTAAAATATTTTGCAATGTTCACTGCGTTTTCAACAGCTTCAGTGCCGGAGTTTGCAATTAAAGTTTTCTTTTTAAAATTTCCGGGGGTTACTGAATTCAACATTTCTGCAAGTTCAACATATTTTTCAATAGTCATTACAATATTACAACTGTGGACATATTCATCTAATTGTTTTTTTACCGCATCAATAACTTCTTTTCGGTTGTGCCCTAAATTCAACATTCCAATTCCCCCAGCAAAATCAAGCAAAGTATTACCATCGACATCTTTTACAACTGCGCCACGAGCACTTTTTATAACAATTTCAGTTGCAAGAGAAGAACCATTTGGCAATGCCTCTTTTCTTCTGTTTAAAACTTTAAATGAATTCTCTCCGGGAATTTGTGTAATTAATTTTATCGTATTCATATAATTTTATTTTTTATTCAAAGTAATATTAATTTTTCATCTAATGGCCAATACATTAACATGCCGGCATTTCCACATTTTGGATCTTCTAAATAATTGTATAATGGTTTAATAATTCTGAATCCACATTTTCTTTGTGCCGAAACAGTTGGATCTTTTATTTTATCATCAATCAATAATTGACAATATTCTTCAATTATCATTTCTTTTGAATAATTAATAAAACCATTTGTCATCCCCACTGTAATTTGTCCTTTGCAATTTAATTTCCGAGCAGTTTCCTGCCGATATCTGTAAACTGCGCCACCAATTCCTTGTCGTTGAAAACTCGGATGGACACTTACATCAATTCCATACATCCACTCACCAATTGGATTGTGATTGTTAATCCATAAATTATCTGTTGCCTCTAAAAAAGTATGCTGTTTTTCAGAAAAATTTGCACGCATTGTTGTGCTTCCGCAAATAACAATGTCGCCATCTAAAACTACTAATTGTCCTTCCGGAAATACTTTTATGTGATTTATATATTGCTCTTTAGAAATTAATTCTTCTTTTGCCAAAGTTGGAAATACTACTGATTGAAGTATTTCAAGTTGTTCGGCGTGTTGTGACTCAGTTTCTTTAATAATATATTTTCCAAAAGTTTGCATTTTTTATTTCAAAATTATTTTGCTGAGTAAGTAATTAATTTTAATTCCAAATATTCTCTCATTCCTTCGGCACCAGATTCAACTCCAACTCCACTTGCTTTCCATCCTGCAAATGGAAGATGTGTTCCGTGCGCTGCCCATTCGTTTACGCCAATCATACCGAATTCTAAATTTTCAGTATAATATTTTACCAAATCCAATTTATTTGTAAATAAATATGCAGCAAGCCCATATTCCGTATCATTTGCCCAATCAACAACTTCCTCTTTTGTTTCAAATGGAATTACAATCATAACTGGTCCAAATATTTCATCTTTTATGCAAATATTTTTTTGCGTTGCTTCAATAATTGTTGGTGAAACAAAAAATCCTTTTGCCATTTTATTTTCAATTGTATGGATTTTACAACCTTCATTTTTTGCATTATTTATGATTGTATTTACTGTGCTAAATTGATTTTTGTTCATCAATGGACCAAGAAAAGAATTTTTTTCATCATTAATTCCCAAATTTATTTTTTGTAATTGATTTAAGATTTGAGTGATGAATTCATTATAAATTTCTTTATGAACATAAAATCTTTGCGGAGCAACGCAAACTTGTCCGCAATTTCTGAGTTTTGCAGTTAAAGATCTTTTTGCAATTGATTCCGGGTTTTGATCTTTTTCAATAATAACAGGTGCATTGCCGCCAAGCTCAAGCGATAATTTTTTATTTGTTATATGAGATTGTTCCATTAAAATTTTACCAACTGCTGTGCTGCCGGTAAAAGAAACTTTTCGAACAATTTTACTTTCCATTATAGCATTGCCAATTTTTGTTGCATCCCCATTAACTAAATTAAAAACTCCAGCAGGTAAATTTGATTCATCAATTGCTTTTGCAAAATTTATTGAAGTGAGTTGTGTGTAAGCTGAACCTTTTAAAATAACGGAACATCCAGCTGCAATTGCTGCAGAAACTGCACGAGCTGGATTATATGCCGGAAAATTCCAAGATGTAATTACTCCAACAACTCCAATTGGTTGATAAATTATATGCGAGTATTTTTCTTCTCCACCGAGATTAATTATTTTCCCATAATTTCTTTTTACTTCTTCAGAGTAATAATCAAAAAAGGAAGCTGCAACTTTCCATTCGCCTTCTGCTTCAATAAATGGTTTGCCTGCTTCTTTTACTGTATCAAGTGCAAAATCTTTTAAATGATTTAAAATATTTTGTGCAATCTGTTTTAGTATAACTGATTTTTTATTTGCACTCTCTTTTTTCCAGCTTTTAAAAGCATTCTCTGCTGATTTTTCTGCAACTTTAAAATCTACTACATCGCCAAAGCTTAATTCTGTAATAACGCTTTCATCCGCGGGATTAATTAAAGGCCAAGTATTTCCCTTTATTGCTTTACGCCATTCTTTATTTATGTATAAATGATTCATATTCGATTTTTTAATTTATACAAATGTAGAAAATTAATCCTTAAAATTAGTTATGACATATTAGAAACAGCTTAAATAAAAAATGCCTGAATAGATTCAGGCATTTATTTTAAACTGATTTATTATTTATTAAAAGTCTAATTGCAATCCAGCTGATATTAATAATCCACCAACTTTAGAAGCATCTGATGATCCATAATTTGTTTCATTATCCTCATTAATTTGTGGATTGTATGTAATTGAAACCCATCCTGATTTTGAGATTTTTTCTAATATTGGATTTTTATTTAAAAATGATAAATTTTCAGATAAATCTTTTGAGATTTTTGCGCCAATGTTAACCAAATTAAATCCCTCTTTTGCAAAAGAATAATAAGCTGATTTATTTCCAAAAACTAATGCGCCGACTGTTGGTGCAATAGTTAATCCAAATTTTTCATTTTCAATTGTATAAGTAGCTTCAACATACGAAGTGAATTGTCTGCTATCTTCATCATCAACATCAGCCCCTGCGATAAAAGTACTCCAAAGAATTGTTGCTGGAATATTTTTTGTGCTCAAATCAAAAGTTATAGTTGCGTCTAAAGTTTGTACACCTTCTCCACTAAAATCTGTAAATGATGGTGCCTCTTCTTTTTTATCAACTGGTGGAAAATAATAACTTGCTAATCCAACAGTTATCAAATCGCTAACTGTATATGAAATCGTGATATCATATTCATCATAACCTTGTTGTGGATTATTATTGTTAAGATTTGTTGTCATCCAAAATGATAAACTTAATTCAGGAGTTACGGTATAAGTAAAACCTGGCTGAATTGCTAAATGATCCGGTAAGCCAAGTGGTTGACCTCTCCAAATATATCCTTTTTGGGTAGATAAGCTAATTGCCCAAGGTCTTTCTGGTTCAGCAGATTCATCTTCTACTCCTGTCACAGAATCTAGTGTAATTTCAACCTTTAATCCGGCTTCTTCTGTCGCAGGATCTGGTACAATTTCAACTGATGGTGTTGTACCTTGTGCTTTAACAATTGATGTTAAAACAAAGAGACATAAAAGTGTGGCAAAATAAATTTTTTTCATGTTAATCCTTCTTATTTGTTTATAAATAATTAATTCTCAAAAATTACATTGTGTATCCTAAAACTAAATAAATTATTGTTGTTACAACTGTTACAATAATTACATACGGAAGTTGTGTTAGTGATTGCTCAGTCATGTTGCTTTGAGTTGCTCCGGCTGTTAAAATTCTTGAATCGGAATAGAAACATGCATTCGCGCCCCAAATTCCTGCGCTAATAAGTGCTCCCATATTCAACATTACATTTGCTCCAGTTTGATTGCAATACTCTGCAACAATCATTGTAACAACTGCATAAACGCCCCACGATGAACCTGTTGCAACTGTAATTGCACCAATTAATAAAAATATCATTGCTGGAAGTAGTTGTGGAGTAACATTATCTTTAATTATATCAACAACATAAGTTGTCAATCCCATATCGTCTGAAACTCTTTTTAATAAATATGTAACCACAAGTACAACTAAAACAAATGTCATCGATTTAAATCCATCTTCAAAAAGTTGGATGTATTTTTTCATTGAAACAATTTTTCCAATCCAATAATAGAAAAAGGTAAAACCTAGTGCATAAATAATTCCTTTTAATAAATCGTTATCGTTTAGTAAAGTGAAAACAATTAATGATAACATTGGAAGTAGAAAACTATTTATTGATGCACCTTTGCCTCCATTACTTTGAGTAGATTCATATAAATCTACAGATTCAGATTGTAAATTTTCTGAATCGGGAGCAACTGTTACACCAGTTTCTTCTGCTCTTTTCATAGCAAGTTTCATTCTTTTAAAAGTTGGGAAAAGTCCTAATACAACTAACAATGCAACTACCATTGCAACCCAAGCATAAATATTATAAGGGATTGTTCCAACGAAGACATCAATTGCAGAAGCATCTTCGCCACCAATTCCAGAATCTTTCATTAAACCACCAATGTAAACTGTCCAAGTTGAAATTGGGACAATTACAGTTAATGGAACACTTACTGCACCAATTATATATCCCAACATTTCTCTCGGAATTTTAAAATGGTCGGTAATTTTTTTCATTGTTGCGCCGGTTCCAAGTGTGCTTAAATAATCATCAACAAAAAATATAAATCCTAAAAAGTAAGAAAGTAGCAAAGATTGTTTTTTCGTTTTGAGATTTTTTACGGCTTTTTTTCCGATTGCAGCAATACCACCAGATGCAATTAATAATCCGATAAATGGTCCGAATAAAGCACAAACATACAAAACCCAAACAAGTGCTTCATCCTTCATAACAACATCGTATAATCCGGTAATCATATTATCTGGGAATGCTACTGTAGCAACGGCATCTGGAGTATTTTTTTCAGCAAGTCCAAACAATTCTGCACTACTTAATGACTCACTATAATAACTTTCCTCTTTTATATTTTCAATTGTAGTTAGAGTATCAACTTTTGTAGTAGTAAAAAGTGAACTACCTGTTCCGGGTGGATTAAACCATGCCAACATCATATATCCAAGAGTACAACCAATTAAAAGTGGAATTAAAGATGATCTAGTTTTGATTGCAATTATAATTATAATTGCAGGAGGTAGTAATGACCAAATGCCCATAACCTATTCCTTTCTTATGTTGTTAAATTTGTTTTTAATATAATTACAACTACATAAAATAAACTTAGTGTTGCGATCTCTGGATTTTGAGATGAAACTCGTTCAAACACTTTCAGAAAGTAAATAATATTGATTAGAAAGCAAAACCAAAGTCAAATAATAATATTGTTTGTAAAGGAACATATTTTTAAGTTTTTAACAAATTGAAAGAAAAATAATATGAAAAGAACAAATACAGATAATTTGTATAAACGAAGAAAAGAATTAGTCCCTAATGGATTAGGTTATTTTAATGACGCTTCTGTAAAATCTGCAAGAGGGGCAATTATAACTGACCTTGATGAGAATGAAATTATTGATTTTGCCGGCGGGATTGGCGTTTTAAATACTGGACACAGACCGCAAGTTGTTGTTGATGCAATTAAAAATCAAGCTGATAAATTTATACACACTTGTTTTAACGTTGCGATTTACGAACCATATCTTGATTTAGCGGAAAAATTAATTTTAATAATTCCGCATGGCGAAAAAACAAAAGTGATGTTAACAAATTGCGGAGCCGAGTCAGTTGAAAATGCAATTAAAGTTGCTCGACAAGCAACAAAACGAAGTGCAATTATTTGTTACTCAGGCGCATTTCATGGTAGAACTTTAATGGCATTAACTCTCACTTCAAGTGTAAAATATAAAAAGGGCTGCGGACCTTTTGCTCCAGAAGTTTACAGATTAGATTATCCATATTACGGACCAAAAGAAAAATTAATATTTACAGAAGATGAATTTGTAAAATTACATGTTGAAAAATTATATTCTTTTTTTTCAACTTATGTTAATGCTCAAGATGTTGCCGGAATACTAATTGAAATAGTTCAAGGTGAAGGTGGATTTAACACTGCTCCTCCGGAATATCTTCATCAGTTACGAAAAATTTGCGATGAGTTTGGAATAATATTAATTTTTGATGAAGTGCAATCTGGTTTTGGAAGAACCGGTAAATGGGCAGCATTTCAAAATTATAATATTACTCCCGATATTTCAACTTGGGCAAAATCTTTGGGAGCAGGATTACCAATTGGTGCTGTTTTGGCAAAGCAAGAAATTTTTGATGCTTGCCCACCAAGTAGTGTTGGTGGAACTTATTTGGGAAATCCTATTTGCTGTGCTGCTGCACTTGCAAATCTAAAATTAATGGAAGAGATAAATATAAATGAATTGGGAAGAAATGTTGGAAGTATTGTCCGAACAAGATTTGAAAAAATTCAAAATCGTTTTCCAAATAATGTTTATGATATTAAAGGATTAGGGGCAATGTTGGCAATTGAATTTGTAAATCCAGAAACTGGTAAACCCGATACTGATCTTGTAAAAAAGATTTCACAGAAATCTTTAGAGAATGGATTATTAATTATTTCTTCCGGTAATTACGGACAATGTATTAGAATTTTAAGTCCATTAAATATTGAAAATAAAATTCTGAATAAAGGATTGGATATTTTAGAAAATTCTATTGCTGAATCTATTTAAATAATAAACTGTATAACAAAGTTTATTATTTAGCGCCAAGAACTTTAAGATGCCGGACATGCGATCTTAAGGCAGCCCAAACCGATTTATACTCCATATATTTTACTTGAAATTGATCGCAAGTTTCTTTTACGATTTTCTGCAATTTCGGATAGTGTACATGACTAACTTTTGGAAATAAATGATGTACAACTTGAAAATTTAATCCACCTAAATACCAAGTTACAAATTTATTTTTAGTTGAAAAATCTGCAGTGGTTTCAACTTGATGAACTGCCCATTCATTATCGATTTTATTTTCATCATTTAATTTTGGAAATTCTACATCTTCAATTACATGAGCAAGTTGGAAAACTACGCTTATTGTTAATCCAGTTACAAAAGACATTATTAAATAACCAATCATCCAATTTGCGAAACCTACAAAGTAAATTGGTATAATAAAATAAACGAAGAGATAAGCTAGTTTACTTCCCCAAAAAATGAAATGTTCTTTTAAGCTAATTTTATTTATTTCATAAGAAGCTATTTTTCTGGAAAAATATTTTTGATAATCTAAATAAAGAACCCACAATAAAAATGTTACACCGTACAAAATTATCCAGTAAAAATATTGAAATTTATGAAACCAATATCTACGTTGGCCATGACTAACTCTCATCCACGGTTGAATATCAATATCGTCATCAACTTCTTCAATATTTACAAATGAGTGATGAATAATATTATGTTTGATTTTCCACATAAATGAACTTCCGCCAATAATGTTTAAAGTATATGCACAGATTTCATTTAGCCATTTTTTTTGGGAAAAACTTCCGTGAGCACCATCGTGCATAATATTAAATCCAATTGCTGCAAAATTTAATCCGAAACCAATACAAAGAATTACCGAAATCCATCCCGGTTGAATTGTTAATAACAAAACATAAAATGTTACAAATAATAAAAACAAAAATATTGCTTTTAAAAATAATCGGTAATTGCCGGTTGAATTAATTTTATTTTCCTTGAAATATGCCTCAACTCTTTCAGATAATACAGTAAAGAAAGGGCTTTTTGGATAATTGAAAGAAACTTTTGACATCTAATTTACCTTTAAATAGTTTTTGGAAATCATTAGTTACCTGCGAACATTGAAACTGAAGCGTGCGCAAATTCAACTAAAGGTGCAAAGTAAAGTCCAAGAATAAGTGTGGGTATTGCAAAAGCCAATATTAATATTTTTTCTCCGAGAGTCAAGGTTATTTCTTTGTCTGTTGGAAGTGATTCACGAAGAAACATATTTCGGAATATGCGAACATAATAATAAAGTGAGACAACACTATTGAGTACACCAATTACTGCAAGCAAAATCATTTCTTTATTTATTAAAGCTGAAAAAATATAAAGCTTCCCAATAAATCCGGCAGTTGGTGGTAAACCTGTTAATGAAATTAAAAAAAGTGAAAATGTAATTCCAATAAATGGCGAACGCATTCCCAATCCTTTATAGGAATCGATGTCATCACTTTTAATTTTATTTGAAATTAACATTACAATTAAAAATGCACCAACATTCATAAATAAATAAACAACTAAGTAAATTAATGTTGCGGAGTATCCTTCGTTATTTAGAGTTAAAACACCGAGCAATAAATATCCGGCGTGTGCAATACTTGAGTATGCAAGAAGTCGTTTTAAATTTGTTTGCCAAACTGCAACAATATTTCCTAATGTCATTGTTAAAACTGAAAGCACGGTTAGAATTTCAACTATCGGTACAATTTCTAAAACTCCCCAATCGTTAACAGATGGACTTGCATAAGGATCGATAAAAACAATTTTCAAAAACCTCATTAACATACTGAACCCTGCAGCTTTTGAAGCAACGGATAAAATTGTTGTTACGCTAATTGGAGATCCTTCGTAAACATCTGGTGTCCAAAAATGAAAAGGAACTGCAGAAATTTTATAACCAAATCCGATAAAAATTAAAACTGTAGAAATTAATAACGCCAAAGAAGTTACTCCATCTGCGAGAGCAATATTAATCGCAAATATATCAAACGAGCCGGTCATTCCATAAATTATTGAAATTCCATATATCATCATTCCCGATGAAAACGCGCCATACAAAACATATTTTAATGATGCTTCGGAAGATGATTTTTCTTCTTTCATAAATCCTGCGAGTAAGTATGATGTCAAACTTGTTAATTCAAGCGAAAGGTACATCATTATTAAATTTGTTGAACTCGACATTAAAAACATTCCAATTGTAAGTGCAACTAGAAAATAATAGAATTCCCCTTTTCTGGATTTTATTTCACTTACTTCATTAGAGAACATCGAGAAGACAACAATTCCCAAAATTGCAGTTAATAAAAATATTTTGAAGAAGTGCGAAAATGGATCGACTGCATACATATTAAAAAACAAATGTTGATTTACATTTGAATTTGAAAGAAGTGAAACAAATGACGAAACTAATCCTGCAATTACAAAGTAAATTACAATTTTCTTATTCTTGAAAATGAGATCAAGAATAATTGAAACTAATAATGTACAAACCAGAATTAATTCTGGCTTTATAAATTGTAAACTATAATTAATTTGGTCGAACATTATTTTCCTATTAAAGTAGAGCTGTTATGGCTTTTAATAATTTCAATTAATTGGTTTGCAGAAGAATTCATTAAATCAAGAATTGGTGCTGGATAAATTCCAAGAATAATAACTATTACTGCAAGTGGAATTAACATTGCTAATTCCCTGTTATTAATATCTGGAAGTGATTTCCATTTATCCGGAAGTGTTCCAAAAAATACTCGTTGTAAAGTCCATAACATATATCCGGCAGTTAAAACAATTCCTAAAGTTGATGCAATTGTTAACCACCTAAAAGTTTGAAATGCTCCGAGAAATGAAAATGCTTCTGAAATAAATCCGCTTAGTCCCGGTAATCCAAGTGCTGCAAAAAATGCAACTACCATAATTGCAGAATATTTTGGCATTTGATTCATCAATCCGCCAAAATCATTTAATCCTCTTGTGTGCGCTCTATCGTAAAGAACTCCAACAATCAAAAATAGCATTGCTGTAATTGTTCCGTGATTGAACATTTGGAACATCGCGCCAACCATTCCTTGTGTGTTTAATGCAGCCATTCCTAATAAAACAATCCCCATATGACTTACTGATGAATATGCAATTAACTTTTTAAAATCAGTTTGAGCCATTGCGCAAAGTGCGCCGTAAACAATATTTACGAAACCGAGAAATGCGAGTGGATATAAATAATGAACTGCAGCATCTGGAAAAATTGGCATCGCAATTCTCATTAATCCGTAAGTTCCCATTTTCAAAAGGACACCGGCAAGAATTACACTAATTGCAGTTGGTGCTTCAACGTGTGCATCTGGCAACCAAGTATGAAATGGAAAAATCGGAACCTTAATCGCAAAACCAATAAATAGACCAACATATGCGATATATCGCCAACTTGTATTAAATCCAACAAGCAAGGAGTTAGCTTCATAATTGTCCGGATTCATCATTGCAAGCATATCGAAAGTGTGAACCAATTCATTCGTTACAGGATCGGGAACTGAAACGCTGAAGTAAAGTGCAATTACAACTAACAACATTAAAACTGAACCGAACAAAGTATAAATGAAAAATTTTATTGCTGCATATTCGCGGCGTGGTCCCCCCCAAATTCCAATTAAGAAGTACATCGGCAACAACATAATTTCCCAGAAAAAATAAAAGAGGAAAAAATCGAGTGAGACAAAAACACCCATCATTCCAGCATCGAGTAAAAGTAGAAGTGCAAAATATCCTTTTACAGATTTTTCAATATTCCAGGATGAAACAACTGCGATGCAAGAAATTAATGCAGTTAACAAAACCATCGGGACACTAATTCCGTCAATTCCTAAAAAATATTCAATCCGAATTCTTCCGAACCAATCAACACTTTTAATATCAATCCAAGTGAAGCGTTCAACAAATTGCATTGTTGCTGCATTATTTACGCCAGCTGCTTCTCGATCGAAGAAAATATAAATTATAACTGCAAGCATAACTTGTAACAATGTAGCCACAAGTGCGAACCAGCGGACCAATCCTTTTTTTTCTTTTGGTAAAAACATTAATACCAACATTCCAATTATTGGCAGAAAGGTGATCCAAGTTAATATTCCGATGTTAATATATTTTATTTCCATACCTAAGCCGATCTAATTTAATTAAAAAAGAAAAATATCATCAATGCTCCGACAATTGCGAAAGCAAGATACGATTGAACTTTTCCTGTTTGAACTGTTCTCAAAATTAATCCGAAAAAGCCGATTGAATAAGCAGTTAAGTTTACAAGACCATCAACAACAGCATTATCAAATTTACCACTTCCATTTGCAGTAATTCTAGAAACTGTAGCGACTCCGTTTACAATTCCATCAATAATTTTGAAATCGAACCAAGCCAAAACTTTTGCAGTCATCATTGTAAACCAAATAACGGTTCGATCGTAAAACTCATCAAAATACCACTTCATACTTAAAAACCGATGTAGTGATGGGAATGTGTTCATAATTTTTTCAGGATTTATTTTTTTCCAATAATAAGTTACAAATGCTGTTAAAATTCCAAGTCCGGCAACTGTAAGTGATAAAAACATTGCTGTTCCGTGATTGTGATGAACTGCTTCTTCAAAACTTTCAATTGAAGCAGCTGAAACATTTTCCGGTACGACAGATTCCGGTTTTTCAATTGCGTTATAAAACCATCCATCCGATGCACTTGTTGGACTTGGACTATAAAAGAAGAAAAATGAAAGCGCTGCAAAAATAATTAGTGGCGTTGTCATCTGCCATGGTGATTCATGAATTTCATTTAATCGATTTTCGTCTTTGTGTGTACCGAAGAAAGTCAAAATTAATAATCTGAACATATAAAATGCAGTTAGTCCAGCAACTGTAAATGCTATAATTGGAATTAATGTGTGTCCCGTTAAATCTGAGAATGCAAGAGTTCCTGCAAGAATATCATCTTTACTTAAAAATCCTGAAGTAAGTGGAACACCGGAAATTGCAAGTGTGAAAACTAAAAATGTCCAAAAAGTTATCGGCATTTTTTTCTTCAAACCACCCATATTTCGAATATCTTGCGGATCTGTATGATGATCGTTATGATGATGCAAAACATGATGCATTGCATAAATCACAGAACCGGAACCGAGAAACAATCCCGCTTTGAATGATGCGTGTGTTACTAAATGAAAAAATCCGGAAGTAAATCCACCGACACCGAGTCCCATAATCATATATCCAAGTTGACTTACAGTTGAATACGCGAGAACTTTTTTAATATCATTTTGTGCCATTGCAATTGTTGCGGAAATGAATGCGGTAATTACTCCGATGTACGCGATTACAATCAATGCATCAGCTGTAAATAATGGAAAAACTCGTGCGACTAAATAAACTCCAGCGGCAACCATTGTTGCTGCGTGAATTAATGCACTAACCGGAGTCGGACCTTCCATTGCGTCTGGTAACCAAACATGTAATGGGAATTGTGCCGACTTTCCAACTGCGCCGCAAAAAATTAAAATTCCTGCAGCAGTTAACCAAGCTGTACTATCAAATGGAAGTATTCCAAGTGATAGTCCATGAAAAACTTCATCAAATGAAAATGTTGCAAAGGTTGACCATAAAATCATAATTCCTGTAAACATTCCGATATCGCCAACTCTGTTTACAATAAATGCTTTTTTAGCTGCATTTGCTGCGGAAGTTTTTTCGTACCAATGTCCAATTAATAAGTATGAACTAAGTCCAACTAATTCCCAAAAAACATACATCATAAAGAAATTGTTTGTTAAAATAATTCCCAACATTGAAAATGAAAAAATTCCGAGAAATGCAAAGTAACGTGAATATCTAATATCCCCTTCCATATAAGAAATAGAAAAAAGATGCACAAGAAAACTTACAAGAGTTACAACTACCAACATAACTGCAGTCATGTTGTCAATCATAATTCCGAGATCAATTGTTATTTCAGATGAACCAAAATTTACCCAAGTGAAAGTATAATCTATTGTTGCGTCGTGGAAAAAATTAAGTTTTGTAAAAAATATTATAAGTGAAAGTAAAAGAGTTGAACCAATTAATGTTAAACCAACTAAACTACTTTTTTTTGAAAGTTTTTTCCCGAAGAAAATTAAAATTAAAAAACTTACAAGTGGGATAAATAAAATTGCTGTTGCAAATTGAAGTAGTAACGTTTCGGTCATTCGATCAATCTTTCATTGTAGCCACTTCGTCTACATTAACTGTGTTGAATTGTTTGTAAATATTAAGAACGATTGCAAGTGCAACTGCGGCTTCACAAGCTGCGAGAAAAATTACAAATATTGCGGCGAGATGACCATTTACATCCATTCCACCAAATCGGGAGAATGCTACAAAATTAATATTTGCTGAATTTAGAATTAATTCAATTCCCATTAAAACCATAATTGCATTTCGACGAGTTAAAATTGCATAAACTCCGAGCGAAAGTAATATTGCGCTTACAAAAATAAAATGTTGTAATGATACGACGAGTGACATATTAATTTACCTCCGGTCCTTTTTCTCTGCGAGCAATTATTACTGCTCCCAACATTGCAACTAAAAGTACAACTGAAGCAACTTCGAATGGTAAAATCCAAGTTGAAATAAATGCATGGCCAATTGCAATTGCAGTTGTGTTATTTAATAATTCCGGATTTGTTGGGACTGTGTACCAATTTGTAACATAAAATATTCCGCACAATAATCCGGCGAGCAATGCTGAAATTATTGAAGCTGGTAAAGTTTTAATTGTCGAAGATTTTATATCGACATCAACAACTTTGTTTGTTAACATTACACCGAATAAAAGTAAAACCAGAATTCCGCCAACATAAATTAGTAACTGTGTAATTGCTAAAAAGTCCGCACTTAGTAAAACATAAAATCCTGCAACTCCAAAAAATGTGAAGAGAAGTGCAAATGCCGAATAAATTATATTTCTGGAAAATACAACTACGAATGACGAGCCAATCACAACGAATGCTAAAAAGTAAAATATATAATCGTATAAACTTAACATATTCATTGTGGCTCAGTTGGTTGTTGTGGAGTTGAAGTTTGTGTGGTTGCATCTAATGCAGCTTTTGCTTGCGCTGCAACTAATGCGGCTGCAACTTTTTTCGCTGCAGTTTCTTCATCCATTTTTTTTACCTTTATTTGTGCAGTTTCAATTTCAGCTGGAGTCATTTTTGCAAAATTGTAAATTAAATTATTTCTGTCAAATTCTGAAAATTCATAAACGTTCGTCATGTAAATACATTCAGTTGGACAAGGATAAACACAAAGTCCGCAGTAGCAACATTTTGCAATATCAATATTGAAAACTGGTACGTGCAATTTTTTCTTTTGTCCTGAAGAAGTAATTCCGAGATCATCTTCTGGAGTTGACTTAATAATTTCGATTTCAATACAATTAACTGGACAAGCTTTTGAACATTGATCGCAACCGATACAATCATCCATATTTACATAAAGTCGATTTCTTGAACGCTCTGGCAATTTCATTTTCACAGTTGGATATTGAATTGTAACTGCCGGTGTAAACAAATGTTTAAAAGTTACTCCCATTCCAATTGAAATAGTTTTTAAACTTTGTGTAATATTTCCAAAATATTCTGTAATTGCGTTCATTAATTTTTTCTAAAATGCGACAAGTATATATCCTATAAGTATCATGCAAACGAGTGCGAATGGAGTTAAAACTTTCCATGATACGTACATTAATTGATCAACTCTTAAACGTGGAAGTGTCCATCTGAGCCAAATATTTATACTCACAAAAAACATTCCTTTTAAAACAAACCAAAATAAATCCCAAACACCACCACTCATAAAACTTCCGAATGGACTTCCCCATCCTCCAAAAAATGCAACAACAGTAATTGCTGAAACTGCAAATAAGTTTGCATACTCTGCTAAATAAAAAATTGCAAATTTCATTCCGCTATATTCAGTATTGTAACCTTGAACTAATTCTGATTCTGCTTCCGGAATATCAAAAGGCGTTCTGTTAACTTCTGCCATTGATGCTGTTAATTGAACTAAAAATAAAATAAACATTAATGGAAGTAGTAGTAATTTTTTTACAATCGGAAATGGTCCACCAAAAATATACCAATCAGAAATTCCACCAGATTGAAGTTGTGAAAGTTGCTGCATGTTCATCGTTCCGGCAATCATTACAATTGAAAGTAAAACCAATGCAGTTGGAATTTCATAGCTAACAATTTGTGCAGCTGAACGAAGTGCGCCGAAAAGTGACCATTTATTATTTGAAGCCCAACCGGACATTAAAATTCCGACGACGACTAAAGATGAAACTGCAACTAAATAAAATAATCCTAAATCTAAATCGCTGCCGATGTAACTACTTGTAAATGGAAGAACTGCAAACGTTGCATAAGTTCCGATGAAAACAATATATGGTGCAAGAATAAATAAAAATTTATCTGCTGCTGTTGGAATTATATCTTCCTTTTGTAATAATTTTAAAATATCTGCAAATGGCTGAAGTGTTCCATGCCAACCGGTTCTCATATATGCAACACGATCTTGCATGTGTGCAGACATTTTCATTTCTAAATAAATTGTAACAAGCGCATAAGGCAAAATAAAAAGTAACGGTACTGCACAAATAATTATGTACCCAAGAATTGAATCAGGAAATTGAGTTAGTATCCAGTCAATCATTATCTATCCACCTCTCCTAAAACAATATCAACACTTCCTGTTATTGCACATAAATCGGCAATCATACAACCGCGTGAAATTTCTGAGATGATACTTAAATTTACAAATGCTGGTGAACGTGCTTTAATACGATACGGAGTTCCAGTTCCATCACTCATAATATAAAATCCTAATTCACCGCGAGGTGATTCTGCTCGTGCGTATGCTTCTCCCGGATTTGGTCGAATTCTTTTTGGAACTGCACTTTGTACATTTCCTTCAGGCAAAGTTTGAATTGCTTGTTCAATAATTCTGAGACTTTGTTCCATCTCATCTACACGAACAATATATCTGTCCCAACAATCGCCGAGAGTTCCAACTTCTCCTTTTCCAACACAAACTTCAAAATCAAATTTATTGTAAACAGAATATGGTTCATCTTTTCTGAGATCCCATTTTACACCTGAACCTCGAAGCATTGGTCCGCTGCAACCATAATTAATTGCAACATCAGCAGGAAGAACACCAATATTTGCAGTTCGTTTTATAAATATGTGATTGAAACTTAAAAGATCATTTAATTCTTTAATATTTTTTCTGAAGTCAACAATAAATTCTTTTAAAGTTGGAATAAATTGTTGCGGAAGATCATGAGATAATCCACCAATCCAAATATAATTATAGAGTAAACGTGCGCCACATGTCATTTCGAATAAATCTAAAATTCTTTCACGATCGCGGAAGCAAAATAAAAATGGAGTGAATGCGCCAATATCAATTCCATAAGTTCCAATTGCAATTAAGTGACTTGCAATTCTTTGCAACTCACACATAATCACACGAATGTAATCAACTCGTTCAGGAATTTGAATCTTCAATAATTTTTCTGCGGCAATTGCAAATGAAAGTTCACTGTTCATTGAAGCGACATAATCCATTCGATCGACGTAAGGAATAACTTGCTGATAGTTGGTCATCTGTTCGGAATGCTTTTCGAAACAGCGATGTAAATATCCGATATGTGGAATTACATCAATTACAATTTCACCATCAACAACAAGTTCTAATCTTAAAACTCCATGTGTCGAAGGATGTTGCGGTCCCATATTAATAACCATTTCTTCAGTTCGAAGTGTTCTTCCGTGCGAAGTTTTTGTAATTGTTTCCATTAATAAGTGACTTTCATTCCGTTATAAAATTCAGGAACCTGATAATCTTTTCGAAGTGGATGACCTTCCCAATCATACGGCATTAAAATTCTTCTCAAATCCGGGTGATCGGAAAAAATAATTCCGTACATGTCGAATGCTTCCCGTTCGTGCCAGTTTGCTGATTTCCAAATTGATTCAATTGAAGGAACAGTTGGCGCATCGGTTGGAACTTCAACACGAAGTACAAAACTATGTTTATGCTTCATTGATGAAATATGATAAACAACAGCGAGCTTCCCTTTTAAATCCAAACCCGAAAGACAATTTAGAAAATCAAATGTCAAAATTTCCTCATCGCGAAGATATTTTGAAATTTCTTTTAAAGAATTTGGATCTACTATTATATATGGATCAGGTTGAACTGTTTCTTTTACTTCAACAATTGCAGTTCCAAATTTTTGTTTTAAATTTTCTGTAATTTCCTGAAAGGTCATTTTATTTTTTTATGCAACAGATTTTACTGATGAATAGTTGCGAACTTTTTCTTGTAATTTTATAAGACCTTCTAATAAAGCTTCAGGTCTTGGCGGACATCCTGGAACATAAACATCAACAGGAATAATTCTATCAACGCCTTTTAAAACATGATAACCATGTTCCCAATATGGACCACCGCAATTTGAACAACTCCCCATTGAAATTACATAACGAGGTTCGGACATTTGATCGTATAATCTTTTTATTCGTGAAGCCATTTTTAATGTAACAGTTCCGGAGACAATCATAACATCGCATTGTCGTGGAGTTGCGCGAGGAATAACTCCAAAACGCATCATATCAAAGTTCGAAGCAGAAGCAGCCATCATTTCAATTGCGCAACATGCCAAACCAAATTGCATTTGCCACAACGAAGAAAGTCGCGCCCAGTTCATAAGATTATCTAAACTGGTTATTACAATATTTCCATCTTCAAATTGTTTATCGAGTAATCCCATATTTTAGTTTTTATTTAATTGTGGAATAATCGGAGTTGGCTTATCCCAATCGAGATCTCCTTTTGCCCAAACGTATGCATAACCAACTATTAAAATTATTAGGAAGAATAACATTTCAAGAAATGCAAACATTCCAACTTTTTGAAATATTAAAGCCCATGGAAAAAGGAAGAGTACTTCAACTTCAAAGACTACAAAAATAAGTGCAACAACATAAAATCTGATATTTATTTTTACACGTGCATCTCCAACAGCTTCCTCACCACATTCATAAGTTGAAAGTTTTTCTGTATAAGGACGCTTCGGTCTGAATAACCAAGAGGTTACTAATCCACCAGCGGTAAAAATACCACCAATTATAAAAAATAGGAAAATTCTACCAAAATCTGTTAACATATTCCTGACAATATAAAGATGATAAGATTTTTAAACAAATTACTTTTATTTTTTATCCGGAGAATATTCAGCGATGTATCTATCAATTTCTCTGGCTTCTGGTGAATTTGTGAAATCTTTTTTTATTCTTTCAAATAAATCTGTTGCACGATAGTTATCTCCAGATTTTCCATACATAATTCCGGCTTTTAATAAATTTTCTGCAATCGAAGGATCATTTTTATTATAAGCTGAACTTTTTTCGTAATATTTTGCGGCATCATTAAAATTTCCAAGCGCTTCATTACAAGCTGCAATTCCGGAAAGTCGCGATGACTCTATAATATCTCCATCAACATCCACATCTTCGTATAAATCTAACGCCGTTTGAAATTCACCGGTTGAATAATATGCATTTGCCAAATAAAACTTTGCAAGATTACCAGAACTCGATGAACCATCATTTTCAACAATACTTAACAAACCTCTGATATTTTTTTCAGGAACTCCGTTAATTGCTTGTTGATATTGATTGTTATCTATAAATGTTGTCAATTTTGATAATTCACTTGAGGATGTTTCGTTATTTGCATTGAGATTATTGTAATAAAAAATCGAAGCAATTATTAAAAGAGTAATTATTCCGGTAGCTAAATTTACATTTTTCTTATTATTGTAATACCAATCTTGAGCACTATAATAATAGTTAGTTGTAAACTTGTCGTGTTGAACTTCTTTTTGAGTTATTTTTTTCTTTGCTTTTAGCATATTTTCTATATGTAAGTTATATGGTTTTACTACTTTTTGTACGCCTGTCGGGACTTAATACCAAAACCTTTGGTTTCGGAGGCCGACGCTTTATTCAATTAAGCTATAGCACACGTGCAAATATCAAAAAAGTTTGTCGATTTAAAAAGTAATTTCTATTTGTGATAAAAATTACTTTCATCTTATCAAATTTTATAGTAGTGTGTAAAGTATAACTTATCGAAAAACTATTTGGAGTGGCGTCAATGGCTTATATTCGACAGTAGCCGACTATGCAATTTTTTGTCAGATGATAATGTCTGGGGGGACTTTTAAAGGGAAACAATACTTAAGCAGAAAAACTGTGGATTTAATGACTTCAAATCATACAGGCGATTTATATCAAATTAGTCCTGGAACAGGATGGGGCCTTGGATTTGCTGTAGTGACGGACGGACCCGCCTCTAAAACTCTAGCTTCAAAAGGGGTATTCTATTGGGCAGGTGCAAATAATACTCATTTCTTCATAGACCCGAAAGAGCAACTCATTGCCTTATTTATGACCCAGGAAAGCAATTTCACTTGGGATTATCACAATAGTTTACGCCAAATGGTTTACCAGTCTTTGGCCGATTGATTCTGTGCATAAAGTCAGGGAAAATGAATGTGTTGGAATAAGGTTGTTACTATTAACTTTTAAGCTGTAGGAGAAACGGGGTACTTACAGTACTACCATCAAATCTCGCACGTTGCATAAAAACTTTTACATATGAGGAAGATTGAAATCAAAATAATTCCCCAAAATTAAACCTTGAGTAGTCCGCCATATTGTTTGGTGGACGTATCGAAGAGAGCATTTCGCTATTTCATCAAAACTAATTTTTGTGTTATTGTTTCTCTGTTTGTTTTAAGAATGCAAAAATAAACTCCACTTGTTAAATTATATTCTGTGGAATTAAATCTTATCTGATGCTCTCCCTCTTCTTTTTCTTTATTCACTAATGTTTCAATTTCTTTCCCAAGTAAATCATAAATTTTAATAGTTATTTTACTGTTCTCTGTTAATTGGTAATTAATTATTGTCTCATTATTAAATGGATTTGGATTACTTGTTAATCTTGTCTTTATTATTCCTACTGATACTTCTACTCCTCTTGAATATTCTATTGTTCCATCTAAATCTATTTGTTTAAGCCTATACTCATATTTACCACTATTTACTTTAGTATCTCTGTAACTATAATTCTGCTGGCTTGTAATTGTTCCACTTCCTCTTACAAATCCAACTTGACTAAATCTGTTATTTTGTGTTTGTCTATTAATGAGAGTTGATCTTTCTATCTCAAATCCGGAGTTGCTACTTTCTGTTGCTGTACTCCAATTCAAAAGCACATTGTTGTTTTGTGCTCTTGCAGTAAATGTTTTTAATTCGACTGGAAGAACAGCAGTTGAATTTAAATCAAAAAATATTTGATCAAGTTCTACGCAAACTCTTGCATCTACTCCAGTTGAATGAGTAGCTACAATTCCGAAATAACCATTATCG